>Ga0105047_10000467_pt1 | contig 68650 bp, 56 predicted proteins | sample MAT04_FD_78384 | JGI IMG/M metagenome (GOLD analysis project Ga0105047, IMG submission 78384) | Freshwater microbial communities from Lake Fryxell liftoff mats and glacier meltwater in Antarctica - MAT-04 (megahit assembly) | ecosystem: Environmental > Aquatic > Freshwater > Ice > Liftoff... | reverse complement strand
TGAAAAGCCGGGTTTTTATCCCCGGCTTGAAAGGTAAAGCAAACCTTCGTTTGGTTTACCGTTTGGATGGTGTTTTAATTCCTTGGGAAAAATGCGGGGTGAATAGGAGGTTTGGACTTTTGAGATCAGAGATTCCCAGTAGACACCACAAGCTGGAGCAGAAATAATTTTCAAAATAGGTTTGTATTGGCAATCTTAATCTCGATACTCTTTCCTGAAACAAAAATTCCGCTTAAAATTGACAGAAACTTGTTCAATAAGACTGAGCCATTTCTGTGACGGATTTATCGAAACTTAATCTTCCGCCACCCATGGCCTGATAAAATGCCGCGCTATCGATAAGACGTCGCGCCTGGGCCTCGATCAGGCTGATTCGCGTCTGTTGAGATTGCTGCTGTGCTATGAGCAGTTGGACATAAGCGGCTGCGCCCAGAGAGTACCGATGCTGCATGGATTCCAGGGAGCCTTGCGCTGCAGTATCAGCGGCGGACAGAGCGGACAGCCTCTGTGCGTCATTGTCCAATGCACGCAGCACATCGGCCACATTCCGCAGGGATTCGAGAAGGACATACCGGTAATTTGACGCCGCCGCATCGAATGCGGCCAGTGCCGCACGTTTTTCTCCCGGCAATCCGGGGCGAAATAGGGGTTGTATCAGTTGCCCAACCAGACTCCAGATCGCCGAACCGCCTCCGAATAAGGCTCCGGTAGTCAAGGCCTGGGTGCCAAGACCGGCACTGAGGTTGAGTTGCGGGTACAGCTTGGCGATTGCCACACCGTACTCCGCATTTGCCGCGTGCAGCATGGCCTCGGCAGCCTGAATATCCGGGCGGGTCCTGACCAGGTCCGAGGGCACGGTAAGCGGCAGATCAACGGGAAGTATGAACTCCTGCAGGGGGATGAACGCCAGGCCACCAGTTCCCGGCGCCTGGCCGACGAGGACGGCTAAGAGGTGTTCGCTCTGCTGGAATTGATTGCGCAACAGTGGAATACCGGCACGAGTCTGTTCTACTTGCGTCTGCAAGGAGAGCACATCATCCGCAACGGCCTGGCCGAGGCGCACCCGCTCCCTGGTCAGTCCCAGCTGTTTTTCTTGAGAGCTAAGGATGGCCTCGATCGCCTCAATTTGCGCTGCCAGACTGGCCCGGGTTACCGCGGTGGTGACGATATTGGCCGTAAGCGTCAACCGAGCCCCTTCCAGCTTGAAGCGTTGAATATCAATACTGGCGGCCAGCGCTTCAAGTTCGCGGCTGGTTCCGCCGGCTGGATCAAAGGTGTAATGCACGTTCACGCCGGCGTTGTAGAGATTGAATTCCCGGGTGTCCCCGGCCTGCCCCGATGTGCTGGGGCTGAACCGCTGACGCTGGCTGCCGAGGGTGGCATCAACCTGGGGGTAAAGGCTCGATCCGGCCCGTGCGGCATACACCTCCTGTGCCTGGCGCAGGGTGGCCTGGGCTGAAGCCAGAGTGGGGTTGGCCTGCAGTGCTAGATCAATCAGGGCATCCAGCCTTGGTGATCCAAGTTCGTGCCACCATTGCGGGTTGACCAGAGCGCCTGGGACAAAACGTTGGGACTCCCCCAAGACTACGGGAGCAGCAGCGGTATTCGCGGGCATGGGGCTTGCGGTGTAGACCGCGACATCGGGTCCTGCCGGTCGATTAAAATCGGGGCCGACAGCGCATCCAGCCAGCAGACCGGCCACAACAGCTGAGGCAATGAGTATGTGTATGTTTTCGTATTTCATCGGTGTCCTCCGTCTTAATCGATCAATTTTCACTCAATGGCTCGGCCTTCGCCGGCTTCTTCGTAGGTCACTCCATCCCGGATGTGGTAGATGCGCTTAAAGGTCGGGATTATTTTTTCGTCATGAGTGACAACGATGATCGCCGTTTCGAATTTTTGTGCCATAGTGTTCAGTATCCGAATCACCGCAAGAGCCCGTTCGCTATCGAGCGGAGCGGTGGGTTCATCGGCCAGGATCACCGGCGGACGATTGACCAGTCCTCGGGCAATGGCTACCCGCTGCTGTTCTCCACCGGATAGCTGTGACGGCATGGCCCTGGCGCGATGTTCCACATCAAGCGATTTAAACAGCTCGATCGCCCGGCTACGTGCCTCGGCGTTAGGTCTTCCTGCCAGCATGGGCAGCAGAGCGACATTGTCGGTGACATCAAGGAAGGGGATGAGATAGGGTGCCTGGAATATAAAGCCGATTTTGTCGCGTCGCAGGGCGCGCAGGTCACTTACCTTCCAGCCGTTGTCATAGATTATCTCATCGCCCAGAATCATCCGCCCGGCTGTCGGCTCGATCACCGCACCGAGGCATTTGAGCAATGTGGTCTTACCTGATCCTGAAGGTCCGACCAGGCCCACCACCTCACCCGGGGCTACCTGCATGTCCACGCCCATCAAGGCATCGACGGCGGTATCTCCACTGCCATAACGTTTTTTTAAACCCTCTATACGAATACCTTTACCAGTCATCTCACCCTCCAATAGCCTCGGCCGGATCGACCTTCATTGCCGCGCGAATGGCGACAATGCTCGATATCATGCAGATCACCACCACCACACCGAAGCCGATAACAGAGTCTAATGGTTGCAAGAGTACGTATTTTGGAAAGATCGGCGCCATCACCAGGGTCGCCGTGATCTTGCCCACGACAAAGCCGAGCACCCCGAGAGCGATGGACTGCTGCATGATCAAACCGACGATGGTGCGATTTTTGGTGCCGATCAGTTTCAGGACCGCAATCTCACGGATCTTTCCCATCGTTAGAGTATAGATAATGAAGGCGACAATGGCGGCGCTGACGATTGACAGGATCACCAGGAACATTCCAATCTGTTTTGCCGAGGTGGCGATCAGCTTGCCGATAATGATCGTCTCCATCTGACTGCGGGTATAGACCGTCAAACGCTTCCAGCGGCGGATCGAAGCCGCCACTTCATCGGCGTCATCTCCTGCCTTTATTTGCACCAGAACAGCGTTGACGTAAGGGTTAGTGCTTTGTGAAGCTGTGACGGCAGCCAAAAGGTCCGGAACCTGCGGCCGATTAAAGGCCGGATTTGTCGCAGTACGGTGGCGCTGCTGCCGGATGGCGTCGTTATCTTTCAGAAACTGGGCTTCCTGGGCATCCTTGAGCGGAATAAACACCATGGGATCCCCACCGGAAGAGACCATTCGTCGGGTCAGCCCGACGACGGTGTAATGGTTGCGGCGGATCTGGATGCGATCGCCAAGCTTGAACCCTGTGGCTATGTCGGCTACCGCCTCGTAATGGCCACGAGTGATCTGCCGACCTGAGACGAGATAAGGAGGCCAGCCAGGGGTTCCGGGTTCGCTGGAGGCAATGCCGGTGACCATCGCCCGCACGTCGCGTTCTCCTTGACGCACCTGCATGGTAAAATAGGTGACGTTGGCCGCCCTGGCGACTCCCGGCATGCTGAGGATTCCACGCCAAGCATCATCAAAGATGCTCGAGGATTCAGCATAGGGGCCGACGGTGTCCTGCTGCACCACCCAGAGGTCGGCGCCGCTGTTATCCAGCAATACCTTGCCGTCGTCAACCAGGCCACGGTAAATTCCGGCCATGGACAAGGTTACCCCGATCAAAAGACCAAGCCCCATGCCGGTAAAGACGAACTTGCCCAGAGAGTGCATAATGTCACGGCCCGCTAAACTGATCATGACTTTGCTCCTTGCAGATGATCGACCACGTGAATACGGCTCCGTGTACTCAAAATCCTTGCGCTATAGACCACTATCTGATCATCAACCTTCAGACCATCTCTGACCTGGACATGGCCATCCAGATCGGCAGCACCTAAAATGACCGGCGTGAAGTGGAGATCGCCATCAACGACCTGCCATACCCCCACCTGGCCATGCATGCGCTGGATTGCCGCATTGGGAATGACCGGTCCTGCGGGAAGAGCCGGTAAGGCAAGGGTTACTTCGGCCAGTTCGCCGACAGAAGGTAGCGGATCGGGGAGCCTATCAAAGGCCACCTTGGCAAGGGTTTCCTCGGTAACGGCATCGGCTATCGGCTCAACCCGCAGGACTCGGCCTGCCTGCACCTCGACTGCTCGTGAGCGCAAGACGATTTTGGCAGGTAATTTGGCGGCAAGCCCGTGGGCATGAAGCTGATCGAAGCGGGTATTGACCCACAGGCTTTTCGGATCGATCAGCTCAACCACTGCCTGGCCGGCCACAATCGTGGTGCCGGGATCTGCATTACGCGCTGCGACCAGTCCATCAGCCGGGGCAATAAGGGAGAGGCTTTTGCGTTGTTCTTTCAAGGCCGCGAGTTCTGCCCGAACACGGGTGGATTCCTCGCGTGCTACGTTCATTTTTGCCTCTGCTACCTGCTGCTCATGTTTTTTGGTGATAAGAATCTCTTCGCTTGTCGAGCGTGCCGCCAGCAATTCCTGGTAGCGCCTGGCCTGCGTCTGTGCGAAAGTCTGACTCGTCTGAGCCTCACTTAACTGCGCCTCGGCCCGCTTCACTGCGGCTTCCTGGGCATGGATTCGTTCATCGAGATCAACCGGGTCCATTTCACCTAAAACCTGCCCAGACTTGACAAGACCCCCCACCTCTACATCCAGGCTTTTGATCCTCCCCGCGAAGGTGGGACCTATCTTGTACGTATATCTCGCCTCGACGGTACCGATACCAAAGAGGGCTGGAGTGATGGGCTGATTCGTCACCTTGGTGACGGTGACTGACACAGGGGCCAGCGGTCCGGAACGTAGGGACACATACATAAAGAGTGCGATCAAGGGTACAAGCACCGCCAGCATCGTCAGAGTTCGTTTTCGTACGGCTAGGTTTTTCATTGTGTTCTCCTGATACCACGATGGTAGATAGCAAAGACCCTCGCTGCGTTTTGGCTGATGCAGCCCACGTCACCGGCCAGGAGCAATTGCATGATCAGCCCCTGGATCGTACCGATGAACAGGATGGCAGCCGCCTCCGTGTCGAGGTTCATGTCCAGTTCCTCGTTGGTCTTTCCCGTTTCGATCAACCGGTGCAGTCGCTCTCTATAGTTTTTTAAAAGTGACTGCACCACATCCTTGGATGCCGTTTTCCCTGCCTGTTGCAGTTCACCGAACAGAAGACGGGGAACACCTGGATGCTCGGCTACAAATTCAACATGGGCCATGAACATCGCTCTTAATCCGTCAAGCGACGATGTTTTTCCCTGTAGAGACTTATCCAACCTGGCCAGCAGATGCTCAGCCGTCCAGGACATCACTTCCTCAAGGATCGCTGCCTTATTGGGAAAGTGTCGAAACAGGGCGCCTTGGGTCAGCCCCATGCGATTGGCAATCGCAGCGGTTGTGATGCCATGTGGGTTCTGTTCTGCGGCCAGCTCGATCACAACTTCGACAATTACCGCTCTGCGTTCGTCGGCCGGAAGATGTTTTTCATGACTACTCATATACCCTCCAATAAAGATAGTAATTGATTACTATCTGAAATATATGGTTAGATTTTGCTTTGTCAAGTACGCGCATGGAATTCGGTGACGAGATATTATTGATTTAAATAGTTGTTTTATAACAGTATGTTGATATCGAATACATCCTATTATCCTGTATTTGAATCTTGGATTCATCATGATTTTCTTGTCATGGAAATGGTTTTTTTGGTTGCCTCAAACGGGTATCTAACACTCAGAATTGGGAATCCTTGTTCCCTGATTGCAAGCCTTGAATTCGTTGCTTCAAGTGCATATAGTTATCATTTGCTTTAATTTATAATATTCCCGCTCCTATAAATCATCATTTTATAAAACCAAGGAGAATAGCCATGTCCATGTTCTGTCATCAATGCCAGGAAACCGCCAAGAATACAGGCTGCACCATTCAGGGTGTCTGTGGTAAAAAGGAAGAAGTAGCCAATCTGCAGGATCTCTTTATCTGGACGTTGAAAGGAATTTCGGTCTGGGGCGTCAAGGGAAAAGAATTTGATATCTATGATGAGAAAATCGGCTTTTTTATCACCAAAGGTCTTTTCTCCACCATAACCAACGCCAACTTTAGTAGGACCGACTTCATAGGCTTCATCAAAGAGGGTCTCGTTTTGCGTGAAAGATTGAAGGGGCAAGTGCTGGCATCGTACCGGAAGGCCCATGGTAAAGATTTTACAGGTAACGTTCCCGCCTGTGCCACATACACCTGCAAAGACGAAGCGGAAATCCTCGCCAAAGCCGCTAGCGGTGCCGGCGGTTGGTTGGAGATAGCAGATGAAGACGAACGTTCACTCAAAGCAACCATCCAGTATGGGTTGAAAGGTCTTTCCGCCTATGCCGAACACGCCTACCAATTAAAGAAGCATAGCAGATCGATCTTCGAATTCCTGATGGAGGGCCTTGACTCCCTGGTCGACCCGACGCTTACCAAGGATGACCTTCTGGCTATGGTTCTTAAAACCGGAAAAATGGGCGTCGAGACCATGGCGCTGCTTGATGGTGCCAATGCCGACGGCTACGGCGTCCCGAAGATTACCACCGTCAATCTCGGAGTACGCAAAAATCCGGGTATCCTGGTGACCGGCCATGATCTAGTTGATCTGCACGAACTCCTGGAACAGACAAAAGGACAAGGGATCGATATCTACACCCACAGTGAAATGCTGCCTGCCCATTATTATCCCAAATTGAAACACTACGAGCATCTGGTCGGTAACTATGGCAATGCCTGGTGGATGCAGAAAACGGAGCTTGATACGTTTCACGGCCCGATCCTCTTTACCTCAAACTGCATTGTGCCTCCCAAGCCAGATCACATGGACCGGATCTTCACTACCGGCGCTGTCGGTTTTGAGGGCTGCGTTCATATTCCTGACCGCATAGACGGCAAGCCAAAGGACTTCTCACAGATTATAGCAAAGGCCAAGACCTGCCAACCTCCCGAGCAAATCGAGACAGGTTCTATTGTCGGAGGGTTCGGTCATATCCAAGTATTGGAGCTGAAGGATAAAATCATTGAAGCTGTAAAATCAGGAGCAATTAAGCGCTTTGTCGTCATGGCCGGATGCGACGGCCGCCATAAGAGCCGCGACTACTATACCAAGGTGGCAGAACTGCTGCCGAAAGACGCCGTGATCCTGACAGCCGGGTGCGCCAAATACAAGTACCTCAAACTCCAACTGGGCGATATTGGCGGTATCCCCCGGATCCTCGATGCCGGCCAGTGCAACGATTCCTATTCTCTGGCCGTGGTTGCCATGGAACTGCAAAAGGCCTTCGGCCTCAAAGACATCAATGAACTGCCGTTATCCTTCGATATCTCCTGGTATGAGCAGAAAGCAGTCCTGGTTCTGCTGGCTCTCCTCTCGCTGGGAGTAAAAGGGATTCGGCTCGGTCCGACTCTTCCGGGTTTTCTCTCACCCAATATCGGCAAGACCCTGATTGAAAAATTCAACATCAAGGCTATCACCACCCCTGAGGAAGATGTAGCGGCCATGATGGCGGGCCATTGACATACCAGGTAAACCCTAAAAAAAGGAATGAGGTGGAGTACGACCTTGAGGATCCACCTCATTGCTCATCTTTGAAATACAACAGCAGAGAATTCAGCTGATGCAAATCAGATTTCCGCTAGTTTTCACTTTTAAGAAATTTGTGCCACTTTCTGAAAAAGAATATTGTTCTCAAGATGCACATGTTTATGGAGATCGTCCTCAAACTCCCTGAGTTTCTGGTACGTAACCATAAAGGTGTTGCAGACATCACCCGGTATCGCATATCCGTTGGCAAGAGAACGGATCTTATGGATTGCATCGCCCACTTCTTCGTGCTCAAGAGCAAGTTTTTGAAGTGAGGCTTTGATCGTATTAATGTCTTTGTCTGCAGGCGTCTCGCCTGCTTTTCTCACCATAGCGGCATGTTTAACGGCAGGGAAGAAATCTTCTTCCTCTTCCTTGAGATGAGCTGTCAAATCGATCGCAATTTTATCAAAAATTGAAGCTATCTCTATTACCTCCGGATGATGCGCACCATGTACAGTGGCGATCTTTCGAGCATATGAAGCAATCGACCCGGTGTTTTCTTTGAGGTAGGAATGGTGGACATTTACGATATAATCGATCAGAAACGACAACTCCCACGAGGTATAATTCTGATTTCGCTCGATCGGCTCTCTCTTCACATCCTCGAGTTCCTGTATGATTGCATTAAGATCGATCACTTTTTCCGTGCAAGTAGCCGAAAGAGCAACCTTGCCACCACAACAGAAATCGATTCCGTGCTCTTCAAAGACCTTTGCGGTCCGGTAATCTTCGGCGACAATCTCACCAATTGTTCTCTCTGATTCATTCATTATGTTCACCTTTATTGGAATTATTTTTTCTCGTAAAATTCGGGGTAGAGCTTTTTTACACAATCAGGGCATACACTGTGGGTGAACTCGGCCTCTGAGTGATCTCTAATATACTCCTCTATTTGAGTTCAATACCCGTTATCATCCCGGATCTTTTTACAAGAAGCACAGATAGGCAGAAAGCCCCGTAATATCCGTACCTCCTGGAGTGCTTTTTCTCGTTCAAGAAGAACCATGGCCCGCTGCTGCTCGGTCTTATTTTTCTGTAAACCAAGAATTGCTGCAACCCAAACGGCAAAGAGTGAAATCCCTCGATTGAATATCACCTTCCACATATCCGTCACCGGTGGCTTATAAAAAAAGGCGGCAACGATTAACAGGGAAGACACCACGGCAACAACAAGAGTGACCTTGGTCTGTGGCGACCATAGCGTTAATAAGACGACCACCATATATATAACCCCCACTGCCACGCCAAGAGGGATGAAGAGGTCCAGTAAAAGGATAGCAGCCATCATTGCTGCACAGACGAAATGTAACTTGGAGGAAATTTGTCTATTGGAAGTTTCCTCGGTTAACGAAGTTTCGCTAATACCCATAAATCATTCCCTCCAGGACACATACAGTAAAGGACCATTTTTCTTCTGGACCATCCGCAGAATACACTCTAGGCACGTTAGTTGGTGGCTGCTTACCTAAAACCAGAATTCCGGATACCTCCGGCCCTTAGGGATATTGTTGACGATAAGGGCAATAATGAGCATGACGGACGCTCCCAGAGCAGCGGGCATCACAACATAGAGATAGCCGAGATTGTGTACGCTTGTGCCGCCGATGACCGCAATCAGTGCGGTTGCACCCCCTGGTGGATGTAGGGTCCTGGTGAGGTGCATCAGCGCAATTGCGGTGGAAACGGCAACGGCGGCTGCCAGCCAAGGCTCGGATCCCAGCCATTGGAAAGCGGTCACCCCGACAATTGCGGAAAGGATATGGCCACCGAGGAGATTCCTCGGCTGGGCCAGAGGACTGCGAATGGCACCGTAGATAAGCACGGCTGAAGCACCAAAGGAGCCGAGGATCATCATCAAACCGGTTTGGTCAAGCAGTTTGTAGTGGATAAGAGAAACAACGGCGATGCCAAGAAAACTGCCGATCCAGGACCAGAGGACTTCGGCAAGGCCAACCTTTGGCGGGCTTTGCCCGCTACCCTTCATCTTCTGCAGGTAGGTCATGATTTCTGTCCTTCTCCGAAGGAGCTATAGGAATGGGCCAGGTCCGCACGTGTGACAATGCCGACAGGTCGACCATCCGCGGAGACGATAGGCAATCGGTTGATCTTTCGATCAAGAAAAAGGGTTGATATTTCACCGATGGTCATCTCCAGGTTGCCTGTAATTGGCGATTTTGTCATGATGTCACCGACAGTTCGGTTCCGCAGATTGCCAATCATGCAGCCCTTGTTGTTGAGACAGTGGGTGGCGATCTGCATAAAGGATGGCGTTGCGCCAAAACCCATTTCTTTGAGAAAATCCTTTTCAGAGACTACGCCCACAATCTTGCCATCCCGGTCGACCACAGGGGCACCGGATATCTGCTTTTCCGCAAGCAAGGCTGCGGCCCTGACCAGATCCATTTCTTGATCCACTAACTGCACTGGCGCGGTCATTAGGTCTGCGGCCTTCAGAGAGGTAAGCAATCGTTTAATTGCCAGGGCATAAGCGGCCTGATAAACCTCCTTAAAATCGCCGGGAGTGATATCAAGATATCCCTGGATGCCTTTCATTGCCTCGATTACATCCCGCTCGGAAATATCCAACGGGATAGGTTGGTCCTTGTTCTTTTCTTGCATGTTGGATTCTCCTTTAATCGCCTACAACAATTTTCAGGTCGGATGAGTAGAGCATTTTCACTTTTTATTCATTACATGGTATCGTTGAATTCAGTAAAAACCAAATTTTTAGTTAAGCAATTGACATGAGTCAAATTGTTACACTTTACATTTGCATACAACGGCACAAAGAGCCTGAAATAGTCCAGTAGCCTGAAAAATTTCAGGAGCAAAGACATTCTCGTCACGATCAAACTTCAATATAAGCATGCGCTACAGGAGAAAAGACATATGCCGATCCCCGGAAACCTCTTAACCACCGCCATGGCGGTAATGCCGCAGACTGATGTCAATCAGGCCCTGGATCTGGCCTTGAGCCTGGATGTTCCTTTCTGGCCTCAGCTTCCTAACTTCAGTTATTATGAAGACATGTATGTCCAGGCAGGGGAGCATTTCCCAGGCATAGTGCTCAATATGGAAAAAAAGACTCTGCGTTTTTCCATGGAAAAATTTATTGATGAATATGAAGAGACAATGAGCCGGTTCGACGATCCTTCCTACTTCGATATCAGCGAACAATACTCTGTCGTATACCATGATTTTCTCTCCAGAGATCTTGCCGACAGACCTGCTATTCGCGGTCAGTTAGAAGGGCCGATTAGTTTTGGCTTTAACGTTCTTGATCAGGATGATCGTCCTATCCTTTTCGATGACAACATCCGACCATTTATGCTCGAGTTCATGGCCAAAAGAATCAATGTCCAATCAGCTCGACTCAAGAAGCGAAATGCCAATGCTTTCATGTTCATCGATGAACCAGGACTGCAGTTTATTTTCTCGGCAATGTCCGGCTACGGTGAGCAGAAGGCAAAATCGGATCTGGATGAATTTTTCCAAACGGTCGATCGTCCGCGAGGTATTCATCTTTGCGGCAATCCCGACTGGGACTTTTTGCTGGGTCTTGATATGGATATTCTTTCTATGGATATCTATAGCAATGCCGAAATTTTTTCTTCCTGTGCAGGATCAATCAAGAAATTTCTCGATCGGGGAGGTATCCTGGTATGGGGCATTGTGCCCACCGGCTACGAATTTTTTGCCAAGGAAAGCCTTGGTTTTCTCAGCATGAAACTGGAAGGGATATGGCGGCATTTGGGCACAAAGGGAGTGGATATCGATCAGATAGTAGCCCAGAGCATGTTGTCACCTGCAACCTGCTGTCTGGTCAATCCCGATAAAGGGCAAACCGTGGAAAATGCCTTTTCGCTGGTCAACCATCTTTCCCGTATGCTGAGGGAAAAATATAAGGTGATGTGAAGAATGCTTCTTCACATTTTCTCCCGTATCTCAAGTCTGGTTGCAAGGGCATGGAGATTGCTGCGATGCATGCCAAGATCACGGGCTGTGCAGCCCCAGTTCTCATTATCCCGTTTCAGTGCTGATTGGATCAGCCGTATATGAAATGATGTTACCTGGTCAATTAGGGAGACATGCTCGGCTTCTATATGTTCGCTATGGCAATCTTATCAGATTAAAATGCACGGAATAGAGGAGCTATCTCTGGCTCAGAAAAATTCTAGAGAAAGTTGTCGAATTCTATGCTGGCCTGAATACGACGAGAATTTCACCTTGGTGTAGGCAAGAAAGAAGCCTGCTGCGGATTGCTGATGTCAAAAAATGGTGCTTGATGTTTGGTTTTTGTCGGAAAATGTCCTGGTTAGCGTGGTTCCTTGCCGATTATTGGTATCGTTAGAAAAAATATGGCGAATGTTGTATTGAAAGGGTAGTCTCTAAACAGTGGATCAGGTGGCTTTTCGTTGGAAAGAGCCTTTTTTATCACCTTAGGTCCCCCGAAGAAAGCAACTACTTATCAACTTAACCTGAGGGCTGTGATGTCTCTTTATTATCAAACCAGAAATGTGACTGCCTGCTTATTAACTGTGCTTGCCTGCGGACCCGCTCTTTTAGCGACATCTGCTGGGGCAGCTGGCCAGGCAGGCAAAATGGGTACACACGAAAGCTCCATTAATACCAACCAGGACGACGCTTTTTTCAGCGGCAGAATGTCTTTGGGTTGGCTGAACGGTGAATCCAACGAGAATGTCTATGCAGCGGATGGGGGGCGTAAACTGAGCGAATTGAAATGGGGGCTTGATAATGTGCTTATGCTCGGCCTGGGTGGTTCTGTTGCACCCCTGTCATGGCTGAAAATAAACACTGACGTGTGGCTCAAGGTGAGCAACGGCGATGGTAAAATGGACGATTACGATTATGTGTTTACAAGTTCTCAATATTCCGATTGGTCGCATCATGATAATGTCGATTTGACCACGGGGTTGATGTTCGACATCAATGCCGAATTCATCTTCTATCGGTGGCAAGGCAGTAAATTTTTCGGTATCGGCGGTTTCAAACACGATAACTGGAAATGGGAAGCCTCTGGCGGCAATTACATCTATACCACGTCTTCCCTTTACGATACTGTGGGCAGCTTTGCCGATGGCGAGAAAATTATTACGTATGAACAGAATTTCAATACCCCCTATCTTGGCATAGGGTTTTCTGCTAATCTCAATCCAACTCCCATAACTCTCAGCGGTCGGGTTATCGGCAGCACCCTGGTACAGGCCGATGACAAAGACCAGCATCATCTCCGTAATCTGGTCTTTGAAGAGGAATTTGATTCGGGTACAATGGTAGCCTTTGATTTAAACGGAGCCTACCATTTCACCAGAAATTTCTCCCTTATGCTCTCTTATCAATTCCAGAAATACGAAGAGATGAAAGGCAGCACAACCGTCACCGATCTTACTACAGGTGGAGTCACCAAATATTCTGGTGATGTGGCGGGGATGGATCAAAACTCAAATATGGTTTCGGCCACATTCGTCGTTTCTTTCTAGTAGTATTCTTGCCACCCTTCCTGCCTAGCACAGGAAGGGTGGCAATGTTCATTAATCTTCCTGTTTGGTTCCATGTCGGCCCGCACTCTTCTTCTTACTCTTTTTCTTGGCGAGCGCCGGTCGCCCGGCGGTTGATCTTTTTTCAGCTTTTTCGGTCAGCAAACGATGTACGCAGACTACACTTCTCTCATCGTTTGCCTATCGCTGGGCATAGGAGCCATCCTGCTACATTTCCAAAACATTTCTGGCGTTGGTCAACTGCAAATCGAAAATCTCCCGCAATAGCGCCTTGTATCGTGACGATTCAACAGGGGTGCAAACTTCCCCGGCTTTCCAGGTTGCGTTTCATGAGGTCGGCGGAGCCGATATAGTACTCTTCCTCGCCATTGTTTTTGAAATAATAAATTCCGGCCATGTTCAAGAAATCTGCAAACCAGCAGGGATTTTGATGAAAACGACAAGGTTGATAAGCTTGTTGTTTTAAACGAGGAATAAATCTAAAAAATTAAGCTGTTGCCTGGACAACCCAGACAACAGCTTCAATGTAGATTCAAGCACCAAGGAATTCTCTCTTCGCTTTATGGTTTTGCCTTCCTGAGCTCGACGTGCGTATTGGTATGAGTATCACCATAGGCGTCAACCGTGGTATCGCGGGTAACAGTAGTGCTATGCGGACGTCCATCGGCACCGATCCATTTCGTTTTCTCTCGGGTCGTCTGCTGTCCGGGCTCTTCGCTCCAGGACTCTACCTTTGTGCGAGGCCGAGTAATAGCATGGTTGCGCCCGGGTGAGTAGTAACTTGAGTGTTTATCCTCAACCACATCCTCCTGGTGGCGGGTACCATCGGGAGCGTATTGTTCCCTGCTGTGGTAGTCCCTTCTCACCACAGGATTATAATGTTGACGGTAGTAGGGGTAATACCCTCTCCCGTAACCGTAATCATCGTCGTAACCGTAGGCACACCCCGAAGTTATCAATAGCAATCCGCCCAAGGAAATTGTCGACAGCATCAATATCATGGTTAATACTATGGTTTTTTTCATTTCTCTCCTCCCTGGAATGTTGCTGAATTGAAATTCTATGAACTATATAATAAGTCAGTCTGATCTTTTCAACAAGTCGATTTATCAATCTTTCCAAAATGAGGGCCAACCCTTTGAGAGCCATTGGACAACACGTTTTGTTGCCCAATGGCAAATTGGTGGCACTCATGATTTAGCGAAAGACGCCGAGGAATATCCTATATTGACAGATAGGTCTTAGGTTTTTTATACAGGCCACACCTTGGATAACCCAAGAATAGACTACATGCTTTTTCAGTAACAGGGGGCCTGTACCGTTTGCGTTACCGGATACCGGTACGATACCCAGACTTGCCGCCCATCATATCGGCTGGTCGTCCATTCTCCGTTGACGATACGTTCTTCATAACAGGCTCTTGGTCTCTCCACAATTACCGGCGACTGATAATATATTGCCTGCGGATATCCGTAAACGACTGTGGGCGGAGGAGGCGCCGTAGCAGCAACCAATGCGGAGCCAAGCAGTAGGCCTCCCACCACCCCGACAGCTATCCCCAAACCATCCCTATGGTGACCGCCGCCATGATAGTAACGGTCGCCGCGGTAGCCATCGTAGTAGCCTCCAGCAAATACGGAAGAGGTGGTTGTCATGCACAACAAAACGGCCAATATTGCAATTTTCATCTTCATGTGATTTCTCCTTAACAAAACACATTCTCTACAAGATAATCGCCTTCAGTCTGTTTCAACGTATGGGCTTGATCGCTGTCCCGGTTTATTTGTGACAGTACCCAAGCCGGTCATTGGCAGCCACTCAATTCTGGCAGCTGAAAAACTCCACGTCTGCTTTCTTTTCTTTTTTTGTAATCCATAAACCCGATTAATAATAGTGGACATCAGGCTGAATGGGCCGCCAGATGGCCTTATGTCGAAGCCATGTCGGGTCGATGTCGGGCTTATGTCGAGACAGATAAGAAGGATTGTGCCTTGAAGGAGAGACTAACAACGAGACCAGCCGCAACAAAGGTAATCTACTTGTGCTACTCGAAATTGAGAGAGATGGTTGTGGTAGGAAGTGCGGTGTGAGGATCCATCATTGATTATTTAGTGATAATAATGAGGTAGGTGAAAAAAGTGCAGTAATATTTCTGGCCGGACTTTTTCATTACCGGAAACAATATTATTTCATAACGTAACCGGAAATGAAAAGCTGAATAAAGTTTCCGGTTACGATTCATCAAGAGCAAGAATATTTATAAAGGGTGAGACAATGGCAGAGATAGCAGAGAAAAAAGCCGGTCGACCACGTAAACATCAAGACGAGAAAGCCCGCGTTAAGGCATGGCGCAAGTAGCAAACCGGCAGGCAGCTTGATGGGTTTATTGATAGCAAAGCATCATGTCGGCTTTCCAGGCTGGCCGAGGCCTGGAGCCTTTCACTTGCGGCAACGGTCGAACGTCTGATGATGGAGGCTGACAAAAGTTATTCAGATATATTGTTTCCGGAAACGGAATAGAAAGGCGATTTGTTTTCTTTGATCAAGCAACCGCGCTACAAGATTTATTTCTTGATCGGGCCTTTTCATGTGTTGGGTATAGTGTTGGGTAACAAAAAAGGCACTTACCGAAAAGAACGATAAGTGCCTGAATTTATTGGTAGACGAGGCGGGATTCGAACCCGCGACCTTTGGCTTCGGAGGCCAACACTCTATCCAGCTGAGCTACCCGTCCGTATGCTGATGTTAATTACCCAAATTTAAAGAATTGCTCAAGGCTTTTAAACCAAATCGCTCAAACATGCGAGAAGAATAATCGATTGGGTCCCATCCCCGGCATTTCCTTGTAATGCATACGAGCCGTGCGGAAATGCTCAGAAATTGCCGGACTATTTCCTAACGGCCCCCCAGGTACTCCTGCCATTCAATCGGCAGCATGGTCTTTTTGAGATTATTACAATTCTTACAGGAAGGAACGAGGTTTTCCTTCGTCGACCGTCCGCCCCGAGCCAAGGGAACGAGGTGATCCATGGTCAAATCATGAAAATTGACCTTTTGGCCGCAGTAGTGGCAAAGACCAGGCGCGGTCTTCTGTTGCCACCACCTGGTTTTGCGCAACTCCCGTGCCTTTGCCCGCTCACTGCGGATTTTCGCATCACCAGGGGCATCAAAATCGATATACTCACGTGCCACTAGACAAGGTCTCCTAACAACAGTTGCCGTACCGATCCGAGAAGATATAAAGAACCTCCCACGACGATAAGGTCATCTTCTTCAGCTGCATTTTGAGCTGCGACGAGCGCCTGCTGGATGTTTTCCACACATCTTACCCTGCCTTTCCGGTCTTCTGCGAGATATTCTAAAAGTTGCTCGGGGGCAGCCGCACGCTCCCCCACCGGTCGGGTAAAGATCAGATCATCGATCAGCGGAGCAATGACTCCGAGGGTGGTTGAGAGATCCTTATCAAGCATAGAACCCCAAACAGCCACAAGTTTTCGGTAGGTGAAATTGCTCGACAAAGTATTCGCCAAATTTTTGACACCATCTGGATTATGCGCCCCGTCAAGGAGATAGCGAAGTTTTTTGCCACTTTTCTGAACTCCTGGCGCCTGACCGGTGGCAGGAACAACCTGCTCAAAGTACTCCATCCTGCCCGGCCACCTTACCTCCGCAAGCCCAGCTCGAAGATGCTGCCCACTTATGACAAAGCCCATCGTTTGCAAAAGCTGCAGGACGGCAATAGCCAGGGAATCGTTCTCCGGTTGCACCAAGCTTGCACGATTACTCTGTAGATTTTCGAATGCCAGGTTACCAAAGATATCTCCACCTACCCATGTCCAGGTGGCATCGGGACCGAGCTTATAGTCAAATTCTTGGCGCAATGCATAAAGAGGGGCGTGCATCACCTGGCTTACCCGTTGAATTACCTGTGCCGCTTCCGGATGAACAGCCCCTGAGACCACCGGCACCCCCGCTTTTATGATCCCGGCCTTTTCTCCGGCAATTTCTGCGAGGGTACTCCCAAGATAGGCCTCGTGATCCATGCTGACACTAGTAATGACCGAAACCAGGGGGTTGATCACATTCGTCGCATCGAGTCGTCCGCCCATGCCTGTCTCAAAAACCACCAGATCGACCTGAGACTCGGCAAACCACAGCAAACCGAGGGCCGTTGTAAATTCAAAATAGGTGATCTGTTCACCGTCCAGTACTCGGCAAATTCTGCTGCCCAATTCGGCAAATGTTGCCTCAGTGATATATTCATGGCCAATGCGAAAACGCTCCCGCACGCTGCTCAGATGGGGGGAGGTATAAATACCCACCCGGTAACCGGCTCGCCCCAGCACCTCGCCCAAAGCGGCACATACCGAGCCTTTGCCGTTGGTTCCGGCAACATGCACAAAGCGAAGACCCCTTTCCGGCCAACCGACTTTCGTGAGAAAAGACTGCATTGCTTCAAGTCCCAGCTTGATTTTATGCATCTGCAGCGCCTCAAGATGGTCCAACACTTCAGGATACGTCATATTCATCATTGTGGTTGTAAGAGTAGATGGATTGTGCAGAGGGTTTTCCGTGGTCACTCGCCAAGCCGCAAACGTCAAATAACCGTCAGTTTTGCATAATCAAGGTGCAGGGTTTTCAGACCATGCCGGTCGAACTGGATATCGATGGATCGCCCTGTCGACATTTTGACAACAGTGCCGTTGCCAAAAAACGGGTGGTTGACCTTAGCACCTAAAGAAAAATCGCTCATCTCCAACCTCTTCGACTTGGCTTTTCGTAGCGGCGCAACCGACTCATCCTCGGATTGAAAGGCGAAGACATCTGGCACAACTGTATTTTTTTCGTCGATCCGTTCATAAAGGCCACTACTGAGCTCGCTTAAAAACGGCGACATCCCCGCCCGGCGAAATTGTCTGTCCTGCGTCATAAGTTGCCGCGGGAAGGTGCAATAGAGGTATTTTTTCGCCCGAGTTGCGGCCACATAAAGCAGCCGTCTCTCCTCCTCCCATTGTTCGCCAAAGGTTGCCGAGGCGTGGGGAAAACGACCTTCGGCCATACCGATAACAAAAACAGCCTCAAACTCTAAGCCTTTAGCGGAGTGAATAGTTGACAGCACCAACCGCGAAAGCCCAATCCCATCGGCGGTGCCTTCATTCGGGGGGTCGAGACTGGTATCATCGATAAAGCTTTGCAAATCCTCGTAACCGTCCATAATGCTCTTCAGCTGATCGATATCCTTGCGGCGCTTTGGGAAGTCATCGCTGTACAGTCGTTCAAAAATCGGCTGATAATATTTCAGGACAATTTCAAAGAGAACCGGCAGTCGGTGACCGTCGGCCAGCAATTCAGCGTAAAGCTGCACGACTGCGGCAAATCCTTCCTGCCAACTTTTTCCCGCCGGATACTTGGCCAAGGCCTGGAAAGGATCGGCCGCCTGGGAAATGATCGCCGAAATCTTCTGGGCAGTGGTTGGGCCGACATGTTCGAGCTGCAGAAGCATCCGGTTCCAGGAAAGGGTATCCTGCGGATTCACCAAGACCCGCATAAAGGCGATCATATCCTTCATGTGTGCCGACTCGGTGAGCTTCAGGCCACCGCGTTTTTCGTAATCGATGGCGGCGGAGGCTAATTCTAACTCCAATTTATAAGAATGGAAACTTGAGCGAAATAGCACGGCGATATCGGTGAGAACGACACCCTCGGTAAGCAGTTTGCGTACCACTCTGACAATAAAGGCCGCCTCTTCCCGTTCATCGGCGGCGGCAAAAAGCATCGGTCGAAGTTCACCTTCACGCTTGGTAAAGAGTGTCTTGGTATATTTTTCTGCAGCATTACGGATTATATCATTGGTAAAGGAGAGAATCGGCTGGGTTGAGCGATAATTTTCCTCAAGTTTTATGATCTTAGCGTTGCTGAAGACCTTGGGAAACCGCATGATATTATAAAAATCGGCACCCCTGAAGGAATAGATCGATTGCGAGTCATCCCCCACCACCATGACATTATCGTGGGTACTGGCCGCCAGTCGGATGATATCTGCCTGGATAAGGTTTGTGTCCTGGTATTCATCGACCATAAAATAGGCAAACCGCGTCGAGATGACCCGGCGAACCTCCGGCGACTCGACAAGAAGCCGCTTCCAGTTCACCAGCAGGTCATCATAATCCATCAGTCCGTGGTCAAACTTAAAGGCCTGATAATGTTTTTGCAGGGTGAGGATGTCCTGGAGATGTTCGGTAAGGTGCGAATATTGCGAGTCAATCAAGTCTTCAAGGGCAATCGATTTGTTGATCGAGCCGCTGATCATATTGATAACCGCTCGCCGGGAAGGAAAGCGTTTGTCTTTCTTGCCAAGCCCAAGCGAGGATTTAAGCAGATTAATAATCCCCTCGGCATCGCCCCGATCAATGATGGTAAAAGAAGAACCGAAACCGATCTGCGCCCCGTGCCGCCTGAGGAGCATGTTGGCGATACCATGAAATGTCCCGCCGACCACCCGACTGCAGTTTTCGTTCAACAACCTGCCGGCCCGCCACAACATCTCCTGGCTGGCTTTACGGGTGAAGGTGAGCAGAAGAATAGACTCGGGTGCGACGCCCTGTTCCACCAGATGGGCCACCCGATAAATGAGTGTCCTGGTCTTGCCGCTTCCGGCTCCGGCAATGACCAGCACAGGGCCGGCCATGGTGGTTACCGCAGCGTATTGCGACTCGTTGAGCTGCTGCAGATTTACTATCCCAGACAAGGTCTCCAGCGATTGAGAATTTCCATCAGTTTTCATGGCGGCCACTTTAACACAGCGACTTCTTGGCCGCAACACCGGTTGACAAAATCAGGTTCGCTGGTATAGTATTCTGCTCAACCCCCCGAAATCAGGAGTTCTTAACCCTTCATTCTCGACACAAGGCCTAGCCGTAAACATCATGACTACCGAAGCATGGAAAACCGCTCTAAGCAAAGAAAATCTGGCAACAATTTTCCCGAAAGACCGATCCAATAAATTTTTTGAAGCCCTTTTCGGTGATGCCGACGAGGGTTCGTATGACATTGAACTAGCGTACCGGGAAAACAAAGGGAACAACCTGACCATGGAGCTGCGCCTGCATGAGCGACCAAACCGCTGTCTGGCCTGCAATCTGACCCAGGGGCTGCCCCAGGTGTTTTCTCGTCATCCGATCATTAATGTTCGGGGAATAGTTAAAGATATCGAGAAATTACTTGGAACACCTTACCGCTGCACCAGCTGGTCACTTGGCTATACCGAACAACCGAAACGCTCTCTCCATGTAATTCCCCTGAAAATTGTGGTCGAAAATAATTAAACCTCAGCTCGCGCCAATTCCAATAAAAAAAGGCCGACTTAAAAAGTCGGCCTTTTTTGTTGCAGGATATCACAAGAAAAATTATTCCACGGCAACCCTCGATCGGCCTTCGGCTTTGGCATGGTAGAGAATATCATCGGTGCGCTCCATCCACTGCTTCAGGGATTCTCCTGTGCGCAGTTCCGACATTCCTATGCTTATCCCCAGCTTGGTTTTGGCATCGGCCCAAATATTCAGTTCGCCGACAGCGACACACAACCGCTCCGCCAAAATTCTGCCGTTCTGTAGATCGGTATTATCGAGAACCAGGAGAAATTCATCACCACCCATGCGCACCAGGAGATCGGTGGAGCGAACGGCACGCTTCAATACCCCGGCCACTGCCTTCAACACCTCATCGCCTTTTTGATGGCCGAGACTGTCATTAATGTCCTTGAAGCGGTCGAGATCCATTGAGACCATGGTTAATGGGTTATTGTATCTGCGAGCGCTATCCATCATCGGGTGAATCCGATCTTCAAAAACCCGACGATTGGAGAGGCCCGTCAGCGAATCGCTGCTCGCCCGCTCAAACAAATCCTCGTACTCAAGACCACGACGCAGACATTCCGCAAGGATTTCGAGAGAATAGTTGACGAGATCCAGCTCCTCCCGGGAGAGCTCATAGCCTTCTTTCAAAATCAACAGGATGCCGGCATCATCGGCGGTTTCAAAGATCCACTTGTAGGCAAATCGACCGTCTTTTTCTGTAAAAGAACCATCAAAAGAGGTTTCTTCGGCAATGAGTTGTTCCGCAAAAGCAATGGCTTTCCGCCGATAAGGGCCATGCCCGGAACAGAACAGATGGCGTTTGTTGCGTTGGCTGTTGTTGTAACCGATGAGTTCATGGCCCACCAAGGGCATGAGCCATACCGAATAGGCCTCAATCATGCCACTCAGGCTTAACACGCCGGCCATTCTTCCGTGCAGCTTATTGATGAGGTCAAGTCTTTCAGATTGTTTTTTGAGATGATCAAGCTCAACCATAACTTTCTCAAGCTCAACCTGCTTCTGTTGCGTCGATGAGAATTGATGTTCTTTAGTCATGATGGTCATGGATGCGTCCTAATGTTATACAGTTATTTGATAATTCAGTTTTCTGGATACTCTTCTTATCGTCGGCTGGGAGAAAATCTTTACTTTTATTCTCTGGTTTTCTTCTAGCATTTTTTATGCCATCATTATTTTGACGCTAAAAAAAGTCCTGAGAGGAACCCTAATGTATTGATTATAATGAACTCCAATGCACAAAAGGCTTTTTTTGAACAAAACCTCAACAAAGAATAATCGCCGCCCACCCTTCTCAACCGGCATGAGTGACAAATTATTGACACCAGGTCCGATGAAAAATCTTTGACAATTCCCTTGCCAAACGGTACTCCTCATCTCTTATTCCATTTCTAAATCAAGATGGGAACAAAAAGGCAAGCGAGCAGCGACGAGACAGTACAAAGAAGTACGGCGAAGAGCCGCACAGCGCAGCTGCTGAAGTTAACGCTTGATTTAGAAATGGAATTACCCGAAAGCGGCGGCCAAGAGCCGGACAACATGTACCGAAGGGTTATGCATCACACCTCTTTAAGACAAAAAATCGGCCAACTCGTCCTCATCGGATTCACGGGGGAGACCCTTCCCATAAATCACCCCATAGTTGCCGACATCAGAGAAGAGAAACTTGGGGGTGTCATTCTCTTTGATCGGTTCCTGGCAGAAAAAAAAGATTCAAACAACATCAGCAGCGCCGAACAGCTGCGAAAGCTTACCACGGACCTGCAGAGATTCGCCGGGGGCGACCTTATAATCGCCGTCGACCAGGAAGGCGGCAAGGTGAATCGGTTCAAGAGGGAAAGAGGTTTCCCGATCACCCCCACAGCTGCCGAGCTGGGCAGCACCCGGGATGTTCAGGCAACCGCGGCAAGTGCCCGCCAGACAGCACGTATGCTCCGCGCAGCAGGGGTAAATCTGAATTTAGCGCCGGTGGTCGATGTCAACGTCAACGGTGACAACCCGATTATCGGCGGGTATGGCCGTAGTTTTTCCGACAATAGCCGGACGGTTGCAGAGCATGCAACCGCCTGGATCAGGGAACACCAAGCGGAGGGAATACAATGCTGCCTGAAACATTTTCCTGGCCACGGCAGCTCCGACCGCGACTCACATCTGGGCTTTGTCGATATCAGTGCATCCTGGGGTGCCGATGAACTGGCCCCCTACCGCCTGCTTATCGGTTCCGGACATGCTGCGGCTATTATGGTTGGGCATCTCATCAACAAGAATTTTGATCCGATTTATCCGGCAACCTTATCGAGCCCAACCCTCCGGACACTCCTCCGACGGGATCTGCATTTCAATGGCCTCATCATCTCCGACGATATGCAAATGAAGGCGATAACCGACTGTTTTGGTTTGGAAGAAGCTTGCTGCAAAGCGCTTGCCGCCGGCATAGATCTCCTGATAATCGGCAACAATCTGGTGCACGATTCGGGCATCCTGCATAAAGTGAAAAACTCAGTGCTTGAGGCTGTGTATAGGGAGACGATATCGGTAAAGCGGATTGAAGAAGCCTACGGTTTCGTACAGAAATTCAAACGATCATTGAGACGTCGGCTTGCACCCCAATAACCATTCCACCCATCCGGTTATCGTCGGCTACCCTGGTGTGGATTTTCGGATTTCTCGGGGCACACCGCTTTTAGTAGGGGAAATAGATCTTTTAACCACAGCTCAATTGCTACGATAGCGCTGGAGAACCGCCACGCCTTTGCCGCTGCCGAGGAATTTCCCGACTATCGTCGACAGCTCCCGCATGGAAATAGGTTTCATACAGTATTCATCAATGCCTGCCCCAACCGCAGCATCCTTTGAAACCTGATCCGAATATCCGGTTATGAGAATTATCGGAATATCCGGCCGCAGGCTTTTCACCTTCTCACTCAACTCGAGTCCGGTCAATTCAGCCATGGTCAAATCGGTGATGAGCATATCAAACTGCCTTGGGTCCAGAGAGAACAATGCCATTGCCTCTTTGGGAGAGGTTTTGCCGACAACCGTATATCCGAGACTTTCCAGGATCTCTCCGGTGACCTGTACCACCTGTTCTTCATCATCAACAAGGAGAATTTTTCCCGTTCCACCTTGCAATTCCCCCAGAGAAATAATCTGTTCAATGGCAGTTTCTTTTTGCGCCACCGGCAAAAAAACCCTGAAATTTGACCCTTTACCAACTTCACTCTCGACCTTGATAAATCCGCCTTGACGGCTGATTATACCATGTACCATAGCGAGACCCATACCGGTGCCGCTGGTTTTTTCTTTGGTGGTAAAATAGGGTTCAAAAATTCTGTCAAGAAGCTTCTCCTCTATGCCGGAACCGGTATCGGCAATACTCAGTTCGAGCCATTCCTTGCCGTCTCCTGTCTGGGGAGCAAGTCCCATTTTCACCGTCAACACTCCATGTCGTCCGGACATGGCATGGGATGCATTCGTGCAAAGATTGATAAGCACCTGATGGATCTGCACCGGATCGATAAATACCCTGCCGCAATGTTCATCGATCTTTTCCTGAATAACTATGGTGCTCGGCAAAGTCGCGCGCATGAGTTTCATCACCTCTTTGACAATGGGATGAATATACTGCAACACCTCTTTCTTCTCGATGCTTCGCGAGAAAGTCAGGACCTGTTCTACCAAAGACTTTGCCCTTTTCGCCGCCTTAAGAATTTCTTCAAGATAATCAAAGACGGCATTGTCGGAGATTCCGTCCTGCTTCATTTTCAAGCGGATAATTTCGGTATATCCCATGATAGGGGTGAGCACGTTATTAAAGTCATGGGCGACTCCACCGGCCAATGTGCCGATAGCTTCCATTTTTTGGGTGTGGCGCAATTGTCTCTCGAGCCGAAACTGTTCTGTCACATTCTGGGCAATTCCTATAATTCCCGACACATCTCCATATTTATCTTTTACCGGAGAGGCCGTGATGTCAAAAACAAGTTCATCGCCATCTACCCCAAAAACACCGGTTTTCTGGATAGTTGACTCAATTTTCCCGGATTGCATGCATAGCTGAAAGGCACAAGAGGTACATTTCTCGCTTTGCGAACAGAAAATATCATGGCAACTCTTGCCGATAGCATCACCGTATCGCGTTTGCGTTGCCTTGTTCACCCACTGGGCCCGCATAGTACGATCAAAAAGAATCAGGATCCCGGAAAATCCGTCGACAATGGCTCTTTTCTGCGCCTCGCTCTCAAAAAGCGCATCAAACACTTCATTTTTTTGATTTGATTCCAAGTTTTCTCTCTCTTTGGCAAGACTGGGGATGCGACCTTTCATTCTCGGCTCAACAGAATACTCTATCCTCCGACCAATTGTATCACTTGGCCGAGCTATATACAAAAGAGTATTGTAACTTTCTACAAAATTCCCGGGCATCCATAAAACGTTGTCTGAACGACATCCCCAACTCCTTTCCCTTGACTCTTGCCCTGCCATTTCTTATTACTTCTGCAAGTCTTGTTCCCCAAAAAAATCAACAGGTCAAAGGAAAGTCCACAAAGACAATATGCATTTATTAAACCCAATACGCTCTTCTAACTCCCCGGAACGCCCGGAAATCGAATACCCCTGCACGTGGACATACAAAGTTATAGGAGAAGACCGCACCGTGCTCAGAGAGGTCATCATCGAAGCCTGTTCGCCGCATGTCGTTACAATAAACCACTCGCATTCAAGTTCAACAGGGAAGTACCACAGTGTTAATGCCGAACTGGTTATTCCCGATGCAACGACCAGACTCAGGATATATGAAATTTTGAAAAACAATGCCGCCGTAAAAATCGTGCTCTAAGGACCGACACATGCCTCCCGAAACGATAAATAAGAATTCCCAGCTTCTTGCGGCCCTGCGGGAAGCGGTGGGAGTAGTGCAAATGGTTGTCTTCAAGGAAATCCGCAACCGTTTAGTAAAGAAAAACCCTGATGCCGAGGCGACCCGTCTTTCCAGCTTGGCCGGAGCCATCACCAATGAAGTCTTTGGTACGCAAAACCCGCAGAGCAAATTTGTCAGTTTCCGTGCCGAGAACCTGGGTGATATCGAGCAAGAGCTGCTGGCCATAAAGGAAGAGTTACCGCAACTCTGTGTCGACATCACCGATGCTTTGCGCATCCAGACCCTCTGTGACCACCAGGAGGGCCATGACAGTTCACAAACTCTTGTGCGCGCAAAAGAATTTGGCTTCCTCATGGAAGACCGCGACGTTCCTCTGCCTTCCTCCTTTATGCTGCTGGCAAGGGCTCTCGGGGAAAAACATACCATCATCATTCCCCCTATCCAGATCAACCCGGAGCAGGTTTCGACGTTGGTGCACTAACCCGCCATGAGGGCAATACACAGCCCCCTCCTTTCAACTCCCTGGGCCGGCAGGCGCCAGCCCTATCGGCCTATCTCGCACCATTACTCTGATCACCCCGCGCACCGAATTACAAACAAAGACCGCCTCGGCGGTTCTGATGTCATCCTCGCTCAACACCTCCTCAAATACCGGTCGGCTGACATCGGCAAGCAATCGACCGCGCATAATTCCAGACAGCAGGCCGCAGGCAATCGGAGGAGTTTTGTATCGGCCGTTACTATAAATAACAATATTGGTAACACACCCTTCAGTCACCGCCCCCACCTCGTTGAGAAAAATGTATTCATAGAGCCCCTGGTCAAGGGCGCGGGCGTATTCGGTGTTAAACAGTTCGCGTCTTGAGGTCTTGAAAAACGACCATGCTGCCCTTGTATTTACCGGCTTTGGAGAAAAATCAATCATTGCCGGGCGGTTACCAATCACTTTCTTCGGCACCACAGGCAAAGATGTGGAGGATGGAGGGGTTGTCACATCGGGCTTGATTATAACCCTGCCGTCTTTTTCCAGCATCAACCGCACCCGGTAGCAGCGATCGGTGAAGTCCTTTTCTTCTTGTATAAGTCGCGACATGATTGTTGATATATCACAAGAAAATTGAAAAAACCGGGCGCCGGTCTCAAGCCGTTGCAAGTGCTCTTCAAGCAGAAAATACCCCAAGCCCTGCTGCCAAAGAAGCGTTTCAAAAAGGTAAAATTCCGGTTGTCGATCTGTGAGGAATCGCCCTTTCAACAGCGATTCGTGCCACTCATCCTCCGGTACCGAATCATAGGTAATGCCGGCACCGATTCCCATTTCGCCTTGGTTCGCCCGCAGTCTCACCGTTCGTATAGGAACATTAAAAACCGCTGAACCGTCAGGCCCCAAATATCCTATGGCCCCGGTGTATACACCACGCGGACCTTTCTCCAACTCATCAATTATCTGCATGGTGCGAATTTTTGGCGCACCGGTGATCGATCCGCAGGGAAAAAGGGCCCGAAATAATTCGGTAAGCTTGAGGTTCTGCATGGTCGATGCCGCAGTTGTCGCTTTGATGGTCGAAGTCATCTGCAACAGGCTTTCATAGGATTCAACGTCGAAAAGGGAATCAACATAAATCCGGCTCTGCCCGTGGCCGTGCAGCAAACGAGCCAGGTCATTACGCAGGAGATCAACTATCATGACATTTTCACTTCTGTTCTTTATATCGGTTTGCAATTCCAGACAGTTTTCCCTTTCCTCGCTGCTGTTTCGGCCACGCTGGGCAGTTCCCTTCATGGGCCGGACAGTTATCTCTGCCCCCTTTTTGCGAAAAAACAATTCCGGGGAAAACGACAAGGTCCGCTCGTTGCCGTTACGAATATACGCACCGTACCCGACGGATTGATTGCGACGTAGAATACTGTAGAGTTTTTCTGCCGATCCGAAAAAATCAAAAAGCAGCTTCATGGTGTAATTAACTTGATAGGTGTCACCTGCCGCGATATATTGGCGCACAGCCCCCAACGCCTCGACGAACTCTTCCTTCTGCATATTTGACCTGATATTTTCGATGGAGCAGTAAACATCGCCTAAAGGGGATGACCGATTGAAAGGAAAATTATTTTCTCCTGTGGAGTGGTTAAAAGTATATGGTTTTGGAAAAACCCCGAAATCGGCAAGGATGGTCCGACTACCGGAACACCGGTTGCTGCCACGGTGTATTCTTCCCTCGAACATTGCCCCGAATTCATAGCCTATCCAGCCGGCGAGAAAATAGCCGTCTGCCAGGCGTTGCTGGAGCTCATTCAGGTACTTTTCCAGACCCACATCGCCTCGACAGATCACCCGATCTACCGGATTAAGAAATAGAAATGATTGGAAGTTTTCAGAGTCAGGGCGGGATGTGTCAAGAAAGACAAATTCCTCTTGACGGGACAAAAAACCCAGGAGATTTTCCAAGTCCGGATTTTGCATTCGCAACATAGATATTTCCTTTTTAGGCACCGTTAGGGAATGACTTGACCATTTTGGGCCAAGCCATGTTAATGCAACGGCTCAATGCTCAAATCAGCTCTTTGACAATCCTGATACACCACTTTGGCGGTCAGGGCAACCGCCTGACCTTTATTTGATTTTACTTATACTACCAATCAACAATTTTCATTCGTGGCAACTCCTGCAGAAATAACCTCGAGCAGTAGAGGAAAAAGCGCCGAATTGGTTGTAATTCGATGCGCCTTAGACTACAATCATTGGGTAATTCTTTGCGCAGTGGCACGGACCCCCACCGAATATTTAAAACGATTTTATCGGTTTTCGCCATGTTACTCGCACAACTCAAAGTAATTCCAAAGGAGATCAAATCATGTCGCGAAAGATGGTTACGATTGACGGCAACCAGGCGTGCACCCACGTCGCCTATGCCACGAGTGAAGTTATCACTCTCTACCCGATTACTCCGTCAACCCCGTTGGCTGCGGAGGCAGATTCCAAATCCGCCGGCCTACAAAAAAATATCTGGGGAACAGTTCCCGTTGTAAACCAGATGCAATCCGAAGCTGGAGTTGCAGGCTCGATTCATGGTTCTCTTGCTACCGGCGCCCTGTGCACGACCTTTACCGCTTCCCAGGGATTGTTACTGATGATCCCCAATATGTATAAAATCGCCGGCGAGCTGACTCCAACCGTATTCCATGTGACGGCACGAGCCATCGCCTGTCAGGGTCTCTCTATCTTTGGCGATCACGGTGATATATATGCCACGCGGCAAACCGGCTGGGCCATGCTTTGTTCGCAAAACGTCCAGGAAGCAACGGATATGGCTCTGATCTCCGTCCAATCAACCCTTGCCACAAGAATTCCTTTCATCCATTTTTTTGACGGTTTCCGAACATCCCATGAAATCCAGAAGATCGAGGAAATCAGCTTCGACCAGATGAGTGCGATGATCGACGAAGAATTGATCTTCGCCCACCGGCATCGAGCACTGTCTCCAGACCATCCAACCATCCGTGGCACCGCCCAGAATCCGGATGTTTATTTCACCGGTCGGGAAACGGTTAATAAATACTACAATGCGGTTCCGGCACTGGTGCAGGAGACCATGGATAAGTTTGCCGGCTTGACCGGACGTCAATATCATCTTTTTGACTACCATGGAGCCCCGGATGCGGAAAATGTCCTGGTGATGATGGCCTCCGGTTGTGAGACTGCCGCCGCCACCATCGATTACCTTATCTCCCAAGGCGAAAAAGTTGGTATGGTACTGGTCCGTTTGTACCGTCCGTTTGACTGCAAGGCTATGGTCAATGCCCTGCCGGCAACGGTTGAAAGGATCACCGTCCTTGATCGTACCAAGGAGCCAGGTGCCCCCGGCGACCCACTCTATCTCGATGTCCGAGCTGCCGTCGGTGAAGCCTCCGAGAGCAATGCTACAATTTATCCGCCGGTTATTCTCTCTGGACGATACGGACTCGGCTCGGCGGAATTTACCCCGGCGATGGTTAAGGCCGTCTTCGACAACATGAAATCCATGTCGCCGAAAAACAAATTCTGTGTCGGACCGCATGACGATGTGACCTACTCAAGCCTCAATTTCGACTCTGCATTCAATATCGAAGGCCAGGATGTGTACCGGGCGATGTTCTATGGCCTTGGTTCAGATGGAACCGTCGGCGCCAACAAAAACACCATCAAAATAATCGGCACCGAGACCGACAATTCGGCCCAGGGTTACTTCGTCTATGATTCAAAGAAATCCGGATCGATTACCACCAGTCACCTACGTTTCGGCAAAACCCCGGTTATCGCGCCCTACCTCATCAACAAGGCTAACTTCATCGCCTGCCATAACTTCACCTTCCTCAAGCAAGTAGATATGCTCGGCAACCTGGAAGAGGGCGGCACTTTTCTTTTGACTACCAATTATGACAAGGACACTGTCTGGAACGAGCTTCCCGGCAAGGTACAAAAAGATTTGGTTGCCAAGAATGCCAAGTTCTACATAATCGATGCCGTTTCTCTTGGTCTCGCACTAGGACTGGGTGCCCGCATCAACATGATTATGCAGACCGCCTTCTTCCTCATTTCAGGCATTCTTACCGAGGAACAGGCAATAGCCGCGATCAAAAAGGCCATCTACAAAACTTACGGCAAAAAAGGCGACAAAGTAGTGCAGATGAACTACGGCGCCGTCGATGCAGCGGTAAAAAACATCACCCAGGTTCCGCTCGGCAACAAACTCGATGGCAAGGCGATGCCATCGTCAGTGCCCGACCATGCACCGAAGTTTGTCAAGGAAGTTACTGCCAGGATCATCGAAGGCAACGGTTATAATCTGAAAGTTTCGCAGATTCCAGCAGATGGGACCTGGCCGACCGGCACAACCCAATACGAAAAGCGCAATATTGCTGTTGCCGTTCCAAGGTGGTTGCCGGAAAACTGCATCCAGTGCGGTCAATGCTCCCTGGTTTGCCCACATGCAGCCAACCGTATTAAAATTTTCCCTGAGCAAAAAGGTGCCCCGGCAGCATTTCTTGCCAAAGAGGCCGTAGGCAAAGGCTTCAAAGGCAAGAGTTTTGCTCTGCAGATCTTCACTGAAGACTGCTGTGGTTGCACCCTTTGCGTCAGTGTCTGCCCGGCAAAAACCAAGGCCCTGGAAATGATTCCGAACACTGAAGAACTTCGTCTGGTGCAGGCAAAAAATGTCGAGTTCTTCCTCAGCCTGCCGGAAATCAATCCCGCCGATATCAGCCTCGCCACAGTCAAAGGCAGTCAACTTATGCGACCGCTCTTTGAGTTTTCCGGTGCCTGTGCCGGATGCGGTGAAACCCCGTATGTTAAACTGATCACCCAGATGTTCGGCGACCGGATGTATGTCGGTAACGCCACCGGCTGTTCCTCTATCTACGGCGGCAATCTGCCCACCACCCCTTATTGTAAACGTGGAGATGGGCGCGGGCCGACCTGGGCCAACTCCCTGTTCGAAGATAACGCCGAATTCGCAGCCGGCATGCGGACGACGGTTAACAAACTCGGTCTTCAAGCGGGTGAATTACTCGCAGATGCGGCTGCGTCAGGGCTGGTTGTGCAAAAACTGGCAACGTCGATCCTGAACGCCGACCAAACTACCCAGATGGATATCGAGGCCCAGCGGGTACGCATTGACGAACTCAATGCCGTCCTCGTCAAAAACAGTGGCAGCATTGCTCGGCGACTCCTGCATCTCACCGACTTCCTGGTGAAAAAATCCGTTTGGGCTTTCGGTGGCGATGGCTGGGCCTACGACATCGGTTACGGCGGCGTTGATCATGTCCTTGCCTCCGGCGAGAACGTCAACATTCTTGTTATGGATACCGAGGTATATTCCAACACCGGCGGACAAATGTCCAAATCCACCCCGCGTGCAGCAACTGCCCAGTTTGCGGCAGGCGGCAAGAAGATGCCGAAGAAGAACATGGGCATGATCTTTGCCACCTACGGCAATGTGTACGTGGCCCAGATAAGCATTGGGGCCAATCCGGCCCAAGCCATCAAGGCAATCGCCGAGGCCGAGGCCTATAACGGTCCGTCCCTGGTTATTGCCTATGCGCACTGCATCAACCATGGTATCAACATGGCCCTCGGTCTTGAGCAACAAAAGAAGGCCGTTGCCTGTGGACACTGGCCGCTCTACCGATTTAATCCTGACCTGGAAGCACAGGGCAAGAACCCGCTGACTATCGATTCGAAAGAACCGACCATCAACTTCGAAGAGTATGCGCTCGGCGAAAACCGTTACCGTACTCTCAAACGGGTTAACCCAGCCAACGCCGACCAGCTCCTTGCCGATTCACAGAAGGATGTATTGAAGGGCTGGAAGTTCCTCAAGAGCCTGTCCGTGGCCCTTGAACCGGACACGAAAGAACAGGAATAACAGTACAGCAAACGCCCGCTCAATTCCGACTATTGCGGAATTGAGCGGCACAAAAAAGGCCGAGGGGCATTTGCCCACTCGGCCTTTTTCATGCAACATATTTATTTTGCTTATTTTTTATTGCTTTCGGCTTCTGCCTTTTTCCGCTCAGACTCGGCCTTCAGTTCCTCATATTCCTTGATGGACTGCATGACACTCTCGTCCTGTCGCACTTTTATCTGTGCTACTTTCGCCTTGATCTTCTCCTCGTTGATTTTTAACACCTTGGCACCAAAGAGTGTGGCGGCCAGATATTTAAAGGAAAAAAGCATCAACTCGACATCGTCCTCTTTGATTTTCTTGATGGTTTCCCCATCAATCTCGTAGGTGTCGAGAAAAGAGCTTTCAAAGACGAATTTGCGAAAGGTAGCAATATCCGTAGAGGCCATGAAGAACATCCGCTTTGCCTGTTCCGACAAACTGGCCTGTTGACCGAAGGATTTACGGCGCATAACCAGACGCAACCATTCTTTGTTCATTTCGTCGCGTACATCGACTCCCTGGTCGGCTCGCCATTCACGAATGGTCCATTCCTTGTCCTCCTCAAAACCTTTGCAGTGGTCTTCACGGACTAGAAAGAAAAATTTTTCCTCCTGCGAAGTGTTTTCGTTCCCCAGCGCGTCCCGAGTTCCGCCTTCATGAAAATCAGCCATTCCCACCGGATAGTAGCGGCAGGCTGTCGGCCGATCGGTATACACGGTGCAACCGTCAGGAGTCACAAAGGGACATTTATTGTCATCTTCGCGCAGCTTGATCATTACCCCCGGCATATCAGTATTCTCAAGATATGTCGGCTGGGTAAACTGATGGAGAAATTCATAGGCGGGCAGGCCCAGTCTCTTGGTCAACTGCAGAATATCATAGGGTGTCAGAACAATTTTAATTCCCCCGCAACAGGCGGTAAAACAACGCACCCCTGGATGGCAACGAAATTTCAAGGGACTGTCCAAGGTGAGCTTTCGCGGAACAATGGATGAGGGGTTTTTCTCTTTTCCAAAGATGGTTTTCTCTTTGGTACTTTTACCTTCATTACTCATTACATCACCTAATTGAAAAATTATGTCAGAACCCGCCGAACGGGATAGTTTGTTGCAAACAATCCTGTATAATAAACTTCACTGTCTTTTGTGTAAACCTATTTCACCACCTTGCCCGATAAACGTCTTTGCTGTAACGTCCCCCCTTGAAAAGAACGGTTTAGCGCCCGTGGCACGAATGATTCTCAGGACTTTTCTTATTTGTTGCAGTTTTCACATTTTATGCGTATATGTCTTGATGCTTAATTGTAGTTTTTCCATTTTTATTGCCGGGTAGCCGGTATAAGAGGTTCTTGAAAGCATGAAATTGTTCAGTCGCCCAATAGATTTATCCGGAGTCAGCACTGTTGTTTATCACCTTCCCAATGGCCCTGCTCTTTTTCTGAAGATCGAAGGTATTGAGGAATATCTCGACCTTGAACTCGAACTCGGGCACGTCTGCGACACCTCCGACATTGATGGAGTATTGCACTTTTTCCCCAGAGGAAACGCCTGATTGAGTACTTTCCCCAGCCTGCCGTGCCGATTCGCCCTCGAAAAACTACAAAACTTTAGTACCTGCACGACGTAGTCCGGGATGCGCTACGGCAAAGCTTTGCCGAGGTTGAAATAGTTTATCCTTTCAACACCTTCATCATAGCCTCCCCAAGACTTTTGGCATTAAACGGCTTATGCAGGATGGCATTGACCCCGGCAGTCAACGCCGCTTCGTTGTCTTGGCTCTCATTCTGCGTTGTCACCATGATGATCGGCAAAAGTTTGGCAGCATATTTTTCCCGCACTTTTTCAGCCAGTTGTATACCGGTGATTTCCGGCATATTGAGATCGGTAAGAACCATGAGCGGCTTTTCCGTCTTGAGCCATTCGAGCGCTGAAGCCGGGAACTCGAAAAGCACAGGATCATATCCCAGTTCATGCAAGGTGGCTTTGTAGATATTCAGGATCATCCTGGAGTCATCCACCGCCACAATTTTCGGCCGCACCCCGGTCTCAACGTCCCCGGTAAGTTTCTTGGCAAACTCAGTCTTTCCCGTATCCACAAGAAGCTTATGATAATGATTGCGAATATCTCTGTGGGTATGGGGAAAGTATTCAAGCGCGAGTTTCTCAAAGACTTCATCTTCAGCAAGATTGATAAAAACATTGTCAACCTGGCCGTTAACAATAATCTTGGCAATATGCCTGGCCTCTTTCTCCGGTCCCCGCAAAAGATTCTTTATGCCGGCTCCAAGAATAGAAGAAAAATTTCGGTCAATTGCCCTTGCCGCTGCCATGCAAACATGATCTTCCGGGTCGGTCAAACCGGCAGTGAGCGTATAAGCACCCTTTTTCAGGGGCAGAAGCGCCAGGGCCTCATAAGCAGCAAAGCGGACATTAGCGCTTCTCGGTTCATTGCTGAGCAACTTGCGGATGGGGATGACCGCCGATTCGTCGCCGATGTCACCGAGAACATTGAGGGTATGGATGCGAAAATCCGGATCATCATGGAGAAGGTTTTCAATGAGAAGGGGCACAGCCTTAGGCCCGATCCGCACCAATTCGGCCTTGGCATAGGTCCGCATATGGGCATAGTGGGATCGTATGGTATCATTGAGCTTTTCTAAAGAAATCTGATCTTGAACCGCAGAAAAAATTGACATTATCAGGTAATCGATTTCATTGTCGGTTCCCATTCGCTCAGCAAGTCTATGCATTGCAGTCGGAGTACCTACCTGTCCAAGCGCCTGAATCGCGGCAATAATAAGTTGGCGGTTGGCAGCATAAAGATAATCGGTCAAAGTATTAATCGCATCAGGGTCGCCGATTAAGCCAAGACTCTCGATAATCCAATGAATTTCCGCATCGTCCTCGGATGCGGAAATAAGATCAAGTAAAGCAGGAGTGGCCTCTTCAAGACGCAACTCGCCCGCCACTCGTATGAGTTCTGATTTTTCCGATATTGTCGGAGACGCCAAATATGCAACGAGTTTTTCAGGATAGGCTATGAGAATGGAAAGCAGGGTCTCCCGGATAAGCGGCATTTGTACAGCTACATCTGCCTGATTTTTCAGAAGATAAATATAGAGGGGAACGGAAAAATCGGCGTCTGCTCGAGTCAAAAAGTACATCAGCTTATTCCGAGTTTTCTCATCTACATCGCGCATGTGTGCCAGTACGAGTTGCGCCTTGATAAGGTCTCCGGTTTGAATATTTGCCTGGATCTCCTCAATCATGTCTTGTGGATTGACATCAACCATAATTGCTCCATCATATTTTTGTGACAAGAATTGTCGCCCTTGCCCGGATAAACGGGATACATCCCTTCACGAAAAATTCTTCGTCAAAAGATCAACTAATTTTTAAAAGGGACAAAAAACAGTCACCTACCCTTTAGAAAAATTATCATATCACGGGCAATCAACTTTTGTCTAATATTGCTAAAAAACACTTCCTTGACAATCGACGAAAAAACCTGGCACACGAAAAGGAGAAAGACCGTCCACTCAAGGCACCGGCAACCATTCCGGCCCCATGCGTCGAATAACATTAAAACCTCCGGGTAATACCGTGTTGTTTTTCACACCTACAAAATCGAGAAACACCTGAATTTCGTATGACCTTGAGCCGGCATTGCAGAAAATGATCAACATCTTGTCGAGCGGCAATTCCGAATAGCGGTCACGTACCTGATCATACGGCAGAGACATCCATATGTTCGGCCCAAATTTTTCCACAAACGGTGCTGCCTGCTTTTCATGCCGAACATCAAGCACCTGCCAATCCGGCCGGCTTGCTGGATTGGCCATCCAAACGAAAAATTCTTCCATGCGTATCTGTCGCATCCGCCCGTCGCAGAGATTGTCGGCAACATAGGCTGCGGCGTTGAGCGGATCAATGGCGGCTGAGAAGGGGGGCGAATAGGCCATCTCCACATTGGCCAAGTCATCAATGGTTGCCCCGGCGCAGAGCGCCACAGCAGCAGCATCGATGCGTGCCGACAAGGCGTCGTTAAGTGGCCCGGTACCCTGAAAACCTAAAACCTTTCGGGTCCGCCGATCAAAGAGCAGCTCAAGACAGATAATGTCCTGGCCGGGATAGAAATGCGCGCGGTCCGAGGGCGCGGAAAGTGAAAAATCGGCATCGAAACCTTCCTCTCGCGCAGCTTCCAGACTGAGACCAACGGATCCGATGGATAGCTCAAAGGCCTTGAGAATGAAACTACCGACCCCGCCATTAAAAACCGAGGGCATGCCGGCCATATTGTCGGCGGCAACCCGCCCCTCCTTATTGGCCATACTGCCGAACGGTGCGACAAATCGTTTACCGGAGACAAGATGGGTGATCTCAACGCAGTCGCCAGCTGCATAAATGTTCGGGTCGGAGGTCTGCATCCGGGTATTGACTACAATGCCACCAGTCGTCTGCGACACAAGCAACCCGGCATCCCGGGCAAGCTCTGAGCGTGGCCTGACGCCCACGGCCATAATCACCAGATCGGCTTCCAGGGTTCGCTTACTCGTCCGAACAGCTACTACCTTGCCTTGATCAACGATAATTTCTTCGGCCGCCTCGCCGAGGAACACCTCGACGTTATGATCACGCAGGTGCTTTTGCAAAATAACCGCAAGAGGCCAGTCGATGATGCGCGGCAGAAGTTGTTCCTTGTATTCGACAATAGCCGTTGCAACGCCCCACAGATCGGTAAATGCCTCGGCCATTTCAATGCCGATCGCTCCGCCACCAATGACCACTGCCTTACCTACTTGTCCCTTGGCCATTCTCTCCTTGATAGCAATGGCTTTGTGCAGGTCGCTGATGGTAAAAACTCCGTCGGCATCGCTGCCCGGTATCGAAAGCGATACCGGCTGGCTGCCGGTTGCCAACATCAGGGTATCATAGGCAATTGTATTTTTCTCACCGGTTTTTAAGTCAAGGATCGCAACTGTCTTATTTTTTCTATCAATTGCCAGGGCACGGGTAGAGGTCAGGGTGGTAACCCCTTTGGTTTTCGTGAAAAAATACTCATCTCTGAGCATGTGAAAACTTGTTGAGCGCAGCTCCTTCTCGTCGGCAACATCACCGGAGATGTAGTAGGGAATACCGCAGCCACCATACGAGATAAGACTATCCTGATCTATGATCGTCACCCGGGCATCCGGCATAAGGCGTTTTACTCGACAAGCCGCCTTGGGCCCTGCCGCCACTCCGCCAATTATCACAATTTGTTTACTCATTTTTACACCACCTTGTGTGTTTTTCTAATGTTAAATCTCTGAGCCTCTTGCAAAATGGCCTTTTCGCCCAAACTCTGCGTTATGCTCAAAATTTTATCCTCGGAATAGTAACTATATGCCTGCGGTAAAATTATTCGCATGCCTTGATTTTGAACGAAAATTCTCATTTTGCAAGAGGCTCCTCTGTTACAAACAATAAGGAATATTATTGAAAAAAGAGGAAGTATCACTGTTTTGCTGGAGGAAGGGTAATGATAAAGGTCGTTTCCCGGCCTTCTGTGCTCTGCACCACAACTTCAGCTCCATGATTATCAAGGATATTCTTGGTTATCGCCAAACCGAGCCCCGTGCCCTTGTTTTTATCGCTAAAAAAAGGAAGAAAAATTTGATCAATTTTTTCGGGGGTAATTCCTATCCCATTGTCGATGATTTTGAGCTCTGTAGCCCCATTGGCCATGGCACGCGTACGCACCTGCAAACAGCCATCTTCATGCATTGCCTGGATGGCATTCATGAGAATATTCAAAAGGGCGCGGTAGAAGAGTTCGGTGTCAATATCATTTTCATGAAGATCCGGGGCCAAATCGGCGACCAAATCGATACTCTGACGCTTGAGTTCCGGCGCGATGAAATCCAGCACCTTTTTGACGACCTCATTAACGTTGCCCTGCACAAAATTGGTCTTCGGGGGTCTGGCAAAATCGAGAAATTCGACGACAATGTTATTGAGGCGAACCGTTTCATCGACAACGATTCTCGCCAGATGTTCACTTCCCGGCGCCAATTTGCTGATCCTTTTTTCGAGTATCTCGGCGGTACTGCGAACTATGCCGAGAGGACTTTTGATTTCATGGCTAACTGTTGCTACCATGGTCCCAAGATGGGCAAGCCTTTCTGCCTGATTAAGCTTTTCTTCAAGCCGTAGCCGCTCAAGCGCCCTCCGTTCGATGATCCCCCCAGCCCGTGACACGATAAATCGCAGGACCAGGAACAAAATCGCCATCACACCGCTGGAAACCATGATTATCCTGCCCTGCAGGCGGATAATGTTCGCATAATTTCCGGTTAAGTCCTTTTCTATCTCAATAACCCCCATGATAAGTTCGCCTCCCCCTTCACTCTCCTTTCTGACTTGACGAAAGGGAATGAAGGTCTTCAGCTCACAACTCACTTCAGTGGTTATCCGCATAACGCTGAGGACCGAGCCACTGTAGGTGAATCGCGAATTGGGAATTCCTTTCAAGGCCTTGTAATATTCAACAGCGCCCGCATCCTCCTTACCGACAAGATCGGGCAAGGTGGAATAGGAAATGATGTTTTTACTCGAATCATATATGGTCACCGAATCGATTTTTAATCCCTGGGTGACTCCTTTAACAATGCCGTCGAGGAGTTCAAACTGCTCGGGATTACGCAAGGCGATGCCACCGTAACGGATAACTGCAGGGAGGACAAAGCGTCGGAACACCTGTTGATTAAGATTTTCCGCAAGCAGGAGAGAATATTCTTCATTCTGCTCCAGCATGACCTTGCGGGCATTTTCAGAAATCAACCAGGAGAGGAGGAGGGTGAATACCAGGATGACGGCGAGACTGGAAAAGGAGAAGTACTCTACCAGTTTAAAAGGTTCGAGACCGGCCAAGACCTTTTGTTTTTGTGCCGAGTCAAGGGTCGGAGCGGTCTTTTCTCCTTTAGCCATACCATACTCTTTTCAGATCAGAAACGGCCGGCATTTTTCTGTTTTCGTTTCCGGCATCGTCAGATAGAACGCCGGAAACCCTTCAAATGCCATTCATTGCCTCTAGTCGCGCCAATCAGTTGGCATTTTTACGTAGGTACGTGGGAGTCTCAAGATAATCATCATTCCAGTTCAACGCACTTCCGGGTTTTCCTTCCGGAGGATTGGAAGACCCGAGGTTGTCAAAAGACTCAAAATTTGAACCAGGCAGGCGAGAAACCTGCGGGTGGCGATTCGGCATGGCGGGTGAACCCTTAATCGGTGCCTCCATCTCTTTGACTGGAGTTGGCTTTTTCTTCCGAGTATCGAGAGGAGTGATGGTATCTTTTTTTTCGATCATTGCCCCTACACCCGTTGCAATTACAGTGACATGCAACTCATCACCGAGGGCATCATCATACAGGGCACCGATAACCACCTTGGCATCGTCATCGGCTTTCTCCTGGATCATCGCCGAAGCCTCCATGAATTCCGCCATAGTGAAGGTTTCCTGCGATGCAGAAATATTGATCAACAGGCCTCTGGCACCATCGATCCCGTAATCTTCGAGGAGCTGGTTGTCGATGGCCTTTCTGGCCGCCTCAACTGCGCGATTTTCCCCGGTGGCGGAGCCCGAGCCCATGATCGCCGGACCTACCTCTCGCATGACGGTACGCAGATCGGCAAAATCGGCATTGATCAAACCAGGTACATTAATGAGATCGGTTATTCCCTTAACCGCCTGCAGCAAAACATTGTCCGCCATCGCCAGCATATCAGATAACTTACTGTTTTTCTGCATAATCGACAACAATCGATCATTGGGAACGGTGATAATCGTATCGGCGTATTTTTGCAGCTCCTGCCACCCTTCTTCGGCGTTCCGGGTGCGAAATTTTCCCTCAAAACTGAAGGGTTTGGTGACGACTGCCACGGTTAGAGCTCCAAGTTCCCGGCTCACCTTAGCCACTATCGGGGCGGCCCCTGTTCCCGTGCCTCCCCCCAATCCGGCGGTAACGAAAACCATATCACTGCCTTTCAGGGCATTTCTAATTTCCTCAAGAGACTCCATCGCAGCCATATTGCCGGTTTCCGGATCTGCACCGGCACCAAGTCCTTTGGTGATACCCGGACCAAGCTGTATGCAGATATCGGCTTTTGACTGATTCAATGACTGCCGGTCAGTATTGGCTGCAATAAACTCGACACCTTGCAGCCTATTAGCTACCATCGTGTTGATAGCATTACCGCCGCCGCCACCGACGCCGATTACTTTCACGACCGCCACGCCTTCTGATTCTGCCATCCTGAACGGCATGTTTACCCCCTGCTCAACTCTTTGGAATCGCAACACCAATATGGTGATAAAACTAGAATATTATCACTACACTATATAGCACCCTGCGGGTGACCCTCAAACAAAAAACGTAACAATCACATGATTTTTTTCAGCCAATCGCGCATCCTGCTGAAAACACCGGTATCTTGTCGGCCCATCTCGCGTTGCTTTTTTCTACCAAAAACCACGAGTCCCGCCGCCGTTGTGCAACGAGGATTATTGAGTTCCTCAACTTTTCCAGTCAACCCGCTGGGATATCCAATCCGAACCGGCAAATCGAAAATCTGTTCCGCGAGCTCAACAATATTGGCCAATAGAGCCGTACCTCCGGTCAGGACCACCCCGCCATTGATCTTATTCTTTTGCCCCGAAGCGATCAATTCTCGATCAAGAATCTCGAGGATTTCGATAACCCTTGCTTCGAGAATATCGACCAACACCTTTTGCGTTACCTTCCGCGGTTCGCGGTCACCAACTGTGGGAACATCGACTACGAAATTCGGTTTTACCACCGAAGAAATCGCTCCACCAAAGTCCTCTTTTAAGCGCTCCGCGTCCTGCAAGGGGGTACGCAGACCGACCGACAGATCGTTCGTGAGATTGTGGCCGCCCAGGCCAATCTCACAGGTGTGGCGGATGGTGCCGTCACAAAAGACCGCCAGATCGGTCGTGCCACCACCGATATCGACAAGGGCGACACCCAGCTCCATTTCATCCTTACTGAGAACCGCAGCGGCCGAGGCAATCGATTCAAGAACCAGTTCCGCAACCTCCAAACCCGCTTTATTACAACATGTTACCAGATTGTGGACGGCACCTATATCAGCCGTCACAATATGCACATTGGTAACCAATCGAACCCCGGTCATGCCTATCGGGTTTTGTATGCCGGTGTGGTCGTCCACCATGTATTCCTGCGGCATTACATGAATAATCCGTTGGTTTTCGGAGATCTTTACGGTTCGCGCAGCAGCGACTACTTCTTCAATATCCGCCTGTTTGATTTCCCGGTTATTGATAGCCAAAATACCAGGACTGTTGAATCCTTTGATGTGATTTCCAGCGATACCAACATACACATATACCGCTCGGAGATCGCAGCCGGCCGACTCCTCAGCAAGAATTACCGCCTGGCGAATGGAGTTAACCGTACTTTCAATATTAACCACCACGCCTTTTTTCAAACCCTTGGAGGGCACGGTACCGACGCCGATAATATCGATGCGATCTTCGAACATTTCGCCGACGACACAGCATATTTTGGTTGTTCCGATGTCAAGACCAACCACCAGTTCTCCTTGCTCGTGCCGATGCGAACCAGTCTTTTTCGGGCTGACAACATCAATTTCGTCGATCACCGCAATTTCTTTCTTTTCATCCATTTCTCTTTTACCCCGAGCCGCTCTCTACCACGAGCACCTTATCATTCAAGTAATCCATCTGGATATATTCAATCTGAGACAGCAGTTCCTTACCGTTTTGTTTCTTATAGAGTGCCCTGAGTACCTGAATTAACCGCGAATATTTAACCTTAGTGTTACCATTTCCAAAAAATATTGGAAATGGGTATTCGACAAGATAGACCACTAATTCACCGGATTTGGTAACATGTAATTCAGAAACTGATTGGGCCGGCAAGTGCGGGTCATTTCCTTGTACCTTACGCAAAAACGTCAAAATCTCAGCCAGCACCTTTTCTTTCACCTGTTGATCGGCAATCTCGGACAAACCGGTAACAACCGGAAAATCGATGTCCGCTCCCGGATTAACTGAAGAAAAAGCGATCCCGTTGGCATCAAGATACTGCAATTGCGTTCCCTCAACACTGGGAGAATGCAGGATGGCTATCGGGGCGTTTTCTTCGATTGCTATTTGAATTTTTGCCGGCCAACTCCTTTTTACTGTTGCCCGAGCTACCCATGGCACTGTGGCAATGCGGGTTTCTATCTGCGAACCCTGAAGGGTGAGAAGGCTTGTTTGATGGGGAACAATTCCCGAAACCACCAGGACCTTCTCTTTGGAAACAGCAGTGCATCCGGTAATTTCTATCTTAGCCACCTTGAACAAAGTAATCGACTGTAGCCCCTGACGTACTCTTTCTCCACCTCCATAAGCCCAAGCGAAAGGCAGTGCCAGGACTATCAGAAACAGCACTGCAAATTTGACATAGCTCTTTTTCCTATTCACCGGCTGGCTGTATTCTTCCGGATAGTCTCTCTTCTTCCCCTGTATTCGTTGCCTTATCTTCGCCAGACGATGAAACCGAGGTTTGTACTGACTTGTCTCGACCGCAGCACCACGTATATGCAAATCGCTTGAAAAACTTGCATAGCCGGGCTTTTTTTTGCGGAATAGCCGGGTCAGAGATTTTTTCAGTTTGGTAAGCAGCATCGTTTTCATTAAATAAAATGTACTTCAGGCTCGAGGCAAACACTACTATCATTTTGCACTCTTTCCTGAACAATTTTCATAAGCCGGAAAACATCAGCAGCAGTTGCGCCACCGGTATTAACCAGAAAATTGCCATGTCGCCAGGAAACCATCGCAGCACCCACCCTCAGCCCCTTCAGTCCGCTGGCATCTATCAGTCTGCCGGCACTGTCACCAGGCGGATTCTTGAAAAAGGACCCGGCGCTGGCATGTTCACTTGGTTGGGTCGCCTTCCTTTTGTCGTGCAACGATTTGCAATAGGCCAGGATTGCCAACCGGTCGCCTCGCTTTAACACCAATTCCACCTCCGCAACAACCGCTTTACCCTGATACACGGCAAACCCTTTCCAGCGTCGATAGGCAAAATCGAGATCGCCAGCGGGCAGAGTGATCTCCCCGTCGGCGGTCACCAGCCTCACACTGCGTAGGACTGAGGCGATATCTCGGCCCCATGCCCCGGCATTCATAATAACCGCCCCGCCTACCGTCCCAGGAATACCGCAGCCAAATTCCAAGCCGGTCAGGCCCCGTTCCGAACAGCGCCGGGAGAGCCTGGCAAAACTGCATCCACCGCCGATTCGCACGATAATCGAACCGTCATCACCGTCCTCCTCGGAAACAGCAGCCAATTCGCCGCCGAGACGAAGAATGACCCCAGGAAATCCTTCATCTCGAACCAGCAGATTGGTACCTTTGCCGATAATCCGCCAGGGAATATCCTCCTCGGCCAAAAACCCAAGAAGCAGTTGCAGCTCCCTGAGATGATCTGCTTGGACCATAGCCTCAGCCGGCCCACCTATGGCAAACGAAGTGTAACTTGACAGGCTACACTGCCATTGCACCGGTTGTGAAACCAGCTCGACAAGTCTTTTTTTCCGCTCAGGATTCACCCCCGCGCCCCGTGCTGTTCTTCAAGCAAACTGAGCAGTGTTTCTCCTACCCTGACAATATTTCCAGCCCCCAAAGTCAATACCAAATCCCCTTTCTTGAGTATCGGCAGCAACTCCGCGGCCATTTCGCCTACTTCCCTGATGTAGCGGGTATTGCGTTGCCCGTGAAGCATGGTGGCCGCGAGCAGACTCTCGCTGGTTACGCCCTCCAGAGGATGCTCACTGGCCGCATAGATATCAGTCATGACCAGGTAGTCGGCCTTGTGAAAACAGGTTTGAAACTCTTTAAAGAGGGCCTTGGTTCGTGAATAGCGGTGCGGCTGGAACAAGACCACTAGCCGTTTCTCCGGCCACGCTTGCTTGATTGCCGTAAGGGTCGCCCGAATTTCCGTAGGATGGTGGCCGTAATCATCGACCACAGTAATGCCGTCGACCTCGCCTTTCTTTTGCATTCGCCGTTGCACCCCGGCAAAGCTTTGCAGAGCTCTTTGAATTTTTGTGAAAGGCAGTTCCAGTTCCAACCCGACACAAACAACGGCCAGGGCATTGTAGACGTTGTGGATGCCCGGTGGCGCGATATGCAGGCTTCCCAACTCACCGGTCCCATTTTTTACGGTAAAATGCACCCGTCCATCTTGCCAGGTAATATTCTCGCCGTAGACATCAGACTGCGGAGTCAATCCGTAGGTGATGATTCTCTTTTTGATGACGGGGAGAATATCGGCAATATTCGGATCATCCAGGCAGATAATTGCCGCACCGTAAAAGGGTATCTTCTCGATGAATTGCAGAAAAGTCTCTTTGATATGGTCAATATCTCGATAATAATCGAGATGTTCAAGATCGATATTGGTAATAACTTCGAGCACCGGCGACAGTTTCAGAAAGGAGCCGTCACTCTCATCGGCCTCGGCTACCAGAAATTCCCCTTCGCCAAGCTTGGCATTGCCGCCGAGGGCATCAACCTTCCCACCGATGACAATAGTCGGATCAAGGCCTGCGCAAGAGAGCATCCAGCTGACCATGGACGTGGTCGAGGTCTTACCATGGCTGCCGGCAATGGCAATGCCGTACTTTTTCAGGCGCATCAATTCGGCAAGCATCTCCGCCCGCATGATGACCGGAATGTTGCTTGCCTTGGCCTTCACCACCTCGGGATTGTCAGTGGAAATGGCCGAGGAAGTCACCACGACACTTGCCCCTTCAACCCATGCGCCGTCGTGTCCCTGATATATGCTGCCCCCCAAGCGGGCAAGATTTTTGGTAATACCGGTGCTGTTGAGGTCGGACCCCGACACTTTATAGCCAAGATTGAGCAATAACTCGGCAATACCGCTCATGCCGATGCCGCCAATCCCGACAAAGTGAATATGTTTGGTTTTTCTATACATCACTTACCCTTTATCTCTATAACCTGTAGACAGCACGCCACAATTTTTTCTGCAGCATCAGGAAAGGCGAGCTTTTTCATGGCGGTGCCCATAGCGAGGAGTTTATCCTCATCACATATTAGTTTTCGGATATTTTCGGCCAACTTGTTTCCGGTCAACTCATGTTGTCTGAGCACAACCGCCCCACCTCCAGCCGCATAGTGATTGGCATTTTTTTCCTGATGATTGTCGGCGGCGGAAGGGTAGGGAATGAGGATGGCCGGTTTCCCCAGCACAGCAATTTCCGCAAGAGTTGTGGCCCCGGCCCGGGATACCAGCAGGTCGGCCTGATTATAAATCTCTGCCATATCGGTAAAGAATGGCTGAACCAGGGACTCAATCCCTCGATCAGCATACAATTTCTTGATACCCTCAAGGTCCTGCTCTCCGGTTTGGTGAATCACTTGAAGACCCGCGAGGATAGGGTCCGGCAAACTCTGCAATCCCTCCGATACCAGCCTGTTGACGGCCTGGGCACCTTGACTACCACCAAGCACCAGCAGGGATCTCTTGCCGTTTCCACTCAATCTCAGAGGTGAATTCTTGGCCAACTGAAGAATATTTCTCCGCACCGGATTGCCGGTATAGGTGATCTTTTCTTCAGGAAAATCACCGCCGCTTCCAGGTAGGGACAGACACACCCTGTCGACAAAAGAGCCAAGTTTTCGATTCGCCAGCCCCGGCACGGAGTTTTGTTCGTGGATGACCGTCGGAATCCCAAGAATCTTCCCGGCGACCACAACCGGACCGGTGACATATCCCCCGACACCGAGGATAATATTCGGTCGAAAGCGACGAATGATCCCCCCAGCTTGATAAAAAGAGACGGGCAATAGGGTGATAGCCTTGAGAAGTTCCCATGGACTTTTGCCCTTCAAGCCGGAGCAGCGAATATGGTCACTGGCAAAACCATAGACTGCAAGACTTCTCATATCAACTTTCCGCCGTGTGCCGACAAAAAGGACCTGGGTTTCAGGCATCTGCCGCAAAAACTCCTGGGCAGCGGCCACGGCCGGAAAAAGGTGTCCACCCGTTCCACCGCCGGTCAGGAGCAACCGGATATTTGGCAGTTTTCCCATCAATTTTCAGCACTCCCCAAGTTCGTTCTTCCGGGGTGCCTGCAAGCTCAGCACTTCCTTTTTAAATTCATTGCCGCGGTGCCCATAACTGGTAAACATATCAAAACTGGCGCATGCCGGAGAAAGCAACACTACATCACCAGGCTTTGCCATCCCGGCAGCAAGCTCTACCGCTTCGTGCATCGACTTTGCCGGCAAAATTTGCACCACATCGGCCAGGGCCTTCTTGAGTAAACCTGCAGCCTCACCCAGCACCACCAGTTGCCGTACCCGCTCCGAAACCGCATCCCGCAGCAAGCGGTAATCATCACCTTTATCGCGGCCCCCGGCAAGAAGGATAACATTACCGGAAAACTGCTGCAAAGCACCGAGGACTGCGCCGGTGTTGGTGGCTTTCGAATCATTATAGTAGCGTACGCCATTAACTTCAGCAACAAACTCTATCCGGTGCGGCAGCAGGCGAAATTCTCGCAACCCCTGGAGAACCTGTTCAGGTGTGCAGCCGAGCCGGCGGACGGCAAGTATTGCCGCAGCACTGTTTCTCAGCCCGACACTGTTGGCCAGGGCAGTACCGGTAAGTGGATACTCTTCCGTCTTGCAAGATACAGTCAGGCGAATCAACTGGTCTATGATGACTGCCGTGTCATTGTCTCGCAGGCCAAAGGTTTGAACATCGCCCGGCAAATCTGCGGACAATGCACGGCAGAGTAAATCATCGCCGTTAATGACCGCCAGATCACTCTTTTTTTGATGGGCGAAAAGTTGCATCTTCACCCGACCATACTCCTCGAGACTGCCATGTCGGTCGAGATGATCGGGCGTCACGTTCAGTAAGATCCCAACGTCAGGGGCAAAGGTACCGGCACTTTCAAGCTGAAAGCTGGAAACCTCGACGACAACCACATCATACTTTTCAGGAGCACAAAGAAATTCATAAAGAGGGATGCCGATATTGCCGCCGACAAACACCTTCTTCCCCGAAGCCGCCAAAAGCTCGCCGATAAGGGTCGTCACCGTAGTTTTCCCGTTGGTCCCGGTGATCGCGACAACCGGTACGTGCAATTCCCCCGCAGCCACCGCCAGTTCACCGGCCATCTGCACCCCGGCTTTCTGAAGCGATTTGATGATCGGCAAGGCAAGATCCACCCCGGGGCTTACGAGGACAAGATCTGCTTGGCAGAAAAAATCATAGGTATGGCCGCCTGCCTCCCAGATTACCCCGGTTGCCGCGAGAAACTCTCCTTCTTCAGCGACAAACCGCTGCTCCGAGCGATTGTCCGATACCCGCACCTGGGCACCGCAGTGTAAAGCGTATTTCACCGCAGCCCGGCCGGAAATGCCGAGTCCGAAAATTCCAACTTTTGTGCCGGAAGATATCATTTTTGCTTCATTCATCGCAGCTTCAGGGTAGCTATGGCAAACAAGCCGAGAATAATGGAGACAATCCAAAATCGTACGACAACCTTCGGTTCATGCCAGCCTTTCTTTTCAAAATGATGGTGAAAGGGGGCCATGAGAAAAATCCTTTTACCGTTGGTGAGTTTAAAATATCCCACCTGCATGATGACCGACAGCGCCTCCATGACAAAGATTCCGCCGACAATCGCCAGGAGAAATTCCTGTTTGATGAAAATGGCGATGGCACCGAGGGCACCACCAAGGGCAAGGGCGCCGACATCGCCCATGAACATCTGGGCCGGATAGGCATTAAACCAGAGAAAGCCAAGGCATGCCCCGACAATGGTGCCGCAAAATATTGCCAATTCACCGCTTCCCGCAACATAGGGTAACTGCAGGTAATCGGCGAGGACCACATGGCCCGCCAGATAGGAAAATACCAAGTAGACAGCGGCGGTCACCACGGTCGGTCCGGCGGCAAGGCCATCCAGTCCGTCGGTGAGGTTGACTGCATTGGAAGAACCAACAATGACCAGGACGGCAAAAACCACATAAAACCAACCGAGATCAGGACGAAGGTTCTTGAAGAAGGGAAAGCTCAGGTGTCCATCGAAGGCCGGGTGCAAATAGATAGCAATGCCGACAATGGCGGCACCAATGAGCTGCAGAATCAGCTTCCCCTTGGCACTTAGCCCTTTGGAATTATTTTTCTTTACCTTACGATAATCATCGATAAAACCAATCATCCCATAAAAGAGGGTGATGAAAATGCCAAGCCACACCAGCATTATATCAAGACGGGCCCACAGCAGTGTTCCGACGATAATTGCCGCAATAATCAGCAGCCCACCCATGGTCGGAACCCCTTGTTTGGCAATATGCGTCGCCGGTCCGTCATCACGAATGACTTGGCCGATCTGCAAATAACGCATGGTCCTGATAAACATCGGTCCCAAAATTACCACAATGAGGAAAGCGGTGACTGCCGCGCCAATCGACCTGAAGGTAATATAGCGAAAAACATTTAAAATATTCAGGCTAGTATGGAGGGGATAGAGAAGATGATACAACATAACCGAAGAGACTCATCAGGTAGAGTGTTAAGGATAAAGAAAAAACCGAACGTCTTTCTCAGACGTCTCCCGCAAGGAGTTTTTCCACTATGGTTTCAAACCGTAGACTACGGGATGCCTTTACCAGGATCAGATCATCTTTTCCAAGCTTTTTTGCAGCAACCAAATCTTTTATCCAAGCCACTGCCTCATCTTTATCGGCAAAGGTATGCAGCCTTTCCTGCGGCAGACCGGCTGAGAGTGCTCCCTGCTCCACGTCATGTTTAAATTCACCTACAATTCCGACATGTTCAATGGCCAGTTCGGCAATCAGGCTACCGATCGCCAAGTGCGCCTGCCGGGAGGTTTCACCCAGCTCCCGCATGTCGCCGATTATTGCCACAGCGTTTTTTGCCGCCAACTGCTTGAGGGTTTTCAAACCCGCCGCCATTGAGGCTGGATTGGCGTTATAGGTATCATTCAGTACGGTGAAGCCGAGCTTACTCCGGAGCATCTCCATTCGTTTGGCCGGCGGACGATAATCGCCGAGTCCGGCGGCAATCTCAGCAAGATCTGCTCCGGCTGCGGTGGCAATGGCCGCAGCGGCAAGGGCATTGGCGACGTTATGCTCGCCGGCGGTAAAAAGATGAATGGCCACGGATTGTGCTCGGGAGTGCAGGGTGAAGGTGATTGCCCCACCGACCTCAAAAAAAATGTCGGAAGGCCAGAAATCCGGCTTTGCCTGCATTCGCTCACCGCTTGCTGCAAATGTCAATTTTATCTGCCGGTATTTGCCTATGAGCCGAGAAACCCATGGGTCATCGAGGTTGACGATGAGGGTTGCCGACGGCTTGGTCGCGGCAAAAAGCTCTTCTTTAGCCCGAGCGACCCCCTCGATCGTGCCCAAGCCCTCAAGATGGGCACCGTGAATATTGGTTATGCAGCTGATATCGGGATCGGCTATTGCCGCAAGCCTGAGCAATTCTCCCGGTCGATTCATGCCCAATTCCAGCACCGCCGCCCGATTATTAACAGAAAGGGGCAGGAGGGATAAAGGCAGGCCGATAAGATTATTAAAATTCCCTTGCGTCTTGAGGACGCTGTTATCCGGATGCTCCGACCCGGCTGGCCACTTGCGGGCAAGAATTGCGGCAACCATCTCCTTGACCGTGGTTTTGCCGCAACTGCCGGTGATACCGATAACCTGTTGCTGGCAAATGGTGGCTAACTGTCGGCGCCGATATCCGGCCATATCACCCAGTGCCCGCTGGGTGTCGGCCACAACGATTATGCTGATATCGGAGTCCGACAATGCGGCTGGCAGACGTTCAACAACAAGGCATGATGCGCCGTTTACCACCGCCTGCTCGAGAAAGTCATGGGCATCGTGATTTTCTCCTTTCAAAGCAACAAAGATCCCCCGCATGTTGCGCACTCGACTATCGGTAAGTACCTGGCCCAGTAAGCCCCGGCCCTTGGCACGGGACGATAAGACTCCGCCGACGGCCGTAGCGATGAGCGCATCGGTCCACGATAACAGGGCGTTCTTCGCTTCCATTCGATCATCAAAAAACCGTTTACCCCGGAGGGTCAACTGATAGGTTTCATGACCTTTACCGGCGATGACAATGATATCTTCCGGACCTGCCGCCATGATGGCCTCTTCAATAGCGCTCTTCCGGTCCCTGATAGCCGTATAACCACGTTCTTGCCGACCTCGAAGCGCAAGCCATTGGCTGTTTTTTGCCTCTCCTAAGACCGGGGCGATTCCATCAATGATCTGCGCGACGATTTTGTCCGGTTCCTCGGTTCGAGGATTGTCGTCGGTGACCACAACGACATCGCACAGCCGCGCCGCGATTTGACCCATCAAAGGACGCTTGCCGTTATCCCTGTCACCACCACAACCAAAGACACAGAAAAGCTCGCGGTGCGGCAAAGCCTTGGCGGTCAGCAGTACCTTCTCCAGAGCGTCCGGGGTATGGGCGTAATCGACTAAAACCACTGGACCCCGCGAATCCCAGGCCGACCCGACAAAGACCCTTTCCAGCCTGCCGGGAGCTCCATTCGCTTGACCTAAACATTTGCAGATCAATTTTTCATCAATATCCATTGCCAGACAAAGGCCATAAACGGTAAGGATATTCTCGACATTAAATCTGCCGACCAGCGGACTTGAAAGGGTCTGTACGCCAGAAGGTGTCGCAATGACCAGATCGGTACGATCAAGTCCTGTCGTAAAACTCTCCAGGCGTACCTCGGCCCGGCCATTTTCTCCCCAACCAATAATCCGTTTTCCAGACGTGGCGCACAAATCATGGAGCGGCTGCAGCCAGTTCCAACTCTCACTTTCATCTTTTGGGATCGGCAGCACGGCGGTTCCGTGGGCTTTCAGGTATTCACTGAAGAGTTTCGATTTTGCCTGAAGATAAGCTGCCATATCAATATGATAATCGAGATGATCGCGGGTTAGGTTGGTGAAAGCGGCGGCCTCAAAGACGATCCCTCCAATTCTTGCCTGATCCAAGGCGTGCGACGACACCTCCATAATCACATGATCGACCCCGGCATCGACCATTTCCCCCAGCACCTGTTGCAATATGAAGGCTTCAGGGGTGGTGAACCGGGTGCCGAGTACCTTTTGCACACCGGTTTTTAAGGTATAGCGGTTATTTATTGTACCTACGACTCCGACATTCCAACCGTTTTGCAGAAATATTTGTTCAAGCAGATAGGTGATGGTGGTTTTGCCGTTGGTCCCGGTCACCCCAATGCAGGAAAATTTCTCCGCCGGTCGATGGAAAAAATTGGCAGAGACCACGGCATAGGCAAGACGGCTGTCCGCCACCTCGATAACTACGGCATTGAGACTCTTGAACCGAGTCTCGCTGACTCGCCCCGCTTCACAGAGCAAAGCTCCGCAACCACTTGCTACCGCCATTTCGAGATAATCGTGGCCATCACTTTCAACGCCCGAGAGAGCTACGAAAAGTGCCCCGGAAGAAGCTCTACGGGAGTCGGATGTTATGGTGGTGACCAGTAATTCACCTTCGGACTTTCCACTGGCGCCATGAAATATTCGACACTTCACACCCAAAAGAAGGGCGGCGAGTGTTGGATGCGATTGATGTGACGACATGGGCGATTACCCCGCAAAAAAAATGTGTCCATGGACCGGAGATTTGCCGGAACATTACTTTTTGACCGGCACGCCTTTCGAGAGTTTTTCCGGGACCACGTCTTCACCTTTGTCAAGAATGAGCATACATTCACTTATTCCCTTTAGAGGTGTTCCAGGCGCAGGTTTTTGCGAAACGATCTTTCCTGTCCCCCGAATACTGATCTTCAAAGAGACCCCTTGGAGAAGACGGAGACTTTTTCTGAGACTCTGCCCCTTAAGATCCGGCATTTTTTCGAGCTTAGGAACAGTCTTATCTTTTGCATCCGCGAGTTTTCGAGTTGCAGGAGACTGTTCCTTTTCTCCTTGATAATTACCGTCCTCGGACGATTCCACCTCTACCACATCGGCTACGGTTTTTGCAACCTGCTGCAACACCGAAATTCTCTCAACCTTTTCTTCAACAATTTGTTCAAAAGTCATCGCCTTTTTCAGGTTTTTAGGGTTCGGTCCATCCGCTTCCCGCTCGACCATCACCAGTAAATTCAAATCGTTGCCGCCAGCTGGAATCGTTACCAGCAACAACTCGTTCATCAACAGCTGCCGGCTCGAACCGTTCAGTATGGTTACAGGTATCTCGTCCCGAAAAAAATAGGAATTTGACGTTCCCTGCCGTGCTTGGCTTCGAAAAAGTTCCGTACTATCATAAAAATTAAAAAAGCTCTTGTCACCGGTGCGCACCCCGGACAATTTTTCGTTCTGTAAAATATCCACATCCGGTTGATCCCCGGCATTCTTTTTGACGGCAAAAGGCCTGACAAATTTTCCTTCATTTTGGAGAACGGAAATGGCAGTCAAAATATTAAAGGGCGTTGCATGTTCGGGTACCATTTCAAGAAACGGTGACGGAGGAAGTGCCGGATGTTGATCACTCTCCAACTTTTCCCCCGGCTGCATAGACAGATGGAAATCAGCCAGAGGTTTGTCGTTCAGTCCAAGCCATTCCCACAGCCGCAATTGACTCCCGAGGTTCCCGGTGCCGGACCTTAAACTCCAAGGAAGGCGGATGGGCTCTTGGTTATCCTGACCATGCAGCAACGCAACATCCCGCAAAAAAGCACGAAATTTGTCCGGCAACAGAACAGGCTTAACGAAACTATTACCAAGTACCTCCTGGGAATACTTAGCAAAATTATTGGGATCAAAACCGGGTAACTGGCTCCCCCCGATGATTTCCCCGGTGCGGCCCTCCATAACATACGCTGTTATCCGCCTGACATTGTGTTGCTTTGCTATGTCCTCGACCAATTTGTCGAGTATATCTTGGATCTTCAGGTCAATTGTTAGAACAAGGTCCTGGGGAGAATTGAGGTGCATCGGCTCCTCCTTTTGTCGTTTCCGACTTGCCAGGAGCCGATCGTAATAGTGTTCGATCCCGGTCAGACCTATGCTGTTTTCAGCATACCCGATCAAATGAGCGGCCTGGGCACCGTTGGGATAGAACCGCTTCTCCTGTTTTTGCAAGTACACACCAGACAACCTCTTGCTTTTGATAGCAATTTCCTGCTCAAGGCTAATACCATCGGCAAGCCAAACCCGCAACGGACTACTTTCCAGCTGTTGTTGCAGTTCATTTTCATCGAGTGACAGAATCTCTCCAAGCACTTTCACGGTAGCCGGGATTGATTCCAATTCCTGCTTTCGTGCATACACCGAAACCCTATCAAGGGTCACGGCTATCTGCTTAAGATTTCTGTCATAAATAGTTCCTCTCGGAGAACTTGCGGCGGTCTCAAACGTTGTTGCTGAGCCGATCACTTCACTTATGAAAGAAAGCATCCCGAGGTTCAATCTCTGATCAAGTTGCCAGCCGACCAGTCCAACTCCTACCAAAAACAAAATAAAAATGAAAGTCCGCCTGACCCTCTGTCGATTTTGCACTCTCGGGCGGGACTTTATATGCATAATGTATGAGAAAAGTCGTTGTCAAGAATGTTGGCCAGTGCACTACGGGAAACAGCATAAGAAACCGTAAGCAAAAGGTAAAAATTCGCCCCGATCCTAACTGTTCCTATGCTGTTCCTATGCTATAATGATTTCCCTCTCAGTTAATACGTTCTATCTGGCTAGGTGAAGCTGCGTAGAGTGACAATTTGTCTGCAGCCATTTGGCTTACACGCTCAGGAGCATAAAGACGGGCTTTTTGGGCCAGCAAACCAATATTCTTATCCATAAGCTCGTGACGTTGATTGTCAACAATTGCAAGCGAGCTTTGGACATCCTTTATTTTTCCTGCCAGAAACATGTTTGCCACCAAAATAAAGGGAAGTATAATCAACATTATTCTCCCCACAGCTTTCCACAATACCAGACCGCCTGGTAAATCGAAGAAATCCCGAGACTGCAACTGCTGCCGCACCCCGAGATTGGTAACCGTTCTGAGGTATGAAACGTGGGTAGTATTGTGAAAATTCATGATGCTCCCCCAAGAGTATTTCAATTTCTTTTCTGTGCAACCCTCAACCTCGCGCTACGCGACCTGGCATTGACAGTTGTCTCTGCTGAAGACGGGACAACCGGTTTTCCGGTCAGTACTTCCAACATCTCATTATTTTTAAACTTTCTTTTCACTATCCGATCCTCAAGAGAGTGAAAGGAGATAACACAAAATCTTGCTCCGGGATTGAGAAAAAGGGCGGCGTCATCGAGTATCCCGGCCAGATTTTCCAACTCCGTATTCACAGCAATCCTCAGTGCTTGAAAGACTTTCGTGGCAACATGGATTCTTTTCGGATGAAAACGCTTCGGAACCGCCTTGACAATTATCGAAACCAGCTGCTTGGTGCTGCAAATCCTCTCTTTCTCCCGGTAATTGACGATTGCCGAGGCGATCGGTCGGGCCTGACGCTCTTCACCGTAATAGAAAAAGATATCAGCCAACTCCTGCTCCGAACATGTGGCGAGAATGGCTTGAGCTGACGTCGGGTTTCGGCTATCCATGCGCATATCAAGAGTTTCATCTCGCTGAAAGCTGAAGCCTCGATCTCCCCCCATATCGAGCTGCAGGGACGACATACCGATATCAATCAACAGACCGTCAATCCCCTGGATGCCGGCTTCTTCAAGCCCTATGGCCAATTCCGCAAAATTACGTCTTATGATGGTCAGTCTGCCGGCAAATTCCTGCAACCGTTCGGCGCTGCAAAGAAGGGCGTTGTCATCCCACTCAAAAGCTACAACCTTTCCGTCGGGAGCGGACCGCGACAAGATTTCCGCACTGTGACCTCCCAATCCCAAAGTGCCATCGACATACACCCGACCGGCCTGAGGCTTAAGAAAGTACATGCACTCCTCAAGGAGTACCGAGCGATGAATCTGCTCCGCAGGATTTACCACCGTCACGAGATAATCCCCATCCGCGACAGACTCGCTTCATGCGCCGCAAAGTTGTCACGGGTAGCCTTGGTTTCAGCAGCCCAAGCCTCTTTATCCCAGATCTCAACCCAGTCGAGCATACCGGTTACGGTCACATCCTTGCCCAGCTTCAGATCGTTGCGCAGGTCGGGAGGAATGAGGATGCGTCCCTGTTTGTCGATGGAACATTCGACCACTCCCCCAACCACATATCGAAAAAAACTCGAAACGTTGTTTTCACCGCCCTGCGTTAACAGCTTTGTCTCCAGAGCCTCCCATTCGGGAACCGGATAGGCTCGAAGATGGGTCCCCCAAGGCACCAACATCAGGTTTTCTGAGCTGCTTTGACGCAACACCTCACGGAAACGACTGGGGAAATTCAACCGCCCCTTCGCATCCAAGGTATGTTCCGTCCTGCTCCGAAATCTGTTGTTGATCACCCTCAGCCCCCAAAACTCCCTACCACCGACCACCCACAACCCCCACCCACCCACCTTTCCCCACTACAGACCCATTTATATCATGGTATGGAAAGGTGTCAAGAGAAAATTTCGATTGACTTCAATATGATAAAGAACTCGGACGAAAGACAATAACACACAATATACAGTGCATCGAGATGCAACAAACACTACATGGAGTTGTAATTTAGGTTTTTTGGAGACGGCAACCCAACACACGGAAACTGTCTAACAGCGCACTCAGTAAATATTTACTCGAATCTAAGAATACTTAAGCGAGGGCAGGGAAACAGGAGATTTTTGAGGTGTGGGGAAAGGTGGGGATGGGAATATGAGTGAAAAAACAAAAGGGGCAACTGCAGTCACAGCAGTCGCCCCTTCACTCTTGGCCAAACGACACAACAGCTTATATCTATTCGTTTAATAACTGAGAATAATCCCCTTGATCAGCAAAGCCGTGTTCCGGCCCTGGAAAAGAGCCGGCCTTCACTTCCGCACCGTATTCCTGAATACTTTGCTTAATAACAGGAGACAGATCGCTGAATTTCTTAACAAATTTGGGGATAAATTTATCAAACATACCCAGCAGGTCGTGGGTAACCAGCACCTGCCCGTCACAATGAGGACCCGCACCGATACCGATGGTTGGAATGGCGATAGCTCCGGTGATCACCTGAGCTAGGCCCGACGGAATACATTCCATGACCACAGCAAAGGCCCCTGCCTCTTCCAGCCCCCTAGCTTCGGCCAAAAGCCTCCGGGCAGCATCGAGCCCCTTACCCTGCACCTTATAGCCACCGAGTTGCCCGGCGGTCTGTGGTGTCAGGCCGATATGGGCCATGACCGAAATCCCGGCATCAACCAAGGCCCGGACGACCCCGCACATCACCAACCCGCCTTCAAGTTTAACGGCATCGCAACCGGCTTCCTTCATAAAACGCATGCCGCTGCAAACAGCGTCCCGTTCACCGGTTTGATAGGCCCCGAAGGGCATGTCGCCGACGATGAAGGCGTCAGGGGCCCCACGCCGAACCGCCTTGGCATGATGGAGCATTTCCTCCATAGTTACCGGCACCGTGGAATCATAACCAAGCATAACCATCCCCAGGGAGTCACCGACCAGAAGGATGTCTACCACGCCACAGCTGTCCAACAAGCGAGCCATTGAGGCGTCGTAGGCGGTGAGCATGGAAATCTTCTTCCCTTCTGTTTTCATTGACCTGATGTCTGCAATTGTTCTGCGCATAACTCTATCCTCTTTCTCAAGGGACCTCATTATTATCTCTTTTCCATTCCTCGAAAAGAGACTGCTGTGTGGCTCCCTGCCGGGGAACCTTTCGTCCGAAATGTTCATACGCCCTGGCGGTGGCCATCCGACCGCGCGGGGTCCTTTGCAAAAAGCCCGACTGAATGAGAAACGGTTCATAAACGTCTTCAAGGGTGTTTTTTTCTTCACAGACAACCGTCGCCAGAGTCTCAAGACCGATTGGTCCACCCTCGAACTTATCAATAATGGTGAGCATTATCCTTCTATCCATATCATCAAGGCCAAACTGATCAACACCGAGAAGATTGAGTGCCTCGTTGGCAACCCTGACATCCACCACGTCATGGCCGCCGACTTCGGCAAAATCCCGCACCCGCCGCAGCAGTCGATTGGCAATTCTCGGAGTGCCCCGGGAACGCCTGCCCAATTCCAGTGCCCCGGCCGGATCGATGTTCATACCGAGAATCCTTGCCGACCGCTGAACAATGATCACCAGCTCTTCGGGGGTATAAAAATCAAGGCGCAGAACAACGCCAAAGCGGTCTCTCAAGGGCGGTGTCAGGAGGCCGGTACGGGTTGTCGCCCCGACCAGGGTGAATTTCGGCAGGTCCATCTTGACCGACCTGGCACCAGGCCCCTGGCCAATGATCAGGTCGAGCTGGAAATCCTCCATGGCCGGATAAAGGATTTCCTCCACCACATGGTTGAGACGGTGGATTTCATCAATAAAAAGGACGTCACCCTCCTGCAGGCTAGTGAGAATGGCCGCCAGATCTCCCTGTTTTTCAATGACCGGACCGGAAGTCACCTTGATTCCCGCCCCCATCTCGTTGGCAATGATATAACAGAGAGTAGTCTTGCCAAGTCCTGGAAAACCGTGAAAAAGCACATGATCGAGAGGTTCGCGGCGACCAAGGGCTGCCTGGATAAAGATCGCCAGACTCTTTCGTACCTGTTCCTGGCCGATGTATTCGGCAAGCCTCTGCGGCCTGAGAGCATTGTCGGTTGCCGGCTCACGCACCTGGGGTTGCGGATTGACCAAGCGGTTGTCCGCAGTTATATCTTCTTCGATGTTCATGCCAGTGTCCGCAGAGCCTCCCGGATAAGAATTTCGATGCGTATCTGGGCAAAGGCTTCCTCGCCCTGTTGTCTTTTGACCGCCTCAAGGGCTTTTCTAGCCACGGGATCAGGATAGCCAAGATTGGTCAAAGCCGACAAGGCATCGGCTATAACCGAACCGGCGACCACTATCACATCCTGGCCGTCGACGGAAAAAGGCAGTGTGCCACTGCTTAAATGGGCAACTTTTTCTTTCAGCTCAACACAAATCCGCTCCGCCGTTTTTTTACCGACACCGGGCAGCATGGTCAGTCGCTTGAGGTCTCCGGCAAGAATCGCCTGGCAGATCTCAACCACACGCATCCCCGACAACATCGCCAGGGCCAGCTTCGGTCCAATACCGGTGACCGTTCGAAGGATGAGAAAAAGTTCTTTTTCCTCCTCTTCGAGAAAACCGAAGAGCGTAATGGCATCCTCACGGACATTGGTGTGGATATGCAGAAATACCTCCCGGCCTTTTTCCGGCAACCGGGCAACAGCATCGGTTGCCAGGAACACCTCATAGCCGACTCCGCCGACATCGACAACTGCTCGATCGGCACTTTTTGCGAGGACCCTGCCTGTTAAAGTGGCAATCATAAAATATTAGACCTGAATCTGATTTGCATGGCAAATGGCGACGGCCAGTGCGTCGGCGGCGTCCGAGCTCGGTTTACCGGAAAGCCCCAGCAACACCTGCACCATGTGCTGCACCTGCTCTTTTCCTGCCTGGCCGTAACCGGCAACCGCCCGCTTGATAGCCCGCGGGCTATAATCGTGAACCATCAGCCCATTTTGCATAACGGCTACCACCGCAGCGCCACGGGCATGACCGAGTTTGATTGCCGAGCGCGGATTGGATGCGAGAAAAACCTCTTCAATTGCCGCAACCACCGGCTGATGGACCTGAACAACTTCATTCAGGCCCTCGAAAATCTCGTTGAGCCGATAGGAAAACGATTGATCCTTGGTGGTCTTGATAACGCCGCAAACAACAAATTCCAGACGCCCACGATAGGCGTCTATAATCCCATATCCGGTTACCCTGCTTCCCGGATCAACCCCGATGATCCTCGCCACTTGCCCTGCCGGTTACGACAGTTGCTCCATCAGAGAATCATCAATGTCAAAATTTGAAGAAATGTTCTGAACATCTTCATGATCCTCAAGATTTTCCATGAGCTTGATAAGCGACTTGGCTATTTTTTCGTCGGTGACCTCAACGGTCGTTTTCGGAATCATCGACACCGAGGCATCGATAAAAATTAGTCCACCCACTTCCAGGGCTGCACGGACGTTTTCAAACTCCTCGGGCGAGGTGTAGACCTGAAATTCGCTCTCTTCTTCCACCACATCGTCAGCCCCGGCTTCAAGGGCCATATCCATCAATTTTTCTTCGGTGGTGAGCTTTTTATCAATGAGGATCAAGCCTTTTTTCTCAAACATCCAGGACACGCAGCCGGATTCGCCGAGATTGCCATTACTCTTGGCAAAGAAGTGGCGCACATCGGCGACCGTCCGGTTACGATTGTCGGTCATACATTCGACGAGCACGGCAACTCCGCCGGGGCCGTAGCCTTCGTACATGATCTCGTCATATATCTCGCCGGCGATCTCACCGGTGCCCTTTTTAATCGCCCGAGCAATATTGTCCTTGGGCATGTTTTCGGTCTTGGCCGTGGCCACTGCCGTTCTTAGCCGAGGATTTCCCTCCGGGTCTCCACCGCCAGCTCTTGCGGCGACGGTGATTTCCTTGATCAACCGGGTGAATATTTTCCCCCGCTTGGCATCAATTGCCCCTTTTTTCCTCTTAATTGTTGACCACTTAGAATGTCCAGACATAGAGCATACCTATTATTTTTTTGGTTATAATATATTCCCGGGCTGCAACTCTTTTTCGGGAACCGATTTCATATAGCCCATTCCCAGAACAAAAACCTCTCGGCTCTCGATACGGGAGCTTTTCGGCTTTTGCACTTTTACCATCGTAAACCGCTTCTTCATCTCACCGACAAATTCCGGGAAATCCTCGCTCTGAAAAACCTTGCAGAGATAATGCCCTTTATTAAGCAGCAACTCTTCGGCAAGCGCCAGGGTGTGCCGCACCAAGATCAGCGACTGCTGGGCATCCGCCCATCTGCTGCCGGTGGTCTTGGGGGCCAGATCGGAGATCAGCACCCGAAATGCCGGACGGAACTGCCGTACCGCGACAAGCAATTCCGGAGCCATGATATCCTGGCACAGCCAATGAATCGGCGCCCCTCCGGGTCTTGCAACCTCATCCGCCTGTTGGAGGTCAACCCCGACAACGATGCCTTTGGGACCTACCACCTCAGCCGCATAAAGCGACCAACTGCCCGGAAAGCATCCAAGATCGAGGACGCTGTCACCCCGGGAAAGGAACTTAAATTTCTGCTGGACCTCTTCCAGTTTATAGATTGAACGAGCCGGATATTTCTCTTTTTTTGCTTTTTTCGAATAGTAATCGTTTATTTTACGCACGTTTTAGTCCATTTATTATTCTTTGACAAGGCGAATTCCGGCTGTCACCGCACTCCTCATGATGAGGTCGGATGGTTCACTGTAAGCATCTGCAGATATGTAGCAACAAAGGCCAGCGCCGTCTGCCGATCCGTCACTTTCCCTTCCACCCTGGCCACTTCCAGTTCATCAAAAAGAGTGGTGAACAGTGGTCCGGGCACTAAGGCAAATTCTTTGATAAGATCCTTGCCGTCAAGCAGGCGTGGTCCGAAAAGCACCGGTTGTATGTGATCATCATACATCTTCTGTACGAAGTCGAACAGCTCGGCCAACTCCTCTTCCATCCGCTCCGGTTTCTTTTCCCCGCGGCTGGCCATACTGTCAGCCATCGCCAGGAGAAAAAGCCCGGGCAGATCGCTTCCGGCGCGTCGACAAAGGTTCAACGCCGCTCGCCTGGTGATTTTGCCTTCTCGCGACACATTGCACAGGTGAAACGGGTGCATGTGCATGGCTATAAACCCGCCGGTGCGCTCGATATCCGCCTTGCTCCAGCGGCTACGCTCGGCAAATTCCCGAAAGATCTGGACGCCCTTTTCGTCATGCCGATAAAACGTCACCCGACCGTTGTTGCCGGCTTGCACATCCCTTGTTGCCGGTTTCCCCATATCATGCAGGAGCGCCGCCCATTTAAGACAAGAGAGAGCATACTCCTGTTGCAGATAGTTGCTTATTTCCGTGATGCGGCTCGGGAAAAACCGCTTCGGGTTGGCAAGGATTTCCTCCATGGTCGCAAGGGCAAGAAAACTGTGTCCGAGAACGTCGAGGTGATGAAATTCCGGCTGCTCAACCCCTGCTCCCCGGTAGAGTTCCGGCAGGAGAAGCGCCAGTAGCCCATCCTCGTCCATGGTTTGCAGGACCAGAGAAGTCCGAGGTGAATTAAAAATCATCCGCAGCTCATAGCCGACCCTTTCCGCCGCGGCATCGGCGATACGCGTTGCGTGTTTTTTCACCTCTGCCCGAGTCTTGTCAACCAGATGAAATCCGAGCATTGCACACAATCGATAACCGCGCAACATCCGCAGCGGGTCGGCGACAAAGGCGCCGGGACAATGCCTTATCCTTCCATCCCGGAGATCCGCCAGGCCTCCGGTCGGATCAAGTAAACGAATCGACTCTCCGTCAGCCATCAATGCAGCAAGTGGTATCGCCATGGCGTTGACGGTAAAATCGCGGAGACGCAGATCCTCTTCAATGGTCACCGTTCCAGCGCGAAAGGTTGCAAAATCTACCTGCTCATTGCGCCATACCACCCGAACAGCTTCATCCTCCGGACCGGAAAGATCAACGAGGGTCCCGCCGCCGAGTTCTGTGCGTAACTGTTTTGCCAGCACACCGGCAGAACAAGGGGCGGCGATATCAATATCGCCAGCCGTCCGCCCAAGCAGCCAGTCGCGCACCGTCCCGCCGACCATATAGAGTGACACATCGTTTTTGACCGACAGCCGCAACAGAGCCTGCAGCACCTGCGGAGATACGTTTCCCCGTAAATCTCGTAAATTGTTCGGCGTCAAACAATGCACCCTTTCCTTTCCCTTGGTCCTTGACTATATTCTTTGCCCAAACGACCAACGGGTATCCCAGAGATTCCACAAACCTCCCCGACGGGGCAGGCAATGATACCATATCCAGGCGAAGAAAGACAGCTCCGCGCCACTTCCAGAAGAAACCCATGTCTGCCACCAAGCCCTTTCTCTATCTAGCACCCATCCGCGGCCTCACCGATTCTCTGTTCCGCGACACCCTGCACGATCACTTCAAAGGCTTTGATGCATCGGTTACGCCGTTCATAAACCCGCAGAGAAAATCTCTTTATGAGGACGCCATGCTCAGGGACGTGCTCCCCCAGTGCAACGTGGGGTGGCCGATTGTTCCCCAACTCCTGCATACCGACCCCGAGGCCTTTGTTGTCCTCGCCAATCGCTTGGCCGGCTTGGGCTATACCCATATCAACTGGAACCTCGGTTGTCCGGCGCCGATGGTCGCCCGCAAAAAAAGAGGCTCCGGCCTCCTGCCCTACCCGGAGATGATACTTGAGATCCTCGACCAGGTACTGCCACAACTGGATATTGAAGTGTCGATCAAGACCCGGCTTGGTTATCATAACCGGTCGGAACTGGTGGCCCTTTTACCGGAACTCGATCGTTTCGCCCTGAAAGAGATTATCATCCACACTCGGCTCGGGAAACAGCTCTACAATGGAAATACCGACCCCGATGGTTTTGCCGTCTGCCAAAAACTCAGTCGCCATCCGCTGGTCTATAACGGTGATATTGCCAATCTTGCCACCTTCAACGCTCTTGTCGCCCGCTTCCCAACCGTAGATCGCTGGATGATCGGCCGGGGGGCGCTTGGCAACCCGTTTCTGGCTGAAGAAATCAAAGGCTTGCAAACCGACTCACTAGAGCAAAGAAAAAAGCGCCTTTATGCCTTCCACCTCGATCTTTTCAACCGTTACCAACAAAGGTTATCAGGGCCCTCCCACATCCTCGGCCGGGTTAAACAGCTTTGGACGTACCTCATTATTTCTTTTCCGGGACAGGAAAAATTTGCGAAGAAAATACTCAAAAGTGGAAGCATCGAGGCGTATTTGCAAATAATCGAGCAGCTCTTTGCGGCCCAGGTGGGTATCGCCCGATGTGTCAACTGAGCCTTTACAACAGCCCCCAATTTCGAAAAGTATCGTCGGCGAGAGGTGCGGCACATATCAGCATGCGGTTACCGCCAAAGGTGCAGGTGACATCACCGGAAGTCTTGCCGACCGGCAGTTTTCTTGCGAAACGGACTACTAAGGCAGCGGCAAGATTAAGCGCCGCCTGCACATCGGAAGCGGATGCAGAGTGGCTGCCGATTTTTCTCAGTAATGCGGTCGGCCCGGGCCAATCCTCCATCAGCAGCAAGGCATCATCTTCCCCGGTAAGCTTTGTCAAGGAGTTGTTTTCTCCCTCATCTCGACCCATGATCAGCCAGCCGCCACCCGGCAGAATGAGTTGTCTACCCAAGAGAAGCAAACGGATATCAGCGGCAGTGATCTCCGCCCCTTGTAGCGCCGAATCGGTAGAGTAGAGTTGTTCGATACGGCGGCCAAGAATCGGGTCGGCAAGGGTACAGCCACCCGCCGGGGCGGGATAATCTGTGATCCCAAAGCGGGCCGCCATGGCAATCTGGGCCGAACGGCCGCGCCCGCTGAACCTCAACAGCTTGCTGCGATCCACCCAGCCCTGCAGCTCCGGCAGAGTTTCATTGAGCAACTGGGCACAAAGTGGACGGAGGAGAAGTGCCCTGGTGCCGGAATCGCGCTCGATGACGTTCAAGGTGTCGCGGCGTTGGGACATCGGTCGCTGCCCCAGGACTTCTCCGGAAATAAGGAAAGATGCCCCGCGCTCAAGAAGCATTGCTTTGGCCCGGGAAAACATGAAAATCTTGCAGTCAATACAGGGATTAAAATTTTTGCCGAAGCCATACGCCGGGTTATGCAGCAGCTGAAGGTAGCCGGGGCTGATATCCTCAACAATTACCTTAATCCCGTACGTGCGGTGTATCCGTGCCTTATGCCCTTCAATATCATCGAGAAGGTCGTAGTTGAAGAACGGGGTAACAAACTGAATAGCCTCCACCTCCACCCCCTGCTCCATGATCAGCCGCACTGCGAGAATGGAATCGAGCCCGCCGGAAAAAAGGGCCAGGGCCTTGATGGGTGTCATGCCGAAGGTCCTCCTTTTAACAGCAATTCTTCGGCAAAGGCGTGGGTTTGGGCGGTTGCCGAATCGCCGGCAAGCATTCTTGCCAACTCGCGGACCCGGGCTTCAGGTAAAAGGCGGCTGACTGCCGATTGGGTTCGGCCGTTTTCTACGGTTTTTGATACCTGGAAATGCTGCGTGCCCCGGGCGGCGATCTGTGGCAGATGGGTAATACAAAAGACCTGATGATGGCCGGCCAGTTCCTGGATCTTTTGTGCCACCGCCTCGGCTGCCTGGCCACCGATTCCGGCATCAACCTCATCAAAGATGACCGTGTCGACCATATCTTTTTTGGCGAGCAGGCATTTCATCGCCAGCATGAGGCGCGACAATTCTCCACCGGAGGCGATTTTCGCCAAAGGCTTTGCCGGTTCACCGGGGTTCGGGGAAAAATAGAATTCTCCCCGGTCCCAGCCACTTGCCCGCATTTTTTCAGGGACCTCTTCAACCTCGCGCCAATTGACGATAAAACCGGCACGGTCAAAAGACAGAGAAGCCAACTCCACCACCATCGCCTGCTCCATTTCTCGCCCGGTTTGCCGGCGCTTCTGCGAAAGCTGCCCGGCTTGGGCCACCATCTTTTTTTCGAGAGTTTGCACTTCTATGAAAAGAGCGGCGATGGTTTTATCCATGTTTTCAAAATGGAGTATTTCAGCTTCACATTTTTCCGTAAAGTTGAGAATTTTTTCAATGGTTTCGCCGTATTTTCTTTTTAACTGCTGGACCAGATCGAGACGCTCATTGACCTGATCGAGACGATAGGGGTCATCATCAAGACCGTCGCGATACTCCCGAAGCAGGCTGATATAATCCTCGGCCAGAAAGGTGTAACCGCTAACATCTTCGGCAAGCTTGGCCGCGCCCGGATCAAGGGCAGCCATTTGCCCCATATTCTGTCGCAGTTGGGTCAAGCCATTGAGGAGATCGCTGCCCAGTAGGCGGCAGCTTTCCTGGCTGACTTTAATAAGAGCTTGGGCATTCTTTAGTCGCTTCTTCTCAACGCCCAGCACCTCGTCTTCGCCGGGCTGAAGCTCTGCTTGGCGGATTTCGCTGACCTGGAATTTCAGGAAGTCCTGTTTCTGTTCCTTTTCCTGTTCTTGGCGCCTGAGCGCAGCTAATGCCTCCCTTTTTTCATGCCAGAGGCTAAATATCTTCGCAAGCTCCTGTCTCTCAGGCCACAACTCCCCGAGGGTGTCGAGGATATCAAGATGCAGTGCCGGCTGCAACAGCTGCTGATGATCATGCTGGCTGGCGACGCTCAGCATATCGGCGGTCAGTTCGGCAACATTTTTGGCGGTAGCCAAAGAGCCATTGATAAAAAACCTGCTCCGCCCGGAACTGTTGAGCATTCGCCTGACAACCACAAAGGTGTCGCCGCCGAAGCCGCCCTCTTCAAGTTTTTGCAGAAGACGACCATGGTGCGGGCTCAATTCAAACAGGGCCTCCACCTCGCAAGACTCGGCGCCGCTGCGAATCCAGTCGACCGACGCCCGACCGCCGCTGAGCAGTTGGATGGCGCGCAGCATTATTGATTTACCGGCCCCCGTTTCCCCGGTCATCACCACAAGGCCGGCGGCTTTTCCCTGATCGAAACTGAGCTCAAGTGATTCGATCAGTGCCAGGTTCTTTACTCGCAATTCACATAGCATCAGTTCTCTTTCTCACCTTTCTACAACAAGAAGTCCTGCCTTGACTCTCCGGCAAAAGGACTGTAGGGTACCAGAGATTCACGACAACCGACAAAAGCGCCTATCGTCGGCAACCGTCCGAACTCATTCTCCATACTCATTTTTTCTCAACAGTTCAATATGAAAGAGAAAACAGACCTCAGTGCCAGCCTTGAAGACTATATTGAGGCAATCTATCATATAATCGGCTTGAAGCTGGTGGCCAGAAGCAAGGAGATAGCCGCCCGCCTGGACGTCAGCCGAGCTTCGGTCACCGAAGCCTTGCGCGCCCTCTCCAAGAAAGGGCTCATCAACTACTCTCCCTATGAAGCCATCACCTTAACCGAGGCTGGAAAGATCATAGCCGAAGATGTCATTTTTCGCCATGAAGCCCTGAAACACTTTTTTATCAAGGTGTTGTCCATCAACGACTCGATAGCCGAAGAAGGTGCCTGCAGGATCGAACATGCCGCCCCTCCGGAAATCATCGCCCGCATGATCAGCTTCATCGAATTCATGCAAATCTGCCCCAGAGGCGGCGATGATATGCTTAAAGGCTTTGCCGATTATTGTGCAAGGGGCAAACAGAGTGACAGTTGTGACGATTGCGTGTCCCATTGCCTTGAATCACCCAAGCCCAGTTAATGGGGCTGTTTAGGAGCCGTCACGAAATAACATGTTCATTTTCATTATTTCGCTACGGATCCTTATGCCGTTTCCACGACCACATTCACCAAATTATTTCCGGACAACGGCTTTGCCTTTGCATTCTTAACGACCAGTAGCCCCAAGCAAGTGAACGACTTCCCCTTCCTCGGGAAAACGATTCAAGGTTTTTTTAGAAAAAACCAATTTGCCATCCACAACCACCTCAAAAACCCCTCCCGAAGAAGCGAGCAGCTCAACTTCCACGCCGAAGGTTTTTCTCAGTTCTTCCCCCAGACCGGAGGCGCGCGGTTGATAATTTCACTTTGTACAATATTCTATAGATATCTTCATTGAGTCTCCTTGAAAACACCGGCAACTGATGGCCGGCCATCTGCTCATCCGCAGGAACACCTTGACTTTCGCTCCAACTGCCATGCATTTTTTGGCAAACTCCTGTAGAATAGCAACTATATCGTCGTTAAAGGTAGCCATTTTTCTAGCCATATCAATACGCTTCAGTGATAAAATGAACAACGGCAGTCGATCAAACAATCTTTTACCACACCTAGAGCAACTGAATCTTCGGGAGGAGCAGCAACTCTCTCCCGCCGCGACCTTATCCGCTAGCGGGCTCAGACGATTAGCGGAGGACAAAATCGGCTATCGCCAGCAATTCGCCCTCGATGCCGACCGAATCCTTCACTCCCGAGCCTACGCCCGGTATATCGACAAAACCCAGGTCTTCTCGCTTATCTCCAATGACCATATAACCCACAGAGTCCTGCACGTCCAGCTGGTAGCCAGGATTGCCAGGACCATCGGTCGCTTCCTGCATCTCAATGAAGATCTTATCGAGGCCATTGCCCTTGGCCACGATATCGGCCACCCACCCTTCGGCCATGACGGAGAAAAGTTTCTTTCCGAACTGTGCGTAGAAAACAGGCTGGAACCGTTTCAGCACAACATTCAGTCGGTACGTTTCCTCGATAAACTCGAGCGAAAGGGGCGAGGCTGGAACCTGACCCTGCAAGTATTGGATGGCATTCTCTGCCATGACGGAGAGGCTCATTCCCGGAACCTGTACCCACAGCCCATCCACACCTTCGCTGATTTCGAACGGAAACAGCAGGATAAGATCGCCTCCCCCAAACTTGTCCTCATGCCGGCAACGCTGGAGGGCTGCGTCGTCCGGCTGGCCGACACGGTTGCCTATATTGGCCGGGATATTGAAGATGCAATTATCCTCGGGATGATCACCCGGGATGAAATACCGAAAAGCTGTCGTCTGCTTCTCGGCGATACAAACGGCACAATCGTTTACACTTTGACTACCGATCTGATCACCAATAGCCATGTTTCCACTCCTGAAACCTCGTTCATCGGATTCAGTAAGAAGATCGCCGATGCACTAGCGAAATTAAAAATTTTCAACTATGAAAAAATCTATCTGGCTCCGAAAACCAAGGAAAAAAGCCCGTTTATCCGGGACTGCTACCACAAGCTTTTCAACCATTATCTGGGCTGTCTCAAGAAAACTGCCGGAACACTTCCAGCGGACATCGACCTCATGAACAATGTACATTCCCCCTCCTTAGAGCATTACAGTTCGGAAGAAAAGGTCCGCGACTTTATTGCCGGCATGACCGACGACTTCTTCCTCAGACAAGCCGGAATACTTGGGTGTCCTATTCCGGAGAAGGAGCACCTGCCCCGGCGGCGGACCTTACCCCAGCCTCAGACCACGACAGTTTTCTCCAGATATAAGCATTGACCTTGATCCATGAACATGGTATCCATCTGTTCCGCCTATGCACCCGTAGCTCAGCTGGATAGAGCACCGGACTTCGAATCCGGGTGTCGGGGGTCCGAATCCCTCCGGGTGTACCAATGAATTCAAGGGTTTACGGTCGATGATCGTAAACCCTTTTTCGCTTTAAGGCCATTTTGTACAACCCCTGTACAACCTTTTTTTCTGAACAATAAAAAAACCCGGTCAGAAAGAATCTAACCAGGCTCGCAAATGTCTGTCCTCAATCTGAGGATAGATCAAATTCCCACCATTGGGGGATAGGATTTTCAATAAAATTATTGTAAACCTATTTTCGTTTCCGGAAACAAAATATCCGAATAACTTTTGTCAGCTTCCATCACCAGGCGTTCGATTGCTGCCGACATAGAATACTTTCAGGCCTTAGCCCTGCCTTTAACTCCGCCATAACGAAGAGTTGTCTATGTAACCATCAAGCCGCCTGCCAGTTTGGTTCTTGCGCCATGCCTTACTCCTGTTTAACCAATAAGAACTATCAGGATGTGTGAATATGACCGAAGAACATCGTGATGATCT
>Ga0105047_10000466_pt1 | contig 68670 bp, 59 predicted proteins | sample MAT04_FD_78384 | JGI IMG/M metagenome (GOLD analysis project Ga0105047, IMG submission 78384) | Freshwater microbial communities from Lake Fryxell liftoff mats and glacier meltwater in Antarctica - MAT-04 (megahit assembly) | ecosystem: Environmental > Aquatic > Freshwater > Ice > Liftoff... | reverse complement strand
CATGGTCAACCGGGCCATGAATGAGCGGGACGACCTGCTGAAACTGGTGGGAGCCGACGGTGTGCGGATGAGCGAAGACAACAATCGCAACTTTCCGCTGTTCATGGAATCCCTTTTTCAGGAATATCATCCGGAGGTCCTGGTCGTTACTGCCCTGTGGGTATTTCGCTCTTATCGCTCGCACGGCTTTGCGTCGATTTACTGGCCCGCCAACCTCGACACCTGGATGGAGGTCCTGCGGCGGGAACTGTCGCCGCAGGCCTTTGCGGCGATTTTTGATTTTTATCGCTGACTGATCATCAACATTCCGATTTTCACCAAATTGACCGATGCCGAGGTCGGTTCAGCCGGAAAAACAAGGGGAGAGCAACCCCATGTATGAGCCGATTTCCATCCTGGTGGTTGACGATGAACCCATTACTCTTTTCGCCTCCGCCCGGCTGCTGCGCTCCGCCGGTTATAGTGTTTTTGAGGCCGATGCAGAGCTGCGGCAATCGTATGTGGTTCTGCTGTCCGGGGTCATGACCAGCTCGGACAACCAGTCGGAAGGGTTGGAGATCGGCGCTGACGGGTACCTGGCCAGGCCCATCGCCAATCGCGAACTGCTGGCCCGGGTCCAGGCCATGGTGCGGATCATCAGGGCCGAGCGCGAACGTGATCACCTTAACAAAAAATTACAGGAAGCCCTGGCGACCATCAAGACACTTAGCGGCATGTTGCCGATCTGCGATGGCTGCAAGAAAATAAGGGATGACGAGGGCTACTGGGAGGAGGTAGAATTGTATGTGAAAAAACACTCAACCGCCGAGTTTACCCACGGCATCTGCCCGGCGTGTTGCAAGAAACTCTACGGCGACATCAATCTTGAGGAAGAATAGCAATGGATACTTCACTGTAATCCTGGTGGTTGATGATGAACCGAGCCTCTTATAAGCCATGTGCTGGATAACTTTATGATAATGAAAAACAACCTCCTGGCGCTGATATTTTTTTCATTTCTTGGGATTTGCTGTTTGCCCTTATCCACCCAAGGAAATACCGATTCTACCGGCTCAAATCCTAAACAGATTCACCTCCAGTTGAAATGGCTGCATCAGTTTCAGTTTGCCGGGTATTACGCAGCATTGGAGAAAGGCTTCTACAAAGATGCCGGTTTGGATGTCATCATTGATGAAGGTGGTCCTGCTATCGATGTCGCAGAACGGGTAAAATCCGGGACAGCAAGCTTCGGTGTGCTCGCTTCGGAACTGGCCTGGAAACGCTCTCAAGGCGAACCTTTTGTTGTCCTTGCCGCAATTATTCAGCATTCTATACGTGCAATCATTGTTAGAAGCGATACGGGGATTGCGTCGCCAGCAGATTTGGTTGGTAAAAAAGTGATGCTGACGCAAAATGAATATGCCGAGATCCTCTCAATGTTCAAGAATGAAGGTATTCAAAAAGAAAAGCTCACCATCCTTGAGGTGACAAAGGATGGAAACGACAAGCTGTTACGAGGTGAAATTGATGGAATAAATGGCAGTATCGCCAATCAGCCCTACATGTTCACGCAGAAAGGAGTACCAGTCAACACGATACGTCCGATTAATTATGGTATTGATTTTTATGGTGATTGCCTATTTACCACGGAAAAAGAGATGAAGGACCACCCTGATCGGGTGGCGGCTTTTCGTCAGGCCAGCTTGAAAGGTTGGGAATATGCTCTGAATAACCGCGAAGAACTCATAGATCTTATTGTAAAGAAGTATCAAGCAATCGGAAGCCGCGAGCAGCTGAGATTCGAGGCGGATACCCTCTATCAGCTTATCCTCCCCAATCTGGTAGAAGTGGGGCATATGAATCCGGGACGATGGAACAGGATCGTCGAAGCCTACAAAGATTTCGGTTTCATAGACCCTGGCTTTTCTTTAAAAGACTTCATCTACGACCCAATCCCCAAGCCATTGGGCGAACTATTCTTCTGGTTATTCGTAACTCTTATCGGTTTGTCATCCCTTGCCAGCATCGCTATTTTTATATTGTGGGCGTTCAACAGAAAATTAACAAAGGCAGTACAACATAAAACACTTGATTTGGTTGTGGAGATTGAACTCAGAAAGCAACAACAACTGTCCCTGAGAGAGAGAGAAGAACAGTTGGCGTTTGTGTTGAAGTGGAGCCAACTTGGATTCTGGGATTGGAATCTTGAGACAAACGAAGTGAAGAGAAACCCATATTAGACCAAGTCAAACGGACGAACCGGACATCTTTTACGCCTTTATCACCGATCTCACCGAGCGCAAACGGCAGGAGCAAGAAACCAAGAAACTGAACGAACAGCTCTTCCAGGCCCAGAAAATGGAATCGGTTGGCCGGCTGGCGGGCGGGGTGGCCCACGACTATAACAACATGCTGAGTGTCATACTCGGTTATGCCGAGATGGCCCTGGAAAAAATTGATCCGACCTCGCCGGTATATGAAGATCTGCTGGAAATCCGTGAGGCCGGCCAGCGCTCCGCCAATATCACCCGACAACTCCTGGCCTTTGCCCGTAAACAGGAAGTTGCTCCGCAGATCCTTGATCTGAACAAGAACATAGAGGGCATGCTGAAGATGATGCAACGGTTCATAGGCGAGGACATCAACCTGATTTGGCAGCCGTCACCTGCTCTACCGACGGTGAAGATTGATCTGTCCCAGGTCGATCAGCTTCTCGCCAATCTCTGTGTCAATGCCCGTGATGCCATAACAGGCGTTGGGAAAATAATCATCGAGACCGGTCGGGCCACCCTAGACTTGGACTATTGTGCAGCGCATCAAGGCGCGGTTCCCGGTGCCTATGTCCTGCTGGCGGTCAGCGATAATGGCCATGGCATGGAAAAAGAGGTCCTCGATAAGATCTTCGAGCCTTTTTTTACCACCAAAGAATTGGGGCGCGGCACCGGTCTCGGGCTTGCCACCGTCTATGGTATCGTCAAGCAGAACAACGGCCATATCAACGTTTACAGTGAACCGGATCAAGGAACGACTTTTAAAATTTACCTGCCAGAGCATGCCGAGGATATAACCGGGGGAGTAAAAGAGCCTGAGGGGCAAACCCAGAACGGCACCGGAGAGACTGTGCTTGTGGTCGAAGACGAGGCTATCATGTTGAAACTCACCGCCAGAATGCTTGCCGATCAGGGCTACAACGTACTGACAGCCGGTACCTCGGCGGAGGCCATCCGCCTGACGCACGACCATGCCGGAAAAATCGATCTGCTGCTTTCCGATGTGATCATGCCGGAAATGAACGGCCGGGAGCTTGCCGAGCTGCTGGTCACCTTGCAGCCGGATCTTCAATTCCTATTCATGTCCGGCTATACTTCTTCGGTCATCGCCGCCCATGGCATTCTTGAAGAGGGGATAAATTTTATCCAAAAACCATTTTCAGCAAAGGATCTAGCGGCAAAGGTGCAGAAGGTGCTGGTATCGTGAAGGTTGCAGCAGACATCAGAGTTTTGCTCTTTGTTCAGGAAGGCCCGGCAAAAGAGAAGTATCTTCATGCCCTGGCCGATTGCGGAGCCCAGGTCTTTGTCACCTCGTCATTTTTTGATCTGAGTGCGGAAATCTGCAGCCGGACCTACCACGGACTGTTTCTTGATTTACCCACCAAGATGAAGGCTATCAAGGAAAACAAGGCCTATGTCTATCGTCTGGTGGAAAGATTTCCGGTTTCTCATTTGCAGATGGACGGCGGGTCGGGCGAGATACGCTGTTTTCATTTCAACCGGAAATATGGAAGCACCCTGCTTGATTTCATCAACACCCAATGCCGGACCTTCGTCCCGCAGAAGATTCGCCTGGATGCCAGAAAGGAGCTCCATCTCCCGGTACTGGTTTATAAACACCAAGCTGATAAGCGGCCTGAACGTTCGATTACCAATGACCTTTCTTCCGGCGGCTGCTTTATCTTCTCCAGTCGACGATGGAAGGAAGGACATGATATCTGGATCCGTTTCAAGGATATTGCTGATCCCCTGCTAATCCACGCGCACATCAAAACGGTGGTGAAATGGGGCAAGCCTCGGCAGATCCCCGGGATCGGCGTGCAGTTCAAAGAGCTGTCACCTTTGCAGGTTGCAGAATTGGCAAAATGCATCCGGCCGAACTCTCTTCACCCTTCTTTACATGATATCGACAACATGTAGGGAGATTACGAAACTTCTCGATCATTTTTGAAAATATGGTGGAGACAAAGTCTTCTGTATTTGACTATCATATGAAAAAGCAAGATACTTTATGAATAGACCTGAATCAGAACACACATATTTTCTAGCTGACCTCCCTCGGAGAGAAGACCGATGACCGAAAAGATCCTGTTGGTCGATGATGAAGAAAACATTCTGCAATCCATCAAGCGGGACCTGCGCAAACGTTTTGATATATATACCGCTGCAAGCGGCGCTCTGGCCCTTGAAACCTTGAAAAACAATGGGCCTTTTGCCGTCATCGTCTCGGATATGCGCATGCCGGTCATGGATGGCATTCAGCTTCTCTCCACGGTAAAAGATCTCTATCCCGACACTGTGCGCCTGATGCTCACCGGCAATGCCGATCAGGGAACGGCCATTGAGGCGGTTAACAAAGGCCAGATCTTCCGCTTCCTCAACAAACCCTGTCCGACCTCCGTTCTGGTCATGGCCCTCGCCCTGGCCCAACGGCAGCATAGATTAATCACCGCCGAGAAAGAACTCCTTGATAAAACGCTGAAGGGCAGCATCACCGTACTCTCTGAGCTGCTCAGTTTGGCCAATCCCATTGCCTTCAGCAGCGGCCTGCGCATTAAAAATCTGGTTGTCCACCTGTCCGAGCAACTGCATCTGCACAATCTCTGGCAGTTCGAGATTGCCGCCCTCATGTCACAGATAGGCTGCGTTACCCTGCCTAATGACATCTTAAGTAAATTCTATGCCGGTCAACCGCTCGATGCGGAAGAAGAGGCGATGTACCACAACCACCCGCAGGTGGGTTCCAGACTCCTTGAAAAAATCCCCCGGCTCGAGACGGTTGCTGCCATCATCGATCACCAGCTCTGGCCCTATGGTGCATTTCAGGAGGGCTCGGAATTGCCGGAAGATGTCTCTATGGGTGCCCAGATTCTCAAGATTGCCATTGATTTCGACTCACTACTGCACCGTGGCTGCAGTCGCATTGAGGCACTGCAGCGACTAAAAGAAAAACAGGCATTGTACAATCCCGAGCTCCTCGGGATTGTCGCCAACCTCAAGGTAGAAGAAGAACACGAAAAGATCATCGCGGTCGATGTTGGAGGAGTATCCGTGGGCATGATTGTCGAACAGGATATCATGGCTGCAAATGGTGTCCTGATTATTCCCAAAGGCCAGGAGGTGACCTGGTCTCTTCTTCAGGGGTTGAAGAATTTTTCCCATCAAGTTGAGATTCAAGAGCCGATCCTGGTGCGGGTGAAAAAGGAACCAGAGCGTGATTAACCCCATTGCAAATCAAGATCCACCACCCAAAGACGGCGAGAGGATAATAATGGCGAAAAAAAAGATAGTCTTTGTCGATGACGAGCCGAATATTCTCGACGGTCTGCGGCGCATGCTGCGATCACTTAGGGCTGAATTTGATATGTATTTTGCAGCTTCAGGCCGGGAAGCCCTTGAGCTCATGGCCCAAGACCGCATTGATGTGGTCATCTCCGATATGCGAATGCCCGGCATGGGTGGGGCACAACTTCTTGAAACCATCCAGAAGGAACACCCGCACACCATCCGCATTATGCTTACCGGTCAGGCCGATGAGGCCTCCATCCTGCGAACTGTCGGGGTTGTGCACCAGTTCCTGGCAAAACCCTGTGATCCGGAAAAACTCAAGACGATTCTGGTACAGACCAGCGCCCTGCAGGATCTCTTGTCGGATGGCCGGATGAAGGATCTCATCTCACAGATCGGCACATTGCCCAGCCTGCCTACCGTGTATGCTAAGCTGCAGAAAAGGCTATATCCACACCTGATGTAAATATAGCCGAGGTGGTGGAGATTATTGAGCAGGATATAGCCATGAGCGCCAAGGTCATGCAGCTGGTCAATTCGGCCTTTTTCGGCATCTATAAAAAAGTTGAGAGTCCCGGCAGGGCTGTGGCGTTGCTCGGGCTTGACACCATCAAGATCCTTGTTCTCGGTGTTGAAATTTTTTCCCAGGTCAAGATGCCCAAGGAGATTTTTCAGATAGATATGCTCTGGTCGCACAGCCTCGCCGTGGGCAAAATTGCCAAGGCCATCGCGAGCCATGCAACCGAGGATAAGGATATCATCAATAACGCCTTTCTTGCCGGTATTCTGCACGATATCGGCAAACTGATCCTTGTCTCCCATCTTCCGGAGCAATATCGGCAGGTCATCGACTTGGCATGCGAAAAGAAAATCACCTTACCCGAAGCCGAGCAGGCAATCTTCGGAGTCGATCAGGGTGCTGTCGGGGCCTATCTCATCGGTTTGTGGGGTTTTTCCAGTCCGATTGTCGAGGCCATCGGCTTCAATCACAGCCTCGGCAAATATCCGACAAGCTCAGTTACCCCGGCCCTGGTCGTTCATGTCGCCAATGTCCTGTACTACTGGAATCGCCCCGATGAGATCGTCGGCCGCGGTCAATGTTTGCATATGCAGGTCATCGAAAGGCTTGCTTTACAGGACAAAATTCCTGACTGGGAGCGGATCTGTACTGAAATCATGCAGGTGCAGGAGGGAAGACAGTCTCCGTAGATCCTTGCTTCGTATGAAACAGATCATGGCTCGGCAATTGGTTATTTTCCGAAATTATTGAAAGACAATAAACGAAGTTAAAAACCGCATCTGTTTCTTAGGCGCTGCTCTTTTTGATAGGCAGTTTGATGGTAAAAGTCGTACCTGCGCCAACAGCCGTGCTGAAGATGAGCGTGCCGCCGTGTTTTCGGGTAACGACGTCATAGGCGATGGCCAGGCCTTGGCCGGTGCCGCAGCCGACAGCCTTGGTCGTGAAAAAAGGGTCGAAGATTTTCGCCTTGGCAAAATCAGGGATGCCGCAACCGCTATCCCTGATATTAATCAAGACGGAAGAGCCATCGACCTTTGTTGTGATGCTGATAAGCCCCTTGCCGTCCTCAGGTGTTTTTCCCAGTTTCTCGGTGATGGCATGCGCGGCATTGACCAGGAGATTGAGCAATACCTGGCCTATTTCGCCTGCCAGGCAGGAAACATCGGGCAGATCAGGGGCCAGATTGAGCTGCACCTCGGAACTGTATTTCCATTCATTTCGGGCCACTGTCACCGTCGTTTCGATGAGATGGTTGATGTCGACAGGCTCGGCCTCCTTGCCGCCGGGATGGGAGAATTCCTTCATGGCCCGCACAAGATGGGCAACCCGGGAGAGGCCTTCCCGGGATTGCTGGATCGCCAGGGGAATTTCTTTTTCCAGGTACGGCCAGTCGGCGGTCTCCAAGGCCTGCATCAAAACATCGCCGGTGAGTGCCTGCTTGGCATTGATCAGTGTCCCAACCATCTTCTGAACATCATTGAATGCCTCATCGAGAAAGCTGACATTCGAGCTGACAAATTGGGTGGGGGTATTGATCTCATGGGCAATGCCCGAGGCAAGCTGACCTACCGACTCAAGCTTATGCGCCTGCAGCAACTGGGCATGGAGGATCTCTTTTTCCTTCATGCTTTTTTTCTGCTCGCCTATATATTCGTGATGCTCGCGTGCTTGCCGAAGCAGGTGTGCCCGCTCAAGCGCCTGTTCGACACTGTGTTGCAGTAATTCGAGAGGGTGAATCGGTTTTGTTAGATAATCCCAGGCCCCAAGTCGCAGCCCCTCGATCACATCCTGCATGGTCCCCTGCCCCGAGACAATGATGCAGGGTGTCGATTCCGATTCGTTTTTGACAATCTTGAGAAAATTGAGACCTCCCAGTTCCGGCATCTGCAGGTCGGTGATGATGAGGTCTGGAAGTATTTCACGGAAATAACTGAGGGCCTCTATTCCGGTCTTGGCCTCGGTGACAAAGTACCCCAATTTCAGGAGGTAATCGGCCATTGAGCGGCGCACGACATCATTGTCTTCAGCCAGCAAAATGGAAACATTTCCGTGCATTCCGGTTCTCCTTGTTTTCTAAAACAGCCGATGGAAAGAAACTGATCCCTTGCCTCAGGCTACGCCTAGCGGCAGCAAGATCGTGAATTCCGTGCCCACTCCAAGGGTTGATGCCGCTCGGATCGAGCCGCCGTGGTTATCGACGATGACACTGTGTACCACCGAAAGCCCTTGGCCTCTGCCCTGGCCGACCGGTTTGGTGGTAAAAAACGGATCGAAGATCTTGTCAATGATATTTGTCGGAATTCCCGCACCCGTGTCGGCAATGCGCAGCTCAACCTGGTTGCCACTCTTGCCGGTGGTGATAGTGATATTTCCTTTTTCCCCGGGCCGGCTACCGTATTTTTGCGTTAGCGCAAAAGCCGAATTCAGGATCATATCGAGCAGTGTTTGCTTGATTCTCCCTGCCAGCAGAGGGACAGCGGGCAGGGTCGCATCGAGAAGAAGTTCCATCTCGGCCACTTCGTACCAGGCATTGCTGGAAACGGTGACGGTGGTGGTGATAAGGGCGTTTAGGTCTTCCGGCTTTTTGACGGTGCTGCCCGGTTGTGCGAAGTCCTTCATGGCGGCGATGATGGCTGAGATCCGGTTAATTCCGTCAATGGCCTCTTCCAGCGCCTGGCCTGTTTCCTGTTTGAGGTAGTCGAGATCAATTTCCGCCGCGGTCCGGGTTATTTCCTCAACCTCCTCGGCGAAATCTGCCGATGCCGTAACCGCCTGCACCAGATTTTCGTAGACCACCTGCATTCTCAGTAAATCCGCCAGTGCCTCCCTGAAAAAATTGGTGTTACTGAGGATATATTGGATGGGGCTGTTGATCTCATGCGCCACCCCGGCAGCCAGGGTGCCGACGGCTTCCATCCGCTGGGCCTGCCGGAGCTGTGTTTCCAGTTCGACTTCCTTGGTGATGTCGTGTTTCACCGCAACAAAATTGAGGATCTTGCCCTGATCGTCTTTTACCGGCGAAATGGTGGTTTCATCCTGGAAGATTGTGCCGTCCTTCTTTTTATTGACGAACCGTCCAACCCACACCCGGCCGGCGGTGATGGTTTGCCACAGGTCGTGGTGAAATCGGTCGTCTTGGTAGCCGCTTTTCAGCAGTCGGGGATTTTTGCCGATCAGTTCCTGCGAGCTATAGCCGGTGAGCGTGGTGAACGCCGGATTGGTGTAGATGATCTTGCCGGTTGGGGAGGTAATGATGATCGATTCGACGGCACTTTCGATGGCGGTGACCAGGCGAGCTTGCCTCTTTTGCATTTTCGTCCTTTGCGAGATTGCCGAGAGCAGTTGTTGGTTCGATTCCCGTAGGGCTGCCGTTCGTTCCTCAACCAGATTTTCAAGATGTTCCTGGTATTGCTCCAATTGTTTTCTGGCCTCGGTGAGTTCTACAGTCTGCCGCCGTTCAACCAGGGTCTGGTAACCCATCTGCGAGATCTCATTAGCCATGATGCCGAGGAAGGTGAGTTTGTCATCAAACCTCTCCGTGCTGTGTTTTGGCATGGATTGGAAGGCCTTGGTCATTGTCTCCGGGTCGGCGCCGATCTCCAAGGCATATTGCCGCACCCGAGCCTCATCCACTTCGTCGACATGGTATTGACCAATCAGCCAATTGGCGATATGTCGGCCATTGACAATGACCGGCGCGGCGGCATCGGAAAAGCCGATACTGAAGCAGCGCTGGCGGATGGGCGCCTGTTGTTGCCGTGCCTTTATGCCGAGTTGTTTGCCTGAGTGGATGCAGTTGTTCAGCCCTTTCTCGGTGGCCCGAATAAGAACACAGACCGGCGAGTGATTGCTCGGTACGGTGATCGGCAGCCCTTCGGTGTCGGTCAGGCTTGAGGCGACGTTGTTGCCCTTGGCGAAGGCGTCTTGAATGTATTGCTTTTCCAGCGGGATGAGATCGGTAATGCTGTATGCTTCATCTTTGGTGGCTGCAGCCGGAGAGGCGAGGGCGGGAGTCCTGGCGAATGGAGTGGGCATTGTCCCTCCTCGAAAGGGATGATCTTAAAGAATCCCGTTTATCGGGCTGAGGATGTACTTTCTTTCCTCATCACCTTCGAATGGTAAGGCTAAAGGGGGCTGCCGGTCAAGAACTAATTGATGGCAAAGAATCAGGGAGCTAATGGGTGTTACTGCCGCAGCATTTTTCAGATGTGCGACCATTGCCGGGACACCGCTTGCACAAAGGGTGCGCAATGGGTGAAAAAGAGTTTATAGCCGGCACACAGGTAGTTGCATTTTTCCGTCTCGCCGGTCTTTTCAACAAAGCGGTTTTTCGGGCACTCGCCGTTGCACATCGCCAGCACCTCGCAGGATCGGCAGCTTTGTGGGAGGGTGGTGCGTTTGGCTGCGCCAAAGTCGGCTAATCGTTTTGAATTGAAGATCTCGGCCAGAGCCGTCTCTTTAATGTTGCCTATTTTCCAGGCGGGCAGGACAAAATGATCGCAGGCATACACATCGCCATTGTATTCGACGACCGGAATGTCGCCGCAGGTGGGGCGAAAGAGGCACAGGGAGTGGTCCTGGCCAAAGGCGGTGCGGGCCGCTTCCTCGAAGATCTGCACCTTGACGGTACCGATATCCTTTGCCAGCCACAGGTCGAAAACCGTGCACAAAAAGGCGCCAAAGGCCTCCGGCTGTACCGTTCGCTCGCTGATTCCGCCCGGTATACGTTCGACCAGCGGTAGAAAACTCAAGTATTTCGCCCCGATGGAGGTGAAAAACCGATATATTTGCAGGGGGAACATGACGTTATAATCATTGATTACGCAGAGAATATCGACAGGCACCTTATGTTTGACGAGGCAGGCATAGCCGCGCATGGCCGCGTCGTGGCTGCCTGTTCCCTGTCTGGTTGTGCGGTACAGGTCATGGATTTCCTTCGGACCGTCAAGGCTCAAACCCACAGAAAACGCATGTTTTGCAAGAAAGCGACCCCAGGCATCGGTGAGCAGGGTGCCGTTGGTCTGGATGCCGTTGGCAATGCGCTTGTGCGGTGGACAATGTTGTTGCTGCAGTTCGACAATGCGCTGGAAGTAGTCAAGACCAAGGAGTGTCGGTTCCCCGCCATGCCAGGAAAATCGTACGATATCTCCTGGGTGGGCAGCAATATGCCGGCGAATATAGGTGTCAAGGAGCAGGTCCGTCATGAGCGGCTTTGGTTCTGCGGGGAAGAGGTCGACTTTGTCGAGATAATAGCAATAGCTGCAAGAGAGATTGCAGCGATAGCCGGCGGGTTTGGCAAAAATCTGAAAATCCCTGAATGTTTTTGGCATAGCGGTTGAAAAAGTATGGTAGAGAGGATTGTGTCGGTTTTTGAATCTCTCAATAATAGTCGATCATTGTCTGCAAGAAAGTTCAAGAATAATAATGCACTGAGGTTGACATCAGGAATCATATCCCTGATACTGGACGAGATGAAAGAAAATATATTCGCAGCATCGAGGCATTGATTGCAATATTCACAAGCGCAAACATGGAGGAGTTACCGGTGAAAACAGTATATTGGTTGCAGGGTGGCGGCTGCGGCGGCGATACCTTCTCCTTTCTCAGCAGTGAGTGCCCGGATATCATAGGGCTTTTTCGGACTTTGGATATTCAGCTTCTTTGGCATCCCTCGCTTTCGCATATCTCTCCCGATACCCATAAACAGCTTTTGGAAGACATATTTTCCGGCAAACAGTCCCTCGATATCCTCCTGGTCGAGGGTTCGGTGATCTGTGGGCCGGCGGGTACCGGCATGTTCCACACCGTCGATGGACATCCGAAAAAAGAACAGGTATATAATCTTGCCTCCCAGGCCCAGGTGGTTATCGCCATCGGCACCTGTGCGTCCTATGGTGGCTTTGGTGCCGATGATGCGATTGAGGCCACCGGCCTGCAGTTTGTGAAAAAACAACGCGGCGGTTTTCTCGGCAAGGATTTCACCAGCAAATCGGGCCAGCCGGTCATTAATCTGGCCGGCTGCCCGTGTCATCACGATGTTATCTCCGGGGCGCTTATGTCGGCTGCCGGGGGAGTGGTGCTCGAACTGGATAAGTATCAGCGGCCGCTTGAATGGTACGCCACCACCGTACACCAAGGGTGCACGCGTAATGAATACCATGAATATCGGGTCGAGGAATCGGACTTTGGTGAAATGGGTTGTCTCTTCTTCCATATGGGCTGCGCCGGGCCCCTGGTGCCGGGACCCTGCAATAAGACGCTGTGGAATCAACAATCCTCTAAAACCCGTGCCGGTGTACCCTGTTTTGGCTGCACCGATCCGGAATTTCCCAGGGCCACCCCATTTTTCCAGACTCCGAATATCGAGGGTATTCCACTGTCTTTGCCGATGGGGGTGAATCGTGCCCATTATATGGTGTATAAAGGTATGGCCGCGGCCGCTGCGCCCGAGCACCTGAAGAACAGGAAGTCGAAGGTTTAACCCAGAAAAGGATGAAGGCTGAATGGTTAAAATAGCGAAGGGAATCAATATTCCTCTGAATAGGGCCGAGGGCGATCTGGAGATCAACGTCGAAATAAAAGACGGAATCATCACCGAGGCCTGGAGCGCCGGTACCCTGTTTCGTGGCTTTGAAGGCATGATGCGCGGTCGCGGCGCCTTGGACGGCTTGGTGATGACCCCGCGTGTCTGCGGTATTTGCAGTATCACCCATCTCACCGCAGCCGCCGAGGCACTCGATGCAATAGCCGGTGTCACCCCTCCCGATAACGCCCGGCGGCTGCGTAATCTTGCCTTAATGGTCGAAACCGTACAGAGCGATGTTCGCCAGGCGATCCTCATGTTCATGGTCGATTTTGCCAATCGTGAGGCCTACGGCGACCATCCCCTGGGAAAGGATGCCCATGGGCGATACCAGCCACTGGCCGGTCGGGCAGCCCTTGAGGTGATCCGCGAAAGCAAGCGGTTGCTACAGGTGCTGGCCATCATCGGCGGCCAATGGCCGCATACCTCCTTCATGGTGCCCGGAGGAGTGACCTCGATTCCGGAGATTTCCAAACTTTTGCAGTGCCGGATTATCGTCGAGCACTTTCAATCCTGGTACGAGCGCAGCATCCTCGGCTGTTCCATCGAAAGATGGTCGGCGGTGCGCAGTGTCAGTGACCTTGCTGCCTGGCTCACCGAAAGCCCGGCACATCGGGACAGCGAAGTGGGCTTTTTTGTCAGGTTTTCCCGGCAGGCAGGTCTGCATACCCTTGGTAAAGGTCCAAACCGTTTTCTGTCCTACGGCAATTTTCCTTTGCCCGCAGATACGGCGGTGCAGGGGACAGCTGGGCGGATGACGGCAGCGGGATATGCGGTCGGGACCTCGGTTTTCCCTTTTGAAGCCGACAAAATCACCGAAGATGTTTCGCACTCCTGGTACGAACAGGGTGCTGTTCCGACACACCCATTTGTCGGCAAGACGAAGCCCTATGCCTCCGGGCAAAGCGGTACCTTATATTCATGGGTCAAGGCGCCGCGCTATGGCGGCGAGGTCATTGAAACCGGACCCCTTGCGGAAATGATTGTTGCCGGGAACCCGCTCTTCCTCGATCTGATTGAAAAAGACGGAGCCAATGTCATGGCTCGGCAACTTGCCCGCTTTGTCCGTCCCGCCGCGCTGCTGGTACCAATGGCAGCATGGCTGGGCGAGTTGGTGGATAAACGGGGAGACTCCTTTTATCATTCCGTACGGTCCATCCCCGATGGTCAAGGGGCGGGATTGATTCAGGCGGCCCGCGGGGCTTTGGGGCACTGGGTGAAAATCCAGGATGAAAAAATTGTCAACTATCAGATAATCACCCCAACCGCCTGGAACGGTTCGCCGCGCGATGAGAATGGCCTGCGCGGGGCCTGGGAAGAAGCACTGATCGGCACCCCGGTCAAGGATAGCAAAAATCCGGTGGAGGCCGGGCATGTCGTCCGGTCTTTTGATCCGTGCCTGGTATGTGCGGTGCATTGTCTACATAAGGGCAGGGAGTGCGGCAGCGTAAAAGTGGGTTCTGGTCGGTGAAAGGCACCATTATCTGTATCGGCAACCGTTTTGTTGAAGAAGATTGCGCCGGTCTGCAGGTGTTTGACTGTCTTCAGGCGATGCACCCCTTGCCGACTGGAATTGAGCTTGTTGAGGGCGGGTTGGCGGGGCTGAATCTCCTCCCCCTCTTAGAACAGGGGGGGCGAGTGGTTTTTGTCGATGCGGTCAAGGGTTTCACCCAGTCGGGCGAAATAGTTGTCCTGACCCACCGGGAAATCTTGCAAAGCCCCGGCCAATTCCGTTTTGGCCATGAAGCCGGGTTGCCCTATGTACTCGCCATCCTGCCCAAGGTATGCGACGGCGAACTGCCGGAGGACATCGTTTTGCTGGGACTTGAGGGCAGGTGTGTTGAAAAGACTCTTGAAAAAGCGGCCAAAATGAGTGTTGCCATGGCAATGCATGGATTGAGGGACCTCGGCTGATGGAAAAAACGCGGGAAGAAATGCAGCGGGAAATCGACATGCTGCGCCGGGAGATCAAAGTGGCCCGCGAGGCGGCGGAGATCACCTCTGGTTTCGTGGTCAAGCAGTTTGAGGAAACCGAACAGATGCTGCATCGCTTTCAATCCGCCGATGCCGAGCGGCAGGCGGTTCTCGATGGTGCCACCCAGCTGTCGATCATCGCCACCTACCTTGACGGCACTATCCAGCTCTTCAGCAAAGGCGCTGCGACACTGCTGGGTTACAGCCCGTCGGAGATGATCAATAACCGCAATATCCTCTCCCTGCATCTGCCCGAGGAACTCGACCATTATGGCCGGAAGGTCAGTGGTGTCGCCGGTTCCAACCTGCATGACATGAAGGTTTTTGAACAATTTGTCAAACAAAAACATAGTCGTGCCCAGGAATGGTTTTACCTGTGCAAAGACGGTTCGCACCTGCCGGTCAGTTTGTCGGTCACCAGTCTGTTCAGTCCCATCGGTCGGGTGGTCGGCTATCTTTTTACGGCGATGGATATGACTCTGCAAAAGCAGATGGAGCGGGAACTGATAACCGCCAAGGAGCAGGCGGAGGGCGCCAACGCCTCGCGGGGTGATTTTCTGGCGAGGATGAGCCACGAGATCCGCACCCCGATGAACGGTATTATCGGCATGGCTTCGCTCCTGAAAAAGACCTCGCTTGATAACAAGCAGCATAACTATGTAGAGAAGGCTCTGAGTTCCGCTAACACCCTACTTCGTTTGATCAATGATATTCTTGATTTTTCGAAAATCGACGCCGGAAAACTGCAATTGGAGGCGGTGCCCTTCAATCTCGAAGAGATTTTAGGAAATATTGCCAACGTGGTCGGCATGCAGGCCGAAAAAAAAGGTCTGGAGTTTATTTTCCGAGTTGATGCGAAAATCTCGCAACATCTCGTGGGTGACCCCTTGCGTTTAGGCCAGGTACTGATGAATCTGGCGGGCAACGCGGTGAAATTCACCGAAAAGGGCGAAATTGTTATTGCCGTCGGCATCGAAGATCGGCGGGAGGACGAAGTCACCCTGCGATTCTCCGTTCGTGACAGCGGCATTGGTTTGCAGCCGGAGCAGGTTGGCCGCCTCTTTACGGCATTCAGCCAGGCGGATGATTCCATTACCCGCAAATATGGTGGTACTGGGCTTGGCCTGGCCATCTGTAGGCAACTGACGGAACTGATGGGTGGCCAAATATGGGTTGAGAGTACGCTTGGAGTGGGGACGGAATTTATTTTTACCGCCAAAATGCACCTCGCGGAAAAATTCGACGCCCAGAACTTGCCCCCGACGATCTCCCTACGGGGAATTCGCGCTCTGGTCGTCGATGATAATGGGGCAGCCCGCGAAGTGCTTTCCGCCATGTTATCTTCACTGAAGATACAGGTCGATACCGCCGTTGACGGTATGTCGGCCATTACCTGTCTGGAACAGGCGATGGAGCAGGGTAAGCCCTACGACCTGGTGCTCCTCGACTGGATAATGCCGGGAATCGACGGCATCGAGACGGCCAGACGGATCAAAGCCAACGCCCTTCTGGCAAAAGTTCCGGCGATGTTGATGGTCACCGCCAATGGCCGCGAAGAGGCCTATGTCGAGGCGGAAAAGGTCGGACTTGACGGTTTTTTGCTCAAACCGGTGTATGCCTCGGTTATGTACGAAGCCTTGCTTGATATTCTTGGTGTCGAAAGTATTTCCGGACCTTTGACCATCAGGGAAGAACTGCAGACAGACAACCTTCTGGAGATACGCGGGGCAAACATCTTGCTGGTCGATGACAACCTTATCAATCAGGAGGTGGCGAGCGAATTTTTGCAGGATGTCGGAATGGTTGTGACCGTTGTCGGAAATGGACAGGAATGTCTTGATGCCTTGGATTGCAGGCCCTATGATCTGGTGCTGATGGATATCCAGATGCCGGTCATGGATGGTTTGGAGGCGACCAGAAGGATTCGCCAAAACAGCAAATTTCAGAACATGCCGATTATTGCCATGACCGCCCATGCCATGACCGGCGATAAAGAAAAGAGCCTGTCTGCCGGCATGAACGACCATATAACCAAACCTATCGATGCGACAGCACTCTCGGAGGCCTTGAAGAAATGGTTGCGGCGCAAAAAAACTCCGGGCGGCCACGGCAAAAAACCACAAGAAGCGTCTGCGACCGCGGTGAATGGTCTTGTCGCTCTGCCGCATCTCCCTGGGATTGATCAGGAAGAAGCGCTGAAGATCTTGAACAACAAAACCGATCTCTTTGTCAAGATGCTCTATGATTTCAAAAAGAATTTCGGTTCCCTGCCGACCCTTCTGCGGGAATTGTCGGTTGCCGGTAACTGGTCGGACATAGAGAGAAAGGCGCATACGATCAAAGGCGTTGCCGGGTATATTGGCTCCTTTGCCTTGATGCGGGCAGCGGAACAGTTGGAAAATGCTCTTCGAAACGATGAGCAGCAGGAGGCGGCGGTGCAGCATCTGACCACCTTTATTCAGGCCCTTGATGATATTCTTTCCTCCTTGTCGACACTGCCTGCCCGGGAAAACACAGCACTGCCGGAAAAACCTGACGCGCCCACAGCAACTATTAGGTTTGAGGAGGTGCAAGATGCTCTGCAAATCCTCAACGGCCATTTGCAGAGAGGTGAGCTTGCTGCGGAGGAACAGTTGGTGGCAATTGAAAAGCTGCTTGCCGGGACCGGTTTCGAGAAACAGCTGCGAGAACTTGCCGACCTGATTGAAGATATTGAGTATGAAGGTGCGGTAGAAAGGGTAAAAGCCTTGTTGGCCACACTGCGGCAGATAAGCGGGGGATGAGGATGAAACGCAAAGATAAGCCGCGGATACTCATAGTTGATGATGAAAAGATGAACCTCAAGGTCCTGGCGGATCTCTTAAAGGAAGACTATGCGCCGGTGTTGGCAAGAGACGGCGAACAGGCACTGCAACACGCCCTTGGCGAACTACCGCCGGATCTTATCCTTCTTGATGTGGTTATGCCGCAAATGGGGGGATACGAGGTCATCAAGCGCCTGAAAGACAATGACAGAACCAAAAATATCCCGGTTATATTTGTCACTTCCCTCGACTCTGTTGTTGATGAAGAACATGGGTTAAAGCTCGGAGCGGTGGATTATATCACCAAACCTTTTTCCCCGCCGATTGTCAAAATTCGTGTCCACAACCACCTGCGCATTGTCCATCAGTACAGGCTGCTCGATCAATTGGCCTATCTCGATGGCCTGACCGAAATTTCCAACCGCCGCCGCTTCGACGAGTATTTCCAGAGGGAATGGGTGCGGTCCGCGCGAAGCGGCACGCCATTTTCCCTGGCTATGGTTGATGTCGATTTTTTTAAATCGTATAACGATCATTATGGTCACGCCATGGGGGATCGCACTTTGCAGAAAATTGCCAAGGCCCTGGATAGCGCTCTTCTGCGCCCCGCCGATCTCATCGCCCGTTACGGCGGCGAGGAATTTGTCATGATGCTGCCGGAAACCGATGCCTTTGCCGCCAAGGGCGTAGCCGAACGGGCTCTGCAGAAAATAGTCGAATTGAATATTCCCCACCAATACTCGCAAGCCGCCGACCATATCACCGTCAGTTTAGGGCTCGTGACCACGCAAATAGAGGACAGCCTGACGCCGCAAATCTTTATTGCTGCCGCCGATAAGAATCTGTACCTCGCCAAGGAAAGCGGTCGCAATCGTGTCGTGGCCAGTGTTATCGGTTTTTAGGAGCCGTTAGGAATGGGGGCCGATTTTTAAACATTTCTAATTTTCATCACAACCATTCACTCCACATTTCTCCCGGTTGTCAGGATCATTATGCATAAGCCATTACAACACTTTCACGATGAATTGAATCAGCTCTTTGCCAAAGCCTGCGAGGATCAGCAAAACGGTTTGCTTGATGTAGCAGGAGAGGCCTATTTGCGGCTGCTCGATTATTTTGCCGAAGCCCCGATTCTTCACTACAATCTCGGCCTCGTGTATTATGGCCAGGAGCAGTACGAAAAGGCCCGGGCCTCCTTTGCCAAAGCGCTCGAACTGCAGCCGGGCGATGTCGACATTCTTTTTAACCTCGCCCTCAGTCGGAAAAGAGCGGGCGATCCAGCCGGGGCCATAGACACCTATAAACAGGTGTTGGCGGGAGATCCGGCAAGCGTCGACACGCTGTACAATCTGGCCGGCTGTTACAAAGACAGCTGGCAATATACCGAGGCCATGGCGACCTACGGCGAGGTGTTGCGGCTGGCGCCGCGGCACCAGTCGGCAAACAACAATTTGGCTTTTCTCTATCATGTTGCCGGCGATATTGAGCAGGCGGTGCGGCATTACCGGAGGGTTCTGGAAATCAACCCGGAGCATCAGGGGGCAAGACATATGGTCGCCGCCTTGACCGGAGCCCCCGTCACCACTTCGCCCGAACTTTATGTCAAGGATGTGTTCGATAACTATGCCGAATACTTTGAGAGTAGCCTCGTCACCGAGCTTGAGTACAGTGTGCCGAACTGCATCAAAGCCATCCTTGATACTCTTTTTTTGGGACGGAAGAAATTCGTTCACGGCCTTGACCTCGGATGCGGAACCGGGCTTGGCGGTCAGGCTTTCGCCGCTATAATCGAGGTGTTTGACGGCCTGGATCTTTCGGCGAAGATGCTTGCGGTCGCAGCCCAAAAGGGGATTTACCGCAAGCTGCACCTTGGCAGTATTGTCAGTTTTCCGAAAGAGTTGCAGGATACCTTCGATTTTTATCTGGCCGCCGATGTCTTTGCCTATGTCGGTGATCTGCAGGAAACATTTTGCCTGCTCAGGGAGCGAGCCCGGCACGACGTTCTCTTCTGCTTTTCCACGGAGTCTGACGAAGGCCAGGCCTTTACCTTGCAGAAAACCGGGAGGTTCGCCCACTCAGCTCCGTATATCGAGGGTTTGGCCGAGGTAACCGGCTGGCAGGTGGCGGCCAGGCAGGAAACCGTGCTGAGAAAAGAGAAGGGCGTCGGGGTGCAGGGAGATCTCTGGTTTCTGCAACTTGGGTAACACTCTCTATGCTGTTTTTCCGAGCCTCCTTGGCGAGAGGTTTAGAAAGGTGGTTCGGAAAAAAACTCAACCGGCTTATCGGTGTTCGGGTGGCGAAAGCTGAGGCGCGTGGCATGGAGGAACATCCGGTCACCATCCCGTCCCGTTCCATAGAGGCTGTCGCCGACGATTGGTGCGGCCAGACCCAGAGGGTGGGCGGCGTGCACCCGGAGTTGATGGGTGCGACCGGTAAGGGGTGTGAAGGCGATGCGGGTGTTTGTCCCTTGCACGGCGATTTTTTTCCAGACGGTGCTTCCCATCTTGCCTTGTTCCGCATCATAAATCTGTAAGGGACGATTCTCCGGATCGAGCCGGAAGGGCAGGTGGATCGCACCGCCGTTTCTTTCGAGGACTCCTTGTACCACCGCCGTGTAATGTTTACTCACCTCACGTCCGGCGAAGGAGAGGGAGAGTGTGCGATGCGCCTCGGCGGTTATGGCAAGAAGCATCAGTCCGGAGGTGTACATATCCAGCCGATGCACAGCCGGCTGAGCAATCATGGTGGGGAAGAGAGCGCGAAGCCGGGTTGCGGCACAATCCTGTTTATCCGGACCACGACCGGGGACGGCCAGCAAGCCCCCCGGTTTATCGATGACGACGATCGCCGCGTCCTGGTAAATAATTTTCATATTGGGTGCAGAGGAAATGCACTCACACCGATATGGGGAATTCGATATCCTCACACAAATATTGGGCATTGACCAAGGGTTGAGTAAATCGGACAAAGGCAATGGCTTTTGCGGGCTTGGCTACAAATCGCATGATCCCGACAACCGTCGCCGGCAGGGAATCAACAGTGCCGGATGATAACCGGACAATGAGGCGGAGCTGGCTTTCCAGCAGCAGATTGATTTTTTCAGAAGGTTTCACTGGGAATGTGAAACACAAGCCACCCTTGAGTTTTCTCAAAATTGTGCCCTGCTGAAGTTTGTCATCCGCCGATTTATTGTACAGGCTCTCCCTTTGAATGTGCACGCTTTCGGTTCCTGCAATGTCGGGATGATCAAGCATTCGAAGCATGGTTTGAAGGACATCATGGCCTGAGCAGAAGGCTAAAATCTTTTTCGCGAGTTGTGGGAGATAAACCTGCATCTTCATAAGGTTCTCCAGGTCAAAAATACGGACACGCACAATCTCCCTGGCGTACAGCGAGAGATTCCAGGGTTCGCCTGTAAGAAATATATCGCTGCCGATCAGTTCACCTGCACCGAGTGCACTCAAATAAACCTCTTCGCCATCTTGGTTCCTGACTAAATCAGCGGAACCACTGTCAAAGAAGAAGATTGGGGCTTGCAGATCACCACGGGCGATAATCATCTCATTCGGTAGAAATGTCTTGAGTTTCGAGGCGGTATGAAAGGCAGTAAATTCCTCGGTGGTCATTTCTTCGTAGAGTTTGGCCCAGATGGCGAAGTGAATGGCGGAGCTGGGGTCGGCCAGGTTCTTTCCCGCCTCTTCTATGATATCTTTCTTGCTGGGTGGCTTGGCTGTTTCAGCAATTGGTACACTTTCAACTTTTTTAGAGAGCTTCGGCAGTTCCGGGAGTGGCTCCGGTTCCTCTTTGGTGTCAGGTAAAATCCCATTCAATAGGTCATCAAGCTCCTCCTCTGATACCACCGGCACTTTGAAAGCATCGGCAACAGAAGGCCCTGCCAACGGCACAGAAGGGAGATCTTCGAGTGTTTTATTGCCGGTATTTTTTAATTCCATGCTTACTACGGCGTCCTGAGCCGCTTGCAAAATTCTGTCGCCTTCACCGAAGCGCTGGGTACGTTCGGCTTGAAGATCTTTTATGACTTTGATAGCCCGCTTCGAGGGCGCGAATTTTATCTTCGTGCAAATCGTCAAAATCAGCTCATCTTGGACGTGAATGGCAAATTCACCACGATTCTCCAAAAGGGCACACAGGGCATTGCCGACATCCTTGCCGCCCAAGTTTCCCAACTGAACTACCACCTGCTGTTTCAATTCGTCGTTGATGTAGGTGAGCGCCTCTATCAATCGGTCGCGCATATGGGTTCCACCCAACTTGGTGATGCAGGTCAGGACCTGCAGTTGCACCCGGATGTCCTTATGCGTAAGATAGGGCCGCACCATCGCATAGAGTTTTTGATCTTCCATCCGTGAGATGATGATGATGAGATTTCTGACCACATACCATGGTGGATTTTGCTTAAGGCAATAATCACAGATCGGCAAAACAACCTTGCCGGTGGTGGGAATGAATTCGATAAGAGAAAAGCGTTTCTCCTTATCCTTGCAGTCGATCAAGAACTGGACGAGGACAGCGGCGGCCTTGCTGCCGAAATGCAGGAGCAGACATTGGGCTATATCCCTTCTGTCTTCCTGTTTGTCGAGATAGACAGCAACGAGATTTTTCAGGAACGGCTCATCGGCCAGATCCGAATGAACCTTGCTTATGGTTTGGCGGATGAGATTGTTTTTCTGGATAACCCCTTTCTGGATCTGCGAGAGGATGATTATCAGGTTTTCAGTCTGGTACCAGAGGCCCATTCGCAGCATTTGCTGAAGCAATGTCTGCAGCTGGAGGCAGATAAATTGAAAACCCGAGAGGTATTCGGTCTCGCTTTGCAGCCAGTTCACCAAGAGGCGGGAAATCGCCTCAAGAAATCCAGGGCTACTTTTTTCCTGCGAAATTTTTTCAGTGAAAATGGAGAGTACGAAGATGGCACGCTCCCGCAACTCCGTATCGGCAATGCAGGCGCACAAACCAATCTTTTCAAGGACCTTGATGATATTCTCTTCAGGGCCTTTTTGATAGATAGTATAGAGATATTCTATGAGTTTTTCGACAAATTCATTATTCTGCAGGATCCCGAAGCGGTTGTTTTCCAAGTCGACGACACCCCGTTGAAAACGGAGCAGCATTCGTTTGCTTTCCGTGTTGTTCAGGAGTTGGTTGGTCTGGGTGATTATTTTACGCTGTTTATTCCTGTCGATATCCATAAAATCTTCACGTTAGGTGGAGGTGAGCTGTCTCAGCTGTTCATGGCAAATCTTGAAGTCGAGTCACCCTTGCCTGATGTTTCCAGCAATTCTTTACACTCCTAGTGTTTATCACGGGTTTGATTTCCTTGGCAAGGAATTCTCACGATATTTTCGCATGAAGAGCGCCTTGTTTAACTTTGAGCTCTCGAATCAAATCAAACAGTCGAGACCCGGTGGCCGGCAAAATGCTATTGCTCGGTATCGAGGTAATTGAGGAGCAGTCGTTTGACCTTGAGGTTGAGGCTTGTGCGGTCCATGGCCCCGATATCGATAGCATACTGGTCCTCTTTCTTTAAACGGCTGCCGTCATACTGGCGAGTGATTCGCACCTGCGGCCTGTCAATGATTTGCCCGGGCACGGTAACCATTCCTGTCCGGCCGTCCGAAAGCTCCACATAGGTCCCGGGGGGATAGATGCCGATAATGGAGATAAAGGCACTCAGTAAACCAGGGTGAAAAGCGCCTTTGTCGTCGATCATAATCGAAAAGGCATGCTGCGGGTCCAGGGCTTGTTTATATGGGCGGATGGCAGTCAGGGCCTCGAAGACATCACAGATCTGCAACAGGGCAATTGGCGGACTGCGCATCGCCCAGACGGGCTTCTGTGGATAGCCTCTGCCGTCGTAACGCAGGTGATGTCCCCAGGCCGCAGCGATATCAAGAGGCGTTACATCATTCTGGGCAAGGAGCAACTCCGTTCCCACCCGGGGGTGATCCTGGATGAGGCGAAACTCATCGTCGGTAAGGGAGCTGGTTTTGTAGAGGATCTCCGATGGAATTTTGCTTTTGCCAATATCATGGAGAAGAGCGGCGGTGCCCATGGCCAGGATGCTTTCCTCCGGCCAGCGCATCGATATGCCGAGAAAAACGGCGATCGCAGAAACCCGCACCGAATGACCGATGGTGTAACTATCGTAGTCGGGATAATGGATATACTGCAGGACATCGGCGAAATTTGTCTGGGTGAAACGTAACATAAATTCGCTGACCGACCGAGCGCTGTCGATATCGAACTCGCGGCCGCAGGCTGCATCGCCATGGGCCCGGGTCACCACATCAAAAAGGGCTTGATAGATGAGGGTTGGTGACTGCAGAAAGCCACCGATCTCCTGCCCCTCCCAGGGTCGTTTATTGTCCGGAGCGCCCATTCCTTGCTGATCACTGTAGTGGCCGGCCAGGGCGATGGACTCGATACCCTTTTGCTTGAACAGCTCTCTCGCCTCCTGGAGACTGTTCAGGGAGGATTTGAGGCCGTCGGTCAGATCCATGAAGGCACTGACATCGTCAACAGTCAGCCCTTTTTTAAACGAAACACCGCCGCACTGCAACATTTTCATAAACTGGATGAGTTGCCGGCCGACGACGGTCGGGCCAAAAAGCCTTTTTCCGTTGAAAACAAAATGACCATCAATAATGCCGACAAAAAAATCCTCCTTATCGCTCATCTCAAAGAAGGTCGCCAGCTCTTTGCAAAAGCTTTCGGCATAGAAGATTACCTTCGGATGGCGGGGAAAATACAACCTCCTGTTGGAAATTCCCTTGCAGAGCAGGATGATAACATCATTAATTTTCTTATCCATTTTCGTGTATTCCAGGGTAACCTTCTTACAGTGGTCTGCGCTTGAGGTTTTTCAAGGCCTCAGCTGCCGCCCGACGACAGGTATTCGGCCATTTGTGAAGGATGACCATGTGTTTTTCTTCAGTGATGCGCACCAGGAGCCGGCGCGCTTCTTCGACCTGCATCTCCGGGATTGCCTGGATAGTTTTCACGACCCAGGGCTCACGCCGCTGCTGCTCGGAGATTTCCGATAAATGTCGGACCACCAGGTTGCCGGCCGCTACCCGGAGATTAATGGGGAAATAATCTTGTTGGGCAGCAAGCAGATATGTCTGGAGAAATTTCATATGCTGGGGAATCTCAAGTTGGAGCAGTGGGGCTACCGCCTCAATCATCCAGTCCGGTGGGCTGGCCGCTAGATTCTTCAGAATCCTCACTCCGATCGGTATTTTCATTGAGGTCTCTAAAAGGAAAGGGAAGAGCGGGAAGGCCTTTTTCAGCTCTGGATCAAAAATGTCCTCGGCAATATTTTTTTCCTGAAAGCAATCCAGGGCTTCGAGTTCCGGCCATCGTTCTTTCATCGCGGGCCCCGGGAGTGCAGCAGTTATGGTCGCAAGTTTGCCAAATACTTTCTGATCGACGGCCCGACCCGAGACTAAGATTTCGTTGACAAGTATCGGCCAAAGGAGGGTTTGCACTGCCGGCGAAATCTTTTGACAGATCATCAACAAGAATCGCAGGGACGAAAGGTTGATCTTTGAGTTGCGTAAAAGAAGGACGAAAAAGTGCATAGCCTCGTAAAAACGACTGCTATCGGTGCCGGTCGCCAGATGCATCATCCCCATGATCAAGGTGTCGAGTTCCGGTCCGCTCAGCGGCAGATTGAGGATATCACGCAGGTTGTGCTTGATTTTTCCTTCCACCGCTGCTGCCTGTTTGAACTGGAGCAACTGCAGAATAATGGCCAACTCTTCGCAACGATCAATTTGCGTGATGTTTTCTAGGGTTTTGTCATTATCATTAAAAGAATTATCTTTAATAAATGATTGCAGCTGGTTAACCGATTTCACAGGTCCGTCGTCTGCCGACCGGATTTTCTGCGACTTTTCGTCGCCACCCGCAACCGGTTTTTTGTTTATAGAGCTGCCGCCGAAGACGGAAACCAGCATTCTGATGGTCTCTTGCGATTCCTTGTCCTGAATTTCCCTCTCCAGGCCGAGGAAAATCGAAGAAAGTGCATTGAGATCGTTTTGCACAAATACCCCATCGGAACCCTCGGGGCGATGGTAGGCATTGGCGACAACTTTTACCAAGAGGCCCCGAACATCGCTCCAGGTTACCGCCGGCAGGCCTTTTATGCTGAGGGGTCTGCTGGTAAATCTTTCAGCGAGGGAGTTGAGAAATTCTTTGCATTGCTCGATCTGGCTCCGGTCAAGCCCCTGTTCAGCCAGAACCTGAAAGACGGTATTCAGGCCGTGTTCGGCATCTTCGCCATCACTTTCCAGCAGTATCGCGCTTTCATCGACTAAAAATTCTTTTTGCACGATCCGTACCGATGTTGGTAGGTTAGCCACATCCGCCTGGGTGAACTCTTTAATTCCCTGCAGTTGCGAGCGCCCAAATAATAGACTTTTGACAAGTTGTAGGAGTTCTGGAAGAATGATAGTCCGGTCAATTTCAATAGACCCTATGCCAAGATCAAGGATGAGCTTTTTGAATTCACGCAAGGCGTTGGTTGGCGTTAGAATCTCGTTGCCCTCGACAAGAAGTGTCTCGCCCTTCAATTCAATGAGCACAGAACGATTGGTGTCGGCAACACCTGCGATGTTCCGCTGAAATTGTTCGGCAGCCTGATCAAGCACCTTGTGGCCGGCCGGATAGTAGATGCCTATCTTGCATATGCGGTGTAGTGATTCCAGGAATTCGATCAGTTTTTTCTGTTCGAGATGCGGCGGTATTTCCTGTTGGTCTTTCTCTGAACTGTCCATAAATAATTGAAAAGAAGTTGGGCAAGGCAAGCCGTGAACAATTAACAATGCGAAAAAGCAGAGTTATCCGCAGCCATTGAGAGCACATACGCTGACAGGAAAAAAGGTATCCCAACTGTCGTTGCTGGGGTTATGGGGACATCCCGAAGCGAAGGCCTTATGAACCGCTTTTTGTAGGGTACTCTTTCGGACAGCAATTTACAAATTTTTTGTCTTATAACTACACACATGGGTCAGAACAAACGCCTGCATGGCGCTAAGCCGTTGTAAAAAATAACATGGCCAAAGGAATGCCCGGAACGGCATTAGGAGCCGTAACAAAATGGGTCGGTTTCGCCGAGAAAGACTTCGCCGATATTGGCCGTTTCCCCCCGGAAGTATTAATAGTCCCTTCCGCAAAAGATTGTGCCGTGTTATTATCATGTACCATCGGGGTAGGGTTGCAAGGATCGCCAGGATAACAGACGACACCCGCCAAGGGGTGCTGGTCGCCATCGGAATATTTTGGCCGGTAGATGAAGGCGACGCAGGCATCAACGACCTTAGCTCCCAGAAACTCGCGGACGTGGGCGGGGGAGCGACCTTTCATGAAACAATGGTGGCCATCGCCGGAAAAATTGCTGCCGGCACAGCATTATGCGAGCAGCAGATGATTGAGCTGTAGTGGGCGATGGTTCCGCCCCTCGTACCATAGATAAGAAGATGATTCGGTTCGGCAATCCTCTGCACGACAATGTTTTATTTAGACTGTAATACAAAAAGGTATTATAAGCTAAATATATGAAGCGATACAACGAACTACATATCCGCAAAGCGGAGATTTTTCAGCTGATCCTGCTTTTTCATATTTACGCACAGAGCGGCAGCCACGATCTTGTCTTTCAGGGTGGAACAGCACTGCGCTGGTGTTATGGTGGCAGCCGTTTTTCTGAAGATCTTGATTTTGTCACGACGCTGCCTACAGCCAGGATTGACGTGATTTTACAAAGAGCCATCAAAGCGGCTGAGCGTGAAATGATGCCACACTTTGGCAGAGGTAGTTTGTCAGTGACAGATAAGACAACTAGGGAAGGCTCGCGGAAGCTGCTGGTGAGTTGGCAGGCAACTGAGCGCAGAGAAAAAGTAACTATCAAACTTGAATGCGAGCCGCTTGTAAGCGGGACAAAGTTACTCTGTGAGCGGACAGTCATGTCAGCACTCCCCGCTGTTTCGTATTTGGTAATGGCGGGTGAATTTCGCATCCCGAGGCCAAACAGCGTACTGATCGTAGAAACACCGTCAGAGATTATTTCCGACAAAGTCCGCGCTCTGCTGGAACGTCAGTATGTCAAAGGGCGCGATCTGTTTGATATCTGGCTGTTGCGGCAAAACCGGACAGCCACGCTAGAGCAGGAACTGGTGGTGAGAAAACTGCATTGCTACACATGGCCTTTTAAAGCAGCTCGTACACCTGATTATTTCCTGCAGCCGGATTCGGAGCAGTCGCTGAAAGAAGCATTAGAACTCGATTTATCCCGCTTTCTACCAATCGCGGTCATGGATGTTCATCGCGCCAACTCCTACCGTAATTTTTTAGATGCCGTACGTGATCTGTGCCAAGAGCTTGTCAAAATGCGGATTGACTGGACATGAGTACTCTGCATATTTTACAACAGTTGCCCAAGCTGTTTCGCTATGCCGATGTGCAGAAGTTTTCCGGCAATGCCAATGTTTTTCTGACAAGAGCTTTACAGCGAGGTTTGATTGAACGTCTGACCAGAGGTGTTTATATCAACTCAAACATCAAAGGTCTGCCACAGGTAGAAGAGGCGGCCTGTTTTATTCGCACTCCCTGCTATATCTCCTGCGAATGGGCGCTCAATTATCACGGCATTACCATTCAGTCACCTGCAATCTGTACCGTTATGACGGTAAGTACGGCAGTGGGCGCGACCAGAAACCTTCTCTACCGTGGTATCGGTATTGAATTCTCCCGTATTGCTGATTATCTCTTCTCCGGTTACACCATTGAGGAGGGTTTTGCCATTGCTACCCCGGAAAAGGCACTTCTTGATACCATCTATTTCAGAAAAAGTCTGCCGGTGCAGGATGAGCTGGAGCTTGATGGTGTGAATTTTGATCTTTTGAGAGCGTTGGTGGATGCTTTTCCGAAGCGGGTGCAAGAGTATGTGAAGAGAATGGCCAAGTTTGCCGATTTTCGTGGGCTGGGTGCGGCGGTAGAATAAAATACAGCCTGCCAGAAAAATGAGGGACACTGCCCGCATTAACAAAGTAAAAGCAGATATATTATTTTCTAACAACCAACGCTCCACCCTGACTCGGCAAAAAGCGCGGGTCAGGTGAGCCATAACACTAAGATAAAAATACCAAACAACAGCATCATGGATTGATATAAATAAACAAGAGTTGACTCTCTCGAAACGATGACGTATATATATTATAAATTTAATACGTCAAACATATAGGAGGGTGCCATGATCACTAAGCTGACATTACGGATGGACGAAAACTTAATTGAATCAGCTAAAGAATATTCCGCACAAACTGGAAAATCTGTTTCGCGTATCGTTGCAGACCTATTTGAAATCATAAAAAATGAAAAGATAAAGAAGGAAGTAACGCTGACTCCAACTATAAGATCATTGAAGGGGATACTTAAAGGCAAGCAATTAGACGAAAAAGATTACAAGAAATATTTAGAAGAAAAATATTTATGAAAACCTTCTTTGACACCAATGTCATTTTAGATGTTCTTTTGGACAGGGAACCGTTTTCAAATGAAGCATCATTATTATTGTCAAAAGTAGAGCTATCTGAAATTACAGGTTTTATTTGTGCAACAACAGTTACCACCATCTATTATATCACCAACAAAGCTCTTGGACCTCAAGCAGCTTCCCATCACATTCAATCCCTCCTCTCGCTTTTCGTCATTGCCCCTGTAAATCGTTTTGTGCTTGAAAATGCAATTGCGTCGAAATTTAAAGATTTCGAGGATGCAGTTCTGCATGCGGCTGCATGCCATGCCGGGGCAAAATATATTGTGACAAGAAATATCATTGATTTTAAATATTCAAATCTACCGGTTTTTGCGCCAAGAGAATTTATTAGTGCTCTAGCATCATTAAAAAAATAACACCTAACCCGGCAATAGGGAAAACTTGGGACATACTGCATTATCTTGAGAAACAATGGTTACAGTCATTCATCCAGACCACAGAGCATGAAGCCGAGAATCGGTCGGCATTTTCCCTCGCAAGACCCACTGAGAGAACCATGCTGCCGTGTACCGGAATGGTTTTCCTGGCCCCAGTAGAATTCGCTCAAGCCGACGGGGCGTAATTGCTGTCTCGCGGCAAAATTCAGCAGTTTTGGGGCGCAGCAGTCACCGGTTCCGGTGGGGATGCCGGTTTCTCCGAGAAAGACTTCGCCGATATTGGCCGTTTCCCCCCGGAAGTTGGTAAGTTTATACAGGGCATGGAAATCCGCCATCAGCTGCTGGCAACGGAGGCGGCGCTCTTTTCTCAGGGCCAGCCATTTTTTGCTCTGATCTTCGCAGGTATCGATCTTGCGGCTAAGGGCTTTGATCTGTGGTTCCACCACTTGGCTTAAGGCGAAAAATTCATCAACATCAAAAAGCGGCGGCACCCAGCCGCTTGCCAGCCAGCAGCCGTTGTATTGTCCGGAGAAAGCCCGGAGGATGGTTGTCGTCCCGTCTGCATCGACACATTCCAAAACCCCGAACATCTTGCCCCGCGCCGGACCATACAACCAGTCCGTTGAGAGTGCCGGAGCGCTGTGGGAAGTGCCGGAGAAAAGGTCGATGGTGCCGCAGTCAGTCAGACTCTCCATGAGTTGTCGGCAATGGACCAGGGAATTACCCTGACAAAGCCAATGGTCGCGTCCGCATCTTCGACAGTAGCCGCCGCTTCTGATCTTTGGAGGAGTGAGGTCGTCTCTTGCCATTGAGGGTTATGGGGGGAGTTGATCTTCTTGTCGTTCGGACAAAGAGGTTCAGGGATGAGAGGGAAGATACACCGCAGTCGGCAAAATGGCTAATAGTTCCTTCCGCAAATGATTGCGCCGTGTTATTATCATGTTCGTTGCCGGGGTTTCGTCGCACAATGGAAACCCCGGTGAGACGGACGTAAATTTTAACGAAGAGTCAGGTGCCCTCCCGGATGTAAGAATATTTCCCAGGGAGAGCTGCGGCGCTTTTTTCAAGAAGGAAGAAAAACATGGCCCTGCAGCAGAAAGACATAACCGGTGCTTTTCACGACCTGGGACCGGACCGGGTACTGAATCTGGTGGAAAAAATGTTGGGTATCCGCTGCAACAATCTTTTTCGCACCCTGAATAGTTATATCAACCGGGTCTTTGAAATCGAAACCGAAGAGGGTATCCGGATGGTGGTGAAATTTTATCGCCCCGGACGTTGGTCGAAAAAGGCCATCCTTGATGAACACACATTCCTCACCCAGCTGGCAGAACAAGAGATTCCGGTAATTGCCCCCCTTCATTTCCGGGATGGTGAGACTCTTGCTGAGAGTGAGAAGCTGCTCTTCGCCGTTTTCCCAAAATGCGGCGGGCGGAGTAGTGATGAATTCACCGATGATCAATGGCTGCAGATTGGCCGATTGCTCGGCAGGGTTCATCAGGTTGGAGAGGCCGGCAAGGCAAAAAACCGGATTACCTTGGCGCCGCGTCATTCGACCCTTGAGCAGCTCAATTATCTGCTGGGAGCATCCTGTGTTGCAGAGGATCTGAAACCACTTCTCAAAACCACCGTTTTACGGATAATTGAGGTGATAGAGCCGCTCTTTCAGCAAACCAAGTCGATCCGTATACATGGGGATTGCCACTTCTCCAATATCATTCACCGACCTGGCGAGTCCTTTCATCTTATTGATTTCGACGATATGGCCATGGGTCCACCGGTCCAGGATATCTGGATGCTGCTGCCGGGGGATGCGGAGGAGGCGGTGGTCGAACTTGATTTTCTTTTGGAAGGTTATGAAACCTTTCGAGCCTTTGATCGTCGGACTCTGCGCCTCATCGAACCGCTCAGGGCGATGCGTTTTATCCACTATATGGCCTGGTGCGCCCACCAGGTCGAAGCGGACGGGATAACCAGAGCTATCGACGACTTCGGCACACGCGACTACTGGCAAAGAGAGATCAATGACCTTGTCGATCAAGAAGCGAGAATTGCCGAGAGCCGGCTGCCTTCCGGCAACGTCCTTTAGTACCGTAGAAATTAATTTCTTGTTTTTAAAAATGTATTTCGTGAAGGTACGTATCCCGGCCATCGGAGGTAAACCCCTTGCAAACGAAAGAGATAAAAAAGAAGATTCTTGTCATGGATGATGAGGATATGGTCGGAGAAATCGCTTGTCAGATGCTGAGGTATTTGGGGTTTGATGGAGTCTGGGTTGCAAACGGAGCGGAAGCAATACAAGAATACCACAAGCAAAAGAAAGCTGGGCAAGCCTATGCGGCAATCATCATGGATCTCACCATCCCCGGCGGCATGGGTGGCAAGGAGGCTATTGTGGAAATCCTCGCCCTTGACCCGGCGGTAAAGGCATTTGTATCCAGCGGCTATGCCAATGACCCGATCATGGTCAATTACAAGGACTACGGTTTTGCTGGCGCTATCGCCAAACCCTTTGACATCGCGGCCGTGCAGCAGATCCTCAATAAGGTACTATAATCCCGGCATTCTCTGCATATAGAGAACGTCTTCTGCGTAATCCCTTGTGACTGATTCGACAAGCAAATATCTGTATTTCGCGACGGTTGTAACCTTTTGTTCACTGTACGCAGCCCAGCCGATACAGCCTTTGTTTAAAAGCGAATTTCAACTTAGCAATTTTCAGGCCATCCTCTTTACCACCCTGATGATGGCGCCGCTCGGCGTCGCTCCCCTTGTCTACGGCTATCTCCTTGAATCTTTTTCCGCCAAGGTGATGCTGCGTTGGGCACTGTTTCTTCTCGGCGTTCTCGAGTTATTTTTTGCCGCCGCCGACAGCTATTTTATACTCCTCACCCTGCGCGGCATTCAGGGCTTGATGATTCCGGCGATCCTGACTTCCCTGATGACCTATATCAGCTATACTTCACCTCAGGACAAGGTACAGCACAACATCGCCGCCTATATTGCCGCAACTATTGTCGGCGGTTTTCTTGGGCGGTTTTTATCCGGGCTGTGTACCGATCTTTTCGGCTGGCGCTTTTTCTTTTTTGCCCTCGGCCTGCTCCTCATCCTGAACAGTTACTTACTGAAGGGTATGGCCAGGGACGCCAAGTTGCAATATGCCAGGCCAAGGCTTGCGGAAATTATCGCCTTGCTTCGCGCAAAACCATATGTGTGGATCTACGCCTCGATTTTTTGTCTTTTTTTTGTCTTTGCCGCCCTTATGAATTTTCTTCCCTTTGAACTGAAACGGATATATCCTGCCTCACGGGAAACCGGAGTCGGGCTTCTCTATCTTGGTTACAGTATGGGGCTGCTGGTTTCCCTCAATACCCGACGGATCATTGGTTATTTCGGCAATGAAATCAATGCCATAACCGTTGGTATTGTGATTTTTTCCATGGGAACCCTGGCCTTCATGGTGGAACACTACCTGGTGCTGTTTTTTGCCATGTTTGTCTTCTGTGCCGGACTCTTTACCGCCCATTCTTTGTTGTCCGGCCTTGTCAACAAGCTGGCCCTTGACAATAAGGCTATCGCCAACGGTCTATATATCTCCTTCTACTATACCGGTGGAACCCTTGGTTCGGTTCTGCCCGGAGCGGTCTTTCAGCGCTACGGCTGGCAAGTCTTTCTCCTGCAACTCTTGGCCATGATCGCCCTGGCTTTTTTATGCACCCGCAGACTTAAAGGGGTGGTGGGGGCGACTGGTTCTTCGTGAAGCTTTGAATTTGATTGATGATCGCCAGAGAATATGTCATGGTTAGGTCCTTGCAACCGGTGAGTAATTCCCCACATAATGGCCCTGAATTTTAGAGGAGGCCGCCTTGGTCCATCCCCCGTATATCAGATTTTTGGTTTTCTTCTGGCTCTTCTGTTGGTGGATTCCCGGCGCTTTTGCCACCTCTTCGCAAGAGTCTGACGTCACTGTTCGGAGGGGCACTGAGTTGACCGGCAAAGGTACGAAGATGCCGGTCGTTACCCTTACCCAGCCGGCGGGCGGCTGGACGACGAACCTGCAGCTTGAGGTGAGCGGCACCTGCTCGGACCCTACGGCCGACCCGATCGCCGCCAACATTAACGGCGTGCGCTACTACCTGCGGACGTTTGCCGGGGTCTTTTCCAAGAAATTCCCGGCATCCAAGGGAAAAAACACGGTGATTGTCGAGTGCCGCAACAAGGCCGGAACGGCCAGGGCGAGCGCCATGGTTGATGCCGTCATCAACCCCATTCCCCTGAAGATTGTTTTAACCAGCGACACCGACGGGGTCTATACTGATCTGCACCTCTATGAGCCGGACCGGACGCATGTCTACTGGGCCGAGACCCATTCTCCCTCCGGCGGCATCTTTTTTTTAAATAAGCAAGGCGAATCCTTCGATCAGCCGGGTTACGGGCCCTATCTCTACGTGCATCTGGCCCCTCCCGTAGGCGTTTTCCGGGTTGACGTCAACTATTGGCCCGGGGAGGCCGTGCAGCATACCCTGGCCAATCTCGATATCATCACCAACGAAGGGCTCGCCGGCGAAAGCCGCAAGCGGGTAAGAAAACCCTTGGCGCGACCGGGTGAGACCCAGACCTTTGCCTATGTTGTTGTTCGTGGCAATGGCCAGGCACCGGCTATTTTCATCCCGGGGCAAGACCCGGAGAGCGACATGCCGGAGGAAGTGCGGGCCTACAAGAAAAAGGGAGAACCAAAACTCGAGGACGATTTGACCTTCTTCCCGGCAGCCGATGAAAAGGCCCTGCGCGACTCGGTGACGCGCCTGGCGTTGTTGCAGGCGAAAAAGACTAGCCCCCTGTGGGAGGACAAACAGCGGGATTGCGCCGGCCTTGTCAGATTTGCCTACAGCAGAGCGTTGCAAAACCCGACAGCTGCGGAAAAGCGGAAAATGGGCATCCCGGACGCCCTCCATCTTCCTCCGGTTTCAACCTTTGCCAAACGGGTTTTTCCGAATCATTCGCGCATTTGGCAGGTCGGCTTTGAAGCGACCGTTCCCCGCTACGGGGCCTTTGCCGACGCCGAGACGCTGATCGGCTTTAATTTCCGTAAGAAAACCCGTGATGTAGCGCTTGCCCGTGACGGCGATCTTCTCGTCTATCAAAAGGGCTTTGAAGAAAGCGTACCCTATCATCTGATGATCTATGTGCAAAACCGGCCTGACAACCTCGCCGTTTACCATAACGGTGCAAGCGGCCAAGAGGCCGAGGTCCGCGTCGTGCGACTGCAGGACCTCATGACATCCCCCGACCCGGTGTGGATCCCCGGGGCCGATAACCCCTATTTTCTCGGAGTATACGAGTGGAATCGAATCGATCCGCACAGCGTAAAGGTATTATAACGGCGGTCTTTTTGGGACTTTTGTGCTGCGGCCTCCTGGCTTTCTGGGCATTGCGGGGGCTGCACAGGGGGACTGTCACCGAGGTCATTAAACTGGTACATAAAAACATACCGATCCTTGCCCTCAATCTTGCCTTTACCGACCTCAACGGCAACCCCGTTCCGGCCGCAGAGACTCGACTTTTGGCAAGTGTCGTGCCAAAGGCGGAGCATGCGAAAGGTGAGGATACCTGCCCGGAAATCACCGGCGGCGACGCCCCGAACGGCGCAATTTCTCCCGAAAAACGCAAGATGGACGAGAGCTGCCCAAAACAGGCCACCTGGTATGTGAAACGCCATCCGTTGGGGCTCTCGCTTTTTTTCATGGAGCCGACAAAGATTTTACCCCTTTTTGAAAACGAAGGTGCGACGAAAACGCTTTGGGAAAGCCGGTTCGTTCAAGGTATTTTGCGAGAACCGCTTATGAGCGGCCGGGTCCGGGCCGAAGACCTCGGGCTCGCAGGCCTTGAAGGGGCGTTCTTCGAAAAACTGGTAAAAGAAGCCTTAACGGCCGATGCTATCTTGCATTATGATTTCATTCACGGCAACAAGGGCTTTGTCTTTTCCTTTGTCAGGGATAAGTGCCCCTATGCCGCCAAAGCCCTGCCCCTCATTGCCGCCAAACTCGTCCGTAGCGGCTATCAGGTGCCGGGAATCGCGGAGCCGGTGCTTGAGATGCATATAGGCCTGCAGCGCCTCTTTCTGTGCCAGTACAAGGAGCGGGTGTATTTCGCCAATGGCCTCGAAGCCCTCTTAAACGTGGTGGACCAGGAAGCGCCGCCGGAAAGCGACGCACCGAAAACGCCGCTGCTCCTCTCCCTGCGGGCCGAAGCCTTTCTCGATAAGCTCGTTCCGGCCTTGGCGGACAAACCCGGGTTGCATATGAATCTCGGAATCGATTTTTCCGGAGACTCCCCCGGAGCGCTTCGTTTCAATGCGGGAAACTCTACAAAGCATCTGCGACCGGCGCTTTTTAAAGGTGTGCCGGCAAGCATCCCGCGGGATGTGTTTGCGGCTGTCATCACCAGCTTTCACCTTGCTCCCGACATAAGCGAAGAGGCGTGGCAGGAGCTTGCAACCAATGGACCGGGGGAGACCCCCGCCAAGGAACCGCAAGAGAGCGGCGTTGCCATTCTCTGGGATCTCTCCGCCGAGGAGCGCACAATCACCGGCGTTGGCGTAGTAATCGCTCGTCCAACAGCAGCGGGTGACGCGAAAGAATTGAACCATTATTTTAAAAATAAGGAACTGACGGCCGCGTGCGGCGGCGGAACGGTCTACCTTGCCGCCACCAATAAAAATCTCCTGCTGCGCATGCAGGAGACCTGTGAGCACCGGTCGATGAGCATTCTCGATTGGGAAAGAGGACAGAAGTCAAATCTCTATGCCTCCTCGCAGTTGTCGATGTTCATCAATCCGGGGGGCGGCCTGCGGGAGCTGCTTCTTTCCGGAGGTGCGGCGGCAACCGAGACTACCGATTTTCTCCCCCAGTGGAAACAGGACTTGGAAAAGGCCAAGGCCCGGCTGTATGCAGAGGGGAAAACGATTTTCGGCGGCCTGCCCATTTTGGCCTATTCGGGCAACGCCGGTCCGGCAGCCAAGACCGTTGAACTGCAAGGATTCACTGTTAAACAAGGAGTGTCGCCATGAAGGTCCGTCGTCCCAGTCTTGGCCTTTTAATCGGCTTTTTCGGCGCGCTTTTCTTGCCTTTCATCCCGACCGGAGTGTTGGCCGGAAGCCCCTTTTATCTCACCGTTGAAAGAAGCTTTTCCACCGGCGAAAAACCCCAGGTGCGGCTTGACTATACGGCAACCGACAAACCAATGCACCTTCGGGTGCTCCAGCCGAAAAACCTGGAGACCTTTCTCGACGGGCAATTGCACATCAGCCGCAGTTACCAGGAGCCGGTCTCGGAGTTGAACCCCGGCCACTATATCATCACCGGACTGAATAAAACCGCATCGCCGCTCAAAGCCTTTCGCAATATGCTCGATTCCGAGTTCCGTACGGGGTTTGCCGGAACCACCTTCAGCGAAACCATTGTCGAGACGCCGAAAGAGACGCTCGCAACCCCGCCGGAAGAGGTCATTCAGGGGCCGCCGTCTGGGTTTACCGTCGTCCGGGATTATTTTATCGATCTGCAGTACGGCGGCACGGCGACAAACGACCTCGGCTGGTGGTTCGCCTCTGCCGCATGGAATGAAGGCCGCTATCAGATCCGCCGCATCACCCTTGATGCCCTTCCGGACGGCGTTTATCTCCTGCAGGCGGTGCAGGGGAAGGCCGAGGGACAGTGCCTCATGCAGGTCAGCAGCCTCTCCGTGCAGGTGAAACAATCAACGGAGCAACTGGTCGTGCGGGTGATCGACCGGGGACTGAAGCCGATTTTAGGGGCGACCGTGAGCTACCGGGACGGAAGGGGGCACTGGTTTCCGCTCGATCAAAAGACCAATGCCGCGGGAGAAGTTGCCTTTGCCAATCCCGAAGGAATTTTGGACGGCAAGCTGGTCGTCAAGGTCGAGACGGCCGATGGCCGGAAAGCCCTGACGGACACTGATTTTCTTCCCACGGTAGCAAACGACGATCCGGTCTTTATGATCACCGACCGGCCGATTTTCAAACCGGGCGAGAACGTGTTTTATAAGGGTGTCATTCGCACCTTCGACAAGGGACAGCTGAAGGTTCCGACCTTCAAGGATACCAAAGCGAAAATTCACTTGGTGCGCAGCGACGGCCAGGCAACGGAGGTGAACGAAACCGTGCCCCTCACCCCCTTCGGCTCCTTCAGCGGCGAACTGGCCCTCGACCCCTTGCAAAGCCCCGGTCTTTACCGCCTCATTGCGGAAATTGAAAAGAAACCCTATGGCGGCGAGTTCCGGGTGCGCGATTATGTGAAACCCAAATTTTATCTGGAACTCATCGACCGGAGCCCCGTTGTTGCCCCGGGAGAGCAGTTTTCCCTCAAATTTAAGGCCAGGCGCTACGGTGGCGGTATACCTGCCGGGGTTAAGTTCGAGGTATTTCTCTATCGTAAAAAGTTCGAGGCACCCCAGTGGGTTACCGAGGCAGGCGGCGGGCTTTCGTCCGGCGCCGACTATTGGGGGGAGATCCGCTCCACTTCGGCCCTGACCGAGCCCCAGCGGATATTCAGTTCCTCCGAAAGCCGTCTCGCCGCTGTTGATCCCTCTTTGTCAAACACCTGGGACACCGCCCCGCAAATGAGTGAAACGGGCGAAGAATCCTTCACCTTCGATCTTCCTAAAACGGAGGGGAAAAAAGAGGCAAACGAAGGGAAATCGACGGGTGAGGAGTGGATCTATACCCTTATGGTTCGAGCTATGGACCCCGGCGGTTCGACGGCAATATTGACCGAAAACATCTTTGCCTCCCGTTCCGAAGCCCTTCCCCTGGTGCGGTTTTCCAGCAACACGGCGCGGGTGAATGAAAAAGGCCTGACGTTGCAAATCCGCTCCACCTATCCGGACGGCAAACCCGCCGCACTGGCCGCTGGGGTGATCGATCTCTTTCTTGAAAAAGGCAAGGACGCACCGGAAAATATCGGCAAGATCCCCTTTGTGACCGACGAACGGGGCCTGCATCAACTCGGCCTGCCCGAAGAAGCGGCCAAAGCGGGACGGCTCAGGGCTGTTGCCACCCTTGAAACCCTTGCCGGCAAGCCGATGCGCCACCCAGCCGCTTCCGAGTCCGCCCTCATGGTGATCGGCAGCGATGATGGAACGGCCGTTTTCGAGGCAGATGGGCTGCAGCTCTACACCTCGAAAACCATTTTAAGCGTCGGCGAAAAAGCCGAGGTGCTGGCCATTCTTCCCGCAGGTTGGGGCAATAATGAGGGCGGCACAGTCTGGGAAACCATTGCCGGTACTCGGGTGCACGAGACTAAGGCAACTGCCGTTCAGGGCAGAAGCCGCTGGTTCGTAGTCGAAGCAAAACCGCAATACGGCACGGGATTTTACCACACGGTGAGCATCCCGACGAAAGGTGGACGTTACGACGAAAAAACCCTCGGCTTTCGCATCATTCCCGAGAGCAAGCGGCTGCGCATTGCCGTCACTCCGGAGCTTTCGGAGACTGCCCCGTTAAAACCTCTAAAAATCGCCCTGAAAGTGCAGGATGTAAGCGGCTCCCCCGCCCCGGACACCGAACTGGCCGTCACCATTGTCGACCGGGCGGTGTATGCGGTGCAGCCGGAGATCAGGCCCGGTATCTTCGACTTTTTCTACCCGCTGCCGCGGCAGAATGTTGCGACCTTCTACTCCGATGAACTCCAGGGCTACGGTTATGCCGATATCCTGAAGAAACCCAACTTCAGATTGGGCGCATTGAAAAGCCAAAGCAAGATCGCCAAAAAATCGATGCGCGATACTGCCGGCTGGTTTCCCCACGCAATGACCGATAAGGATGGTCTCGCCACCATCACCGTCGATCTCCCGGCCAATGTCACCGAGTGGCTTATCACCGCCGTCGCCGCGGATAAGCTCGGTCGTGTGGGGGAAGAGAAAAGGCAATTCCGCACCCGCTCGGATATCGCAGTCGAGGTGCTGGCACCGCAATTCATCAGGAAAGGGGACACTGCCACCCTGAACGTTCAGAGTGTCAACCACTTGGAGCGGAGTGTTCCGGCGACAACGAACATTGAAATCAGTGAACCGGGCATCCAAAAGAGCGGCGTGCTTTTCGAATCTTTCACCCTTGAGAAAAAGGGCGAGCACCTTCAATCACTGCTGTTTAACGCCACCGGCGATAGCGGCGCAGCCGAGGTCAATGTCACCCTTAAAACGGAAGAAGACCTTCTGGTGGCGGGTAATGAAGCCTTCGAATTGCCCTTGAAACCAGCGGCCATGCAGCAGGTGTTTGCAAGCGTGCCCCAGGACGGCAGGTTCCTCACGGCAATTCCGGAAACTGCAACGGTTCGCAGCCTCAAGGTCGAGGTGCTGTCGGGTCTTCTCGGTGCTGCCTTAAACTCGGCCGCAGTCCTTGTTTCCTACCCGTACGGATGTACGGAACAGCTGGTGCATTCGACCGTTCCCAACCTTGTTCTCATGGATTTGGTTAGGAAGGCCGGGATCTTGCCAGGGCAACTGGGACCGCTTGCCAAAATTCTCCTTCAGGCCGAGAAAAACGGAGCCGTCGGCATCAACAACATTATGAAAAATCAGAAGACGGACGGCGGATTCGCGGCGTGGCGAGGGACTTCCGAGACTTCTCTTGCCGTAACGCTTACAGCGCTGTACGCCCTCGATATCGCTAAAGAGCTAAAAATCGAAGGTGCCGAAGCGGCGATGAGCAGAGGGGTGGCGTGGCTGGATAAGAAAATACAGGATAAAGGCCGAAAAGAGCAACGCGCCTTTTCTCCCTATGAACTGTCGCGGTTTGCGCAAATCGCAGCCTATACACAACCCTGGGACGAACAGATTGCTTTTGTCAATACCTTGATGCAAGCGCCGGCTCCACCCCTCATGCATCTCGTTTACGGGTTGCGGATATTTAAGGCCTACGAGCAGCAGGATTGGAACCGCTTCAATCAGGAGTTCAAGGAGAAAAAAGCACGGGAAACGCTTGTCGGCAAAGTGAAGAAAGCCGTTGAACCCTTGGAGTCTCTAGCAGAAACGCAATTCCTTGAAAAAGATCCGCAGTTTTTCGAGCAGTTGGGCTTCGGTTATGGTCTGCCCTCTATCGTGTCGGCGGTGCTCGGTGTGCTGAACGATGAAAAGGCTCTTTCGCCGGACCTGAAAATGCGGCTTGATCGCATTCTTCTCCAAGGGATGAAAAATGGCTACTGGACCTCGACCTTCGATACTGCGCAGGTGATTTTCAATACGCGAGGCCTGCTTGCCAAGGAGGCAGCCGCTGCTGCCCATGAAAAAACCGCAAGGTCCCTTGCGGTTGCCCTGCAAGACGGCCGGGTGTTAGGATCGCTCGAACGGATTCCCGCAGGCTTCACCGGCCTTTTCGCAAACCCCGGGACATCCGGCGATCTTGCCGATATCCGCATCACCGGGCTGCTGCCGAACGAAGTCGTATATACCCATCCGGCGGCCGACGTGCCCTTTGAGGCAGTGAAGCCGGTAGTGGGCGGTATCGCGGTTGCAAGAAAGCTTTTCCTTGTGACCCCTGCAGGCCATGAGGAATTGAAGGCCGACACACCCCTGCGGAAGGGCGCTACCGTAGTCAGTGAAATCATCGTGAAACGGGGAAGGCTGTCGGAGAAGGGTGCCCTGCAGAGCCGTTTTGTGGTGGTAGAAGACGGAGTCCCGTCGCTGGCGCAAACCATCGATAGCGATGAAACTCTTCTGGCGGATGCCAAATTGAAGCCGGATACGGCCAATTACTGGTCTTTGATCAAAGAGACCCAGCGCTATCCGGATAAAACCATCCGCATAGCCGAGGTTGCCCCCGGCGGCGAAATTAAACTCTACCAGGTGTGGCAGGTGACCTTTAGCGGCGAGGCGTCGCTTCCGCCCGCTTCCGCTTTTGACATGTATGATGAGAGTGTCCGGGGAAATACCGGGTCCGAACGCCTGAAGGTCGAATAGGGTATTTTCCAAAATGTTTGGGTTTTTACAGAGGTTTTTTGCAAAAACGCTGTTATTTGAGGCCGGGGCGGCGCTGCTATTTTTTGGCTCCTTGATCCACAACGAGACGCTTTTCCAGCATGGCGAAAAGGCTCTCGAAGAGTTGCAGGGCCAAGGCTACCAATGTCCAACCGTTGCCGAACCGGTGCGGATCTACCCGGGCAAGACCGATGGCCCATTCAGCGCCGTTCACGCCGGCAGCTGGCGACCGGGTGTCATCACCTTGCGACAAGAGCCGCACGGTTCTTTCGGCTCCGGGGTGTATCTTCGCCACGAGTTGATGCACGAGGCCTCGTTTCGCACCTGCAAGGGCAATCTGCCTCTCTGGGCCGAGGAGGCGGCAGCCATCCACTTCAGTGGCGAGCTTATGGCCGACGCTTCTTTGCAAGCGATTTCCGAACCTGCACTCGAACACTTTCGGGAGCGCGTCCGGGCAGGTGCGCGTTTGGATCAGCAAAGCTTTACTGCGCTTTCACATCTTTTGACCTTGCACGGTTGGCCGCAAGCCCCTTGCGCCATTTCGCCGGCCATCGCCAAGGCGCTGCAGCCGGTAACCGCCGCAGCAAAACAGGACTTCAGTTACCTTCTTACCAGTTTACTTTCCGGCCGGATCCTGGAGGCCAAAGGTGACCTCCTGGCGCGCTATCCTCCGGGTTCACTTCTAAAAATTCCCTATGCAGCGGCGTTGAACGAGGCGGCCGGCGAGGGTGTCGGCACTGAACTGGCGGCAAGCGACACCGGAAAACTTCTTGCCCGCCGGCAGGCACTCGATCTCGACCGTTACCGGCTTTTCGTTTCGATGATTGCCGATGCGCCCCTTGGCGAGCGGCTTACGCCGCAAGAGGCAGGCAGCAAAAACCAGACATTTTGGCGGCGTTATCTCGGGGAGCGTGATGAAGCCGGCCTTTTCCCGCTCGAGGCTAACCTGCCGGAACTCTCCTCCATGCTGCGTGCCGCACTTCTTACGACCCCCGAACGTTTTTCCGGTTTGTTGGACAATGGAACCACGCGAGGATCGACCCTTTACCCGCGGCCTGAAATGGAAAAAAAAATTGTCAATAAACTCCGGGCCCTTTGCAAAACCGGTACGGTGTCGGACGAGCGTGGACAACCCCTGGCAGGTCATCTTATGGTGGCGTGGCCCGAGGATAATCCGCTCTATCTGGCGATATTCCGCAAAACCGGCGTTCCCGGGGCGGCGGTTTTAGGGCCGGCTGCCCCCGTTTTGCAAGAATGGGAGAAGAAGTGGCCGATCAGTCTCGGAAAAGTGCGGGTGCGACTGCTCTCCCTTGTTCCCAGCACTTTATGGAAGGTAATTGAACCCTGCCCGGCTTTGCCGCTTCGGAAAAACGAGAATACCGTAAAAATGGCAAGTCTCTGCGGCCGGTTTCAGATCGATTCGTCGGCCAGGGGAGGGCGTCCGGAACGCGTTGTCTGGGGCCTTCTCGAAACTCGGCCGGATGCGGACGCCGTGATTCTTGAAACCGATCCTTTTACGTTTGCCGATCAGGTCTTGGAGAGCGAAGCCGACGATCTCAGCGGCGAGGCAAAGGCGGCGCTCCGGGCGGTGATCGTCTGGAACGGGGTGTATGGTGGCCACAGACATCCGGAAACCGCAGCCATGTGCGATTCCACGCATTGTATGGTGTTTCAGGGAGCATTGCCGAGTAAGACGGAAAAAAGACCGGATCCGATCGAGCCGAGACTCATCGCACTTCTCAATGGCATCGCCAAAAGGCAACAAACCGACTGGCTCTCCTTTTCCGAAGGCGGGGCAAAAAAATGGACAAAACAGCTGTCCTTTACGGAAATCGAGCGCCTTGTGAACGAGCCTAAGGTTCACGATATCCGCCGCGAGAGAAAGCGCAGCGGCGAGATTGTCATTCACCTCATGTACCCGGAAAATGAAGAAGTCGTCCCGTGTGAAGTATTCCGCAACCGGTTGAAACTCCTTTCCTGTCCGGAGGTCATCGACAGGGATGAGGGGGGGAACCTGTGGCGCTTTGGGGGAATCGGCAAAGGGCATGGCCTCGGCCTCTCGGTAGCGCGAGCACGCATGCTTTCCCAAGCCGGCTACGATGCGGCAAAGATTATAGAGGATGCTTATGCGTCGGCCGAATTCAAGGAGAGTACTCATAACCAAATAGAGCCGTGATAGAGTGTACTCGACCAAGGATTAAATTTTTACCAAGTGGTTGCTATCGCAGGGTATCGTCCTCAATGACCAGCATTTTTTTCCAAGCCCCGCGCCTAAAACGCAGGGCGGAGAGGACAAAAAGCACGGTGACAAAGCAAAGCACCCAGAGCCAGGCAGTATGGACACTGATCTGCAGATATTCGATCCCGATATATACCGGCAAAATCAGACAGAAGGGCGAAACCAGAGCGATGGCCAGCATCATGAAGCGCGTATCGCCGGCACCGCGCAGGGCGCCGCTGAAGACCATGTACAAAGCGTCGAAAAACAGGTAGACACTCACAATTTGCAGCAGCGGTCGGCTGAGGTGCAGCACGGCTTGGTGCGTGGCGGCACCCTGGCCCGTGGCGAGAAAGGGTGAGAGGACAAAGTCGGGGGCAAAGATGAAGACTAGGTCGATCCCCAGGATATAGAGCATGAGCAGATGGCAGCCGTTGGCGACATATTCCGAGGCAAGGCCGGGCTTTCCTCGTCCCAGGGCCTGACCGACGAGGACGCTCATGCCCTGGGAGACGCCCATGGAGGGCATGAAGGCCAGGGCATTGATGGACAGGACGATGTTGGTTGCCGCCAACTCGGTGAGGCCGATGCGGCCGACGAGGAGAATAAACAGGGTGAAGGCCAGGATATCCATGGTAAATTGCAGCGAGCCGGGGACCCCGAAGCGCATCAGCCGAGCAAAGATCTCCCGGTCGAAGCGCATATTTTTAAAGATCCCGAAACGGCGATTGTTGGCCTTGGTGAAGATCAGTCCGGCGAGACAGGCAACATTCACCCCCCAGGATACAACCGTGGCGATAGCGGCACCTTTGATGCCCATTTCCGGCAACCCCCAGTGGCCGAAGATCAAGGCGTAATCGAGGGGGATATTGATAAAAACACCGAGGAAGGTGATAATCATCACCGGCCTGGTAATACCTCGACCGGTGAAAAAAGTGGAGAGGGTAACCATCGCCACATGAAGAACGGCACCCTTGCAAAGAATGGAAAAGTAGATCTCTTCGAGTTCCTGCACGCCTTGCGGGTGGCCGGCAAGAGCAAAGAGCGGTTTCGCTGCGAAAGCTCCGAGCAGCCAGAGAATAAGACCGGAGGCGAGGGTGAAATGGATGCCCTGCCAAAGCACGCAGCCTATCTTTCTTACATCGCCCCGGCCGGTATACTGGGCGATGAAGACTCCGGCATAGCCGCCGACGCCCCCGAAAAAGGCAATGGGCAGATACGAGGTGATGCCGGCGGGAAGGGCGGCGGAGATCGCGTCAAGGCTGTAATTGGCAAGAAAGATCCGGTCGGTGAATTCCATCAGGGTGGTAGCTGAAAGGCTGATGACCAGTGGTAGACAGATTCGCAAAACCTCCCGGTAACGGCCTCTCCGGCGCCAATTTTTGAGAAAAAAGATCATATTATGGGTGTTGTTTTAATTTTGAACGACGGCGTAGGGGAAATGCATATGGTGCAGGAACAGATAAGCATCGATCGACAAAAATGCACGGGCTGTGGCGTCTGTGTGGTGATTTGTCCGTATCGGGTAATCAGTATGAAGGATGGCATGGCCGAGCACAGCGGCGTGGCCTGCTTTCTCTGCGACCACTGCCGGGCGGTCTGTCCGCAGGAGGCAATTACCACACCTCTGCAGAGTTCCACACTCGGGTTGGTCACCATGGAGGAAAAATCCGAGGTCATAGATCCCGGCACAAGCGATGTGCCTGCGCTCGTCGCCTTGATGCGTTCCCGGCGCTCATGCAGGAATTATCAGGATAAAACCGTGCCCCTGGCGATGCTCCTCGATCTGGTAAAGATCGGTACCACCGCACCCTCCGGCACCAACAGTCAGGGCTGGAATTTTGTGGTTCTGCCCAGTCGCGAGGATCTTCTGGTGCTCGGCACCATGGTGTCCGATTATTACCGAAATTTGAACCGGATGGCGGCAAATCGGCTCTTGCGCGGCGTGGTCAAGATATTTGCCGGCGACAGTCTCGGGCGCTATTATCGCAACTATTTCGCCTCGGTTGCCGAGGCTCTGCGGGAATGGGATGAAGAGGGGAGGGACCGGCTCTTTCATGGGGCTGCGGCGGCAATCCTGGTCACCGGCAAGAAAGCGGCCAGTTGCCCGGCGGAAGACGCACTGCTTGCCACCCAAAATATCCTCCTGGCGGCACATGCCATGGGTCTTGGCAGCTGCCTCATCGGCTTTGCAGTGGAGGCGATGCGCAGGGATCGGAACATGCGGCAAAAGATGGAGATTCCCGAAGACGAAGAGATTTATAGCGTCATAGCCCTAGGTTTTCCGGCGTGTTCTTATCTGCACTGTGCCGGTCGCAAGGTTGTCCAGCCAAGGATAATCCGGCCGGCAAAAACTCGACGATAGCCTTCTCAAGATGCTCTGACCTTGCACGGTTTAACAAATGGTTTATATAAGAAATACAGGGCGGCAGGGACAACACTCGGTACCGGAGGAGACCGGCATGGATACGACAAGGCAGTTAAGAGTTATACTCTTTTCCTTTGGCTTTAAATATGGCACGCCGATTGATATTAATCAACTTTGGGATGTGCGCTTTCTCCCCAATCCCTACTGGGTTCCAGAACTGCGGCCGAAAAACGGCAAAGAACCCGAGGTCGCCGAATACGTGCTGGCCAGTCAGGTGGGCCGGAACTTTTGGCAGCATCTCCAGCCCCTCCTGCTTTTTCTTGTCAAAGAGAATCTGGCGGCCGATAAGAACACCCTGCGCATCGCCATCGGCTGCACCGGGGGACGGCATCGGTCGGTCGCCGTCACCGAGAAAATTGCCGCACTCCTTTCTCCGCAGCCGATACAATTAACGGTCTTTCACCGGGATATCGCCAGAGATGCATAGCCGGAACACAACAATTATTTCTTGACTTCCCCTCCATATTGACACCTCAGCCACAATGGAAAAAATACCCCTGCTGTTACTCTTTCTCGGACATCTCGTAGTGGACACCTGCCAAGGCACCTTGCCGGTGGTGATGGCCAAGCTGAAAGAGGTTTTTGAACTGAGCTATTTCCAGGTCGGCCTCATGATTATGATCCTCAATCTCACCTCGTCGGTCATCCAGCCGATCTTCGGTATGGTTTCCGACCGTTTTCGTACCGGCTGGTTTGTACCGGTGGGGGTTCTTTGGACGGCGGTGGCCATGGGCTTGGTCGGTTGGGCACCCAGCTACGGTGTTGCCGCTTGCTTGGTAGGGATGGCCGGACTGGGTACCGCTGCCTTTCATCCGCGGGCGATGATGGCTGTGTATCTGGTAAGTGGCATGCAGCGCGGGTTTGGTGCCGCCATCTTCTCTACCGGAGGCAACCTGGGTTTTGCTTTGGGACCGGTGGTGGGCAGTCTCCTGGTCCTCGGCATCGGGCTCCATGCCACCCTCAGTTTGATTCCGGTTGGCCTACTTTTGTTTCTGGTTATCATCTTCTGCCCGGGTGATTTTCTCCGCCGCGACACTCCCAAGAGGGCGACTTCGCAGCAAGACGATAACCAAAAGGCGGCAGGAATTCCCTGGGGCAGCCTGATAGCACTGTGCTTAATCGTCACTCTCCGTTCCTGGGTTTATATGAGCACCATCACCTATCTGCCCCTGTTGTTTCAGAGCCGGGGCATCCAACTGGCATCCGGCAGCTTGATCCTCACGGTTTTTCTCGCCTGCGGTGCCGTCGCCGGGCTGTATGGCGGACATCTCTCCGATAAAGCCGGGCGAAAGATCGTCATCGTCGGCAGTTCTCTCATCTTTCCGGTGCTGGCCGGGACGATGCTGGTAGCCGAAGGTCCGTGGCTGTGGATTCTCGCCGGGGCCTCGGGCGCAGCCCTGCTTGCCTCTTTTTCGGTGACGATCGTCCTTGCCCAGGAACTCTTGCCGAATAACCTGGGCCTAGCCTCAGGTCTGGTCTTGGGTCTCGGGTTCGGGACCGGCGGTTTGGGGACGGCCCTTTCCGGCTATCTGGCCGATCATATCGGCTTGTATCAAACCTTCTGGGTATTGGCCTTTGCCCCTCTTCTCAGCATTGTTCTCATCGGCTTTATCAAGATGGCTGGGGAACCTGCCGCAGGCGCTGTGCAACGGTAATTGCAGTGGAGAACAAACCTTTATTATTGATCATTGATCCAAGGTGTTATCCAAATATTGTTGGTTCTTGATGTCAGGAATTATCTTCGATGTCCAGTTATGACAAATACGTACTTCCGATTGGATAAGCGGTTGTTTTTAGTTGGCCAGGAAGTCACTACCGCCAATGAGTGCTCCGCCAAATTTGTTGACATTGCGAAACGCGTTGAGGCCACGCTCGAATCAAAGCGTCCTGCGAACAAGAAAAGGCGCGACCAGTGCCTGTTTGTGTTTGAGGATGAAAAGTGCGCAAAAAAGCACTGGTCAAAAATGAAGGACGGCAAACTGTACAAAGTGTCCATCAATGAGTCTGCGATTAGTCATCGAGGAGACATGGCCCAGATGGACGTCATGAAGCTACTCGGTGCGAGCGGCAAAAACATGATCGAAGTCGCAGAAGATTACTGGCGCGGACAGAAAAGCGCGTATCCTGAAATTGAAATTATGGTCCCAAGCGCGGTAGTTACTGAGGTCATGTCAACTTGCGACAAAGAGCGTCAAGATCATTTAAAAGAGAGTTGGGGATTCAAGCAGTGAAATCCAACAAGGCTAATTAACTCGGACAAATAAAGGGAAACAACTATTATGAAAAATGATAACTACTTACGAAAAAGACCGAAAAAATCAAGAAGAATTGGCCCTCGCTTCTTCGACCATATTTGCTGCTTAATTTGGTGTTCTAGTGTATTGAGGATGGCGACTATATAATATTTAGTGGATTGACAGAGACTCAAAATTATTTTAAATGTTTGGTTCCATATTTGGTACCACTGACATATAATGAATAAAAAGCAGAAGCTATTTCAGGCAGCCAAAAACAATCCACAGAACGTCAAATTCTCTGATTTGGAGAAACTTGTTACGTTTGTTGGTTTTTTCCTGGATCGTACCAAAGGAAGCCATAAAATGTATAAGCGATCCGACAACCCTAGCCAGGTTATACCTTTTCAACCAGACAAGCACGATACGAAGATGGCAAAGGGATACCAAGTGAATCAATTGCTTAATTTTATTGAAGATAACAACCTTCAATTCATGCTGGAGGTATGATTATGAGCGACAAATACTCTGTTAGTGTATGCTGGAACAATGAAGATCGCTGTTTTATTGCAACCTGTTCAGAATTTCCACTCTTGTCAGCACATGGTGATTCCAGAGAGGAAGCTGTATCAGAGTTTCAAATTGTCCTAGAAATGGCGATAGAATCATTTACTGAAGATAATATTGAACTTCCAAAACCAAAAACCACCGCATCTCACAGCGGCCAATTCAGAATCAGAGTGCCAAAAAGCCTTCATAAAAGCCTAGTTCAAAGGGCAGAAGAGGAAAATATTTCCTTAAACACATATGTTATTTCGCTACTATCAGGAAATCATGCCTCTCGAGAAGTTTACACCGATAAAATTGATATGCTCAAACGTATTGTTGACAACCTGACCACACATTTTGCTTCACATCGCGACACTTTACAAGTTTACACTCAGAAATTGAATTTACTAGAGTCACAAAGTTTGCAAAAAGAGCCACCAGAAAGTGAGTGGATCACTAGACCTACCGATAAACACTCATACCGAACTTATAGAGCTTAATAAAATGATACAACACTTACATTCTATTATTTGTGGCAGGGTTATTATTGATAAATCGACCGGCCTTGCCTCATATATTGACATAATCGAAGGCGTTCACCTTAAAGACCCCAAAAACTTCAAGCTCCCATTATTTAGCCTTGTCACAAAATTTTTGGTGAAGGACGGATTAGCAGATAACCAAATACTTGAGGTCAAAATTTCAAAGAAAAAAACTGAAAAAACTAACTGGAAAGATATACAAACATTGCATATCCCGTTGGAACAAAACGGTGAAAATTTATTAATTGACCTGAAAGTTGAAAATCTAGATATTGAAGAAATCGGCCTGTGGGAGTTCGAAATAAAATGGAGATTAAAAGACGGCGGGAACTGGAAAAAGGGTGCTATCGTTCCTTTCAATGTATCAAACACTGAGCCAAAGATTGTGGGAAAGAATCTGGAAAGAAAGTAGCCAAAATCAAAGAGACATAATCTCAATATTAGCGGTTATTTACTTGGTAAAGGCTGCGAGAATCGAACCCGTCACCCTCAAGATGTTTCCGGTTTGGCCAGTATACCGACCAAATAAGGGGACACCACACTAATTGATAGAGCAATTGGTTCGGTATCCCCCTAGAGGTGCAATCAACCTTGACAATCTGTAGTCCACGGACTACATTATGACAATCAAATATGAAATCGAAAAAACAGAGACCTTCGATAAGTGGTTGAAAAACTTAAAAGACCGCAAAGCCGTACTTGCTATCACACAACGCCTGAATAGGGCCGCGCTCGGGAATTTCGGTGACATAAAAGCCCTTGGAGAAGGGGTTTATGAAATGCGAATTTTCCTCGGCCCAGGCTATCGTATGTATTACACCATCCGCAATGGTGTCATTTTATTGCTCTTGCTTGGCGGCGATAAATCCAGCCAGGAAAAAGATATCCATATGGCGAAGAAAATTTCCGATTCTCTTTAGGAGGACAATATCAATACAATAAAAACCAGCCCATACAATCCCTTTGATTATCTTGAGAACGATGAAGAAATAAATGACTATCTGTCTACGGCATTTAACGATGAAGATCCGCATGTTTTCCTGATCGCTCTCGGTTACTTGGCCAAAAAGAGAGGCATGGCCGAAATTGCCCGGCTTACCGGGGTCAATAGAGAAAGTCTCTACAAATCGCTTTCCGGAAGAGGAAACCCAGGGTTTTCCACTATAGCCAAGATAGCGAAAGCTTTGGGGCTTAGTCTGCGCTGGGACGCTAAGGCTGTTCATGGATGAATGTATATTTTTTTCGATGATAACACTGACGACACTATTCACAGCATTTTTTACATGTCCTTAAAATTGTACAGGGTTTATCACCCCCCAGGGACGAAAGATTGATCTCCTGCGCAGTGCGCCCGGCACAGATCTTAAGAAAGTTGGAAAAGGTCTGCAAGTCACCGACATTCAAGACCTGACGGACATCACGCTGTATCAGGGGGTAAGAGGGTGAGCAAGCCGCAGCGTCCGGCAAGGGACTGGGAAATGATCTGCGATATACCGAATTCATGTCAATCTGGATCACATGGCGAGGATATCAAGAATCGAGCTGCCGTTTTCCCGGTCAACTTTCAACCAGACAAACCATTCTTCCAGGGTGATATCTTCCCATGGCAGGTGCATCACCTGCCACTGTTTTTGAAAATCGGGAAGAGAGGTGGCGAGAGTTGCTTTCAGGGTCTGTTCGTCCGGTTTTTCCGGTTGTATATACATATGGGAGAGAAAGTCGGCCAGCTGGATGACCAGCGGGTACCCCTGTAACTTTTCAGCATTCCCAGGTGCATGGTGATACTGCAAGGCAGTGATGAGGTTGTCCGGAAACTGCCAGCGCTGCAGCAACCGGCCACCGACGATATCGTGGGTGATATTGAAATCCTGTCGTTCTTCTTTGAGCCTCTCAGCGGAGTTGATTCCTAGGAGCCATTTGCTCGTATCGTATCTTTTGCCGAAGGCCAGCAACATGGCGAGCTTGCCTATATCGTGAAGCAAGCCGGCGACAAAAAACTGGCCGGGAGGCAGATTGATGTGCTCCCCGACAATTCTGGCCGCGAGTCCGCAGGTAAAAGAATGATCCCAGAAGGCAGCCAAGTCCTCCTTATGGGTTTTGAAGATCGGCTGAAAGGCCTGCACCGCAGCTTTGGCTAGGACAATATTTTGCACCTCATTGAATCCAAGGACGATGACGGCGGCTTCTAGGGAACTGACTTTTTTGGGACGTCCGTACAGCACCGAATTGGCAATTTTTAATACGGCGATGCACATGGTCTGGTCAGGCAAAATTGCTTTCACCAGGTCATTTGCCGAACTCTCAGGATTGTTGGTCACCGCCAAGACATTGGCAACGGTGATCGGCAACGGCGGCAAGGATTCAATTTGTTGTTCGATGGGGATGGGCTTTTGTCCATTCATTGACAGTTCGTTTCAGCGGCTAGCAGAAAATTGAAGGTATCGGGTCTTTGCAGCGCCAACCCGGCATAGATGCGGCTCGTATAAGCATAAGGTATTCTGCCGGCGAGTGCAAATTTTCTGAAAATTTTTCGGCCGTAGTTATTATTTAACACCGGCTTGAAGGCTCTTGTGCAGAAGGCTGGAACGGCGTATTTTATTGCTATCGTTTGTATGTTTTACTGGTGGCGGATGGAGACTTTGATCTAACATTTTTTCCTAGAGGAGGAAAAGCCTATGAAGACATTGATGCTTTTTGCCGGCGGGATATTCTTGGCCGTGGCCTGTGCGGTTTTTGCAGCCGAAAATCCGACCATAAGTTTGCCGGGTTTGGAGATTCGCGCCGACGGCAGTATCTCTGCGCCGGGCGTAGAGATCGGTCCGGGTGGCAATGCTCAAACGCCGGGTGCGGCGGTGGGGCCGGGGAAAGTCAGTGCTCCCGGGGTATCGATTGACGGAAGCGGTCGAGTGGAAACCCCCGGCGTGGTGATCGAGAAGGGGCGCAATGGTGGCGAAGGTGACGTGATCATCACCACCGACGGCGGCAATATCAACACCTCCGTCTCCAAGCAAAACCTGTTCGTCAAGGGTGACCATAACGCTTTAAACGGATCCGGGCATGTATTAACCCTGACGGTACAAGGCAGCCATAATAAAATCGAGCTGCACGACAAAGTGGATCGAATAGTTTACCAAGGCGATGACAATTTCATCAAGTTTCCCAAGGGCGATACTCGCATAGAAGATACAGGAAAGAACAACCTGTATCAGAGATTCTAGGAGGCGGGAGTGGAAAAACAGTCGCCAGTGCTGCGGGCGGCTTGGCCGAAAGCCGGGTGGCTGCTTCTTGTCTTTTTCCTTCTCACCGGATGTTCCGGCCTGCGCACCGGAGAATCTCCGGAGAGCCGGCCGACGCTTGGCCAAGGTCGAACCTTTGTTATCTGGATGCTCTCCGATATTCAACCGCCGACCCAGGCCGATCGGCGGTTTTTTGAGCAAGCCATAGCCGATGTCAATGCGCATGTCGCCCAGGTCGATATGGGAGTAATCGCCGGTGACCTCATGAAGTCGCACAGCCAGGACGAGGATTTTTCCTGGTTTCTTGACACCCGTAACCGGTCTAAGGTTGGCCACTGGTATGAGATCGCCGGGAATCACGATGTCCGGTCGGAGCCGCTGTTTCACCGCTATTTCCCGCGACCCTCTTACTACGGTGTCGATTTTGATAATATTCTCTTGCTGCTTCTTTCCGATGAATTGCCATCCTCGAAAACCGAAATTTCCGAGGAGGCCTTTGCCTGGTGGCGGGACATGGTGCGCAGAAATCAAGACCGGATCATCATAACCGTCAGCCACGGTCAGTTGAAAAACAGCGGCCTTCTCGGCTCATCTTTTGCGAGCCGGCGGATTGAAGGGTCAAAACGTTTTGAAAAGGTGCTGCAGGAGGCGCGAGTGGCGGTCTGGGCATCCGGGCATACGCACTTGCCGCAGGGTTTGCCTGGAACCGTAACCATTCAGGAAGATCTCGGCGGCACCTGCTTTGTCAATGTCAGTGCTATCGATACCGGACCTGTTATGAGCAGCCAGTCACGGTTTTTCTTCTTTCAGGAAGGCTCCGATAAGCTGCTGATACGGTCGAGAAACCATAGCCTTGGGCAGTTTGATGCAGGGCTCGATATCTTTCTGACCCTCGACAAACCCTTTGTTTTTTCAGGCCAAGAGCCGTCGCTCATCGTCACCCCTTAGGTCGTGTCGGTTGCCGTCGCGATGCCTTTTCTTGACCCTCGGCCTCTTTGAATGTAACCAGGGCGGTCAGGAGGTGGCAAAACCGGTTATCACCCGCGCCCCGAGACTTTTTTCAGGGCCGAAACAGCCCTCGATCAGTTCCACATTGCCGCAGCCGTTTTGCATGGAGACGACGGTGGCGGCGCGGTCGCCAAGGGTGGCAAGGTCATAAATGGCGGCGGCGGTATCATAGGCCTTGGTGGTGAGCAGAACATATGGAATTTTCTGCTGTTATGTGAGAACAATGAAATTCCCGGCCCCCTTCGAGGTGTGCAGGAGCAAGCATCGCCTCTTGTTTAATGGGCGCAATTCCATTGGTCAACAGGCAGAGCTGGCTGGGACCGTTTCTCGGTGCTCCATAATCTTTTTGAAAAACTATCTGAGTCGGCAAGGCCATTATGCTGTTTTCCCCTTGCTCCCCAGGGCTATTGGATTATTGTGAACTTTCGGCAAGTATTTATCGGGATGGGCAAGGTCCTCTGGAAACATTAAAGACCGAAGTGACATGCCGAACGGCAGTAAATCCTTCAATACTTTAAAAAATCAGGAGAAAAACAGGATGTGGTTGTTCAAGAAAAAGACCCTGACAGGGCTCGCCAGAACCTGTGGCTGAGCAGCAAAAATCGGTCCGGCGGATCTGTCGGACGCACTCAAGGGACTGGACTTTAAGCGCAATGAGAACCTTCTCGTCGGCATAGAAACCTCCGACGATGCCGCCGTCTATAAAATCTCCGACCAGGTGGCAATGATCAACACCGTTGATTTTATTACCCCGCCGGTCGATGATCCCTATTGGTTCGGGCAGATATCGGCGGCCAACGCCATCTCCGATGTCTATTCCATGGGCGGCAAACCCCTCACTGCCTTGAATGTGGTGATGTTTCCGACCAAGCATTTCGACATGGGAATTCTCCGCGAAATTCTCCGCGGCGGCAATGACAAGGTGGTTGAGGCCGGGGCCTGCCTGGTCGGTGGCCATAGTGTCGATGATAACGAACCGAAATACGGTCTGTGCGTCAACGGGGTTGTTCATCCGGACCGAATTATCACCAATGCCGGGGCGCAGCCGGGCGATACCCTGATTCTCACTAAGCCCCTCGGTTCCGGGGTGCTTTTTAATGCCACCAGGGCCGGGAAGTTCAGTTTAAAGGAACTTGAGAAATCCGTTCTACCGGTCCTTGCCGCATTGAACGGCCTGGCGATGGACAAGGCCCTGGCTTACGACCTCCATGCCTGCACCGATGTCACCGGCTTTGGTTTACTCGGCCATCTTGTGGAGATGGCAGTTGGCGCGGGCGTTCACCCGATTATCGACTTTGCCGGTCTGCCATTTTATGACGGGGCGCAGGCGATGTATGAAAGGGGACAAAGCACCGGCAGCAATAAGGCCAATCGAGCCCTGGTGGCTCGTTATCCCCTGGTTCTCGAAAGAACCTTAAGCAAAAGTCAGGAAGAGTTGCTCTATGATCCGCAGACTTCAGGGGGGTTAATGCTCGCTCTGCCGAAGGAGCAGGCCTCGCAGTTGCTTGCCGATCTGCATGCTGCCGGCATCGGCTTTGCCGCAAAGATTGGCGAGATTGTTGCCGGGACGCCGCAGGTTACCATACGCTAAGCCCAAAAAAGCAGAGGGGAAATAACCAAAAAAGAGATCTGAGAGTGAATCGCCCCATACTCTTTTTGCTCTATGCACTGTCCTACGTTTTTTCCTCTTTTCTGCACTTTCTCCAGGAGTGGTCAAGAATATCCATCTTTTGTGAATCCTCCTTTCTTCTCTACCGATGTTCCTCTGGTGGCCCTTGATCTGTTTCCCTCTCTTGCCATCAATACAAAGAGAGCCTATGTCGGAGATATATATGACGAGCAATTGAGTTTTTTGTTGTTTTTTATTGCTGATTGTCCCATTAATTGAAAGCCGTGTTCGTGCCTCCTTTTCTTTTGAAGAAGTATCTTTAAGAGCCGGAGGATATGCTCACGAATGTATTGTGCAATAAGGGTTTTTTATTGGCTTGAGATGTGATGAATTATTATCAATTTTGGCATGTGGAAGGAGCAAAAAGCGATGAATAATCTGTTGGCAGGAATACTCCCGCAGTCGGGAGGCCTGGAGGCAAGCGGATCGGGTAAATATACACTCACCGTGGCTGTATTGGCGCTGGTAAGCGTGGTAGGCGTTTCGATGGGTGTCCATTCTCTCATTGCCGGACATGAGCATACTTTCGGAGTAAGTCGTGGTGTACCTTGGGGCATCCTCATTGCCGCTTACGTCTTTTTTGTGGTGACATCCACCGGCCTGTGTATCGTTTCCTCGGTGGGCCATGTCTTTGGCTTTGAAAATTTCAACCCCATTGCCAAGCGGGCAGTGTTTCTGTCGATCGCTACCATCGTTGCCGGTTTTTTGGTTATCGCCTTTGAGATCGAAAATTCCTGGCGGATGCCGATCGGCAATGTCTTTGGTGCCAATCTCACCTCGAATATCTGGTGGATGGGCACCCTGTATGGAGCTTATCTGGTGTTCATGATTCTTGAATTTATCATGCTCCAGAAGGAAAACCATAAGGTTGCCACCGGATTTGGTCTGGCCGGGTTGTTGACCGGTGTCGCCGCCCATTCCAATCTTGGTGCAGTCTTCGGACTCTTGAATGGTCGCGAATTCTGGCACGGTCCATACATGCCGATCTATTTTATCACCTCGGCGGCCATGTCCGGCTGTGTGGCGATAATCTTTTTCACCTATATTGCCTACAAATTCAATGGCTGGCAGATGAGTGAAGGGATGAAGAAGTCGATGGAGAGTGTCGCCAAATTGGGTGCCTTAATGATGTCGATTATCATCTTTTTCACCATCTGGAAGATGATCTCCGGAGTGACCGGCAATCCTCCCGGCAAATATGAATCGATGATGCTGCTGCTCACCGGTTCCTACGCCGTCAATTTCTGGTTTGGCGAGGTTATGTTAGGTATGGCTATCCCCCTGGTGATTATTTTGCTGGTGCGGGGACGCAATATGAATGCCCTGTTTATTGCCTCTCTTGCCGGGATGGTGGGAATTTTTTACATGCGTTATGACCTGGTGGTCGTCGGTCAGTTGATTCCCTCTTTCCACGGAATGGGTCTTGTCGATTATCCTGAATTCCTCACCTATGTGCCGACCCTGCATGAGAATCTGGTGGTGGCCGGTGGAGTGGCCTTTTGTGGGCTGGTTTTTATCGTGGGAGAGAAACTTTTTCGCGGACATGTTTCGGAACATCACTGAGCCTCGGCCAAGATGCACCTGAAAGCTCCGATTATACAGATAACGCCAATGCCCTGTTTGCAGAATACGCTATACAGGGGATGTGAAATTCAAGAGGTGCCTGCATGAAAATCGACGATTTGCAACAAATGGAAAGTGAGGATGTGAACACCCTGCCTTCAGTTGAAAGGAGAAAATTCTTAAAATTCGGCCTTGCCGTCACCGGGATGTATCTTGGCGGCAGCATTCTTTCTTTGACTAGCACCGGAAATGCATACAGTTCAGGGGTGGTGCCGACAGTCGGTCAATACCCTTACAGCCCCCATTACAGCATGGTGATTCGGGAAAAGCGGTGCATTGATTGTGAACTATGTAAAGAGGCCTGTGTAAAGACCAACCATGTGCCGAAATACGGTTTCCGAACAACTATTCTTGAAAAACGCCGAGCCCTTGAAGGCAACAAGTTTGAAACCACCTTTATGCCTGTTCTCTGTAATCATTGCAATAATCCGCCATGTGTCAGGGTATGCCCGACAACGGCAACCTGGAAAGACAAAAAGACCGGCATTGTCGGCATCTATAATCCGTCGTTCTGCATCGGTTGCAAGACATGCATGACCGCTTGCCCCTATAATGCACGGTATTTTAATGAGGAACGACGAGCTATTGATAAATGTGATTTTTGTTATGACTCTCGTCTGTCGAAAGGAGGCACGATAACGGCTTGTACCGAGGCCTGTCCCGCTGATGTGCGGGTCTTCGGCAATCTTGCCGATCCGACCAGCCGGGTTTTTAAACTGGTCCATGCAGCGGAAACCATTGTTTGGGTGTTGCGTCCGGAAACCGGTGCCATTCCCAATGTCTTCTATATAAATAATTAGGACGGCGAGTGCGTTGATCCTCTCTATTATCGCACCGTGGTGCATTATTGGCATACGTAGGAGAAAAAAATGAAGAAAATGCTGATGGTAGTGGTTCTTGGCGGCTGTTTATTATCCGGCGCTTTACTTATTGCCGGTGATGAGGCAAAAAAGCAGGAGAGTAAGGCGTACGATGAGGATGCCTATGGTCCGGAAGCGCCCATCGTCTGGGTGAAGCCCGTTAGAACCGTGGTCTTTGAGCATAAAGTTCACACCATGGACGCAGGTCTTTCTTGTGACTCTTGTCACGATGACCTGTTTGAAATGGAGAATGGTGCCGCTGAGAAAAAAGATGATTTTACTATGGCCGCGCTCTATAAGGGAAGCTATTGCGGTTCCTGCCATGACGGCTCCACCGCCTTTGCCTCTAACACCCGATGTACATCCTGTCACATAGGGGTGCGGGGCCATGCTCGGTTAAACGACAAAGGCGATGCTACCGCCAAAAGCCATTGAGCGGCGGTGCCAACTGCTGGGGTGAATCGTTGGCGAGGGGCAGGGGAGACGTGAGGGGGCAGGCAAATTTTGCTTGCCTTTTTTTGTGTGCCGCAAGAAAATCTCAACCAAAACGGCCGGTGATATAGTCCTCGGTAAGTTTATGCCCCGGATTGGTGAAAATCTTTTCGGTCGGCCCGACTTCGATGAGATCGCCCAAGTGAAAATAGGCGGTACGCTGTGACACCCGCGACGCCTGCTGCATGGCATGGGTGACGATAACGATCGAATATTGGGTGCGCAGCTCGGCGATCAGCTCTTCGACCTTGGAGGTGGCAATGGGATCGAGGGCGGAGCAGGGTTCATCCATGAGGATCACCTCGGGGCTCACGGCGATGGCCCGGGCGATGCACAGCCGCTGCTGCTGTCCGCCGGAAAGTCCGGTGCCCGGTTCGCGTAGGCGGTCTTTGACCTCTTCCCAGAGCCCGGCCTTGACAAGTGAGGTCTGAACAATCTCGTCGAGTTCGCTTTTATCTTTGGTCAGCCCGTGGATGCGTGGGCCGTAGGCTACATTATCGTAGATCGATTTCGGGAAGGGGTTGGGCTTCTGGAAAACCATGCCGACCCTTGCTCGCAATGGCACGACATCGATGGAGGCATCATAAATATCGATACCGTCAAGATGGATTTTTCCCTCCACCCTGCAGGAGGAGACGGTATCGTTCATCCTGTTCAAACAGCGGAGAAAGGTCGACTTGCCGCAACCTGAGGGGCCGATCATCGCCAGCACCTGATTCTGGCCGACGTCGATGCTGACCTTGTTGATCGCCCGTTTTTCCCCGTAAAAGACATCGACATCGCGACAGGTCATACGCGGACTGTCGACAAAAGGGCTGCCGACGGTTTTTCTGTCGACCGGCCGTGCATGCATCCGTTCATGCGCCTCGGCACTATCGCCTGCACCTACGATCGGAAAGGTTTGATCAGTCATCCTTGAAGCTGCAACTTCCATTGCTACTCTCTCTCTGTTTGGTTCATGAAACTTTTTCTCTGGAGGCGACCCATCTTGCCCGGCAGAAGCCGGTCAACATCGGCCGCCCGAGGTATAAAAAAACCTTTGCCGGATTATTTTACTTCCATAACTTTGAGGGCGGCAACGTTTGCGGCAATGGTTTTTCTTTCCGCATCCGGCATGGCGATCAGGCCTTTATCGGCAAGATAACCGTCTTTACCCCAGGCCTTTTCACTGGTGAATTCGGCAAGATATCCTTTGATGCCGGGGATAACTTCGACATGTGCCTTCTTCACGTAGAAGAACAGCGGCCGGGAAACAGGGTAGGAACCGTCGGCAATGGCCTCATAGGTCGGTACCTTGCCTTCGATGGCGGAGCCTTGTACCTTGTCGGAATTCTGATCAAGGAAGGAGAAACCGAAAATACCCAGGGCCTTGGGATTGGCCTGGAGCTTCTGGACTATCAGGTTGTCATTCTCACCGGCCTCAACATAGGCGCCGTCTTCTCTGACCGTCTTGCTGATCTTACCATGTGCCTTTTCGTCGGTTTTTTTCATGGCTTTCAAAGACTCAATGGTGTCGGCGCCGGTCTCCATGACCAGTTCGACAAAGGCGTCGCGGGTTCCGGAGGTCGGAGGCGGACCGAGAACTTCAATTTTTTCTGCGGGGAGAGCGGGATTGACGTCTTTCCAGGTTTTGTAGGGGTTAGCTATGATTTTGGCGGGATCCTTGGGGTCCGGTACATCTTTGGCGAGGGCGAGGAAGAGATCCTTGCGGGTGAGGTTGAACTTGTCGGCAGTCTTGGCGTTGGCGATTGCGATTCCATCATAGCCGATCTTCACCTCAACAATCTCTTTGACACCGTTATCGGCGCAGGTTTTCATTTCCGAGGACTTGATTGCCCGGGAGGCATTGCTGATATCCGGATGATCAACGCCGACGCCGCCGCAGAACAGCTTGAAGCCGCCGCCCGTTCCAGTGGATTCGATTTTCGGGGTCTTGGCCCCGGCGGTTTTACCGTACTTTTCAGCTACGACGGTTGAAAAGGGGTAAACGGTAGATGAACCGACTATGGAAACATAATCCCTTGCCGCTAAAGCCGGACTGGCCAGGAAAAGGGAAAGGCTTCCTGCTACTAACAAACGTGATACTTTCATTTTTTGTTCTCCTCGTTATGGTTGTTGGTGATTCGTGTTGTGTTCGTGATTGAACTGACACTACTAAAACAGGCTTTTGTTAGAATTCTGTTACCATTTGATTTCAAATTTCTTACGAAGATAGATGGCAAGGCTATTCATGGTCATGAGGAAGGCAAGCAGTATAATGATGGCCGCCGAGGTCTTTTCGGTAAAACCCCGCTCCGGGCTGTCGGCCCAAAGATAAATCTGCACCGGCAGCACCGCCGCCGGGTGGTTGATGGCACCGGGGATGTCGACGATAAAGGCGACCATGCCGATCATCAGTAAGGGGGCGGTTTCACCGAGGGCATGGGCCATACCGATAATAGCCCCGGTCAGCATCCCCGGCATGGCGAGCGGCAGTACGTGATGGGTAACGGTTTGCATTTTCGAGGCGCCGATGCCGAGGGCCGCCTCGCGGATGGAAGGCGGCACCGATTTGAGCGATGCGCGGCCGGCAATGATAATGGTCGGCAGGGCCATAAGGGCGAGAACCAGGCCGCCGACGATTGGGGTGGAGCGGGGCAGTCCGAAGAAATTGATAAAAACGGCAAGACCCAGCAGCCCGAAAATGATGGAAGGAACGGCGGCAAGATTATTGATATTCACCTCTATCAGGTCGGTCCATCTGTTCTGCGGGGCAAATTCCTCCAGGTAGATGGCGGCGGCGACGCCAATGGGGAAGGCCAGGGCGAGGGTGATCAGCAGGGTCAGGGCCGTTCCCTTCACCCCGCCGAGAATGCCGGCCATCTCCGGCTCGCGTGAGTCGCCGGCGGTAAAAAAGGTGCGGTTGAACTGTTTTTCCAGTTTTCCCTGGCTTTCCAGTTTGTCGATCCAGGTCAGCTGTTTGTCATTCAGACGGCGGTGTTCCTCGGCGACATTGCGGTCGCTTTTGCCTTTCATCAGCATATCGACGTCACTTCCCGCCGGCACCCAGACCTTCTGCCTGCTGCCGATGATTTTCGGATTGGCCGCAACCATGTCTTTCAGTTTATAGGCGGCGCCGTTACTCACCAAACTGAAGAGGAGTTTTTTCTCCTGGCGACTGCTTACCTCCGGGAAGATTTCCGCCAGGGATTTCTTCACCAGGCCGGGGTAATCGGCGGCGGCAAGGTTTTCCTTGGCAAAGGCTTCTTCGGAGAAATCAACCTCCAGAAGGATATTTGTCTGGATAAAGGCGGTATAGCCTTCGGCGATGATCTGGGAGAAGAGGAAAACAATAAAGGCCAGGGAAAAGGTGATGGCGGTCAGTCCTATCCGTTGAAACCAGCGATCGGTTCGATAGCGCTTTTTCAGGTCGTTACTGGGGGTGAGGAGATTGGATGGAGGCGTCATAATTAATAATGGATTCTCGCTAATTGTTGATGTCGTGCAACTGAGGTTAAAGATGCCTTATTCGTATTGTTCCCGGTATTTGCGCACAACTCTCAGGGCGATAAAGTTCAGTGCCAGGGTAAAGACGAAGAGCAGCAAGCCGAGAGCAAAAGCCGCTAGGGTCTTCGGGCTGTCAAATTCCTGGTCGCCGACCAAAAGGGTAACGATCTGTACGGTCACCGTCGTCACCGCCGACAGTGGATTCACCGACAGATTGGCGGAAAGGCCGGCGGCCATGACGACGATCATTGTTTCGCCAACGGCCCGTGATACGGCGAGAAGGATGCTGCCGACGATTCCCGGCAGGGCGGCCGGGATGATGACATTGCTGATGGTCTCAAAGCGGGTGGCGCCGAGGGCGAGGGAGCCGTCGCGCATGGCTTGTGGCACGGCATGAATAACGTCGTCGGAAAGGGAGGAAACAAAGGGGATGATCATGATTCCCATGACGAGTCCCGCCGCCAGGGCACTTTCCGAGGAAACCGTCAGGCCGACGGCCGTTCCCAGATCTCTGATAAGGGGGGCAACGGTCAAGGCGGCAAAAAAACCGTAGACGACGGTGGGAATGCCGGCGAGGATTTCCAGTGCCGGCTTGGCCCAGTTGCGCAGGGTGGCGCTGGCGTATTCGGAAAGGTAGATCGCCGCAAGCAGGCCGATGGGGATGGCGACGATCATGGCAATGGCGGCGATGAGAAAGGTGCCGACTAAAACCGGGACGGCACCGAAGGCACCGGAGGAACCGGCCTGATCGGCGCGCATGGCAATCTGTGGACTCCATTGCAGTCCGAAGAGAAAATCCTGCACCGGTACCGATTGAAAAAACCGCAGCGATTCAAAGAGCACGGAAAAAACAATGCCGACGGTGGTAAGAATAGCTACCACGGCGCAGGCGATAAGAAGAACGCGCGCAACCCCTTCAACCAGATTTCTTGCCCGCAGGTCCTTATTGATGCTGCGCATGGCAAACCAGGAGGGGACGATGCAACAGAACAGAACAACAATGCTGACTGTATTTCGCGTCCAGGTAAGAACCGCTATATATTCTTCAGCAGCTTTGGCAAGGCCCGGGTGGCCGGTTGTTGCCGTGAAGCCGCCGAAGGCGATATTCTTAATCTCATTGATAATAAGAGATAATTCGTTTGCCGAAAGTCGCAGGTATTCTTCCGGGAGATGGCTGACAACCAGGCTGGTGATAATCTTTTCCTCAAAAACCATCCACAGGGCGAGAACGAAAAACGCCGGCAGGGCACAGCAGAGGGCGATTAAGACGCCGTAGTGGGTTGGCAGCGAGTGCATTTCCCGCGGACCGCCGGCGATGGTAGCGACGTGCTCGGCGCGGTGTACTCCGAGGACATAAATCGCTGCCGTGAGGGCCAGAATACTGGGGATGATGTAGGGATAGATCATTGACGATTGCCGATAATTATTTGTTTTGTAACAGAAAGTCGGTGTGATACAATGCTCATCCCGGTTAATGCACCCGGGTGATGGTGCCCTCAACGAGATAGATGACCTCTGAGGCAATATTCACGGCTCGGTCGGCAATACGTTCAAGATGGCGGCCGAGGAGGAATGTATTGATGTGGTAACCCGGATGTTCCGGGTCATTGCGAATACGGATTTTTATATCTTCATAGCAGCGGTCCTTCATGGCATCAACCACGTCATCATCGACAAAGAGTGACCGAGCCAGAGCGGCATCACCGCCTACCAGGGCATCGATACTTTTCTTCAGCATGAGTAACGCTTTCTCGCTCATCAAGGAAAAGTCATAGGACACTGCACCGGCATGTTTGAATTTTGAGATATTCTGCACACGTTTGGCGATGTTCACGGCGATATTGGCGATTTTCTCCATCTCGCCATTGATCTTGATAACGGTAATCAAAAACCGCAGATCCTTGGCAACCGGCTGATGCAGGGCGAGAATCTTCAGGCAGTCCTCCTCAATCTCTATCTCCAGGTCATCCACCTCATAGTCGGAGCGAATGATGCTCTGAATGGCCTCTTGGTCTTTGGTTTCAATTATCTTCGCCGCTCTACGGACGCGTTCTTCCACTATGGTGCTCATGGTCAGGAGTTTTTTGTTGAGTTTCTCAAGTTCGTGGTGGAAGGTAAAATGATGTTCCATGCAAAAGGTCCTTGATCGGCGAGGGTTGATGTTTGCTGCAGGGCAAAGGTGTATCCCTGAACATTGAATGACAAAATAGAGAAGGTTTGTTAGCGAATGATTAGGAAAATATTAATAATTCGTTATATTGCCGGGAGGGGCTTGCGGACGGTTGAAAAATGGTACAGGATAAAGAGGTAATGCTGCTCATAGAAGAGCCACGGGTCCCTTGTCCGCTGAAGCGGTCAGATATCCAGGGCAGACAATAACCTGCTGTATATGGCAGCACCCCCCGGTAACAACCGGTTGGTATGGCTACCAATTATCAATAATCCACAATGGCAAAAATTAATGTTTTAGTAGTTGAGGACGAGGCGGAAATTCAGCAACTGGTAAGCTACAATTTAATTAAGGCCGGTCTCAATGTCACCTGTGCCGATTCGGGAGAAGAAGCTCTGGAGCGGTTACGGGCGGAAAAAATTGATTGTGTCCTTCTTGATCTAATGTTGCCGGGAATGAGCGGCATTGAGGTGTGCAGTGCCATGCGCCGAGGTGAAGGGAACGCCTATCGATCGATCCCGGTTATCATGCTCACCGCCAAAGGTGAAGAGGAGGATATTGTCGCCGGGCTCGAATGTGGGGCCGACGATTATATCACCAAGCCGTTCAGCCCCAAGGTTCTTATTGCCAGGGTAAAGGCGGTGGTCAAGCGGGTCGTCGCCGATCGTAAAAAATCCGACGATTCGCGAAAGACCGTTATTATTGTCGATGGTCTGGAGATTGATAAGGGCCGGCATGAGGTGCATTTGCACGGTGCTGAGATGCTCCTGACCACCACCGAATTCAGTATTCTTTCTCTGCTGGCCGAAAAAACCGGTTGGGTCTTCACCCGCCAGCAGATAATCGACCATGTGCGCGGCTACGATTTCCTCATAACCCCGCGGGCGGTAGATGTGCAGATTTTCGGTTTACGAAAGAAACTCGGGGAATACGGCAAGATGATCGAAACCGTGCGGGGTATTGGCTATCGCTTTCGCTCGACTTTGGAAGAAAGGACATAATCCCATGATCACCCCGAAAAAGCTTATCTGGCAGATTTTTCCGGCTAATGTTCTGACCATTCTTCTGGTTATTATCACGGTCAGTTGGTATGGCGTCGTCTCTCTTCAGGAGTTTTATCTGCAGGATACTGAGGCAGACCTGGAGTCTCGGGCCCATCTCATCGGTTCCAAGGTCAAGGAATATCTGCGCGACCAAAAAACCGGCGATCTGAAGGAGTATTGTATCCAGGCCGGACGGAGTTCCGGAACTCGGATAACTATTATCGACCCTCAGGGAAAAGTCCTTGCCGACTCCAACGAAGATCCCCAGACCATGGAAAACCATAGTCAGCGTCTTGAGATTGTCGGGGCATTGGCAGGAAACGTAGGTATATCAAGGAGATTCAGCAAAACCCTCCAGGAAAATATGATTTACGTGGCGATTCCACTCGCCAATATTTCAGTCGAGGTGTTCCAGGGAAATCCCGGGAAACCGGTCGAGGCGGTACTGCGAACCTCGGTTTCGGTTACCGCCCTCGATAGCACTCTGCGGCGCATCAAGACGCGAATAATTTTCGCTTCTCTTGCCGTGCTGCTCCTCGCCGGGGCGGTGACCCTGCTTATATCCAGGAATATCAGCAGGCCGCTGGAGCAGATGACCAAAAGCGCCGAGCGCTTTGCCGGCGGTGATTTCAGCCTACGCATGCTGCCGGTGGTGAAAAAAACCGCATCTCTTGAGGTGGCTACCCTTGCCGCCGCCATGGATCGCATGGCCGAGTTGCTGGATGAAAAGATTGAGGCAATCGTCACCCAGCGCAACCAGCTGGAAACCGTCTTTTCCAGCATGGTTGAAGCGGTGATCGCCATCGACACCGAAGAAAGAGTGATCAGCATCAACGCTGCCGCTGCCGAATTGTTCGGGGTGGAGAGGAAGTCTGCACCCGGCAAGATAGTGCAGCAGATTGTTCGCAATGTACAGTTGCAGCAGCATATCAGCCGGACTCTCGCGGCCAGGGAGTCGGTTGTCGACGAAATTGTTCTTCAGGGCGAGAACGGCGACAGATTCCTGCAAACCAATGTGGTTATACTCGGCAACGGTGCCGGGGAAAATGTCGGGGTGCTGGTGGTGATGAACGATGTGACGAAAATCAGGCGGCTGGAAAACGTCCGCAGGGACTTTGTCGCCAACGTCTCGCATGAACTGCGCACCCCCATCACCTCTATTCGTGGATATGTTGAGACGCTGCTCGACGGGGCTCTCGACATCCGCGAGGATGCGGTGCGGTTTCTTGAAATTGTTCTGCATCAGTCGGAGCGGTTGGGCACCATCATTGATGACCTGTTGGCCCTGTCGAAGATTGAAGAAGAAGCCAAACGGGGAGCAATACCTCTTGCCACAGGACCGCTTCGGCCGGTGCTTGAAGCGGCGGTGCAAACTTGCCAGTTCCAGGCGGAGCAGGCTGGAATTGCTGTAGTGATTGATTGTCCTGAAGAGATATTGGCCGAGATGAATGCCACCCTTCTCGAACAGGCGGTGTTGAATCTTCTGGTCAACGCCATTACCTACAGCAGGCAAGGCGGCGAGGTCCGGGTTGAGGTTGCGGTTGGCCAGGCGGAGCAGGCCGGCAAGGTGCGCATTGTCGTCCGCGATAACGGTATCGGCATTGCCAAGGAACATCTGCCGCGATTGTTTGAACGCTTCTACCGCAGCGACAAGGCCAGGAGTCGTGCCCACGGCGGCAGCGGCTTGGGCTTGGCTATAGTCAAACATATTGCCGAAGCCCATGAAGGGGTGGTTGAAGCGAAAAGCATGGAAGGGAAAGGTTCGGAGTTTACCATGGTCATTAGCGGTACATTGGCCGCTTGAACCCAGTCCACGTATATGCGGCAAGTCGCGAAAAGGCTTTGACAAAACCGATACGGGCTTTTATAGTGACCGAGTTCTGAGCGGGATTAACTCAGTGGTAGAGTGTTAGCTTCCCAAGCTGAAAGTCGCGCGTTCGAATCGCGTATCCCGCTCCAGGAAATTCAGGCACTTATCGGTTTTTTCCGGTAGGTGCCTTTTTTGTTCCCAACACTATACCCAACAAAAAAGCCCGGCCAAAAATAAATCTGAACCGGGGCCTCAATATATTTTGTCTCAGCACTACCAGAACGGCAAAAAATTGAATTTTGACCTACACCTACCCTACCGGCTAGGCACTGATTGATCAGTGCCTAGCATTTAAAGCCTAAGGATAATTGATCTGCATCCTCCACCGCACTTCCTGTCACACAACCCTCTGCCTCAATTTTGAGTAGCACAATTGGATTACTTTTGTTGAGCATTGAAGGGAAGAACTCCTCGTAATGTTATTTTGATAATTGAATTGACAATTTGTTCGCGTGAGACTAGCTTATCGTCATGATACTAAGAAAAGCACAAGCGACCCTGCTTCGTCTGGCACAAGGATTCCCTGTTGTTGCCATTACTGGCCCACGACAGTCCGGTAAAACTACCCTTGCCAAGGCAACCTTCCCTGACAAGCCTTATCTTTCACTTGAAGACCCGGATATCCGGGCCATTGCTGAGGCCGACCCTCGACATCTACTTGCAAGCTACCCGGTCGGCGCTATTCTCGATGAGGTGCAACGTGCTCCCCATCTTTTTTCGTATCTGCAAACTCTTGTAGATGCTGATCTGCATCCCGGTATGTTCGTCCTGATCGGCTCTCATCAATTTGGACTTCTTTCCGGCATTAGTCAGTCATTGGCGGGACGGCTGGGGCTGGTGCAGTTGCTGCCTTTTTCTGTTGGTGAACTTAGCTGTGCCTCCATGCTAACTGGCAATCTTGATGATTTGCTCTATCAGGGCTGTTATCCACAGCTTTATGATCGTTCGTTATCACCAGGGGATTGGTTTGCCGGATATGTGGACACCTATGTTGAGCGGGATGTACGGCAGTTGATCAATGTGCGGGACTTGTCCACCTTCCAGCGATTCCTTAAAATGTGCGCCGCAAGATCGGGGCAGTTGTTGAATCTATCATCCCTGGCAAGTGATTGTGGCATTACCCACAATACTGCCTCAGCCTGGATATCGGTATTGGAAGCAAGTTACATTATCCATCTGCTCCGTCCGCACTATAGAAATTTTAATAAACGCATGGTGAAGGCGCCTAAACTCTATTTTTGTGATGTCGGTCTGGCTGCTTGGTTGTTGGGAATTCGCAAGGCAGAGGATGTGGCTTTTCATGCTCAGCGAGGCAGTCTTTTTGAAACACTGATTGTGACAGAATTTTTGAAGTATTGCTGGAATGAGGGAGTGCTCTCGAATCTGTTTTTCTGGCGTGACAGTAAGGGGCTGGAGATTGACCTGCTGGTGGAACGAGGTGAGAGTCTGATGCCAATCGAGATAAAATCAGGGGCAACCATCGCCTCCGATTTTATGGATAACCTCAAAAAATGGTCAACGCTCGCCGGTAATCTTGAACAGCCTGTATGGTTGATTTATGGCGGTGATTGTCAGTTTGTCATTGACAGCACACAAATAATTCCTTGGAGCCAGCTTGATCAGGTGGTTGAAAAGGGGTAACTGGGGATCAAGAAGGGTAACCAAAAAACGACCCATTATAATCAGTTTTCAAGCTGGATAGGGTAGCTCCCGAAAAGCCGTAACCTTGACGGCCTACCAGTTCGATTTCTATATCAAGGGAATGATCTATATAGGGTTGGGATATAGTGTATTTTCTCAAAGAGACGGCCGATAAAATACAGGCTACCGAGAACGATATTTTACGCAGAGCAATGCTTAGCAATAATGATGTTTCTT
>Ga0105047_10000465_pt1 | contig 68806 bp, 50 predicted proteins | sample MAT04_FD_78384 | JGI IMG/M metagenome (GOLD analysis project Ga0105047, IMG submission 78384) | Freshwater microbial communities from Lake Fryxell liftoff mats and glacier meltwater in Antarctica - MAT-04 (megahit assembly) | ecosystem: Environmental > Aquatic > Freshwater > Ice > Liftoff... | reverse complement strand
GGGGCGATCGTGCGCGGCGGGCTGGCTGCCGCTTATTGTGACCAGAGGTGGACCGACGGATGAGTTTACACTGCCGACGTTTGCGATCGGCGTTCGGGCTGCTCGGAGGTGGAGCGCGGCACGCGATTATCTGTTTCTGGAACCCGAGCGCGTTTCGTTGAAGGCGGCGATGCTGCGGGTGATGAGTGATCGGGCGTTTGCCGCGACGGCGCGGACGGGCGGGCCAGTTCATGCTGCCGAGTTCTCGTGGGATGCGTGTGCGAGGGGCTTGATTCGGGTGGCGTTGGGGAGAAGAGGCGGCCGCGAGACGATGGACACATGGCGAGAGATGAATCCAAAATCGCGGGTCTGTCACGCTCGCGATTCATGTGGGATTCACACACAAATCGAATAGTTCTGAGTAGGACAACCACGCGGCGTCGCTCGAATGCCGCCCGCGTGTCTGGACCTGTTCGATTGGGCCGTCTGTTGACCGCGTCTGGGCGCGTGTCTTTAACGAAGGAATAACTGATGAAACAAACTATCCGCCTCTGTGTTCTTACCGTTGCGAGCGTCGCGCTGCAAGGCTGCGACCGGCCCACAAACACGCCGACTGGTTCGTCGTCGGGTACGACGGGATCGTCGACTACGACGCCCCCACCTCGAGTCCAGACCACGCCGGCACCTGATAACACCGGGACCAACCGGGCCGACAAGAACATTGATGCCAAGACGCCGCTCGACCAAGGTCAGGGGACCGAGGACGTGCGGATTACCGCCGCGATTCGGCGGGCCATTCTGGACGACAAGATGATGGCGACCAATGCCGAAAACTGCAAGATCATTACCGACAAGGGTGTGGTCGTGCTGCGCGGCCCGGTGGGCACGCAGGCCGAGAAGGACTCAATCGAGGCCAAGGCCCGCGCGGTGGCGGGTGTGGTGCGAGTTGAGAATCAGCTCGAAGTGACCAAGCCCTGACCTTTATTCGCGGGCAGCGCCCCCGCAGTGTTTCTGATCATTTTTCAACGAGTTCTGACCGTTCACCCCCATTCATGAGGAGTTTGCTTATGCCTTCGTCTGTATTTTGTATCGCCGCAACGCAGTCCCAAGCTGCCACCATCGTCACCAACCTTAAGGCCTCCGGCTTTAGCGAGAACGACATCTCGGTCCTCATGCCCGACAAGCAGGGAACGCGCGATTTCGCCCACGAAATGAACACGAAAGCCCCGGAAGGTGCTGCCATCGGTGCCAGCTCGGGCGGCGCGGTCGGTGCCACGGTCGGTTTGCTGGCGGGCATCGGCCTGCTGGCGATCCCGGGCCTTGGCCCATTCATTGCTGCTGGTCCGATCATGGCTGCGTTGAGCGGTCTTGCGGTCGGGGCAACGGTGGGCGGAGTCGCAGGCGCGCTCATCGGCCTGGGCATTCCCGAGGTTGAAGCCAAGCGGTACGAGGGCAAGATCAAGGACGGCAACATCCTGATCTCGGTCCACGCGACCAGCTCGGCTGAAGTGACGAGGGCGAAGGAAATCTTCACCAACGGCAACGCCAGCGACATCAGCAGCAGCGGCGAATCGGCCGCCCCGTCGGGCAAGCCAGAGGTTCGCGTCCCTTCGCGGAACGCGGCCGGCGTGCTCTAAGAGCAGTTGGCAACTGAGTACCTGATCTGAATGTCCATTCGTTGGCTCGCGGCTGGTGAAGTTCACTCCTCGCAGGCCCGAGGGCCCGGACGAAAGTGCGGCACGAGGTTCGTGCCGCACTTTTCATTTAGGCATCGGGCGGATAGAACTTTGCTCGCTGTAGTCTCGCGTCCCGACCCGACCGCTCAGTGCACGGAGGCGCATCACAGTGGCTATGATATTTCGTCGAGCCGGAAACGTCCGGCCACCCATTCCCCTGTTCCCGACCGGGCAAAACGCCCCGTCACGGAGTTCTCGGTATGCTTCCCAAACCGCCGCCAAAAGAGGCCCCGATTGGCTTCTTGTTCGTTCCGCCATATCGCATTGTCGGCCATTCGATCGCTGGTGAAGCGACTGCCGTTCAGGTGCCCGAACTCGACATCGGGTTCGACATGGGGTTTTGCCCGAGGCAGATGTTGACGAGCAAGTTCGTCGCCATCAGCCACGGCCACATGGACCACATTGGCTCGCTCGCGTATTACTGTTCACAGCGGCACTTTCAGGGGATGGGGGTCGGCAACATCATCTGCGATGCGCGGATCGCTCCGGCCATCAAGCGGATGATGGAAGGATTCATCGATCTTGAGCGGCAGGCCACGCCGTACAACCTCATCGCCATCGAGCCTGAGGGCATGGTCGAGATCAAGAACGGCATCTTCATTCGCGGCTTTGCGACCGAGCACGCGGGCCCGACATTTGGGTATGTGGTGGTTGAGAAGCGAAGCAAGCTCAAGGCCGAACTGGTGGGCATGCCGCAGGAAAAGCTCATAGAGCTGAAGGACCGGGGTGAAGAGATCACCCGAACGATTGAGATCCCGCTGGTGACGTATCTGGTCGACACCGCTCCCGGCCCGGCGCTCATTCGCGAGGACGTTCGCAAGAGCCAGATCATCATTGCTGAGTGCACATTCTTTGACCCTGATCACAAGGATCGGGCGAAGGTGGGCATGCATATGCACGTTGATGATGTGTGCGAGTGGCTGCGGGTGCTGGAGTGCCAGAAGATCGTGCTGGCGCACCTGTCGCGGCGGACGAACTTGCTTGAGGCCCGCCAGATTCTGGCCAAGAAGCTCCCCCGCGAGAAGCTCGAGAAGATCGAGATACTGATGGATCAGAAGTACAACAAGGAACGGTACGACCACCAGTTGATGGACGCGGGCGAACACCCGCTGCAGACGGGCGTTCGCAGCCCGCGCCCTCCGATGCGTGGCGGGGGCGGATTTAGCCGCGGCGGCGGCGGCGGCGGCGGCGGTGGCGGGTATCGGGGCGGGCCTGGTGGTGGTAGCGGCGGCGGGTATGGCAGTGGCGCTGGCCCGGCAGGCGGACCAGTTGGGGGAGGGAGCGGGGGCGGCCCCGGAGGTCCGGGTGGACTTCCGCCGGGCGGACCACCGATGCCAACTACGAGCTACGGTCGGCCAGGTGGCGGATATCGTGCCCGCGGGTAACAAACTTTGAACGATCACCGGCCTCGGGGGCGAAATTCGCCGCCGAGGCCGGTATTGTTTGGTGTCGAACATGTGCCGAGGCACGTTTTTCGTTCGATCCCCACCTGGATGCCACTTTCCACCGGCACGGTTTCGGTCGTTGTCAATGATTCGGATCGAGCGTGTGGAGCGAGTAGGTTTGGGTGGATGTGGCGCTTTCGGAGATGGACTCGATCTTGCGCCGCCTGTATGAGCGGCGCGCAGTTGTTCCACAGTGTCGTGGGCAGTTGCGACGGATGCAATGTGTGTGCGAAGGACAGGAGGTCGGTTCGCGCGTGAGTAGTAAGCCAACGAAAAAGCCCGCAACGGGCGTGAAGAAGAAACCCGCGGTCAAGGCCGCCAAGAGCACGACGCTCACCAAAAGCGCTACGGCCACGAAGGCGGCGCCGAGGGCCAAGCTCGCTTTGACGGCGGGCAAGAAGACGAAGGCGAAGGCGAAGGCGAAGGTGCCGCCCGCGGCTGCTGCGGCGCTTTCGCTGCTGGAGGCGGTTCAACAGTCGATTGCGGCGGCCGCAACGGACGGGCAGCAAGGCATGTCCTTCCCTGCGAGCGAAGCTGGCCGCGACGATAGTTCGATCGCGCGGGGAAATGTTGACAAGACCGCCGATGCGGGCACAATCGAGCCAACTGCCGAGCCGGTCGCGGAGTCGGGCGCAGCCGGATCGGCCGCAACGAGTTCGTTCGCGAGTTTGATTGCTGAGTTTGAGCGCCGCAACAGGGCCGCCGCGGGGCAGGCGGCACCGCCAGCACCGCAGCCTGTGGTTCAGAGGTTTGTGCCCACGGCTGCGCAGTTTGCGTCTCGGCCGGCGGCAGCAGTGATGGCGAAGGCGGTGACGGCGGTAGCCGCTCCCGCATCGATGTCCCCGTTGACACCGGGCGCCCCGTCAATAGCGGCTCCGGATCTTGCGCCTGCTGGTGGCAAGTTGGGCACGCCGCCGCGGACGCTGTACCGGCATGTGGCACCGACCAAGCCGCAGTCGAATCATCAGGACTATCGCTACTCGGGGGGTGGATCGTCGTCTGCGCCGCAGCGGCAAGCGCCGCAGCCGAGCCAGCCTTCGCAGCAGCAGCAGACGGGGCCTGCGAACCAGACGAGTCAGCCGGCTCCGTTCTCGTATGACGCGCGGCCGCAGCAACCGCCGGCCGCGGCGCCGCCGCCGCCGCAGGTGTACAGCTTCGGGCAGCAGAATCAGGCACCGCGACCGTTCAAGTCGGCGCGGGAAGCGTTTGCGGCGCCCGCCGAGCGGGCGCGGTCGGGCTCTCCGGCCGAGCCGGTGGCGCCGCCTCGCAAGCGATTTGAGGATCTGATCACGATCGACCCGCAGCCGCGGCTCACGCTTGAGTATCGAGGGTGCCCGGAGTCGTGCCGGTTGATTGACCTGTTTTGCCCGATTGGCCGTGGCCAGCGGGCGCTGATCGTCTCGCCGCCTAAGGCGGGCAAGACCACGCTGCTGAAAGATATTTCCGGGTCGATAGCTCGCAATCATCCTGATATTGAACTCATCGCGCTGCTGGTAGACGAGCGGCCGGAAGAAGTCACGGACTTTCAGCGGCACTTCGCCTCGCTGGGGCCCAAGGCTCGCGTCATTGCTTCGAGCAATGACCATGGCGTTGACAAGCACATTGCGGTGAGCACCACGACCATCGCCGAGTGCAAGCGCGGGGTGGAAGAGGGACGGCACATCGTGGTCGTGCTGGATTCGCTCACGCGGCTGGGTCGTGCGTTCAATCTTTCGCGCAAGCATGCTTCGAGCGGGCGGACGTTGTCGGGCGGGCTTGATGCCAGAGCGCTTGAGATTCCGCGGCAGATCTTCGGCGCCGCGCGCAACACCGAGGACGCGGGGTCGCTCACGATCATCGCGACGTGCCTTGTCGATACCGGCAGCCGGGGCGATGAGGTGATTTTCGAGGAGTTCAAGGGCTCGGGCAACATGGAGTTGATCCTTGATCGGAAGATCAGCGAGCGACGGATGTTCCCGGCGATCAACCTGGCGGCCAGCGGCACGCGGAAAGAGCACCTGATGCTCTCTTCCGAAGAGATCAAGACGATGACGGCGCTGCGCCGGCAACTGCTGGCGATGCCGCCGCACGTGCAGGTTGAGCGGCTGCTGGCGGCGATGAAGCGGTTTGCGACCAACGAGGCGCTGGTTGCGGCAGTGAGCGGACAGCCGGGCATGACGGACTGAGACGAACGTCCATACGATCAGCCGCCCATGATTGACTCGACCCATATCGACGCGGCGGCGGACAACGGTGTGCTCGTGATCACGCTTAAGTGCGAGAAGATCTCTGAGTACGAAGCGACAATCGTCGAGAACGAGATTAGATCGCTTGCGGCGGGGTTCCATTGGAAACTCGCGCTTGATTTCACACGCGTGCAGTTGCTGGCGAGCGTGGGACTGGGGATGCTGGTGTCGCTGAACCGGGCGACCAAGACGGGCAAGGGCAAGCTGGCCCTGTTTGCGATGAACGCGAACCTTCGAAACCTGATGAGGATGACCCGACTTGATACCGGGCTGACGATCACGGCGGACCGGGCCAGTGCGGTCAAGTCGTGTGCATAGTGCCATGAACGCTGTTCCACCTCTACCTCCGGTCCGGCCTGCCTCATTCGGCCCGCCCGCCTCTGCCGGCCCGCTCGCGCCCCCGGGCGCGCCTCCCCCCCCCGGCCCCTCCGCAACCCCCTCACCGACGCCGCCGCCGTGGACCGGCGAGGCCTCAGTGTTTGCGAGACCGGCGCGGCTGGCAGTGTTTATCTCTGGGGGCGGGAGAACGCTACTCAATATCGCGGCGCGGATTCGGGATGGTTTGCTGGCGGCGGAGATCGCCGTGGTGGTTGCCTCGGGAGAATCGGCCGGGACCCAGCGGGCGCGCGACGCGGGGATGGTGGTCGAGGTACATCCCGGCCGGATGAATATTGAGAATCTTGAGGACCTTATTCGTCGTCACCGCATCGACCTTGTGGTGCTGGCGGGGTATCTGAAACTTCTGCCGATTCCGCCATCGCTGGTGGGGCGGGCGGTGAACATTCACCCGGCTCTGCTGCCAGAGTTCGCCGGACCGGGGATGCACGGGCATCATGTTCACGAGGCGGTGCTGAAGGCCGGGAAGAGCGTGAGCGGCTGCACCGTGCATTTTTGTGATGAGCAGTTTGATACCGGGCAGATTATTCATCAGCGGCGGTGCCCGGTGATGCCCGGGGACACGCCCGAAACGCTCGCGGCGCGGGTGTTTGAGCAGGAACTGCTGGCGTATCCGGAGGCTCTTACGCAACTGCTCGCTGATCGGGCACGAATCACTTCCCAGTCGCACTGATGAACCGAGCGCGTATCCAGTCTGACCGTTTTGCCCACGCCCTGCAGCGGTGCGTGATGGCGCTTGCGCTGTGGACAGTGTGCCTGGCCTCGGGGACGGCTTTGGCGCAGGCTGCCAATCCGCGTGAAGAGCTTGAGCGGGCGTATGTTGCGGCGTTTCGCAGCGATGATTTTGCGGCGGCCGAGCGGCACGCCCGGGCGTGGGTTCGGCTGCGGCCGGACGATTTCATCCCCCACTACAACCTGGCGGCAGCGCTGGCGCAGCTTTCGGCCACGACTATCGACGATGACGCGAAGGCGGCGGCGATTCTGAATGATGCGGCGGGGGAGCTTGATCGGGCCGTGGAGCTGGGGATGACCAGCAAGTATCAACTGGTGGCGGATGGATCGCTCAAGCCGCTGCGCAAGCATCCGACGTATAGGGCGCTGCTGGAGACGTGGCCGTCGCAACTGGAGCGGGCGATTGATGCGCGGCTCGAGCGTTCGCGCGCGGCGTTCCCGAAGTCTTATACATTTGAGAAGAACGCCGAGTGGCGGATGGCGTTTGCGAGCGGGTTTGCGGCGCGGGCGTTTGAGACGGCGAAGGCGGACATGGCGAGCGTGCTGGCGTGGTGGCAGCGCGAGGTGCTGCCGGCCGACGGGGTGTTTGTGGTGACTGATGGGCCATCGCCGGATCCGTGGGTGATGGTCTCGCTGCCTTCGCGGAAGGATTACCTGGCGTTTTCGGCCCGCCAGTTTGGGGCCCGGAGCAAGTACATTCCCGGGGTGTATGACAACCAGCGGAAGGAGCTGGTGGCGCAGGACCTTGGGGCGACGCTTCGGCATGAGTTCTGCCATGTGCTGCACTACCGCGACTCGGATCGGCGGGGGCAGATTCACGCGGTGTGGATTCAGGAGGGGCTGTGCTCGCTGGTTGAGGATGTGGAGGTGGTCAAGGGCGAGGTGGACGGCCCGGCAATCCTCAAGCCGGTTGCGAGCTGGCGGACGAACTCGGTGAAGCGACTGGCGCGGGGGGGCAAGCCCATCGCGCTCTCGAAGCTGGTGACGTTTGATCTGGCGACGTTTACGCGGGATGGGACGGCGCTGCCGTCTTATGCGCTGGCGCGGACGGTGTTTTTGTATTTGCAGGATCGCGGCAAGCTGCGGGCATTTTACGCGAACTATGTGAGCGGATGGAAAGCGGATGCGACGGGTGCCGCGGCGCTTGAGGCCACGCTGGGGCGGACGCTGTCGGAGATTGACAAGGACCTGATTGGGTGGCTGAAGACCATTGCTGATGTGCCCGACGAGGTGCGGCCGGGTCCGACGCGGCTGGCGATCACGGTTGGCGCGACGGCGGGCGACGGACTGACGATCGAGGAGGTTGAGCGCACGCCGCGGGGGGATCGGGCGTCGCCCACGGGCGATTTGCGGGCCGGGGACACGCTGCTGAGCGTGGCGGGGTCGCCGGTGCACGATGCCAACGCTCTCGCCCGCCTGCTGGGCACGCTCAAGGCCGGCACTGAAGTGGAGATCATCTACCGCCGTTACAAGGAAGAACGCACCACGATGGCGGTCGTTCTCTCACGCTAACCCTTCCCGAAAGTCGCCCAATGTCATCCACTCGCCCAGAGGCCATCGTCGGCGTCTGGCAGGTCTCCAAGAGCTTTGAGAAGAACGGCCCGCTCCGCGAACCCGACGCGGAGCACGCGGCCGTGCGCTACGACTTCAGGCCCGACGGCGGCGGCTTTGTTCACATCGCCTGGGCCCAGTTCCCTCTCACCTGGCGCCTCTTTCAAGGCCAGCTTCGCATCCGCATGCTGGCGCCCAAAAGCGAGCACCTCCACGCCTTTGAACTCCCCGACGAGCACACGCTGATTCTGCTTGACGACACCGGCGGCGGCCATATCTACCACCGCATTGATTGAAATCGCGCCCGACCTTCCCCCGCATCGCGACCACTCCCCCGCCTCGCTACCTTTTCGCCTCCCATGCTCACACCCGTTCAAGCCGCTGTTGCCTTCGCCGAAATGTTCCGTCGCGACGTGCTCGCTCCTGCCATGATCTCGCAGTCGCACGCGCTCGGCGCTTCGATTTTTCAAACCATCGATCCGATCCCATTCTCGAAGGCCAAGTCCGCCCGCTACAAGCCCGTCGGCATCGGGTATGAATGGGGCCCTGCATGGTCGACGGCGTGGTTCAAACTCAAGGGCAAAGTGCCCGCCTCCATGGCCGGTAAGCCCGTCGCACTTCGCTTCTCAACCGACACCGAGGCCCTGCTGTGGCTCGACGGTGCGCCCTCGCAAGGCCTTGACGTCAACCGTGACACAGCCCCCGTCCTCACCCGCGGATCGGGGCAAAACGTCGAACTCCTCGTCGAAGCCGCCTGCAACCACCCCTTCGGTGCCGAGGGCCTTCAGTGGGACCCCCCCGATGTTCACCACCGCTGGGCAAGCGCCACCCCCGGCCGCTTCCGCGCCGCCGATCTCGTCGTGATCGAAGAGCCCGCCTCGCTCCTCTACTGCCGCTTCACCTTCGCTACGCAACTCCTTCGCGAGCTCCCGCCCGATTCTCCTCGCGCTGGCGCGCTCATAGCCCTTCTTCGTCACGTCTGCGCCGCCGTGAACGACGCCTCCGTCACCACGACCGCGCCCGCCATGGCGGAACTGCTCTCACGCGAACTCCAAAACGGTGCCGGCGGGAGTGCCACTCTTGGTTACGCAGCGGGCCACGCCCACATCGATACGGCGTGGCTCTGGCCCCTGCGTGAAACGCGCCGCAAGTGCCTGCGGACCTTTGCCAACGTCCTCGGGCTCATGGATCGCAACCCCGAGTTTGTCTTCATGTGCAGCCAGGCGCAGCAATACGCGTTCGTCGAAGAAGACTCTCCAACGCTCTTCCGCCGCATCGCCGCGCGCGTCAAGGAAGGCCGCTGGGAGCCCACCGGCGGCATGTGGATCGAGCCCGACTGCAACTGCGTGAGCGGCGAATCGCTGGCGCGGCAGGTACTGCACGGCACGCGGTATTGGGCGAGCCGGTTCGGCGACAAGGGACGGCAGCGAATGCTGTATCTGCCGGACACGTTTGGGTTTCCGGCGTGTCTGCCGCAGGTCATGCAGCTCTCCGGGCTCGACACCTTCATCACCAACAAGATGATCTGGAACGACACGACCCTCCCGCCCCACACCAACTTCGTGTGGCGCGGCCTCGGCGGCGCGGAGGTGCTCGCCCACTTCACGCCTGGGCACGATTACAACAACACCAATACCCCCAAAGAACTCCGCCACGCCGAGTCCAAGCATGAGGGCAAGTCGCTCCGCGTCCCTCTTTCCGCCAGCGCTCGCGCCAGCTCATTCACCAACCCACCACCGGGCAGCGTCGCCCGCTTCTTCCATCCATTTGGCTTCGGCGATGGCGGCGGCGGCCCCACCGCGGCCCAGATCGAAAATCTCCGCCTCAGCCGAGACAGCGAAGGCCTGCCCCGCATGAAGATGGCCACTTCCGGCCAGTTCTGCTCCGACCTCGCCCGCGACTTTGTCGCCTGCCGAAACACCACCGCTGCATGGCCCGTCTGGGACGGTGAACTCTACCTTGAACTCCACCGCGGCACCTACACCACGCAGGCCGCCGCCAAAGCCGCCAACCTCGCTGCCGAGCAGTCCCTGCGTGTCGCGGAACTTCTGCTGGTCGCACGTGGCGACGCCGCCAAACAAGACCGCGCCGCCCTCGACGAGGCGTGGAGGCTCGCGCTCCTCAACCAGTTCCACGACATTCTGCCCGGCTCATCAATCAACTGGGTCTACAAAGACACCGCCGCCCAGCACGTCCAAGTGCAATCACTCGCCTCCGAGGTCATCAATCGAGCCGCGGCGTCGCTCGCACCTCCGGCCGCGGCCGGCAACCCCGCGCCCACCGCCATCCTCGTCAATCCGTCAAGCGTCGAGGTCACCCGCGTCCTTGATGTCCGCGGCAAGCCCCGCGCGGGACTCGCTCTCGCCCCGTCGAGCGTGAACTTCATCGATCGTGCGCCCGCCGTCTCCATCGAACCTTCACGCGCCGTAAAAGCCGTTTGGTCGACCAACACCTGCGAACTCTCCTGCGGCCCGCTTCACGTCGTGGTCGCCAAGTCCGGTGAGATCCTCTCCTTCAGCCGCGATGGAATCGAAGTCGCTTCCGCTGCCGATGGCCGCGGCATGAACCAACTCGCTCTCTACCGCGACCGTCCCAAAATGTGGGACGCCTGGGATGTTGACGAGGCGCACGCCGATGCCCGCGAGCACGATTCGGTGCGGGTCGCCGATTTCTCCCCCATCGATCTCGGCGCCATCCGGCGCGGCGTTCTCATCAAGGGCACCATCGGCAGCAAGAGCAGCTTCGAACAGGAAATCACGGTCGATGCGCGTCCAGAAAACGATTGTGAGCACACGCTTCGCATCGTCACACGCGTCAACTGGCAGGAATCGCACCGCATCCTGCGCGCTCTCTTCCCCACGCGTCTGCGGCCCTCGCACGCCATCTACGGCACGCAGTTCGGCACCATCAATCGCCCCACCCGCCGCAGCACCGCCGCCGAGCGCGCCGCGTTTGAAGTTCCCGGCGCGGGCTGGATGGGCTTCGCCGAACCCGGCCGAATGCTCCAACTCGTTGTCCCCGGGAAGTACGGATTCTCGGCTCACGATGGAACCATGGGCGTCTCGCTGCTTCGCAGCCCCACGTACCCCGACCCGCAGGCCGACCGCGGCGAGCACACGTTGAAGATGTACCTCGCGCTGCATGACGACAACCAGACGGGTAGTGTTTTGGCTGAGCAATCGCATCCCACGCCGCTTGAGGCAGCGATCAACCTCGCCGAAACTCTCATCAACCCCCCGGTCCTCATTGCTCTCCGCGGCAAGTCGGCCCGGCGCCGCACGCCGCTTGCCGAGTGCCCGCCGGTGTCGCTCGTCGCCGCGCGCCGGGCCGGGCACCACTCCACCGCTGTCCCCATCGTCTCTGCCGTCAAACTCGCCGAGGAATCGAGCGACATCATTGTCCGCCTTTACGAAGCCGGCGGCGGCCGCGGCCCGGTCGATCTCACCTGGCTCGACGCTATCGGGTCTGTTCAGGCCGTTGATCTTCTCGAACGTCCGCTGGCTCGGTCCATGCCCCGCCCCGCCGTCATGCATGAACGGTCTGGCAATCACACCACCGTCCACCTCGAACCCGGCCAGATTGTGACGCTCTTGGGCCGCCGGGGCTGATGGCGGGTCGATTTGCCGGTACACTCTGTGCTCATGGCTCGCCGACTTACCATTGGCCCGATTCTGATCGCCGTGTTCGTGCTCCTCATGTGGGCTGATCAGGCGTTTGAATCGACCCCGCTTCCGGACTGGCTGGCGTTTTTGGCCGTCAAAGGGACGGGGACACCCTACGGCCCGCCGGGGACGATCCTGCTGCTGCTGGGCATGCTGATCTGTGCGCGGGCCTCGATCGAGCTGGCGCGGATGTATAAAGCCACGGGCGCGATTGTGTCGCGGCGGGTGGTGGTTTTTTCATCGATGATCGGGGTGCTGGCGGGGGGGCTCACGATCGGCTCGCCGCACCGGAGCGCCGTGGGCGGGATTCTACGCGAGAGCGGCGGCGCGGTGCTGGCGACGGCGGGCGTGCTGGTGGTGATCGTCGCGTTTTTGATCCACACGCGGCATCAGACCATTAAGGGAGCGTGCAGCGCCATCGGTGCCGCGCTCATGGCATTCACGTATGCGGGCGTCACACTTGGATTCCTGATGGCCCTGCGCACCGAGTTTTCGGCGTGGGTGGTTCTTGGGGTCATCATGACGGCCAAGACCTGCGACATTGGCGCGTATTTTACTGGTCGCGCGATTGGCCGGCACAAACTCATACCGTGGGTCAGCCCGGGGAAGACCTGGGAGGGCTTGGTTGGCGGCATGGTCACTTCCGGCCTGGTTGGCGCGGCCTTTGCGGCCCTGGTTGTGCGGCTTCAAGCATCGGGCCAGAGCGTGGGCGGGCTGGAATCGGTGCATCTCACACCGGTGCACGGCTTCATGGCGGGGGCGGTGCTGGGGCTGACGGCACAGATCGGCGATCTTTCGGCCAGCGTGCTCAAGCGCGATGCGGGGATTAAGGATTCCGGCCGGCTCCTGCCGGGTTTCGGCGGGATCATCGATGTGATCGATTCATTGGTGCTGGCGGGGCCGGCAGCGTTCTGGTACCTCACGGCTCTGCGCGGAATGCAACACTCTCAGCCATGAGTGTTGCCTAACATGATCCTCGGTCGACGGATCGCGCGTACGAACGCGGTGAACCGACCCGATGGTGCTGCCCGACGGTGTTGGGCGTGGAGATCCTCATGACGGTGACGGCCAAGTTGCTGAAGCTCTTCCGAGTCGATCAGCAGTTGCGGGGGCTCAAGACGCGTCTGACGGACGCGGAGCGATTTCTGAGCGTGCAGGACAAGCAGCTCAAGGCCATCGAAGCGGCCCATGCGGGCAACGAGGCCCAGCTCATGAAACATAAGGTCGCACAACAGTCCGACGAGGTCGAGGCCACGGGCATCGGCGATCGGATGGAGACGATCCGAACCCAGATGGACGCGGCCGGCAACTCCAAGCTCTATGCCGCGTTCCTGACTGAGCTCAACACGCTCAAGACTCAGAAGGACACGGTCGAGAAGCGGGCCATCGAGCAGATGGAGAACGTTGCGAGGCTTGAGATCGCCGTGGCCGACACTGCCAAGCAGCGGACCGACCGGGTTGAGATCGTCAAGAACGCCACGGACAACCGCGACAAGCGGGCCCATGAGATCAAGGACCGGGTTGCGGAACTCTCCAAACAGCGCGCGGTGCTGGCGGCAGACCTCCCCAAAGGCGTGCTGAAGGACTTTGAGGACCTTGTGCTTCTGCGCGGCGATGAGGCGATGTCGGACGTGGAAGTCCTCGATCGTCGCAACCACGAATGGACCTGCAAGGCGTGCGGCATGGCCCTTCCGATGGAGACGATCAACTCGATCTCGGTCGGCAAGATCACCCGCTGCTCAAGCTGCCAGTGCTTCTTGTACACTGAGGAAGACGTTGTCAGCAAGAAGAAGCAGGCGGCCGAGCAGCTCTGACCGGTCGCGCTCTCGGTGCCGCTTCGGGGCACTGCTTTTCGCCCCCTCCGGCTGGCCGGCCCCGCTTTTAGGCACCCGGTGGCCCGGCATGCCAAACTTTGGGTTACGCGTGCATGAAGCGACCGGCACCCCATACGCGATGGCTCTGGCGAATGGCTCCGCTGGCGCTGCTTCTGTGCGCCTGCTTGCCCAAACTGTGGCAGGGTGACTTCAACGTCGATACGGGCGCGTATTCGGCGTATGGCCTCCAGGCGTGGCGCGCCGGCTTCGATCACGGTGACTGGAGTTGGCTCTGGACGCTGCGCGGCATGGGCGGCGACCCGGCGTCCGGGGGCACGCTGTACTTCAACAAGCCGCCGCTGGCGTTCTGGATTCATGGGCTGGTGTTGTACCTCTCGACCATGGGCGGTGGGAACGCGACGATTTTCTTCGCGCGGCTCCCCAGTGTGATGGCGGCGGGGATGAGTGTCTGGTTCTCGTGCAGGGCAGCGCAAGTTCTAAGCGGACGACGGGTGGCCTGCATCGCCGGATGCGTGATGGCGACGAGCATCCATTTCATCACCTACGCCCGAGCCTTTTCGCTCGATCTGTGGCAGTTGGCTGGCCTTTCGTTCATGCTGTGGATGGTGGCGCAGGCGGTGGCGACCACTGCGGCGTCGAAACGCCGTTCTGCTTTGTTCATGTCGGCGGCGGGCCTTGGTCTTGGTGCGGCGCTGATGGCCAAGCCCGTTGTGGCCCTCGTTGCGGTGCCCATCGTGCTGGTCTGGCTCGGCCTGAGCCGTCGATTCGCGCTTGCGGGCATGCTGGGGCTCACGCTCATGGTTGCGTTGGCCATCGCGGGGCCGTGGCATGTTTCGATGTGGATGCTGCATGGCGAGGCGTTTACGAGTCAGTACATTGGCAACCAGATCATCGAGCGGGCACGCGGCACGCTGCCGAGCAATGCCGGGGCCGAGCACTTTTATTACTACCTGCTTGAGATTGCTCGGAGCGGCTGGCCGTGGCTGGCGCTCGCGCCGGTGGCCGGGGTTGCTGCGTGGGCAGCGACCCGGCGCGGGACGGACGGGGCCAGGGAGGGGTCGAGTCGCGGCCGCTCGTTGGTCGCCCTCGGCGCCTGCTGGCTCGCCATCTGGCTGGTGCTGCTCTCGTCGTTTGCCGACAAGCGGCCGCGGTATCTCTCTATCGTCGCCCCCGCCGTCGGCTGGCTGTGGGCCCCAACGATTGTTGCGGTCACCGGCTCGCTGGCGATGGTTCGTCGAGCCCTGAGCCGCTGGGTACTCCCGATGGGGCTTCTGGCCGCGGTCGCCGTGTCCGTGGCGCCGCTGAAGGTTCACTCTGAACAACCGGCGGATTGGACGGCGGCGATTGAGCAGGTGCGGGCCGCTGCTGCCGCCGAGGGCGCGAACGTGTGGGGAGCCTCACTCTCGCCGATGGGGTCGTCGCGTTTCTACTTGGCGCTGGGGTTCTGGCCCCGTCCCACCGTGGACTACGCCAAGCGGCCGCTCGCGGCTCCGACGATGGCGGGGTCGATCCTGGTGTACGAATCGGACAATGGGGTGTGGAACGCACGGCCCGGCGCGGGGGAAGCTGTGCTGCTCGAGAACGGCAAGGTGATCGTCTCGCGGCTTGATACTCCGCCGTGGAAGCCGGTATCCGCCCCCCACCTGCACCCGGCGGACCAAACAGGGCCATGAGCGGCTTCTCTATGGCAACATTCGCGCACGCTCGGCGGCGGTTGGGATCGCGCAGGCATCGGCATTGCCAAACCACTTTATTCGCCGCTTGGCGATGAAGCGATACGCCACATCGCACAGGCCACGCGGAATCACCTGGGCGGCAGTCGCGAGCACGCCCCAGAACCCACCGAGGGCCATGCCGGCTCGAAGCACGGCCTCGCTGCGAACGTGCAGCTCGCCACGTTCGGCGAGCACCGCGGTGTCGAGGTCGGCCGGCTTGCTCGGGTTAGCGATGGCTGCGTACGTCTGGCCTTGAAGGGGGGCAAACCGCAGCACGGCGCGGCGGTCGTGATTCAGGCACCAGCGGACCGATTTTGCGCACAGCCCGCATTGGCCATCGAAGAAGAGGATCGGATGATCGTCGTGAGCCTGCGCTGCTGGAGTGGAGCCAAGATCCGCCATGAGCACGATGTTATCGTGTGAGAAGGTCCACCACCACATGTTCAAGACCGTTGACCACGCGTGCGAGCCGCTCAAAGTCGAGCGTCTCGGGCCGGTCGCTGGCGATGTGATAGTGCGGGTTTCGAAAGGTGGCTGTGTCGGTCACCATGATGGCCGGATAGCCCACCTGCTCAAAGGCCCAGTGGTCGGACCAACTGACTCCTTTGATCGAGCCGGGCAGAGCGGCCCCTTCGCTGGGGAACTGGGCGTTGTCGCGAAAGGTCGCAATCGACCGTTTGACGAGACTGCGGTTGCCGAACGTGCCGACAAACGCGATGAAATCCGCCGTCTCCGGGTACATCTTGTTGAGCGGGTACGGATAGTTCTGATACCCCACCTCGTCGCGGAAGAAGCCCATGGTCTCGAGGGAGAGCATAGCGGTGATGTTGTCGTTGCGGGCCCGGCAGTGCTTGGCGTAGACGAGTGAACCCATGTCGTCGGTCATGAAGGAGGGGGGCTCTTCATTGACAAAGAAGCACAGCCGTAGGGTGCGAGGCTGCGGGCGGCGGGCGAAACGCCGCGCCAGTTCGAGCGTTGCCGCCACGCCCGAGGCGTTGTCATCGGCACCCGGGGTGCCGGCGAAGGCGTCGTAGTGGGCCCCCACGACGACGATCTCGCTCGGCGCGGCGGTGCCGCGCAGTTCAACGGCGATGTTGGGCGTGCGGGCGTTACGTTCGACGAAGACTTCTTCGTGCTCGGCGTAGCCAGCGTCTTTGAGCTGGCCGATGATGTACCGCGCTGCCGCGGCCATTCCACGCGGGTTGAGCGTGCTGCGAAGGCCGCTGACGGGGTTTCCCTTGTCATCGCAGACGAGGGCGACCACATCGGCCTCAAGGCGCGCGGTGACGGCATTCAGTTGGTCGTCGGCCGGTGGAAGGGGGCCCCGGAAGGAAGTGCCGGGCATGGCAATCATGGCGCCGTAGCAGTATGAGAGCCCGGCCAGGATGATCAGGAAGAGCACACCCAGGCGAATGCAGGCGGCGCGTGACCCGAGCCGGAACCGGCGCTTGCGCCCCGGCGGGCTTGACGCACTGACGGGCTGTACCGATCCCCCTACGGGGGTGAGGTCGGTCGCGCCCGGATGTCCTTGAGTGGTCACACAAGCCCTTTCGTTTCTGCTACCTTTACAGTTCCAATGAGCAGGCAACGATTGGCATTGCCTGCCCGTTCCCCACCATCGTCCCCGGCCCCCCGGGCTCGGCGGTTCGCGATGGGCGTCGGGCGACTGTAGTGTGGGCTGTTTGGAAGGAATCGGATCCATGGGTGTGATCACCATCTCGAACGACCGCCTGCGCCTCGCTGTGCTGCCCCATCTTGGGGCGGGGATTGCTGATTTTTCAATCCTTGGGCCGGGCAAGTTCCACCACGCCCTGATGCGCCGCGCAGCACCCGATGAAACCAACCCGTCGGCGCTGGGCTCATTCCTGCTCGCGCCGTGGTGTAACCGCATCGCCGGCGCGGTGTTCACCTTTCAAGGCAAGAAGTTCGCCCTCAAGGCCTCGGGCTCGGATGGCTCGGCCATGCACGGTGATGTGCGGGCCCGGCCGTGGCGAATCCTTGATCGCTCGCCGAACTCGGCGCGGCTGGAGTTCGACACGACGGCCGATGGCGTTCGTGACGTGAACTGGCCGTGGCCGTTTAAGTCCGAGGTGCGGTACGAACTTTCGGCGACGGGGCTCACGATCGATCTGAGCGTGACCAACCTCGGCGATACGGCGATGCCTGCCGGCTGCGGGCATCACCCGTACTTTGCCCGCAAACTGTGGAGTGACCGCGATGAGGTGCAGCTTCGCGCCGCCGTCACGGGTCGCTATCCGCTCAGCAAGGCGATTCCCACCGGCCCCCATGCGGCGGATCGCCTGTGCCAGCGGATGGCGACGCTGGCGGCGTTTCCGGCCGAGTCGCTTGACGACGTTTTCGCTGCCGGGACGGCGACGGCCGGCGCGAGCGCCGAGCTGCACTGGCCGGCCAGCGGCGTCACGCTGTTGATGACTTCGTCCAAAGAGTTTGGTCACCTTGTGCTTTATTCGCCACCGGTGGATGCTGCGCGGCCCGCGGCGGGGTTCCTGCCGTTTGTGGCAGTTGAGCCGGTTTCGCAGGTGAACAACGCCCTCAACATGAGCGGGAATGTTGGCACGGTTGTGCTGGCGCCGGGCGGAACGCTCAGCACCACCTTCACACTCGGCGTCAAAATCGACTAACCCGCGGCCGGTGCCGCAGCGTTCAATCCCGCCAATCGAAAAGGCCTCGCCCGCAATAACGGGCGAGGCCTTCTTTGTATCAATCAGATCAACCTCAGTTCGAATCAGTGCTTGACGACTGGTCGCGACCCTGAATCAACTTCTTCAACAACGGAGTGAACAAGGCAACCAGCACGCCCACGCCAATGGACGAAACAACAAACAGGAAGAAATAATCGGCTTTGCCTCCGAAGTTCCACCAGAGCTTGATCTGCCCTGACTCAATCGCCTTCACCTGTGCTGCAATAAGCCCACCAGCCAGGTTCGCGATGAAGCTCGAAATAAACCACACACCCATCAGCAGCGAAACGAACCGCTTCGGAGCAACCTTGGTCACATACGAAAGACCGGTTGGAGAAAGGCAAAGCTCCCCAACCGTGTGCCAGAAGTAGGTCATGAAAATGAGCATCATCGATGCCTTGGCCCCGCTCTTTGCGTCGATACCGGCCCAAACCATGAAAACGAATCCCAACCCCAGAAAGATCAGGCCGAGCGCGATCTTCATCGGCTGACTCGGATCCATCCTGCGCTTGCCGAGCTTGGTCCAAAGCATCGCAAAGAGGGGTGCGAGAATGAAGATGAGCCCTGCATTTACTGACTGGAACCACGTAGCTGGCACCTCAAATCCAAACAGATCCCGATTCGTATTCTGCTCAGTGAAAACGTTGATTGACGACCCTGCCTGCTCGAACGCAACCCAGAAGAATGCATTGAAGAGCATAAACAGAAAAATGGAAGTTGTCGGTCCCCGGTCCTCGGGTCGCTGGATTGCCACAAACCAGACGGTGAGTGCCAGCACGGCAACCGAGACCGCGATCATGAATATTGGCGACGTGAACGATGTGACCTTCGAAAGAACTCCGAAGTAAAACACGGCTCCGAATCCGGCAGAAAGAATCGCGCTCGCGAGCAGGAAAACCGGCGCCGAGTTGCCGCGGTTGGCGGGCGGAAGCCCGATTTGACCAAGGTACTTTGGACGCAGTGCCATATACATCAGCAACCCGGCAATCATGCCGATCGCGGCCGAGCCGAACCCCCAATGCCAGCCCACCTTTTCGCCAAGCGTGCCACAAACAAACGCGCAGATAAACGCACCCAGGTTAATTCCCATGTAGAAGATAGTGAAGGCACCATCTCGTCGCGGGTCACCCGCCTTGTACAACTGTCCCACCATGACAGAAACGCTCGGCTTGAAATGCCCCGTGCCAAGCACGATCATCGCCAGACCCGCCACAAAAATGGAGAGTCCGAGGTGGTTGTTGGCAAGATCCCCAAAACCAGAAATGGCTAAGACAATGTGCCCGATCGAAATCAATATCCCACCGATGATCATCGATCGATGTGTTCCGATCAACTTGTCGGCGATTATCCCACCGAAGATCGGAAAGAGATAGGCCAGCCCGGTATACCAGCCGTAAAGCTTGCTCGCATCCCCCTCCGACCAGCCGCGGCCTGGATTGAATCCGTTCTCGTCGCCGGTCGTCTTGGCAATGAGGTAGAGCACCAGCAGCCCTCTCATCCCGTAATAGCTGAACCGCTCCCACATCTCGACCAGGAACAGCAGGAACAGCCCCTTGGGGTGCCCAAGAAAGGTCGGCCCGTTGAGGATGTGATCGGGAACGCTGGACGAACCAGCCGGGTCGGAATTGGTGGCCATCGCAAAAAGCTCCACTCAGCGGAATCGAAGGCGCGGATAGAACGGTCAAGAACCGATGAGAATAACGACTTTCCGCGCTCGGGGCCACTCTGCCGGCATGAGATGTCAAGTTTTCTTGCGCAAGCCGCGGCGGGTGGCCAAGGGAGTTTCGATCAGTTCACCCGATTTTCCCAACGGCCAGAATCCTTGAACACCCCCACGATCCGAACGACCTCTTCGGCAACGGCCGTCTGGGCCTGATCGGTCGAGGCACCGATGTGGTGGGTCCCCACGAAGCCCGGAAGGTCGGCCAGGGCTGACTTCCACTGGGCTTCACCGCCTGCCGGTTCGCCCGCAAAGACGTCGGCCCCGACGCGCACGCCCTTGGTCTTCACGGCGTCGATGAGCGCGTTTTCGTCGACCACGCTGCCGCGGCTGGTGTTGATAAAGGTCGCCCCCGGCTTCATGGCGGCAAAGAAGGCGGCATCGCACATCTTTTCGGATTCCTTGTTGGCGGCGACCATGACGGAGACGGCATCACAGCGGCCGAGCATGGCCAGCAGGTCGCTTCGGGTGGAGCCGCCGTGATCGACGCCGAGGTCGGCGGCGCGGTCTTTGGTCATGTTGAGCGAATGGGCGATGACCTTCATGCCGAAGGCGTGGGCTCGCTTGATGACCTCGCGACCGATGCCGCCGGCACCGATGATGCCGAGGGTTTGCCCCTTGATGCCTTTGGATTTGCTGTAGGTTTTTTTGTTCCAGACGCCGGCCTTCAGGTCGGCCGTGCCCGCGGCGATGTGACGATCGATCGCCAGGAGCAGGCCGAAGACGAGTTCGGCGACGGCGACCGAGTTCATGCCGGGGCAGTTGCAGACGGCGACACCTTTGGCCGTCGCGGCGGAAATCTCGATGTTGTCGTAGCCTGCGCCAGCCCGGATGATGCCTTGGAGGGAAGCGCCGGCATCGATGGCGAGCTTGGGCGTCTTGCTGGAACGCACGATGAGCACGGTGGGGTCGGTTTCCTTCACGGCGCCGGCCAGGTTGGCAGCGCCGGCTTCAGGGAGGTTCACGACCTCGCACCCCAGGGCTTTGAGGCCTTCAAGACCGATTTTTTCGAACTTATCCGCGACGAGAATTTTGATGCTCATGGACGATGATGGCCGGGGATCGTGCGGCTGTCAACCTTGACGCACACAGACGCTCGGAGACGTACCGAGACGCCGGGAGCCGCGGCCGGACCGCGGCATCGTCCGTACGCTTTGGGCATGAACGCTGACTTTGATCGTTTGGGGCTGGAAGCGGCGCTGGAGCAGGCGCTGAAGTCATTTGGTGAAGGGGGCATTCCGATCGGCTCGGCGCTTGTGCGGTGCACGGGTGAGATCGTGGCCCGTGGGCACAACCTGAGGGTTCAGACCCAGGACCCGACTGCCCATGCCGAGGTGGCGTGCATTCGGGCGGCGGGGCGACGCCGCGATTGGCACACGCTGACGCTGGTGAGCACACTTTCCCCGTGTGCCATGTGCACGGGGACGGCGATACTGCATCGCATTCCGCGAGTCGTCATCGGCGAGAACCGGACTTTTCAGGGGCGCGAAGATTGGCTGCGCGGCGAGAAGGTTGAAGTGAAAGTGCTGAACGATGCGCGGTGTATTGCGCTCATGGAATCGTTTATTCGCGATCATGCCGAGTTGTGGAATGAGGATATTGGGGTTCCGCCGGGAGCGTGAGTCGCGTGGGTTGACGGCCGGGCTTTCCGCGGGCGGCACACAAAGACAAGCCCCCGACGCGAACGCCGGGGGCTTGGACTGGAAACTCACATTTCAGCCAAGGGGCTCAGGGAACCTCGACCATGTCCTTCATCGTGCTGGCGGCAACGCCCATGACGGCGTCGCGATCGGCCGGAGCCGCGCCACCCGCATCAAGAGCCGCCTTCAGGTGCCCGGCGATCTTGTTGAACTGAGCCGTCGTGATCTTCATGCCCGCGTGCGAGGACTTCATGTCCTTGCCAGTGTACTTGTACGGACCACCCGTGTTCGCCGAAATGAACTCAACGAGACGCTGCTTGAGCGCTGCGACCGACGCGTCGGTCAACTGCACTTCCTTCACGCCCGGGATGCCCTTGCGCGTGAAGTTCACTTCCAGATCGCTGGCAGAGCGTCCGACAAAGTCATCAACGACCTTGCGGACGTTCTTCTCGCCACCGAGGCGGTCCCAGAGAGATTTGGAAGCGACCGTGTTCGACTTCGAGTCGGACTTGTTCTTGTCGCAGCCGAAGAGAGCCAGCGACGAGACGGACAGGCCAGCAATGGCCACGAGCATGCAAAGGTTCTTCATTCGGTCTCCTAAAAATCTGCGTTCAAACATTTGGGTTATCGGCTCGAGCCGATTCTGAGAGCAAAACCGTACCGACTCGGCGGCGGTTTGTCCAGATTCCCCAATGTTCGGGAGACTTGGTAGCACGGGTAGGAGTTTTCGGACTGCAATTCGTGGAAAACTCGACCTGGATGAGGTGATGTAAATACTATGTTCGGATGGCCCGGGGTACGTTTGATGTCCAACCTGAGACCGTGAGTCGAACGCGGATCGCGACCGTGGTGGCGCTACCGCTGCTGCTTTTGCTCGCGGCGCTGACGATTGGTGACTTTTTTCGCCTGCGAGCCTCGACGGCAGCGCGCTTCAACCAGCGGATTGAAGATGAGGCGGTGCAGTGCGCCGATGTCATGGCGGCGCGGGTTCGGGCGGTTCGCCAGTCAGTGGCGTTCATGACCGAGTTTGCGCGCGAAGCGGCGCGGCTGGGGGATCGGGAAATTGAAGCGGTCCTGGCGGCGCATGTGCGGTCGCATCCTGATCTGCTGGGCGCGGGAATCGGGTTTGCTGACGGTGCGCGGCCGCCGCTGGCCTTTGGGCCGGAGCCGCCTTCGCCGCTTTCGCGGTGCGCGACGATGCCGGGGTCGGTGGGTACGCAGATCCGGTACGCACCAGTGGTGGTGCGTTCGGCCACGACGGGAGCGTTGTGCCTGGTGAACCTGCTACCGGGTGTTGCGAGCGGGTCGGGCACGGCGAACCCGATGACACCGATCGCGCCGGTGCCGGATTCGTTGAAGTACCTGGCCGATGTGGCGGGCTCGCCGGGGATGTTGTGGGTTGGGGCGGCCGTTCAAGGCACGGAGCTCGATGCAGGGGCTGCGGCGCTGACCGTTCTCGAGCTCATTAATCCGGAAACGCTGCTTGCGGCCAAGCTGCCGGCGGGCAGCCGCGCCACGCTGGCGCTGATTCTTGATACGACTGGCTGGGAGGCGGGAGGCGGTGGGACGGTGGTACTCGAGGCTGCTGCGGCGGATGGAACGGTGGTGGCGCAGGGCCGGCGAATCGAGGTGCCGATGGCAACTGCGGCCATTGGGGCGGTAGGACGGGCGGCGGGCGACAAAGGGAGCGCGACCGGGCCAGTGTCTGTTCGTCTTGACGGGATCAGCTACCTCATCGCGACCAGTGAGATTCCGTTCCCGGTCGGCGAAACTCATTTGAGGCCGCTGCGGGTGGCGTTTCTGGCGCCGGTGCCGGATCTGCTTCGGGAGGTGTATCGCGAGTTGAGCGATCGGGTGTTCTTTGGCGTTGTGGTCGTGACGCTCATTGTGGTTTTCGCGACGGCGATTGGCCCAACGTTGCTTGCGCCGCTGCAGCGGCTTGCCCGGTCCAAGGATCGGCTAGAGCTGCACACGCACGAGCGCAATAAGTCGCGGGTTCCTTCGGTTTCAGAGGCGCTGCGGGATGCCCAATCACCACTCGCCGAGGCGGCGGCGGATTTGTCCGTACTGGCCAATGCCGAGATCAGCGGCTCGACCGACAACACGATTGCGCGATCGATTCAATCGGCGCTGCTGACGACAGTTTTTCCCAAACGGCCGGAGTTTGACCTGTTTGCGCAGACCGCGCCGGCGCTTCGCGTTGGCGGCGACTGCTACGACTTCTTCCCCACCGGCCCGCAGACGCTGGGGGTGATGATCGCCGACGTCGCCGGCAAGGGCTTTGCCGCGGCGATGTTCATGTCGGCGACGCGAACACTTATTCGCGAGGTTGTTTCGCAGGGCATGCCTTCGCCGGCGGCGGTGCTGGGGCGCGTGAACAAGATGCTGCTTGCGACCAGCCCCGAGATGCTGTTTGTGACGACGTTTCTGGGCAACTACAACATCAAGACGGGCGTGCTGACTTATGCCAGCGCGGGCCACCCCCCACCGCTCATTTTCTCGGGGGATTCGCGGACAAGCCGCCGTCTGGCCCGCGCCACGGGCACGGTGATGGGGGCGATTGATAACGTTCGCTACGAGGATCGAGAGGCTCTGCTCGCCAAGGGCGAGCGGCTGGTGCTTTACACCGATGGCGTGAGCGAGGCGCGGGCCAAGACGTCGCGCGAGTTCTTCGGCGAGCACGGGCTGGCGGAGCTGTGCGCGCGGCATCCGGAGTTGCGCGCCGAGTTTTTGTGCCACGAGATTATCGCCGAGATTGAGCGGATGGAAGGTGATGCTCGCAGCGATGATGCGACGGTCCTGGTTTTGCGCCGGCTCATGTGACGGGGCCTGTCGAGTCGAGCATGCTCAAGGCTCGGGCAATGACGGGGGCAGTCTCGAGCCACTGCATGTTGCCCGTCGGGAGGGGCGGGGCCAGTACAGAGACGCGCGGGCCAATGGGCGCCCAGACCTGTGGATCGGTGGGGCCAAAGAGGGAGAGCGTGGGAACACCCAACTGGGCGGCGAGGTGGCCGGGGCCGCTGTCACCGCAGACGACCAGGCGCGCGGTTCGAAGTTGGCCTGCGAGTTCGGCAAGCGACTCACACACGACGCCACCGTGGTCACGAAAGCGCGCCAGTTCGGACGGCGAGAAACGTTCGGCTTCCACTTCGCCGGCCAGCAATCCGCACAAATGAGCGTGATCCCGCAGCTCGCGGTTGAGGGCGAGGAATCGGTCGAGCGGCCATCGTTTGAGGGGCGACCCTGCGCCCACATGCAACAGCACCGGGCCAGAAGGGGCCGCGCGGGGTTCGACGGCGCCGCCGGAGTCGGCATCGAATCGCCGCCACAAGGCCGCCCGTGACTCACTCCCCGGCGGACCTGCGATAAGTAGCTCGGCATTCTGGCAGGAGGCTCGCACGGCCGCCATCCACCGCTGGCCAGCATCGGTGGAGCTATCGGCCACGAACGAGATGACGAGCGTGGACCCTGCGAGCAGCGCGGGTGCCGGGCGACTTGCCCAAAGGCCCGTGCATTCCGGCCGTTCGCTGTCAACTGCCTCAACGCCAACTTCACGAGCCGCGAGCGTCGCCTTCTCCATGGCGGCCACCAGCGTCACGCTGCAATACCCAGGCTGGATGGCACGCTGCATGGCCCGCAGCAGCGGCCAGATCATCACGCTATCGCCCAGCGCTCCCGCGTGGAACACGACCGCACTGCTTAGCGGGGTGGCGGGCGCCGTGGCTGGCGGGGCGGCTGGGGCGGCGGCGCTCATGACCCCGCTCGCCTGTCCGTCGGCTTGAGCCCGGCCTGGCGGGCGCGCCACAATGCGAGCGCTGCGCGAATGGCGGCGTGCTCGCGCCGGGTTACCGACGGGACCGACTTGCCCAGTGTGGCCGCAATCGCGTCGGTCAACTGGGGAGGCGAGCCATCAGCCCAGCCGAAGCGTCGCTGCAGCACGGCCGCTTCGGCAGGGAGCGACTCAGCGAGCAGCAAGGCCGCTTCGCGGAGACGGCAGTCAGGCTCGGTCATTGGTTGCCAGACATCAACCGCCCGCGTCCAGTCTGGAAGATCCTGGGGGGCCGGGGCCATGGCGGCGGCCCGGCCTGCGGTGCGGCGCGCGTATCGGCTTTGCACCCAGCGCGTCACCGCGCGGCTTAGCGCCAGCCCCGCGGGGGCTGCCAGGCGACCGCCCCGCGAAGTGTCGAAGCGGTCGATCGATTCGACGATCGCGGCAATTCCCGCGCGATAAAGCAGAGTGGCTTCCGCTGGCTCAAGATCAATCAAGGGTTTCTGCACCTGCGTCTCAACGGTTTTGAGCAAGAGCATGATCTCGCCGCGGACCAGCTCGGCCTTGAGCCGCGAGGCCCATCGAAGGTCGGTCACAACGGTGTCGAAGCCGCCTGCCGAAGGTTTCTGCGTGAGCGATGCGAGCCGGGTCTGGGCACGTCTGCGAAGCACGTGGTAGCTTTCGATCAGTCGCCGCTCGCGGCCCGCATCGGGCCAGCCGCCCAACATGGCTTCGGCCACGGCCTCAGGAACCGAGCGTGAAGCGGGCCGGCCGAGACCGGATGTCACATCCGCATGCGCAAGCACGTCTGCGGAGACCGCCCCCTTTTCTGCCGATTCGGCTGCTGCATCGTCACTCGCGGCATCGAACAGTTCGCGCGCCCGGTAGAACAGGCAGGCACGGGTGACGGCGGCGACGCTCTTCTTGAGCCGCTTGGCAATCAGTACGGCGCTGATGTTGACGCGAAAGGCCCGGGCAATCAGCCGGGCCGACTCGGCGCTGATGGGCGTGGTCAGGCGGAACGGGGAGGCGCCGGCGTCGCGCTCGGCCAGCGCCAGCCGCACCGCTTCGATCGACCGGCCCACGACGGGCGCGATGCGTTTTGCGGCGGCGTACCTGGAGCATTTGAACAATCGCGCGTAGCGCTCGGCACGCCGCTCGATTCGCAGTCGATCGGCCTCGCTCATGCGTGAGAACGCACCCGCCTTCGCGAGTACGTCTGGGTTTTTCTTCTCGAACGCCTCGACGCTTGCCGGGTTATAGAGCAGGACGGTTCGCCGGTCACCGCGCTTGGCGCGCCGGGTCATCAGGCCGCTTCGCTTGTACCGCTCCAGCGACCTTTTGGTGATGTTCCACCGCTGGCACACCTCGTTCACGGTGAGCCATCCTGCAAGTTCCTCGGTGCGATACTCGGCCCGAACGCTCAGACGCTCAACAAAGGCGCCAAGGTCAGCGAGCAGCGCCTCGCCGGCGATGAGCTCGGGCTCGGCCACATCGGGGCGGAAGCCGGTGATTCGCGCGGCGATCCAGTCCTCCGGGTAGGTGGTTTGCGGCTCGACCAGGGCCCAGAGCGCCTCGGCCGCCGTGACGTGCCGACGCGCGGCCTGCATGGGAACGAACTTCAACTCGTCGGCGAGCCGGGCGAGCGCACCAGTCTTGATTGCGGGGAACGCGGGCATCGGTGGATCTCACACCCCCGCCGTCGCGGTCGATTCGCTCAGCCACACGGGCGCCAGCGCGGGCGCGATGCCCAGTTCCGCGCACTCGGCGAGGAAGCGTGCCGCCGCCTGCCTGGCCTCTGGCGTCACTTCGTATCGAAGCAGCGAGCCGACATAGTCGCGCGCCAGCGCCTCGGGCCAGCGGCGCTCGGCGGCGCAGCGGGCCACCAGCCAGTCGAGCCGGACCGTGTTGCGCCGACGCTGGCGATCGAGCAGTTGCACCATGGCGCGCACATCTTGACGATCGGCATCTTCGCGGCGGCACATCCACACCGCGTAGACAAATGGCATACCCGTCAGCGTCTTCCATGCCTCGCCCAGGTCGAGTTCGTACGCATATCGACCCTCCGGCGGCGCATCGGTGGCTACTTTGTCGCCGATGAGCAGGACCGACTCGGGCCAGCCGTCGCGATCGACCGTTTGGGCACCCGCGCCGGAGATTGCGGTTCGCCCGCGGGCATCAAAGTCGATAATCGAGGGCGTGACAGCGTATTGCCGGGCCAAGATGACGCGCAAGAGCGCGACCGATGTGTGGCTATCGGTGTCGGCGTGAACGGCCTTGATGGCGCTGGGCGGGACGGTCGAGTACAGACGAACGGTGAGCGTCTTTCCATCGCAGCCGATCATTCCGCACGGCAGCAGGGTCAGCGGAACGCTTGAGCGCGCAAAGTCGATGAGGGAAGCAAGCGCGATCTCGACCGAGCCGGCCGCCAGCATCGGGCCCAGCTTGGCGGGAACGGCAGCGATCATCTGCGCCTCTTTGAGCGTGTCCAGCCCTTCCACGAGGGGGAGCGTGTTGAGGTACTTCACGTATCCGAGTCGGAGGGGCATGCCGCATTGTTTGCCGGCTTCACGCGCTGAGCGCGTAAACGTCTGGGTTTGGTTATTCGGTCCTTTGGGACTCGGCAAACTCAGCGGCGCAAGGGGTAGGCCTGAATCGGCCGGGCCAAACCATCCGAATATAGTTGTGGCGCTCGATCATTGTCTGTTTGGAGGTCTTTCCATGCTTTCACGCACTTCAGCAATCCACTCCCGTCGCGCCGCGCTGGTTGTCGCGGCACTCGCTCTGCCCCTGGCCGGCGGCTGCAACAACGCCGGCGAAGGTGCCCTTAGTGGCGCCGCACTTGGCGCGCTGGGCGGGCTCGCCATCGGCTCGTTGACCGGCGGATCCGGCACGGGCGCGGCCATCGGCGCCGTCGCGGGCGGCATTGGCGGCCTCATCATCGGCGATCAGAACCAGCGGAACGCCCGCCAGCAAAACTACCGCTAACGCCGGCGGCGCGAGATTCCGTGCCGGCGCGGGCCTTTTCGCCGTTTGGTCCTTACCATCGGCCCCTATGGCCAAGGCGTCTTCCAAGCCCGCTTCCCCCGACCTGTCGGGAAAAATCAATGTGCTCCTCATCGGAGGGGGCGGACGTGAGCACGCGCTCGCCTGGCGACTGAAGCAGTCGCCGCGGCTCGGACGGCTGTACGCCACGGACTGCAAGAACCCCGGTATAGCCGATCTGGCCGAGCCGTACCCCTCCACGATCAACTACCCGCGTAAAGACTTCTTCGAAGTCTGCCGGTTCTGCCAGCAGAAAAACGTGGGCCTCGTCGTCATCGGTCCTGAAGACCCGCTCGCGGCCGGCTTGGCCGACGCCCTTGCTCAACCGGTGATGCCGGGCGAGCCCGTGCCGGCGGTGTTTGGCCCGGTTCGGGCCGGGGCGATGCTTGAAACCGACAAGGCGTGGTGCAAGCAGTTGCTTCGCGGGGCCGCCGTGCCGATTGCTGAAGGCCGCGCGTTCAACGATGCCGAAGGGGCCATCGGCTACATCGAAAGCCGCGTCTCGGCCCGACGGGCTGTCGAGCAGTACATCACCCAGGCTGATCAAATCCGCGATCAGGAGGAGCGCGCCAAGTCGCTGCTGGAGGCGATCGAAAAGGTCGCCGTCTCGCTCACGCCGGTCGATCGCGCCCCCGGCGTGATCGCGCTCACGCTGGCCATCGCTGAGGCCCAGCGCGATCCGACCGATCGCCGGGCGCTGGTTGAACAACTGCGGCGTACAAACCGCACCATCGGCGGGGCGTACGTGACGGAACTGCCGAACCTGCCGGTGATCAAGGCCTCCGGACTTGCCAAAGGCAAGGGTGTGGTGGTTCCCAAGACGCTTGACGAAGCGCTCGTGGCCATCGATCGGATCATGGTCCGCCGCGAGTTTGGCGATGCCGGCCGCACCGTGGTGATCGAAGAGAAACTCAGCGGACAGGAAGTGTCCGTGTTCGCACTCATCGACGGCCGCAATATCTACACGCTCGAATCCTGCCAAGATCACAAGCGGCTCAAGGACGGGGCTGTCGGCCCGAACACCGGCGGCATGGGCGCGGTTTCTCCCCCTCACCCGTCAGCCGACGTGACCGAAGCGCTCATCACGCGCATCGAGCGCGAAGTGCTGGTGCCGACGCTCGACGCGCTGCGCCGCGAAGAAGTTGAGTTCCGCGGCATTGTCTACGCCGGCATCATGCTCACGCCCGGCGGGCCAAAGGTGCTTGAGTACAACGCCCGCTTTGGCGATCCTGAATGCCAGGTGCTCATGCGGCGCATGCAGGGCGACGTGCTGGACATTCTGCTTGCGACCGCGACACAGACACTGCACGAGGTCGAGCTTTCGTGGGACCCGCGACCGGCGGTGTGTGTGGTCCTCGCGGCGGGCGGATATCCAGACAAGCCGGTGGCGGGCGCGGCGATTTCGGGGCTTGATGAAGCGGCCGCGGTTGCGGGGGTCCAGATTTTTCATGCCGGTACGGCTCGCAGCAACAAAGGCGAGATTGTGACGGCGGGCGGGCGGGTCCTGAACGTGACGGCGATCGGCGAAACCCTCGATGCGGCCCGGGCGGCGGCTTACAAGGCGGTTGACCTTATCCGGTTTGAGGGCATGCAGGTGCGACGGGACATCGGCAGCGGGGTGGTGGGTTGATTGCCTATTGGCGGGGTCGAGTCGCTATCAAAACCCGGCTTTCGCGATTCCCCACATGGCGAACTGGCCAAACCGTTCCCGACCCCATAACATAGGGCGGATATCCAAAGTCGGTTGTGCGTTTTATTCGTTTGGGATCGCTCTATGAAGCAAGCCTTCACCCATGTTCACTGACACTCTTCACCGAGTGTGTCAGTGCGCCCGCATCGCGGGTGCTGCCCGGGTGGCCAACCGTCACCCCGTGGGTACTCCCTTCAAGGAGTGCCTGATGCGGTAACGGTTCCTTTAGAGCGCGATCCCGCTCTTTGCCTCACGGTCGCTTTATGCGACAGGGGCGAGGGGGGCCGACTGGCGGCCACGAGCGTGCAAGGTGCGTTCGTGGCTTGTGTGTTTTTGGACCTCGTGCACGAGCCTGTCGCAATCCGGCTTTGGCGTCTGACATCTTGTACATCCCGTCGCAATCAGTCAGTGGAAGAAATCTCATGTCGATCAACCCAACCGAAATGCTCCGCCTTCTCGACGGAATCGCCCGCGAGCGGAAAATCGAAAAATCGATGCTCATCAAGGACCTTGAGCAGGCGATGGTCTCGGCCGCCCGCAAGCACTACAACACGCTCGATACCGAAGAGTTCAAGTGCACCATCGATCAACTGACGGGCGAGATGAACCTCACCCGTCACGGCGAGGCCCTCAATATCGCCCCGCAGGAACTTGGCCGCATCGCGGCGCAGACGTTCAAGCAGGTCATGATCCAGCGGTTTCGTGATGACGAACGGTCGAGCCTGATGACCGACTTCGGCAAGCGCGTGGGCGAGATTGTCACGGGCGTTGTGCAGCGTTATGACGGCGGATCGCTGGTTGTCACCATCGACCGCGCCGAGGCCTTCATGCCGCGCTCGGAGCAGATTCCCGGCGAGATGTTCCAGCCCAGCGACCGCATCCGGGCGCTCTGCCTTGACGTTCGCGATGTGGGCAACCAGGTGAAGATCGTGCTCTCGCGTTCCCATCCGGACTTTATCAAGAAGCTCTTTGAGATCGAAGTTCCCGAGGTGACTGAGCACGTCATCGAGATCAAGGCCATGGCCCGCGAGCCCGGCTACCGCACCAAAGTTGCCGTCGCCAGCGTGGACAGCAAGGTTGATCCGGTCGGCGCCTGCGTCGGCATCCGCGGCTCGCGCATCAAGAACATCGTTGACGAACTCAACGGCGAGAAGATCGACATCGTTCGCTGGAACGAGAGCAGCCAGATTCTCATCGGCAACGCCCTCAAACCCGCCGAGGTCAAGGAAATCTCGCTGTGCTTCGAGCTCGGCCGCGCCACCGTGGTGGTGCGCGACGATCAGCTCTCACTCGCCATCGGCAAGCGCGGGCAGAACGTTCGCCTCGCCGCTCGACTGACGGGCTGGGATGTTGACATTCTGACCCCCGGCGAGTACGAGAAGGGCCTCGACATTATGTCGACGACGCTCAAGGAAATCCCCGGCGTCACCGACCAGCACCTCGACAAGCTCCTGGCCATGGGCATGGTCAGCGTCTTCGATGTCGAAGAGGTCGGCACGGACGTTCTGACCGGCGATGTGGGCATGGACGAGGCGGTGGCCAAAACGGTTGTCGAGATCGCCAGCACCAAGGCCAAGGAAGTGGCCATCGTACAGCAGGCCGAGAAGGAAGCCTCGGAGCGCAAGCGTCGCGAACTCGAGGCGTCGGGTGGAATTCTGGGTCTGGGTGGTCCGGGCATCGCTGCCCCCACGACCGAAGACGCGGCCCGCGCCGCCGACGTGCTGGGTGGTTCGGCGCCCGCCGCCCCCGCCGACCCCGCCCCCGCCGAGACGGTGCCGTAAATCGATTTGTCGGGTTCTGCGACTTGACAGTCGCAGAACCTTTTCGTTCGTGCGTTTGTGTAGATTTCGATCGGATTCGGGTCTCTGACCTCGGAGCATCGCTTGGCCAAGCAGCGTATTACAGACATCGCCAAAGAACTCGGCATCGATGCCAGAGCCATCATCAAGAAGTGCGTGGACGAAGGCGTGCCGCCGGAGGCTGTCAAGAGTCAGCTCTCGATGATCCCCGCGGGCCTCGTTGCCAGCATCCGCGAGTGGTTCAGCGACTCGGGTTCGGTCGCGACGGCTGTGGAATCGACCGAGCACATCGATGTTGAGACGGTGAAGGCCAAGCCCTCGGCCCGGGCGCGCAAGAAGTCGCCGGCCGAGGAAGCCGCGGGCAACAACGCCGATGTGGCCACCCCGGCGACGCAGAATGTGCACCCTGCAAACCCGGTGGCTCCTCCTGCCGAGCCGATCACCGCCACCGCCCCCAACCTCGCCGCCCCCACCGCGAACCTACGCACCCCCCACGAATCGCCCGTGCTGCCCGCCACTGTTGTCAGCAAGGTGGATGTTCCGCCCACAACAAACGCCGGACCTGCTCACGCCACTGAGTTGCGTGCCCAGCCGGTCTCCGCCGTCAGCGCAGCATCGCTCCGGCAGCCTGCAGCACCCTTCGTGACGCCCGTCACAAACGCCCCCGCTGCTGCGGCACCCACCACGCCCACAAGGCCATCGATCGACACACCGGTCACGCTCCGTCCTGCGGCCTCGGCTGCGCCGGCGGTGCCGATGCGCTCAACGCCCATCGCCCCGCCAGTGCCGACCGCGCGGACGGTCGCGCCCGTCACGCCGGCCGGTCCGTCGAGCCCTGCCGACTCGGCGGATTCCGCCCCGGAGACTCCCGCGCGTCCGGCTGGATCCGGTCCTGCGCCCGCTGCGCCGGCCGGTCCTGGCAGCAGAGTGCCGAGCACGCTCCCGGTGCGTCCGCAGTTCACGCCGCGGATGAACGTTCCTACCCGTCCGTCGGTGGTTCAGCCCGCCGGCCAGCGCTTGGAACACGTTCGCCAAACGATGAAGCTCAGCGGCCCAAAGGTCATCCGTATTGAGCAGCCCGAGCAGATCGATCGCCCGGCCCCGCGTCGGCCGTCCGGCCCTGCCGGCCCGACCACCGGTCGCGGCGTGACTGGCGGCGCCACCGACGATCGCAATGCACGCCGCAACAAGCGGCGCGGCCCGGGCGATACCGGCACGGTGCCGGCCCGCCGTCGCGGCCTGAGTGACGACATGCCGATGGGCACCGGCTTCTCCGAACAGGACTTGGCCGAGCGCGAAGAGCGTTTGGCACGTTCTGCCGGCCTCCTCAAGCAGCGCCGGCGTGAAGCCCGCGCCCGCGAAGCGGCCCACGGCACGCTCGGCGACGATCTTGCCGCATCGGGCAAGGTTGAAATCACGGCTCCGTTCACGATCAAGGACCTGGCTGCCGCCTCGGGCATCAAGGCGGCCGACATCCTCAAGAAGCTCTTCATGCAGGGGATCATGGCCAACGTGAACTCCGGCATTGATTCCGAGCGTGCGCAGGAGGTCATGATCGATTTCGATCTTGAGCTCATCGTCAAGCAGGCCAAGACGGCCGAAGAGGTCGTGTCGGATGTGTTCATCAACCGCACCAAGGTGAGCGAGCAGTCGAGGGCGCCGATCGTGACCATCATGGGTCACGTCGACCACGGCAAGACGTCGCTACTTGATGCCATCCGCAACACCAAGGTGGCTGCGGGCGAGGCCGGCGGCATCACCCAGAAGACGAGCGCCTTCCGCGTCAGCGTCGATATCGGCGGCGAGCAAAAGCCCATCGTGTTCCTCGACACGCCCGGCCACCAGGCGTTCACCGAGATGCGTGCGCGCGGCGCCAACGTGACCGATGTCATCGTGCTCGTGGTGGGCGCTCCTGAAGGCGTGATGCCTCAGACTATCGAGAGCATCAACCACGCCAAGGCCGCCAAGGTTCCCATCGTGGTCGCCATCAACAAGATTGACTCGCCGCAGGCCACCGATGGCCAGTTGCAGAAGGTCCTCGGCCAGCTTGCCGAGCAGGGTCTGAACCCGGTTGAATGGGGTGGCCAAACCGAAGTCGTGAAGACCAGCGCCACCAAGGGCATCGGCATCAAGGAACTGCTTGAGGTGCTCGACCTTCAGGCCCAGCTGCTTGAACTCAAAGCCGACTTTGCCGGTGCGGCCCGCGGCCGCGTTGTCGAAGCGACCATCACCGAGGGGCGCGGCCCAATCGCGACGGTCATGGTGCTCGACGGCGAGCTCAAGCTTGGCGACTTCATCGTGGCCGGACCGGCCTTCGGGCGTGTCCGCGATATTACCGACGATCAGGGCAAGCGGATTAAGACGGCGGGCCCCGCAACGCCGGTGCAGGTCTCGGGGCTCAACCTGGTCCCGGGCGCGGGCGATCCGTTCTTTGTGGCCGACACGCTCCGCAAGGCCGAAGAGGCCGCCGAGCAGCGCGGCGAGCGCAACCGTGTCGCGTCGCTCCACCAGCCGAAGGTCACGCTCGATTCGCTCTTCAGCCAGATGAAGGACGCGAGCGTCAAGGAAATCCTCATCGTCCTCAAGGCCGATGTGCAGGGCAGCGTCGACGTCATCCGCAACGAAGTCGAGCGGCTCTCGACGGCCGAGGTCAAGGTCCGGTGTCTGCACGGCGCCGTGGGCGGCATCAGCGAGAGCGATATTCTCCTCGCCGATGCATCCAAGGCGGTTGTCGTTGGCTTCAACGTCATCGCGACCAACAAGTCGATGCAACTGGCCGACGCCAAAGGTGTTGAAGTTCGTACCTATCAGGTTATCTACGACATCACCGAAGACGTCAAGAAGGCCGCCAGCGGCATGCTCGAGCCCGAGATCCGGCAGGAGGTCCTTGGCCATGCGGAAGTCCGCAAGGTGTTCAAGGTCACCCGTGTCGGCACCATCGCCGGCTGCTATGTCACCGATGGTCTGGTGCAGCGTGACGCGCTCATCCGCGTTACCCGCAACGGCATCGTGGTCGAGCAGGACCGCGTGCTGGAGCAGCTCAAGCGTGTCAAGGACGACGCCAAGGATGTTCGTGCCGGCATGGAATGCGGCATGAAGATCGTCGGTTACGACGACATCAAGGAAGGCGACGTGCTCGAGTGCTACAAGAAGATCGAGGTCAAGCGCACGCTTTGAAACGCGATCTTTCCGGGATCAGGGTCGCTGGTGCATTCGGCGCCCGACCTCGGTTCGTCTCGGACTCGTCGCCCGTCCCTGACCTTTGCCCAGTGTTCTCCATGAAGATCGCGGTTCTCCAGTTTGATCTCACCATTCACGACGCCGAGTCGCTCAAGGACAAGCGCCGGATTGTGCAGTCGCTCAAAGACCGGCTGCACCGCGACCACCTTGTCAGCATTGCCGAGGTAGACCGGCAGGACGACCTGAGCACGGCGCGGCTGGGGCTGGCGGCGGTGGGTACGGATGTGGCGTATCTGCAGAGCCTGATTGACCGGATACTCGACAAGGTTCGCGTGGTTGACGGGGCCTCGCTCGGGCCGGTGTTCCGCGAGATTCTGCACGGTGACAACACGGGCGGGCTGGGCCTGGGCACCGCTGATGATGTGGATGATTTTGGCGCTCCGCTCTGGGATGCAGAGCAGCGGGATTCTGAGGAAGGGCGCACATGATCGAAGACCGTCACAGTCATTCGCACAAACGCGAGCAGCTCGCGTCGACCCTTGGCCAGGTGGTGCAAACGCTCATTACCCGCGGCATCGCCGATCCGCGGATTGTGGGCATCATCACCGTCACGGGCTGCGATGTGGCGCCGGACTATTCGCACGCGGTGATCAAGGTCAGCATTCTCCCCCAGAAGAACGAGGCGAAGGTCATGGGCGGGCTGCGGCATGCGGCCGGTCACTTCCGCCGCCAGGCCCGCGACAGGATCCACGCCCGGAACATCCCCGAACTGCGATTTGAACTCGACTCGTCGCTCAAACGGCAGGCCGCCGTGATTGGTGCGCTCAGCCACGTCGTCGCCGAACGCGAGGCGGCCGGGGTTCCTGCGGAGGCTGCCCCGGCGGCCCCGGCGAGCCCGTGGATTGGGCCGGTGCGTCCGCCGGCACCGCCCGTCACGCCCACCAAGGCCAAGAAAGCACGGCCCAAAGTGGCGCAGGGCGGCACGCCGGCCGCTTCAAAGGCCGAGGCCAAGAAGGCCGCCGCCAAACCGCGCCGCACGGCGCCCAAGCGCCGAGCATCACGCGCGGAGGGGAAAGGCCGTTGACGCCCGCGGATTCGACCAAACGAATCGCCGCCTTGCTGGGCAAGCTGCGAACAGCCTCGACCGCCGAAACGCACGTTCACACGAACGCCGAGCCGGGCGCCGTGGCCGCCAACGCGCCAGACGCGCCGGGCGGCCGATGGAATGACCCGGTCCTCACGGAACTGATCAGGTCGATCCTGGTTGAAGATGCCACGCTTGCGTTGGCGGAGGCGCAGTTGTCGCGGCTGGGCGCGGCGATGGTTGACGCCAACGAACTGAGGGTGTGCCTGCCCGCCGAAGTGGTGGCAATTCTTCAGACCCGCAGCGCCGAAACGCTCGCTCGCGCCGTGTCGATCCGTTCTTCGCTTGGCGAGATCTTCCGGCGCGAGCACGCCGTCTCGCTGCACCGGCTGATCGGCCACGGCAAACGCGAGGCCGTCGAGTACATCGGCTCGCTGCCGGGCGTCTCGCCGTTCGCGGCCGCCCGCACGCTGCTGCTGGCGCTGGACGTTCATGCCATGCCGGTTGACGCGTGTCTCGCCGGGCGGCTGTCTGCCGCAGGCGTGGTGGATAAGTCTGCATCGCCAACTGAGATCGCGGCGATGCTTACCAAAGCTGTTCGCGCGGGAGAGGGACCGGTCGCGTACCAGATGCTTCGAGAGTGGTCACAGACGGCCGCGGCGGCCAAACGGCCCGCTGTCAAGACCCGGGCTAAAACACCCCGGCGCGCGGCAAGCCGTCGAAAGACCAAGACGTCATAGCCCCCGTCCTCTGTTCCCTCGCCCCACCGCCCCGTAGGTTCCCTGCCCCACGCCGCCAGTCATGGCCCCGTCGATCGTGCGGTCGTCCTACTCACCCCTGATTCGTTGGAGGTTGCTCACGTGGCTGGTCACAACAAGTGGAGCAAGATCAAGCATCGCAAGAAGGTCGTGGACAAACGCCGCAGTAAGGCGTGGACGATGTGCTCGCGGGCCATCATCAGCGCCGCCCGCCAAGGTGGGCCCGACCCGAACTTCAACTTCGCCCTCCGCGCCGCCATGGAGGAAGCCCGTTACCACAACGTCCCCCTGGAGAACGTCGAGCGGGCCGTGAAAAAGGGCGTTGGCGGAGGCGAAGGAGAAAACTACGAAGCCGTCCGCTATGAGGGGTACGGCCCCGGCGGGGTTCCGGTCATCGTCGATGCCCTCACCAACAACCGGGCCCGAACCGCAGGCGATATGCGGCTAATCTTCGCCGACTATGAGGGCAAGTTTGGCGCTGCCGGATGCGTAAGCCATCAGTTTGATCACAAGGGGCGCATCTTCGTGAAGGCCCCCCACGCGCAGGAAGACTCGATCATCGAAGCCGCGCTCGGGGCCGGGGCCGATGACGTGCTGAAATCCGAGGATGACGGGGGCATCGAGGGGTTCGACGTTCTGACCGATCCGACGACGCTGACCCAGGTGAAAGCGGCGCTGGTCGCCGCCAAACTGGCGGTGGCCGAGTCGAGCTTTGAGATGATTCCACAGACCACAGTGGCCGTGACAGGCCCGAGCGTCAAAGCGCTGCTGGAACTCATCGAAGCGCTTGAAGACAACGAGGACGTCAAGAAGGTCTTCACGGCGGCGGAGATCGCCGACGCGGATTTGCCCGAGTAAGGCTGGCCCGAACAGATTGGGCTCGAACAGGGCCGGGGATCAGGTCATCACGGCTCGAATCAGTAAGCCGCAAATGAAAATGGCCGCCCCCACGCGGAGAGCGGCCATTGTGGATTCCATTATTATCGCCCGGCTCAGGCCGGCAGAGCCTCGACGGTCGACTCGGTCTCAGGATCGGTCTTGCCGACCGTCGGGTCGCTTGCCCGGACCCACACGATCGGCGCCGCGACGGCGATCGATGAGTAGGTGCCGATGACCACACCGACCAGGAAGCAGAACGCGAACGAGCGGATCGCCTCACCACCGACGAGGTAGAGCACCATCGTTGCGATGAACACTGTGCCGCCGGTGATGACCGTTCGGCTGATGGTTTCGTTGATCGAGTCGTTGATAACCTGGCGGGTGGCGAACGGCAACTTGCCACGCTTCTCACGGATTCGGTCCATGACGACGATGGTGTCGTTGAGAGAGTAACCCAGAATGGTGAGCACGGCGGCGATGACGTTCAGGTCGATCTTGAACGGCAGAAGACCGATCGTGCTTGCAAACCGGGGCGCGATTTCGCACACCACGCCCGCAACGGCAAGGAACCCGACGGCCACCAGGCAGTCGTGAAGCGTGGTCGCAATGGCGGCGAATGAGTACCGCAGCGAGTTGAACCGAACGAAGATATAGACGATGACCAGGAACGCCGAGAGCAGGACCGACCAGACGGCCGAGTACGCAAACGACGCCGCAATGGCGGGGCTGAAGGACTCGACGCTGGCGCCGCGACCCTGCGATGTGAGGGCCGTGACGGCGAGATTCCATTCGGGCCGCTTGAGTTCAACGTTCCACGAAGCTTCGTCAACCAGGAAACTAAAACGCGGATCGCTCGCCAAAAGCACGACCGATTTCGCGGCTTCGGGCGTGCCTTCGAGCACGACCCACTTGTGCTGACGGGTCACCGACTCGGTGAACTGCGGCCGCCGGATCGCGGCCGCGAGGCGGTCGTTGAGGGATGAGACGGAGGGGTACGCCGGATCGGCCGCAAGCGGTTCAAAGCGGAACGGTCCGAGGGCCACTCCGCCGACGAACGGACGAGCGGTCTCGATAAATCCGGGCATGTCGAGCACTTCAGCCAACCGGGGCGAGGTGATCGCGCGTGCGGGAATCTCCGAAATCCGCGGGTCGTTGGCATTTTCAACCAGCAGGCGATCACCGGGGAACGCGAGCTTGGGCAGCGTGGGGAGCACGTCCTGGAAAACGGTTGCGACAGCGCTCTGAACGAGTTCGCCGTTGTGAACCACCGTCTTGACCACGAACGTGTCGGAGGTAACGCCGTCGCTCTGGGGATTCACACTGATGATCTCAGCCTCGGCGAGTTCGGCCAGTTGGCGGTCTTCGGTGACCACTCTTGCCGCTTCGGCTCGCTTGGCATCGTCGGTGATGTCTTTGAGCCCGGCTTCGCGCTGGGCCACCGTCGCCACCCGATCGCCGACATACTTCTTGATCCGATCCTCGACCTCACTGCGCTTCATGTAGATCGGCGTCGAGGGCTCGCCCTTCTTGAACGAAACGGTGACCTTGGTTCCGCCGAGGAACTCGTTGTCGAGCACGTCTTTGCCGCGGTAGCCGATGGAAACCAGGCAGAGCACGGAGAGGGCGATCGAAATACCCATGAACTTCCAGCGGTGCTTCATCCAGTCTACCCGCGGGCTGAGGAACCGGTGGATAGCCGGGACAGCGATCGGGAGCATGCTCATCTTCCGCCACTTGAAGCGGTCGATGCAGATTGAGAAGAAGACACGGGTGACGTAGAGCTGACAGAACAGCGTCGTCATGGCACCGATCGTCATCGTGATGGCAAAGCCCTTGATTTCCTGCGTGCCAAAGAACATGAGCACAACGCAGACAATCAAGTTGGTGACGTTACCGTCCACGATGGAGTTGAGGGCCCGCTGGTAGCCGAGCCGGACGGCAGTTTTGAGGTCGTGTCCGTGGTTGGTCAACTCCTCGCGGATGCGTTCATAGACCAGCACGTTGGCATCAACGGCCATGCCGAAGACGAGCACGATACCGGCAATACCCGGCAGCGAGAACGCCGCGTTGTTGAGGGCCATGGCCGCCAGGATGATGATGCCGTGCAAGAACAGGCCGATGACGGCAAACAAGCCGCCGGCGAAGTAGTACACGATCATGAAGCCCGAGACGACCACGAAGGCCACCACACCCGCGGCGAGACCCTTCTTGAGGTTGTCGGCTCCCAGCTCGGGCCCGATGGTGTTGTCGCTGATCGGCTCGGGCGAAACCTTGGCGGCCAGCGAACCGGCGTTGAGCACGCGAACGATATAGTTAATCTCGGCCATCGAGAACGAGCCGGTGATCCGGCCGCTGCCGGCGATGCGGTCCTGCAGATTGGGAGCGGTGATCACCTCGTCATCGAGCAGCACACCCATCGAGTTGCCGATGTTGCTTCCGGTGAGTTGCCCCATCTTGTCGGCGCCGAGCGTATCCATGTCGAACACGATGCAGGGCCGGCCCATTTCGTCAGAGCTCGGCTGGCTGCTGGCGAGCCGCCAGGCGCCTTCGGCGGCCGTCAGCCGCTTCTTGTCTGTGCCGCGCCAGGGCGTGTCGTAGCCGAGCATGTAATACTCGCCGTCGAACTCGTCAACAACGTACCCGCGGGGGCTGAAGTAACCGCCAGGGTTGGCGGTCAAGGCAGCGAAGTCCTCGTTGGACTTGTACCAGGATTCGAGCTTGTTGAGGCGGAACCACTTGTAGTCGGTGCTCTTGACGTTCCGCGGCCCGCGCTCGCGGAGTTCCTGGCGAAGCCGGGCCTCGTCGAGCGCCTCGCTGGGCTTGGGGGCGATACGGAAGCTCAGCTCGCCCGACGCCTTCATGAGCCGCTTTAAGTCCTCAACATCGTCGAGCGACTTGCGGCTTGACCGGAACGTGTCCCACTTGGCGACCACGGCCTCGAGTTTGGTGGTCATCCCCGGATATTTGTCGTACAAACGCTTGACGGCACGATCACGCGCACTCTCGACGGTGACCTTCTCGCCCGCCTCGTTGGTCGAACGGCGCCGCTCGTTGGAGAGTTGGATCGCGCGGCGAATCTCCGAGGTCGAAATCGACGAAGCGAGCACCGCCCGCTGGGCCGCGTCAAAGGCGCTGGTCGCCTCGGCCGCCGCGTCTGACGCGCCGAGCACGGCCAACTGGGCCTGATCACGGTCGCGCTGGAGGGAATCGATTCCTTCCTTCGGCAGCGCCGGCTGAATCAACCGGGCAGCCTTGAGGTTGGTTTCGGCATCGTCGAGCGCCTTCTGCAGCGGCCCGATCTTTTCAGAAAGCTCTTTGGAGGCCCGCTGCGATGTGTCAAACTTGACCGCTGCATCTTCGAGAAGTTTAAGCCGGTCGGCATCGCCGCCGCTGAGCCGGCTGATCTGTTGGGGACGGTCTTGCCCGCGGATCGCCATGTCGAGCGCATCGGGCGTGATGGCAGCGCTCCCCAGCTGGGCCAGCGACACTTCAAACGCGGCCTTGGCCGCGATCACGTCGGCCTTGGGCAGCGGCATCGTGATCTCGATGCGGTTGCCGCTCTGAATCTCGATCGCGATGTCCATCAGGCCGTCCGGATCGAGCCGGCGCTTGAGAAGATCGCGCACGCGCTCCATCGTGTCGACGGAGTCAGTCGCTCCGACGTTGACCTGGTAGACGAGTGAAGTGCCACCCGCCAGGTCCTTCGCCAGGTTGAGCGACTTGGAGGGCGGATAGATCGCGGCCGCTGCGAGCAGCGTCACGACCAGAATCAAGACCGAATGAAAGAACAGATTTCGCATGGAATTGCCGTAGTGCTGACTAAGAACCAATACACAATCGTCCAACCGCTCATCGGCCAGAACCGCTTCATATACCCGTCACCAATCGCTTCAACTCTTCACAAGTTCGGCCGCCTCGGGCTTGGTCTCGGTCGTGCTCGCCGGTGCGCCGTGCTTGCGGATCACCTGCTGAACCGCCGCGCGAGTGAAGCGGATCTTGGTGTTGCTGCCTTCATCGACCTTGAGAACCACCTCGTCGTCGCGAAGTTCGACGATCGTGCCGATGATGCCGCCGCCGGTCATCACCCGATCCCCGTTTGACAGTTCCTTGAGCAGCGCCTCGCGACGCTTCTTTTCCTTGCGACCGGTGAACAACTGGGGGATGATCATCACGGCGAGGAACACGAGCGGAATCAGGAGCAGCGGGCTGTCGAAAAAACCGGGCTGCTTGACGGGCACGGCCTGATTCGGAACCGCCGTGCCCGGCGCCACGTTGCCCGGCGCCACACTGCCCGGCACGAGGGGCACTGCCGCCGTCCCTGTCACCGGGGCCGGCGCAGGAGCGCCTCCCGCTGCGGGCGTGTCATTGCCGGGGGTCATGACTGGGCGATTCGTGACTGGCGCGGGCGGATTCGCGGGCGCGACTGCCGCTGGCGCGGCAGGAGTCGATGTCGCCTGCGCTCCCGCCAACGGTGCCCAAAGTCCAAGAGCTACCGACGCTGCGAATGCTGAGAATTTCATAGTGAGCATGCTTCCGAGAAGTACCGGTTCGCGCTCCTTTGCGGAGCGCCGAGTCATCCGACGAGGTCTTGACACCACCGTCCCCTGAGCGGACGTGCCATATCCAGACCGTGAAACCGTGATGTTAGGGCACCGAGCGGCGTTTTTCGCTCTTTTTGCTCGCGTCTGGCGCGCGTTATCACGAACGCAGCGCCCCCCCGTCCAGGCCGTCCTTCGCTACCGGGAACTGCTGGACCAGGCGTTCCCACGCGCCGATTTCGCCCCGCGACTCACTCTCTATCGCACTCCGAACAGCGGCCATAAATCGCTGGAAGTGCCTCAAATTGTGGAGCGTTACCAGAATCGGCCCGAGCATCTCCCCCACCATGAACAAGTGCCGCAAGTACCCGCGCGAAAAATACCCCGCCTGCGGGACCGGCAGAGCATGCGGTGTGGGCGCGCAGGCCACGCAATCGCACGATGGGTCAATAGGGCTCGGATCGTCCTGATACTTTGCGTTGCGTAGCCGCATCTGGCCCGTGCTGGTAAACACGCTGGCATTGCGGGCGTTGCGGGTGGGCAGCACACAATCGAACATGTCCACGCCGGCCAGCACCGCCGCCAGCAGGTCGCGCTCATACCCCACGCCCATCAAATAGCGCGGCTTGCCGGGCGGCAACAGCGGCGCCGTGTGCCGCACCACTTTGGCGATCTCTGCAAACGTCTCGCCTACCGCCACGCCGCCGATGGCGTATCCCGGCAGGTCGATCGCGGTGATCCGGGAGGCCGACCACGTCCGCGCGTCAAGGTCCGTGCCGCCCTGCACGATGCCGAAGAGCCCCTGATCGCTCGACCGCCCGTGCGCCGCTTTGCAGCGCTCAAGCCAGCGAACCGTCCGCTCATTGGCCTGTTTCAATCGTGCCGCGTGGTCATAGACGGCGTGGCGTTTCTTATCTCGTGAGATGGCTTTGATGAGCCGTGGATCGCTGCTTCCGGGCGCGGTGTTTTCGCCATCGGCGTCTGCCGGAGTTGCCGCAATAGTGGAAGGTGGGCAGTCATCAAACGCCATGATGATGTCGGCGCCCAGCAGATTCTGCACGTGTGTCGCCCGCTCGGGCGAAAGTTCAATCACGGCGCCATCGATGATCGACTTGAACCGCACCCCGTCATCGGTCACCGTGTTGATATCCGCCATTGAGAAGGCCTGATACCCGCCCGAGTCGGTCAGCACCGGGCCCGGCCAGTTCATGAACTTCGCCAGCCCGCCCATCTTGGACACCAGCGCCTCGCCCGGCCGCAGCAGCAGGTGATACGTATTGGCCAGCACGATCTGCGCGCCCGTTGCCGCCACCTGCGCCGGCAGCACACCCTTCACGCTCGCGCGAGTCCCCACAGGCATAAACGCCGGCGTCTCAAAGACTCCGTGCGGCGTGTGCACCCGCCCGCGCCGGGCGTTGCTCCGCGGGCACTGCGCGATCGATTCGTAGCGAACGGCATCACCCACGGCGCGCCGCCTCGCTCGCCAGACGCAACGTCCTTTTCTCCGCCTCGGCCAGCGCCGAGAGGCCTTCGCGGCTCACCTTGTCGAGAATCCGATTCACCTCTGCCTGCTCGGGCGCGGCTCGCGGGCCGGTGAACGGCCACACGCCCCGTCCCTTCGCTGGCAACTGCCCATCGCGCCCCGCCTCACGCCTCGAATCGCCGAAGAGGTCAAAGAAATCTCGCAGTAGATGAGTCCGGCGAATGAAGTAGTACCCCGCAAGTGCGCCGCCGATGTGCGCCGCCTCACCGCCGGCGTTGCTCGAACTCCGCACCAGATTGAACAGCGCGATGGCGGTAAAGACGTAGACGGCGGTCTTCATCTTCACGGGAATGAGGCCGAAAACGTCGACAATCGCGGTCGGCGCAATGAACGCCGCGGCCATGAGTACGCCGAAAATGCCCGCCGATGCCCCGACGAGCGGCGTCTGAGGATCGTCAAAGAGCAATCCAGGAACATGCATGCCACGAAAAACGAAGTGTCCCAGAAAATTCAATAGCAGGTAGGCAACCGCCCCGAAAATGCCGGCTGTGAGATAAAATGCGGCATACCGCTTCGAACCCAGATACGACTCCACCAATCCGCCCACGAACCACAGGCCCAACATGTTGAAGATCAGGTGCGTGAGATTGGCGTGCAGAAACTGGAACGTGACAAACCGCCAGACCTCATAGCCGAAGAACGCCTTGGCGGTCGAAAAGTGCCCGTAGTAGTGGAGCGGATCACACGAGTACACCTGCACCCTGCCGATATCTCGAACCAACGTCCCACCGGCCGGCCCGGTTCCCAGCGGCACAACGAGGGCGATCTCCTGAATAACGGGTACATCGGGCCGGAAGGTGGACCAGTCGGGCAGAGCCTTGGCCCGCTCAGCGTCGGTCACGCCCGGCAGGAACTTGGGAGTCATCGACATCACATGCTGCGCGCTCGGTCTCGTCGCCAGGAACGACCCGAGCACAAAGATGGCCACGTTGACGATGATCAGCCAGGTGTTGAACGAAATGAATCGCAGGCTGAGCACCCCGCCACCGCGCGGGCCCATGGGCACGCGCTGCGACCCGTAGATGCCGCGCCCGCCGCGCCCGGGATCTCGCATGTAGTCACGGTTTTCCAGACCCATCGCCAGCTTCCTTGCCGTCGGCGCTGGGGCGCCAACAAGTCGAAATTCCTTCGCCACGTCCGCCTGCCGCCGACCGACCGGGCCGGGCAACATTGTCAAGTGTAGTGGCTACGCGCACGTTCACCGCGCCGATGCGCTTCACCTTGGCATGACTCCCGGCTATCCTTGACCCCGCTGAAGTTGGACCGCTCGGTGGCCGACATCAGTGGGTCGGTTCGTCCGCCCGTTTGGGGACGATCCGCCAGCGTTGGAATGCCAATGCTGGGACGATAGCTCAATTGGTAGAGCACCGCATTGAAAATGCGGGGGTTGCCGGTTCAAGTCCGGCTCGTCCCATTCGACGGAACTTCGTCACCACAAATCCAAAGGCTCATTGAGCAATGCCCCGACAAACCATGTCGAGGCAAGGGTTTACGCCGAACGTTGCCCTCTGCCGCGGCCACCCGGAAACCTACAGAAAACAACCAGGAAAGCAAGCGCCGGCTCAATCCCCCTTCGCCGCCTCAGACGCTTCGACCTTGGCCTGCACGTTTGCCCGCCATGCGGCGCTCACGTCCTCAAACGATGCTCCGAACGCGGACTTCGACGCGTCATCAATGCTCTGGCCCGTCGCCAGAGCGCGCAGCCACGCGTTCCGCTTCGCCGCCCCGTGCTCGGCCGTCACAAAGTGCATGAAGTGCTCGCCCTGCGTGTAGACGAATCGGTGCAGTTTGTTGGGCACGGTGCGAAAGTCCACCAGGTCCTGCCAGCGCGCCAGCTGGTCGGCCTTGGCCCAGGCAATCACCGTTCGAGTCGCGCCCGCCTCCGGGTCTTTTTTCCAGGCCGAGGATGAAAACTCCGCGATGCCCTCAAGCACCCACCACGGCGCATCGTTGGCCTTGGGACCCAGAAAGAACGTGTCGCAGTGGCCATACTCGTGCGCCAGCAACGGCCTGAGCGACGCAACACTCGACGATTTCTGGGCCAGAATCTTGATCGACTCGCCCGGCTCGTTCCAACCCGCCAGCCCGTTGACGTACGAAAGGTAGATCGATGCTTGCAGGTGCTTCATGCTCGTATACAGCTTGATGGTCTGCCGAGTTGTGTTCTTGATCTCAAACAGCGCATCAACCTTTTCACGCACTTCGGGCATCACCGTCACCACGTTGGCCGCCGCCTTGTCAAGCCCGGGCGCGTGCAGCACGCGAATCGCCGCCGCCGTCGCGGTTGCTGGCACATCCAGTTCCGTCCAGACTTCCCCTTCATAGAGCCACGCCGCCGGCTGGTCCTTGGTCGCGGGCGCGAGCGTGAAACGAACCGGGTACGCCACCCTGCGTTCCTTCCCCTCGGGCATCGTCCAGGTCATTCTCAGCGTAAACGTTGAACTCGCATCACCGAACACTTCCGGCGGCGCGCTCGGCAGCGCCGGCTTGGCCTCCGCCGCGGGCGCCACTGCGCCATCACCCTCTTGGGCCGGGGCGGATTCTGCCGGTGCCTCGGACGCCACGATGGTCAGCGAAAACTCCGCCGGCTTGTGCGTGAGGAGATCCTTGGCCCACATCTTCTGCTCCTGCAGAAAATCGGGGTCACTGGTCGCCACGAACGTCACATACCGCGCGGCATCGCCCGCCAGCACCGCCCCGCTCATCTCATTGAGCGTCTTCTCGATGGCGGCGCGGTCGGCCAGCGCCGGACTCACCAGCGAAGCGGTGACAAGCGTCCAAATGGCAACGGCGGCGCGGAGAGAGGAATATCGCAGCATGGCCAAGAGCGTACGGCCGCCGCGGCCCCCGGTTGCGGCGGGTCGATGACAACCAAACCGGCAGTCGGCTGGGCACACTCGCTACGCTCCTGACCTATGAGTGAGACTCGTTACCATTGGCAGGTGCTTCGTGCCGGCAAGTTCAAGCTCGATGCCGGATCGATGTTCGGTCTCATCCCCCGATCCGTCTGGTCACGGACGGTGCCGACCGACGAGAAGAACCGAATCGAGGTGCAGCACAACTGCCTCCTCTTGCGCCGCGAAAGCCCCTCCGGGCCCGGCCCCCAGATCGTGCTGATCGAGGCCGGCACCGGCGACAAACTTGACGCCAAAAGCCGCGACATCTTCGAACTCGAAGAGACCGACATCGAGAAACAAGTCATTGCTGCGGGCGTGGATCCCGCCCAGATCGGCGCGGCGGTGGTCTCCCATCTGCACTTTGACCACGCCGGCGGGCTCACCCGCCTTGTGCGGCCCGGCGAGCAACCCGAGTGGACCGGACCAGCATCGGGAATGGCCGGGTCGCGGCCGGACCATGGCGTGCGCCGGACGTTTCCAAACGCCATGATCATCGCCCAGAAGCGCGAATGGTCGGACGCTCTCGCCAACCGATCGGTCATGACGCGGACCTATTTCGCCGACCACCTCGCGCCCCTGGAAGGGCATCTGCGGCTGGTGGATTCCCCGGGGCCCTTCGCACCCGGGACAATCGTTGACCGTGATGCCCCCCCACAACTGCCCCAACAGGCACGCGAGACCGAAGTTCTTCCCGGCATCTTTGTCTTCCGAGTTCCCGGCCACACCTGGGGTCAGCAAGCCGTCCGCTTCGTCGGCAACGATGGTCGAAACATCGTGTTCACGCCCGATGTCATGCCCACCGCCTGGCATGTCGGCGCGGCGTATTCCCTCGGCTATGACGTTGAGCCGTACACGAGCATGGTCACCCGCACCTGGTTCCTGCGCGAGGCCGCCGAACGCGGCTGGACCTTGGTGCTTGACCACGAACCCGGTGACCCTGTCCGCACCGTGGCATCGAACGGTAAAGGCTGGTGGGAACTCCGAACGCTTTCCACCTGATTGATCCTGATTGGCCGGGAAGCCGCGGAACCTCCGCCGGCAAGTTGCATCCAAAATCAAAGCTGAAAGCGCGCCGAGACACTTTCTCATGCCACTGCCACCCAAAACCGTGCCGTATTTACCCCACGTTCCTCACGGTACTGCGGAGGGGACCGCTCGCGAGTTCTATGAGACGATGGCCAAGCGCCGCACGGTGCGGATGTTTTCCGATCGGCCGGTGAGCGCCGAGACGATTGAATGGATTGTGGCGGCCGCGGGGACCGCGCCCTCGGGCGCCAATGTGCAGCCGTGGCGGTTTGTGGCGGTGAACGACGCTGCGATCAAGCGCGAGATTCGATACGCCGCGGAGGCGGAGGAGCGCGAGTTCTATAGCCGACGGGCGGGGCCGGAGTGGCTGGCCGACCTGGCACCGCTGGGGACTGATGACCACAAAGAGTTTCTTGAAACCGCCCCGTGGCTGATTGTCGTCTTCAAACTCATGAAGCGCGACGACGGCGGGCAGGTCTACTACGCCAATGAATCGGTGGGCCTCGCGACGGGGTTATTCCTGGCCGCAGCGCACCATGCCGGATTGGCGACCCTGACCCACACGCCAAGCCCGATGGGTTTTTTGAGCAAGGTGCTGGGTCGGCCGGAGAACGAGCGGCCGTTTCTGCTCATCCCACTTGGATATGCAGCGCCGGGATGCACAGTGCCGGACATTGCCCGCAAAGAACGAAAAGATATTCTGGTCTTTAATCGCCCGATCTTGAACGATCCGCCGGTGTGAAACTGATGCGAGCAATCTACGAACAACTCCTGCAGACTTGGTCCATCGTGCAAAGTGCCCGCGGGACTTTGGGTCTGATATGATTAGAGTGCTCGAGGCGGACGGGGCGTCTTCCGGCCGCTACGAGCACGCCGCCATCGGCTTGGCATCTCGCCAGGGCGATGGCCACTCGGAGGGCCCCATGATGAACTGGCTTTCACTGGTTTCGACTCGTACCCGCACAGGGCTGCTCGCGGCCGCTGCGATTGTCGCCATTCCGGCCGCCGCCGCTCTGGCTCAGCCCGAGCAGATCACCAAGGACGGGGTGATCTCCGGCACCATGGACATCACATTCAACACCCGCACAAACAAGGATTCGAGCGGCGATCTGGCGGCCGATTCCGCGGCCCTGGGGGCCAAGGACTTGTACAAGTTCAAGTTCAACGTGGTGGACACGCTGGAGTTTGCCGGCGAGATCACGCGGCAGCCAAACCTGTATTCCAAACTCATTCGCTCGCGCAAGCAATCGGCGCAGATGTGGTACAACGTGGCGCTTTCGGTCAAGAACCCCAAAGACCTCAAGCAGACCAAGACGGTGGGCAAGTGGGTGGGCACAGTGCCGATCGACGAAAAGAACGGCAAGTATGACCTTGCCGGCGGACGGTCGTCAGAGAGCCCGCTGCGGTTTGCCATTGATGCGGTGGGCAAGGCCCCGGCATTCAATGACCTGTTCTCTGGCTTCCTGGTGGGCAAAGCCGACAAGAAGGACAACCTCGCTGAGTACACCTATCGGCGGCTGATCGCCGGCAAGACGGTCGAGTACAAGGTGAAGAAGAGCGACCCGATGCGCTTCGAGAATATCCAGTTGGCCAAGGGGCCCGCTGAAATCTACCCCGCCACGCTCGTGGGCGGCACGCTCAACTACGACTACGAGACGGGCAACTACTTCGCCGAAAACATCACCTTCAAGTACGCCCTCGACGGCAAGGACTACACCGATGTGGTCACCGGCACGATCAAGTGGGTCGAAGACCCCGATCGGAAGACGAACGGAAAAGGTGCGTACGAGTTCAATGTCCGGTTCAACGAGGACAAGAACAAAACCGCGACGGGCGAGTCCGCGGCTTTCGACAAGTTGTCAGACGAAGACGCTTTTTTCGCTGTGGACAACTCAATTCCTTCCCTTACTGGAAAAATAGTGTATACTGATGCCATGTCTGGTGGTTCCGATGAACCTACTAGCAGCAAAGTGACGTATACCCTTAACGGAAACAAACTCACGAAGCAGCAGGTCGTCAACTTCTTCAAACTCTGGCTCGTTGCGGTCGGACCGACCAACGACGAGTGATTCGAAAAAGTTCCCTTACCAAACTCCTTCGAAATCACCGGTGTGCGGAAGCCATGAACACAATGGCTGAACGCGAGCGAATCCCGGAAACAGTCTCCTGTGTGTCACCGGCGGTCCGTCGAAAGGCGCATCGCCGGTTTTTCGTTTTGCACGGGTTGCGTTTTTACACAGGGCGGACACGTTTCACGCCTTTCAACTTCATGCGGCTGGGCCCAGGTCCGGCTCAGTGAGTTCCTCGTTCAACCTCCCCCCGTTCAAGCTGGGTGAAAACGATCGTCGATCAAACGGAATAGTGTTTGGTAGAAAACGCACGCCGGTCTATCCGGTATGCTTTGCGCGTACGCACTTTCATTTACCGCCGCCCGCGTCGGCAGGAGTTCCCTGATCATGAGCATGCTCTACCGCGTTCTTGCCGCCCGTCATGGCCACCAAGTCGACCCCGCCGCACGCCGCGAGTTTCTGAAGGCCACGCTCGCCGCCTCGGCCGGGCTCATGCTGTCTGGCAGCGCCATCGGTTCAATCATCCGCCCCGGCTTGATGAAAGACCGGCGCGTAGTGATCATCGGCGCCGGATTCTCCGGACTGGCCTGCGCCTTCGAACTCGCCAGCGCTGGCTACGACGTCACCATCATCGAAGCCCGTGACAGAATCGGCGGGCGCGTCTTCTCCCTCAACAGCGCCATGAAGAACGAGTTTATCAAGGGCCGCAACATCGAGGGCGGGGCCGAGCTCATCGGGTCCAACCACACCGCCTGGGTCGCCTACGCCGATCGCTTCAAGCTCGAATGGCTCGACGTCACCGATGACGAGGGCGACGCCAAGTCACCGGTCGTGATCGGCGGCAAACTCCTCGCGTTCGATGAGGCCGCCAAGCTCTGGGAAGAAATGGCCGAGGGCCTCAACCTCATGAACAAAGACGCCGCAGACGTGCCCGAAGATGAGCCGTGGAAAGCGCCCTCGGCCGCCAAGTTTGATGCCATGTCCACCAAGCAGTGGATCGATTCGCTCGAGCTCTCCGAACTGACCAAGACCGCCATGGCGATCAACCAGACCAGCGACAACGGCCAGGACGCGTCGAAGCAGTCTTATCTCGGCCAGCTTGCGGCCGTCAAAGGCGGCGGGCTCGAGAAGTTCTGGAGCGACAGCGAGGTCTATCGCTGCAAAGGCGGCAACTCGCAGCTTGCCGTCAAGCTCGCCGAAGGCCTCAATGACCGCATCGTTCTCGGCCTGCCGGTCACCAAGGTCGAGAGCAAGAACGGCAACATGCTCGTCACCTGCAAGGACGGCCGCACCCTCGAGTGCGACGATGTCGTTGTCGCCGTTCCCCCCACGGTGTGGAACAAGATCGAGTTCTCCCCCGGCCTGCCGTCCATCCTCAAGCCCCAGATGGGCTTCAACGCCAAGTACCTTGCGCACGTGAAGGCCCGCGCCTGGGAGACCCACGACCCCGCCCTCTCGCAGTACGCCCTCAGCGATGGCATCCTCCAGCAAACTTGGGACGGCACCGACGCCCAAGGACCGGTTGACGACTCCAACGGCGGCGCCTGCATGATCGGGTTCTCCGGCGGCCCCGAATGTGAACGGGCCCTCGGCATGGACAAAGCCGCCCGTGAAGCCGCCTTCGGTGCCATTCTGGAGCAGTTCTACCCCGGCCTCAAGGCCGCCATGGTCGGCTCGCGCTATATGGACTGGCCCAAAGACCCATGGACCATGTCGAGCTACTCGTTCCCAGCCCCCGGTCAGGTCACCACCGTCGGCCCCGCCCTTGCCGCAGCACACGCTGGCGGCAAGCTCCACCTCGCCGGCGAGCACTGCTGTTATAAGTTCGTCGGTTACATGGAAGGGGCCTTGCAAAGCGGTATCGCCGTCGCCAACCGGCTGGCAATCCGTGACGGGCTCAAGAAGAAGGCTTGACGATCTTCCACCGGCCCGGCCGGTTCCCGCAACTTTCGAGCCTTCCCGGGCGAACAGATTATCAGAGCAGGCTCGAACTGCGCGCTGCAACAGGGTTTCTCCTGAGCCCGGACGCGTCTTTTGGCCCGCCCCTCGCGCCTACCGGCGTCCGTTCTGGATGGCCGCGTTAACGCTCCGTAAGTCGATTCATACCGCCCGCTCCACGCCCCAGTTCCCCACCCTCTCTCGCCAGGATCCGTCCCATGACCCCACGAACCCGCTCCGCTCCTGTGCTTTGGGCTGTCTTACTGGTCGCCACCTGCGGGGGTGTGGGGGTGTCCACCGCCCTCGCTCAGGCCCCGGGCGGAGGAACGCCCGACTTCAAGCAGCCCCCGCCGAGCAAAGACACTCCGGCCAAGAAAGACAAGGCACCCGCCCTGCCCGAAGAGGGCACGCGCGGCGAGAAGGTTGATCTCCGGCCGCGCTTCGAAAAAGGTAGCGAGATCCGCTACTCGCTCAAAATGAACAACGAAAGCAAAGGCACGATCACCGGCCTGCCCGGTATGCCGGCCATGCCGACGCTTCCTGACATCGACGAAAAACCTGCGAAGGACGGTGCCGCCAAGCCCGACGCCGCCCCCTCCCAGCAGATGGAGCAGCAGATCGATTTCGTGCTGCGCGTCAAAGACACCGACCCCGAGAAAGGCTCAACGGTCGAACTCGTTTACGAGCGCGCCCGCATCAAGATGACCACCGGCGACTCCACCTTCGAGTCCGACAGCGAAAAGCCCGCTCCCAAAGGCCGCGAGGACGAGGACATTCTCCGCCCGTTTGTGCAGGGCATGGTCGGAACCACCATCACCATGGAAGTGGACCCGTCGGGCAACATTACCAAAGTCAGCGGCGGCGACAACCTGATGTTCCCCGGCATGATGCAGAAGGCCGGCCTGCTCAACGACCCCAAGACGCTCGGGCCACTCTTCGGCCCGCTCAATACGAAGAAATCCGGCTCCGGCCTCGCCGCCGTGGGCGACAAGTGGTCCAACATCGACAATATGGAACTCGGCCCCTTCGGCGCTATGAAGATGACCACCGAGCACACGCTCCGCTCACATAAAAACGCGGAGGCCGAAGTCTTCTTCAACGGGCGCACCGAACCCAACACCGAGAGCGGTTCGCCCGCCGCGCCCCTCAAGTTGGCGCACACCAGCTATCGCGGCAAATACACCTGGGATACACGCTTGGGCCAGCTCAAGGCGATGGAGAACGAACTGGAAGTGACGATGGAAGGCCCTGGTGCCGGTGGCGGGACCATGACCAACAAGTCCTTCACGCGCATCGAGCGGTTGCCCGCCAAGCCCGCCAGTAAGAAGCCCGCCGGCAAATGAGCGGCGTCGTTTCTCCTCATTCTCCTCGGACCTGCGGCGGTCAATACGATCCTGCTCGTGAACGCCCCCCCCACCCCCCCCGCCAACTCCGCGACCCCGCTACCACCTCCCGATCCCCGCCCAACAAGCGCGGCACAATCAGGGCCCGCGCATGGGGGCCCCAAGCCGGTCGCCCGTACCGCTGCGGGCGCGGCTGCGTCGCCATCAATTCTTCATTCACTCGGCGCCTTCGTGGGCCACATTGCCAAAGCCATCCGGACCGATCCGGTAGCCGGTGAGAGGGTCGCCTCGCGCTCTCACGTGCAGGAACAACGAGTCGCCGCGCCGAATGCCGACATCACGCTTCGTCGCACCGTGAAGGACGAGGTCTTCGTGAGGCCCGTGCCCGCACCTGCACCAAACATTGTGGCAGCGCCAAATACAGCGGCTGCGCCGGGCGAGCCGATCGCGCCCCCCGCGGCCACCGATTCACGCTCGACCGACAAAAACGACAAAATGTGATTTCGGGCCGGGAACCCTCGCGCTAAAGCCGCGTATCGAAAGAAGTCTGCAACCACACTCGTTCGGATCGACCGATCACGAGTTGTATGGAGCCAAGACCTACCCGACCGACGTCGGCGATTTGCTCGGTGCCACGACGGTGTCGTAAAAAACGACACCCATAACGGCTCACCCGAGAACACACGCTCTACCCGCCAGTTTGCCCTCATGCCCCCACGAGACCCGGTGCCCGGCTACGGCTGGGCGCCGGGACTTTTTGTTGGCTCTTGTTGTGTGCTCTCGCCTGTGACGGCCGGTGCCTTCGCGTCAGGCGCGGGCCGGAAGCTTGGCAATAAAGTCGAGCATGAGCGCCGCGAACGCGTCAGTCTTTTCGATCATCGGCACATGCCCGCACCGATCGAGCCACTCAAGCCGCGAGCCGTTGATCAGCCGCGCAAACCCTTCGGCTGCCTCCGGCGGTGTGACCACATCCTGACGGCCCCACACGATGAGTGTCGGGACTGCCAACTGCCCGATCCGGTCGCGAAGCTCATCGCGCCGAGCCGAGCGGCTGAGTTTCACCATCGCCCGCGAGCCGGTTTTCTGCGACAGCTCGGCAAAGGCGCGATCAACGTCCGCCTCGGCCATGTTCGACTCGTCGAAAAAGAGCTCGGCAATCTTCCGCCGCAGCCACGCCCGCGTCGGGCGGATTTGCAAGTCCGACACCAGTGATTTTTCAATAATGCCCGACGAGCCTGCCAATATCAGCCCGCCCACCAGGTCCGGCCGGTTGAGCGCGATCCGAAGCGCGACGTGCCCGCCGAACGAGTTGCCCACCAGAATGCACTTTGACCCGAACCGCTCCCCGAGATACTGCTCGGTCAGCGCCGTCACGCCCTGAATCGAACACGCCTCGCCTTTGAGCTTCAGCAGCGGCATTTCAAAGAGCACACAGCGGAGCGACGAGCGAATCTTGGCGACCACCGGCTCCCAGTGGTCATTTAGCCCCACCAGACCGTGCAGAAACACGACCGGCAGCGGCGAAAGGCCCGGCGTCCCGGACTCGTGAACCGTGGCCGCCAGCACCGGCGCACCGGGTTCATTCACCACCGGCGGCGAGGGCAACACCCAGCGTGACAACCCGCCCGCAGATGCTGCGCTCGCTTCGCCATTCAGGCCGGAGCCGAAAGCCAACGGGCGATGGGTTTGGGGGTGCACGGTGGGAATCAACACGAACGCTCCAAGGACGAACCATGATACGGCGTCGCCTCACGCGAGACTCGCACATCACCCGGCCAGAACCCATCCCCGCCCGGATCAGATGGTCAATGCTGGGAACGCGGTTTCACTCGTCGCCACGACCCCGTCAGCAAGCCGAACGATCCGGTCGGCCCGGGCGGCGACCTCGGGGTCGTGGGTTACCATGACCATCGTCAGGTTGTCGGCGGCTTTGCGGGCGGCGAGAAGGTCAAGGATGGTGTTGCCCGTCTTGCGGTCAAGGTTGCCCGTGGGCTCATCGGCAAGCAGCACCGGCGGTTGGTTGCAGAGCGCCCGGGCGATCGCCACCCGCTGCCGCTCGCCACCCGAGAGCTCCGCCGGGCGGTGCCGGAGCCGGTGCCCCAGCCCAAACGTATTGAGCAGTTCGGTCGCGCGGGCCTCGACACCCTCGCGCTGTCGCGGATAGCCAAACCGGCCATACCTGATCATCGCCGCCAGCGTCACGTTCTGCAGAACCGAGAGTTCCGGAAGCAAGTGATAGAACTGAAAGACCAGCCCGACCGATTCGCTGCGATAATCATTGAGGCCGCGTCCTGAAAGCTCCGCCAGATCCTGCTCCCGGAAGCGAACCAGCCCTCCGTTCTTGTCGGGCGCATCGAGCCCGCCCAGCAGGTGAAGCAAGGTGCTCTTGCCCGAGCCCGACGAGCCCAGAATCGCCACCCATTCGCCGGCCTTCACATCAAGCGATACGCCGCGCAGCACCGGCACCTCCACCTTGCCCAGGTGATAGGTCTTGAAGAGGTTCACGGCTTGAAGAATGGTTTTCGCCACGGTCTGGTCTTGTCCCTTATTCAAACCGCAGCGCCTTCACCGGGTGCATGCTGGCGGCGCGAATCGCCGGAATGAGCGCTCCGAAAACGCTGAAGAGCACGCCGCCCGCCAGCACCACGGCGGCGCGATGAAACTCAATCGTGCTCGGGATCGTTGAAAAGTAATACACCTTGGGGTCCCACAGTGCCAGCCCGAACTGGCTTCCCAGCCAGTCATGAATCTCGTTGATGTTCGTGATGATGCCGTAAGACACAGCAAACCCCAGCACCGCCCCCGCCACGCCGATAATCGCCCCGTACCGCAACCAGAGCCACGCGATCCCCGGTCCGCTCGCCCCAATCGCTCGCAGAATGCCGATGTCCTTGGTCTTCTCAGCGACCATGGCCCAGAAGATCGCCAGGATCAGGAATGTCACGCAGATCGAGATGATGATGAGAATGACCAGCACCAGAATCGTCTCGTGCTGCACAGCCCCCACCAACTGCGCGTTTCGCTGACCCCATGTCTGAATGAGCCGGCTCGCCACCATCGTGCCGACCTCGGGCACATCAGGATGCTGGCGCGAAAACTCGCCATAAATCTGCACGCACCGTTCCTGCAGCTTCTCGGCCGAAACTCCGGGTTGAGCCTTCACCAGCATCGTCGTCACCCGCGCCGGATCGATCTTGCCCGTGGGCACCGGCTCGAATGACTCGCTGCCATCGGCGTTCTTGATAATCCCCGGACCGTCCTTGATCGGCGTGGCCGAGAGTGTCGCATCCATCCCCACCATCGACTGAAGCGACTCAAGGTCAACCAGCAGCGTCCGGCGGTCAAACTCGAACACTTCCGTGCGATACTCATTGACGACCGGGAACGGCCGCGCGACATCACGGCCCGTCGGCCGACCGTCTTTGTCGAGCGGGAACACCCGCAGGAGCAGCGTGCGATCACCCGACCAACGCCGCTCGACACCAACACCGCCGTCCACCTTCGCGCGCCCCACATCCGCGATCGTGTAGTACCCCTCGGTCTGTCGCTGCGAGTTGCCCAACAGCTCAATACCCGGAATGACCCCCGGCACCGTCTTGGCGACCATGGGCGCCGCCGATCCCGGCATCATCGGCCTTGCGGTGTTCCGCTCCGGCCCGGAAAGGGACAGACCGTTCGCCCTCGCCCGCTCAAGTGCCCGCCGATTGAGCGAATCGATCGTCGCTTTGAGCTTCGCCGAATCCGCATCCCCAATCGCCGTCGCAAACTCAGCCGACGACCGGTCCGCCTCGGCGATCAGCAGGAAGTAAATCTGATAGCCCTTGCGGAGCGTCTCGACCTCCGAAAGCGGCACATCGCACAGGCGGATATCGCGCCGCGAAACGTCCTTGCGAAGCGGCTGCTCGATCGGCTTCCACCACAGTGTGGTTTCAAGATTAACCACCTTGGCATAGCTTGCCACGCTTATGCCGCGGACACTCACCACCTCGCGCCGGCCATCGGCCAGTTCCACCATCGCGGGCGCCTCGATAATCGGCGCCGCCCCGCCCACAAACTCCTTGTCGTCCTCCAGCCGCTTCTGGAGTTCCTCATAATGCCCGAACCCGACGTTCGGCCACGTGATCGACACATCGCCCACCAGCGTCTGCCCCTTGCTCAGGAGCATGGTCAAAAACCCGCCCATGATCGACCACACGATCAGCACGGTGGCGGTGCAGAGCATGACGGCGGCAACCGCGAGGAGCGGGATGACTTTGCTGGTCAGATATTTTCGCGTCAGGAGCGATTGGTACACAGAGTGCCGATGGATAAATGCGGTCGATGAAGGAAACAGGACTTGGCGGGACGGAGTGTAGAGGAGCAAACCGGAGAAGTTGGTTCATTTGCTCAATCCGGGGGCCATCATCACGCGCCGTCGCACGTCCGGGCAGGTCCAGTCACACCCGCCCGGAGTAAGGACCATGGATGGGCAGGATGAGCAGGATGGAATCGAGCTGGAAGGCGGATTCGAGCCAAAGCCCGCCTTAGCCCCCTGCCCATTCTTTTTCGGCTATTGCTTCCCCTTTTTCAACCTGTCCACCCTGTCCCTCCATGTAAACTCCACCCAATGCTCGACTCGTCCGAACAGGTCCGGGCTCGTGGCCGGAGGGTTGATACCCTTGGTCTTGCTCAAGTTTGGCAACTTTCAACTCGCAACCCCCCTGATGCTCGCCCCGATCGCCGGCTACTGCGATCTGGCCTTCCGCATCATCTGTCGGCAACTGACCGCCCCCGACGGCAAGGGCATCGGCCTCGCCTGCACCGATCTCCTTTCGCCTCAGGGCCTTCTCCGCGGCTCGGCCACCTCGCTCGACCTTGCCGCCACCAACGACCTTGACAAGCCGGTGGGCATGCAACTCTATGGGGCCGATCCGGCCATGATGGCCGAGGGCGCGCTCTGGGCTGTTGAGCATGGCGCCAACGTGGTCGATATCAACATGGGTTGCCCGGTTGACAAGGTCACCAAGAAAGACGGCGGCTCGCGGCTGCTCTGCATTCCCGATATCGCCACCGAAATTGTTCGCGCCTGCGTCCGCGTGCTTGAGCCTCACGGCGTGCCCCTCACGTGCAAGATGCGCCTCGGCTGGTTCAACGATCATCCAGTCGCCGAATGGCTGGCCCCACGTCTGGTGGATGCGGGCGCCTGCGCCATTACCATCCACGGTCGCACCACCGAACAGAAGTTCCAGGGCGAGGTCAATCACGACGGCATCGCCCGCGTTGTACAAGCCGTCGGCCGCACCCACCACGGACCCGGGCCAGGCATCCCCGTTATTGGCAACGGCGATATTCGCGCCGCCGCCGATGTGCTCGCCATGATGGAGCGAACCGGCTGCGCCGGCGTCATGATCGGCCGCGGCGCACTGAGCGCCCCGTGGATCTTCCGCGACGCTTGGCACCTTATCTCGACAGGCGAGAGCCTCCCCGAACCCACCGACGAAATCAAGATCGAGATCATCCGGTCGTACGTCGATCTCATGGCCCGCTATCGCACCGAGCAATACGCCATGGTCCAGATCCGCCGCCGGATCACCTGGTTTGGCAAACGCATCAACGGCGGCGCCTGCAAGCGGCTCAAGCGAGCCGTTTCTGAGGCTGCCGATCGCGCCGAAGTCCATTCCGTTCTCGACCGCTATCTCGCCGGTGAGTTCCGCGGCGGCCGCGACTGGGACGGCCCTACCGCTGCCCCCCGTGCCGCCGACTCTGCCGACTCGCCCATCTACGCCGAGACTCCGGCTCTCTCGTAGACTGCATGTGTTCATGGGGAACGCATCGCTCCAACTCCATAGCCCGGCCGCAGCGCGGTGTACTCCGCCCATCGGCTGCCCAGCGCCCATCTCACTTCGCGACGACCGGCTTGCCTTCGTTATCCACGACCACCGGTTCGGGCAGGTCCATCCCCTTGAGCTGCGCCATGATGAGCTTCTGATCTCCGACCAGTACCAGCACGCCCGATGAGAGCTTGAATATCTCTTTGGCCGCACCATTCACCGCCGCCACGTCAACCTTCCGCGCCGTTGCCAGATCGCGCTCGGTAGACGTAAACGGCGCCTGCTGGGCGATCAGTTCATCCGCCACCCCCAGCACTCCGCCCAGCGTGCCAAACGATTCGGCCATGTCGTTGAGATACGTCTCACGCGCCTTGCCGAGCTCCTCGGCGCTGATGTCGCCCGACCCAATCCGCGTCAGCTCCGCCATGAACTCCTTGAGCGCGGCCCCCGTCACGTCCGCCTTCACACTGCTCGACGCCGTCACCATGCCCAGCGCCGGCCGCGATACCACACGCGATCGAGCGCCGTAGGTATAGCCGTGCACCTCGCGAAGATTGCGATTGAGCCGACTTGTGAAACTCCCGCCCAGAATCACGTTCACCAGTTCGAGCGGCACGCGCCGCAAATCTCCAAAGCCAATCCCCGGCATGGCCATGTGCAGCACCGTCTGCACCGCGTCCGGGCGATCAACCACAAATACCCGCATCCCCGTCGAGCGGACATACGACACCTCATCGGGACTGCTCGCCACCGACGACTTCACGCTCCATGTCCCAAACGACCTCTCGAGAATCGACTTCGCCTCCGCCGCCGAGAGATCGCCCGCCACGACAATGGTCGCAAACTCCGGCCGAAAGAGCGCCCCGTGCAGCCCTTTCAGGTCATCGAGTGTGAGCCGCTTCACGCTCGCCGCCGTGCCTGACGCCGGCCACCCGTAGGCGTTGCGCTCGCCCAGGAGCAGTCGCGTCGCGACGCGACCGGCCACCAGCCCCGGCTGGTCGGCGATCTGCTCAAGCTCATCAAGATGCAGCCCCTTGGCCCGGTCAAAGTCCGTCGCGGCCAGCCTGGGCCGAATCGCCGCATCTGCCATCAGGCCCGTCGCGGCCTGGAAGTTTCGTCCCAGTGACTGCACCGAGACCGTGATCGACTCCTGCCCCGCATTGGCCGTGAGCGAAGCGCCGATGGCCGCAACCGCCTCGCTAAACGAGGCGGAATCACGCTCGCCCGCGCCTTCCTGCAGCATCGCCGCCGTCAGCGATCCCAGACCCGCCATTTCGGGCGTGTCGATGAGGCCCTCGTTCTTGACCACGTTAGGAGCCACCTGACCCGCACCCGCTGTGGCCGGCGGCTTGATCACCAGCGCCGCCGCCGTAAGGGGCAGGCCCGGCTTGCTCCACAGGTGAACCGAAATGCCATTCGCCAGTTTGAACGTCTCCGGGGTCGGCACTGCAAACGGCTTGGCCGCCGCATCGCCGGGCCGCTTGTCGCGAGTGGACTCTGCCCCCTTGGCCTCATCGGGCAGCACCCACTGCACCAGCTTGGCATCGGGCGTCAGGATCGTTCCGGCCCACGTCTTCACGCTTGCCGGTGTCGCCGAGCGGAACCGCGCCAGGTCTTTGTCGAGTGAGTCTGGGTTCCCCAGGTAATATTCGTACTCATTAAGTTTGTCGGCCCGTGCCCGCAGCGACTGCAGCGACGAGACCAGCCCCGTTTCAATCGTCGCCGCCCGCTGGCTCACTTCCGCCTCTGTCGGCCCTTCCTTGACCAGCTTGGCCACCTCATCATCCACCGCCCGCTCAACGCTCCACACATCGGCCTCGGGCTTGGTCAGCACCTCAATGCGAAGTATCGACCCCAGCGCCGAGTTTTCTTGCACGGCCGAGACTGACGCGGCGGTGCCATCGGCCACGATCAGCCGCTTGTACAACCGGCTCGACTTCCCGTCGGCGAGAATGAGTGACAAAATCGTCGCCTCCGCATCGCCCGCGGCGTAGGTTGCCGGGCTGTGGAAGCTGATGGCGATCTTGGGAAGTTGCACACTGTCGAGCATCGTGGTCCGCACCACGCGGTCGAGTTTCACCGGCGGTACCGACTTCTGGGGGGCGACATTCCCACGCGGTATTGAGCCAAACAGCCCCGCCACCATGGGCTTGATCTGCGCCGGGTCAAAGTCGCCCGCGACCACCAGCGAGCAGTTGTCAGGGGTGTAAAACGTTGCGAAGAAGTCCTTCACATCCAGGACCGTCGCCGCTTCAAGATCCTGGTGCGACCCGTAAACGTTGTTGTAGTACGGATGGGCCGGGGGATAGAGGGCCTTGGTGCTGAACTCATAGGCCCGCCCGTACGGGGTATTCTCCACGTTCTGGCGGATCTCGTTGCGCACCACATCGCGCTGCAGATTGAGTTTCTCAACCGTCATCGTGGGCCCCAGCTCCTCAAGCCGGTCGGCATCGAGCCACAGCAGCGTCGGCAGCAGCGACGATGGCCCCAGTGAAAAATAGTTCGTGCGATCAAGCGACGTGCTGGCGTTGTTGGCCCCGCCCCCTGCCTCCATCAGGTTGTCAAAGTCGCTCCCCGGCACCCGCTTGGTGCCCATGAACATCAGGTGCTCAAAGAGGTGTGCGAAGCCCGACCGTCCCGCCGGCTCGTTGCGGGCGCCGACCCGGTACCACAGGTTGATCGTCGCCACCGGAAGCGTGTGATCCTCATGCAGGATCACCGTCAAACCGTTGGCCAGTTGGTATTTTTCGTGCTTAAGCGTCTGGCCGAAGGCCGCCGCCGGAGCGATCAGAACCGAAACAGAGAGCACAGACAGAGCCAGCAACGTGCGATTCGCCATAGCCCAAGCGTATCACACCGCCGCCGCTCCTCCCCCACTCCCCTCACCGCCCCGCTTTAAACAGCATCCGCAGGCTGTCCATGATGTCCTCGCGCTCGTTCACCCGGCTCACCACCACCTTGCCGGCATCCGAGTCCGCCGGCGGGTTCTTGTCAACGAACGCTTCCTTCAACACCCCGTGGAAGTGCCCGCTGCCATACGCCGACTTCACCTGCACATAGCCGAACATGTTGCTGATCGGCAGGAGTTTCTTCTCAAGAAGCTCCACGCACAGCCGGTTGTCAGAATCTGACGAGTTGTCGCCGTCCGAAAAATGAAACAGATAGACGTTCCACGCCGCGGGGTCGTAGTGACGATCCAGCAACTGCCCGGCGCACTGCAGAGCGCTCGATATCCGTGTACCGCCGTCCTCCTTCATCGAGAAGAACGTCCGGCGGTCAACCTCGCTGGCGCTCACATCATGCACGATGTACCGGCTCTCGATCCCGTCATAGTTGCGCCGCAGCCACGTGTCTATCCAGAACGCCTGCAGCCGAACCAGTTGCTTTTGCTCCTCACCCATCGAGCCCGAAACATCCATCATGTACACGATCACCGCGTTACTCTGCGGCTTCTTTACCTCGCTCCAGGTGCGAAACCGCAGGTCGTCCTTGATGGGAATGATCACCGGGTTAGCCGGGTCATAGGTTCCTAGCGCCAGTTGCCGCTTCAACGCCTCGCGATACGTCCGCTTGAAGTGCCGCAGCGAGGCCGGGCCCACCGGCCTCACACCCGTGTACTTGTCCTTGATCGACGTAAGGCTGTGCTGCCCCTTGGGCTCAATCCGCGGGAGCTTCAGTTCCTCCGCCAGAATGTCCGCCAGTTCGTCCAGACCCACATTCACCTCGAGAATGTGCTGCCCCTCCTCCTCGCCCCCTTTGCCCTTGCCCCCCACCGGCTGGCCTTCCTCACCTTCGCCCATGCCCACGCCCGCGTTGTTGTCGCCATACCGAAACGTCGGAATGTCGATATCGTGCACCGGGATCGAGACCGCCCGCTTCCCCTCGCGACCGATCAGCTCGCCCTTGGCGATGAACTTGCGAAGGTCCTTGCGGATCTTGCCTTTGACGATGTGTCTGAAACGGCTGTGGTCTTGTTCGATCTTGTTGACCATGAATAACCCCCCGCACGAGAATCACCCATCGGCCCGACCCGCACCGGGAATGGACCCTCACCAGTTACTACGAGTCCTTGCGCACAAACGGCCGCGCTGGTTTCAACCCCGCGTCCTTTGGCCGCACAATCGGCCCACTCTTCATCGGCTGCTTTGAGCACTCGCGGGATCACCCGCCCGCCACCGCAGGCGCTCATCCCTCGTTATCCGCCTCAATAACCCTCAAGCGGCGTTGTCTGCCCTGCCCTCGCCAATACAGCCACGCCGCCGACGCCAGCCCAACCACAAGCGCCATCACCACCTCGCCCGCCCGCCCCAGCAGATCAACCCGCAAGCCCGCCGTCGCCGGCGCCATCGCCGCGCTGCGCGACAGCAACTCAACGGCCCACTCCCGAAGGCCCATCGGCACCGGGGGCAGCGTCGCCACCAGCGAAGTCGCCGCCAGTATCGACCCTTCCGAGTCGCGAATCGGGTGCCCGAGCATCGCAAACAGCACGCCATATCGAATCGCCGCCAGCCCCATGTCCGCATAGCGAAGCCCGAGCGCCAGCAGCAGCCGTCCAGCAAAGGCCGCCGGCCGTGCCGCACGAATCACCAGTCCCATCCCCAGTAACAGACCGCCGCCAAAAGCAAGGAGGGGCGAAACCCAACCGCCAAGGCCTGTCTGTGCCGCCCCAAGCGTCACCGCCACCATGATCGCCGCCGCCGCCACCGTGCACCCCATCGAGCACCCGATGACCACAAGCGAATGCCTCACCGCGATCCCGTGGAATCGGCGGTGATACGCGATCCGCCCCAGCAAACCCGGCTGAAGCGGCAAGTAGTTGAGCAGCCATGACGCCCCGATCAGCGCCGCCATCTCGCCCCGATCCACTCGGCCAAAGTGGCCAGTCAGCGTGCTGAACAGCGCGCTCGTCAGCAGCCAGTTACCAATCGGGATCAGCAAGAGCGCACACCACTGCCAGACCGTCGCGTGCTGCACCAGCGGCCACACCGCAGGGCCATCGGCCTGTCGTGCCGCCATGACGGCCGCGCCCACCAGCACGATCCCCACCACGTACAACGCCGGCCGCGCAAGCCGCTTCCAGCCCCGCGGGCCGGGCACAGCGTTCGGCGCAGTTGACGGAAGTTCATCCATTTCGAATCGTCGCCGAGGTAGCCGTGGCGCCGAGCCCGACTCGATTGCTCAATCCAGCGTTAAAAAGTTTCCACTCGAAGGCATGCGCGAGTACGTCCGTGGGGTCTCAGCCTGCAGCCGTTTGCGCATGATCGACGCAACCGCCCTGGTCAGGGGGTCCGCCGAAGCGTTTCCCGCCGCCAGAACCGGGTCGTCCTTGTCCACCGCCCGAGTAATCATCTTGTACCGAAGCACCCGTGCATCCGGCTCGGCAATTCCTGACAGGACCGCGTCGAAGTCCAGCAGGGCGCGATAAAAACGCGCCGAGGGCATCATCAACAGAATCATCGCCCGCTCGGTTGAGTCAGCCTTCTCGTAGCGATTCGCCAGCGCGTTAGAGATGGCCTGTTTCTCCACAACCGAAAGCGACTTCGAGCTCGCGAAGCCCGGAAGGTTCGCCTCTTCGTCGCGCGCCATTCGATACCGAATCGCCGCAATCACCACAACGAGCTCCTCGGTCGTGCCCGTTTCAAGCCGCTTGGCGATCGCCCCCGCGTCAAACTTGCCCTCGCCGCACCCAGGAACCGCCGACCGAATCACGACAGGCGTATCCGCCGTCAGCGAGAACGGTCCGGCCACACGCGTCATCGTGTCCTTCCTCGTCGCGCCCTTCCAGGTCTCCTCTCGCTTCATCCGAAACCCTTGAATCGCTCGCCACCGCAGACGCATGACATCACAGGCGTTCAACTCCGCAAACCACGCACTTAAGCCCGGCTCAGCCCAGGCTTGAACGCGCATTTCTTCACCCGGGGCCAGGAAATACCGCCGCTCGAGCGAGACCACCTCCGCCGCCCCCGGCGACGAATCCTTCACCCCAACAGTCACTTCCGCCGTCAATAGCACCCGGCTGTTGATCGCCCGCTCGTTCCCCACCGCCAGCGCAATCGGCGCTTCGTTGCGAATCACGATCTCGACTGACGCCTTGCTGAACGGCTTCAGGTCCTTCTCGACAGGCAACATCGAGAACGCCACGAACTTGCCCGGATTCGTCGCGACCGCCTCCAGCCACTCCGGAACCCCCGACGCTACCGCCTCAAGCTCCCCGGCATCCGCCGTTACCCGCGCCGGCGGAGCCGACCCCGCCCCCGCGAGCGAGACCGCCCGGCTTTGCGCCCACGCCCCCGCCAGCGTGCCACGCAACTTGATCGAAAGCTCGGCGAAGTGTTTTGCCGCCGCCGCCCGGTCGCCCCGCACCGCCTGCGCCGCCGCCAACCCGAGCTCGGCAAGCAGGTCACCCCGGCCGGCCTGCCTCTTCAAAAGCGCCTCGCCATCCTCGAGCGTCTTGGTTCTCTCCGATTTGTTGTCAGCATCCAGCTCGTCGGGGCTCAGGCCCTCGGCCTCGCGAATCTTCGTCCATCCCTCAAGCCTGGCCAGTACGCTGTCGGGCACATTTGGATTGACTCGCAGCGCACTCACCTGCTTGCTCGCCTCGTCGGTCTGCTGGCCGGTCAAACAGCGGACCCACAACAAATCGACCTGCATGTTCGAAACGAGCTTCTTGGCGTCATCAGCGCTCATCGCTTCGCCGCGAATCTGGTCGTTGAGCGCGTTGCTCTCGAAGTTCGCCGCGTTCTGCGCCAGCTCACCAAGCCCCAGCGACGTAAACACATCGTTTCCGTCGGCGCTCGCCGCGACGGTCCACGCCCGCACGAGCTCCGACGGCCGGTAGACCTCCCGCAGCAAAGCATCCAACCATTGTTCGGTCGGAATGTTCGCCGCCCTCTTTGTCTCTCGATCCATTCGCTGGTTGCGCTTCTCAACATAGAACGGCTGCGTAATCTCGGTCACCACCTTCGCCGGCGAACTGCTCGCCCACAACGCCACGTATCGCTCCGCGACGAGATCAGGCGAGAGCCGTTCCTGGCCCGCGGCCACCATGTTATTGTGCAGGTCATAAAAACGCAGCGCACCCTTCGCAGCGCCGTGCTCCAACATGATCCGCGCGATCGACAGCGACGGCGCCGGATCAATCGGATCAGCCGCCATGATCACCAGCAAGCTCTGCACCACTTCGCGCGGGGACGCATTGCCCGCCATGATCACCGAGTGCAGCAATCCGGCCGCTTCCTTGTTCGTCGGATCGAGTTTCAGCGACTGCCGCAGCGCCTCAGAGAACCCGGCCGAATCAGCCTGCTCCCGCGCCAGCAGCGCCAGGTCGAGCGACAGCCGACTCCGCACGCCGGGGTCAATCCCCGCGCCCCGCGGCCCCACAAATGTCTTCAGCGCCTTCACGCGCTCGCCAACGGTTTGCATGCCCGCAATCGTCGACGAGATGAGCGTCATCTCGGCAACCTTGTCGCTCGGGTCAAGCTTGTGGATCAGCCGTGTGACTTTGATAGCCCGCGTCTCATCGCCAAGCTGCACGCACGTCTCGGCCAGCAGCCGCAGAAGGTCCAGATCCTCCGGTGTCCGGCTGAGCGCATCCTCGATCATGATGCGGGTGAGTTCATACTCCGCCTGCCCGGGGGTGCGCGCAACCTTGAGATCCACGAGCGCGATCCGCGCCGTGGTTCTGGCAAGAATGCCCGCAAACTCCGACGCCTCAATCCGCGGCTGACTGACGCCCGAACTCTCCCCCAGCGACACGCTCGCCGCCGGTGCGGTGGGCGGCACCGCCGGTGCAGCGGGTGGTGCAGCGGGTGGTGCCACAGGCGCAGCAGGCGTTTGAACCAGTCCGGCGGCCGAAAGCGGGCCCATCGGGCCAGCGAGACCCACGAGCAGAACAAGAAGTCTGGCGTGTTGAACCTGCCGCATCAATGACGTCCTTTTCCGTTCATACGCCGCACAAGGGGTCAGGGGTCGAATGGTCACGACCCCGCCGAAAGCCACACGACGAACATCGTCGCAAGGCCCCCCGTCAGGGCGAGCCCGCTCAGAAGCTGCACCGCCCCGGTCAGTCGAGTATCGGCGTGCGGGCAGAGCCGGTCGCACACCAAGGCCGAGAATACCACCTGTCCCGCTGAAATGGCCGTGAAGCCGGCCACGGGCGCAAGCTGAGCCAGCGGAATGGTCTCAGGAAGACGCAGCCGAACCGCCGCGATACCTGCCACCACCATCAGCCCGGCCCAGACCGTCGCCAGCACCAGCCGTAACACCAGTTTGATGCGCCCCGATCCGTTCACGCACGAAGCCCCTTCACCAAATGAGCGCGGCAGAACGGCCCGCCGCATGGCGAAGATGATAACGCAACTCCGGCATCAGTGTCAGAACTTGGCCCCGGAAACGCTCCGCGGGCTCAGCCCATCGCCATCGACATCAGGAACTCGGTGTTGGTCTTCACCTTGCCCAGGCGACCCTTGATGAGCTCCATCGCCTCAACCACGTTCATGTCGCTGAGCACTTTACGCAGCCGGTGAACGAGCTCAAGTTCCTTCTTGTCAAGCAGCAACTCCTCACGGCGCGTGCCCGACGCGGGAATGTCAATACACGGATAAATCCGCTTATCCATGAGCTTGCGGTCAAGGTGCAGTTCGCTGTTGCCCGTGCCCTTGAACTCCTCGAAAATCACCTGGTCCATCTTGGACCCCGTATCAACAAGCGCCGTCGCCACAATCGTGAGTGAGCCGCCCTTCTCGATCGAACGGGCCGCGCCAAAGAACTTCTTCGGCCGCATAAGCGCCGCCGCGTCGATACCGCCCGACATGATCTTGCCGCTGTTGCCGATCTCGTTGTTGTAGGCCCGCGCCAGACGCGTAATCGAGTCGAGGAAAATGACCACGTCGTCGCCAAACTCAACCATCCGCTTGGCCTTTTCGATCACCATCTCGGCCACCTGAATGTGTCGCGCCGGGTTCTCGTCAAACGTGCTGGCCACCACCTCAACACTGGGGTGGGTGTTGCGCTTAAAGTCCGTGACTTCTTCGGGCCGCTCGTCAACCAGCAGCACGATCACCTTCACGCCGTCATAGTTCTTGGCAATCGCCTTGGCCATCTTCTGCAGCAGCACCGTCTTGCCGGTGCGAGGCGGGGCCACAATCAGCGCCCTCTGCCCCCTGCCGATCGGCGTCACCAAGTCCACGATGCGGCATTCAATCTCATCGGGCGTGGTCTCAAGAATGAACCTCGACTCTGGGTGCAGCGGGACCAGGTCCTCAAAGTTCTTCCGCTCAAAGCACTTGGCCGCCGGCCGGTTGTTCACCTGATCAACCCGCAGGAGCGCAAAGTACTTCTCGCTCTCCTTCGGCGGACGGATGAAGCCCCGAACCACCATCCCCTTGCGCAGGCCAAACCGCCGGATCTGTGTCGGTGACACGTAAATATCGTCCGGACCCGCCAGATACGACTGCTCCGGCGAACGCAGGAAGCCAAAGCCGTCCTGCATCACTTCCAACGTTCCGTCGCCCACCATCAGGCCGGTCCGGGCCGCGCGGGCCTTCAGCACCCGGAAAATCAGGTCCTGCTTGGGGGTCTGCGAATACTCCTCGAGCCCCTCTTTCTTGGCAATCTTGTGCAGTGAATCGATATCCAGCGCCTGCAACTGCGAAATCGTCAGCGAGTCATTGAGCGTCGCTGGGTCGGCCTTCTTCACCGCCTGCTCAAGCTCGGTCGCTTCTCTCTCAAGCTCCTCATCAAGCGGAAGCCCATCCTGACCCGGCGTGCCGCGAATCTCGTATATCGCCGGCAACCCGCTTCCGCGGCTGCCGCCGCCGCCACCACCACCGCCGCCTCCGCCTCCTCCGCCGCCCCCACCACCACTACCACCACCTTCGTAGTACCCACCACCGCCGCCACCGCCTCCAAAGCGCTTCTTCTTCTTGTTGCGGCGGTGACCGGCAAAGAACGGCATCGACGGATTCCCCGCCCCGCCTCCTCCACCGCCGCCGCCGCCGGAATACCCGCTGCCATTGCCGTAGCTGGTCGGCGCGGGAGCCGGGTTAGATGGCGGAACCTGGGAAGGGCCGTTTGGCTTGGTCGTCACGTTCAACTCCAGG
>Ga0105047_10000463_pt1 | contig 68838 bp, 63 predicted proteins | sample MAT04_FD_78384 | JGI IMG/M metagenome (GOLD analysis project Ga0105047, IMG submission 78384) | Freshwater microbial communities from Lake Fryxell liftoff mats and glacier meltwater in Antarctica - MAT-04 (megahit assembly) | ecosystem: Environmental > Aquatic > Freshwater > Ice > Liftoff... | reverse complement strand
ACCATACTCTTGGGTTGAAGGATGTCGTACCAGTGCTCGAACGCCAGGTTGGTGGTGATGATTGTTGGTCGACCTGCTTCGTAGCGTTCTTTCATGAGTTTGAAGAAGCTGTTCATCTGCTCGAGATAAAGCCTGTGCCACTTGTCGAAAGCAAGTTCCCTTGATTTCGACAAGTCTGGTATCCTTGTTATTTCAGGTGAGTGACAAAGCTGGAACTCAGAATTACAGGGTCATTCGTGATAATTGGAATATCAAGATGCCTTGCCGTGGCTGCAATAAGCCGGTCGTGAAGTTCGAGAATGTCGGTGATCTCGGATGCGACTTTCAAGATTTCCAGATCGGGCGGTTCAAAGTGATAGTTTTCGCTTTGCATCAGTTCTTCGGCCTGGAATAGATCCACCAAGATCCTGTTTTTCTCAAACAGATACATCACTTCCATTAATACGATAGCCGGGATAATGATAATGTTTTCACCCTGATCAGCGTCCAAAAAAGCCTGATGGCAGACATCATTGATAACCTTCCGGCCCATCATGAATTTGACAAGAGCATGTGTGTCGGTAACAAAACTATTCATTCCCGAACTCCTCTTCCAGGTGTTTCCAGTTTTCCTGTCTTAATTTCGTTAAGTCCATGGAATCAACAGTATACCCTTTCAAAATTCCCTGAAGTTTGATGATCTTCTTTCTTGTGGGCTGCTTTTTCTTATAGTTCAGAAAATCTATAAAGTCGGCTACTGAACATAATTCCTGGCCGGAAAGCTTACCTAATTTATTGAAGATTTCATGTTGTTTCATCGCCGCTTCATTCATCAGATCACCTCACTTATCAAATTCAAGATGCCATCGGTTGGCTGTTCTGTCCTGCCAATCGTTGGAACTGATTTTTAAGGATAAATGCGTCCAGGATTTCCTTAATTGTTGCTTTGTCCTGGTCGGAAAGTTTGTCGACTTCTTCAAGTCGTCGCAGTAAATCTCTGTCAGCAATTTTTGCCGGTAAAACATCATCGCGGTCTTCAAACAGCAGATAATCAAGCGACACATCAAAGAGTTTCGCCATACGGATGATAACATCGGTAGAAGGGATATGGACACTCCGCTCATACCCGGATATCTGCTTTTGATGGACACTCAGCTTGTTTGCAAGCTGTGCCTGTGACCATCCCTTTTCCTGTCTCAATCTTTTTACATGCTCACCAATAGCCATTGCATGCTCCCTTTGCAGCAAGAAGATAGGCAACTCGAAACCTTATTAATTACTATGTTGCCTTTAAATTTGCTCTACGTCAAGGTTTTGATATTGACACATGGAGCACTGAAGGTATCGTATAATATACGATGGACCCCACTTTTTTCAAGAAGTCTTAAATATATAAGGTGGGGGCGGCTGAAAATAAAAAAGCCATCAACCGAAATACTCGCCAAAGTCCAGGTTGATGGCTCCAAAACCCCGGCAAGAGAAGCCGAAGATCCTTTCCTCTACTGCATCTCCTGCCCAAAATCAATTTTTTGTATTCAAGGGGAAAACAAGGGACATCTCCCATGTTTCGTAGTCGCAAAGTAACAATAATCCCGAGAATACCATATGAGCCAGGAATAATCAGAGACGCTTCCTAGCAGTTCGATTCATTAATAGCATTACAAAACAAATCAGGTCAATTCCAGATCAAATTTCTTCCATCGGAATGGAACAGGTGCCTCATTGATTTCAGCAATTCCTTTGAGTATGCGCTCCTTCAATTCTTCTTTTGAAGTTACACGGATGTGACGCAAAAAGGAGCGAGCCATTTTTGAAAAAGCACACTCAACCAGATTCAGCCAAGAGCCGTGTTTCGGCGTATGGACATACTCGAATCTCCCGGGCCGTGAGGCCAGATATTTCATGGTTTCCTTTGAAATGTGTGCAGAGTGGTTATCCAATACCACCCTGATGATTGCTTCAGATGAATAATGAGAGTCAAGGCGCTTAAGAAGATCAATAAACTCACAACTGCGATGCCTTAGTTCTACGTTGGCAATGATCTCTCCGGTGTGTAAATCGAGCGCAGCAAGAATGGATAAAGTTCCATGCCGAACGTATTCATAATCCCGTGCAACTGAAGACTCTTTTCCCGGAATCGGCGGAAGATCAGGAGCCGTCAGTCCTATTGCCTGTACACCTGGCTTTTCGTCAACGCTAACCGTATAGATAGGAGTTGGCCTGTTGTCACCGATTGCACCGGCCGGAAAAAGTGCAACATCTTGATAGACCATCAGTACTTCCCGCATTTTTCGCTCGAACTCGGGATCACGTTTTTCAAGATAGCAGCAAATCCGATGAGGCTTTATGTCTTTCTCAATTAAAAATACGCCAGACGGTAGCCTTAACCGCGCTCGCCAAGCGGGGAAACCCTGCTTCTACAGCGTGCTTGGCCACATAGCGTGCAAGTGCTGACAATGTCCATAGCTCAGAAGTAAGCCCATGATCCTTGGGTTTTGTGCATGCTATGTTGACCACCCATGCCTTGGCATCATCTAAAATCTCTGGTTCCCTGGGCCTATGGTACGTATCTTTCAGCCCAGCTTGTGCGCCAGCGGCAAGTGCCTTGTCAATGCATTTGTTCCTTAAATTGTCAGGAGAGGCTGGGTGATATTGATTTCCCAGAGGGGAAATTCATTTTTCTATTGATAGGTTTTTAGGACTACCTCCCAAGTGAATACCAGAAGTAGAATCTTAAGTTGAGGCATCTGGTAAATTAGTTTAGATTCGATTTGGCAACCATAATACATTCACGCTCGGCTTGGTTTGCATGAGGTGCACGAACAAACGCGGAGGCCGCTTTCGCCGCCGACAACCAACAATAGCAACACCTTTCAGGTTAGTTGTAGGAGAAATATCAATGCAATGCATTTGCGAAAAACTTGGTGCTGATTTTTCTGAACTCTCGCCGGTCTGCATAGGCAACCTTTGGCTGTTTCGGGATCTGCCGGGTGAAACACTAATGGCAATGAGCCAGTCGGCAATACGCTATCGAAAACATCGAGGTGAGCGGATTTTTCTAGAGGGAGATTTGGCGAACACCATGTTTCTAATAAAAGGCGGCAGGATCAAACTTAGTAAACTGGCCGAATCGGGAAACGAACTTATTCTTGGTTACAGAAAACCAGGTGATTTTATAGGAGAAAATATCCTCACCGACACGGAAACCTATCCCTGCAGCGCCTGGTGTCAGGAGGAGACACTCATCTGTGGTTTTTCAAAGCAGCAGTTTAACGCACTGGTTCTCGAACATCCACAAATTGGGCTGCAGATTATCAGGAATATGAGTGAGCGGATTGCCTGGCTCTCAGATCAGGTTGGCAATCTCACTGTCACCAACATAGAGGACCGTCTGCACCGCGTTTTACAAAATGTGGCAAAAGAACAAGGATCAGAAGATGAACGGGGCTATGTCCTTAATTTTTCAATCACCCATGAAGAACTCGGATTTCTCATAGGTGCCCACCGAGTCAGTGTAACACGGGCCATGAATGCGTTAAAACAAAACGGCAAGATAGCAGTTGACGGAAAATCACTTGTTATCGCTCGCATTCCTCAGGAACCGCCATTGTCCTTTTAAAAATTCATTCTGAATTTATAGGAAACTCTTCTCATTTTTTATCAGTTCTGTAGCCGGCGCTACAACACGATTTTTATAACCGGTTACAATATGAACTCTACAGTCATTAGAAAAACGGCTGACGAAGAAGTTTTTCAGCTGCAAAGTCTCAAAACTCATTTATCTGGAGGGAAGAATGAAGATTCTCGGAATATCAGGCAGTCCACGCAAAGAAAGTCAATCCGGTGTATATAAGCTGGTCGAAACTGTTCTTGAAAATAGCGGTTGTGAATATGAACTTATTTCACTGCGCGGCAAGAAAATATCCGGTTGCATAGCCTGTTTGGGTTGCGTGAAGGACAATATATGCAAGGTGGATGACGATCTGACCGAGCTGAGACAGAAAATAGTTGAAGCTGACGCCTATGTGTTCGGATCTCCCAATTATTATTCAACAATTAACGCAATGTTCCATGCGTTTATTGAACGGTGGTTCCAATTTCGCCATCAGACGGGGAATACACTTTGGGGAAAAGTTGCCGTCGCCGTTGGTGTAGGTGGTACCGCTGGACAAGCTCCTGCTGATGCAATCGAGAAGTTTCTGCTTTACAACTTTGTAGAAACCGTCGCCAAAGTATCGGGTCAGGGTGCAGCCTCCTGCTACAGCTGCGGTTACGGTGAAACCTGTCAAGTGGGTATCCCGATGATGCTGCATGGACCGGAAGTGAAAATAACCGAAGACATGATTCCAAATGTCGGCAAACAGCCGGAATTGATGAAAGCAGCCGTGATCGCAGGTGAGGTTTTGGGGCAACGACTTCGGGAGGGAAACGACCGTCAAAAAACGACCCAAGCCATGCAGGCAAAACTCATGGCGATGTTTGGTGAAACTGTCTGACAAAAGGAGATATAACTCGCATGGCTCCATATGCCTTCATTTATGGGGTATATCCCGCGCACCGAACGACTGTTATGGAACAACGCGCCGCAGGTAGCGCGAATGTTGCGGGACGACGGGGTCGACCTTGCGATTCTTGTCCCCTCGTGACCGGTTTGCTCCCAGTCCGTGGGACTGGTTCAACGCATCCTTGATGTTTTCGGCTTAGCGACGATTTCTCTCTCGCTGGTGAAGGAGATTACCGAGTTGGTCAAACCATCCAAGGCACTATTTATCCAACACCCTTTTGGATTGACTCAGGTGATGTAGGCGATGTTTCGACTCATGAAGCTGTACTTCGGGATTGCCTGATTTTCGCTTCACAGCAACTTCCGGCCGGTTCGATAATAGATTTGCCATACCAATGGAAGGACGATTTGCGAGAGCGACAACTCCGCAAAGAGGCCCATTAATTGAGTTCTATTATTCGTGGAAACAGTTTGCGAGAAGAACAGTAATGAAATCAATTCTTGCAGCAGACATCGGCGGCACCAATAGCCGTTTTGCCCATTTTCAAATCGAACGGAACGGCGCACTTGTTCTGAAAAATACGAAATGGCTACCCACCACCGAGGCCAACTCATTTGCTCAGCTACTTGAACAATTGCGTGCCGGCGATTTCACCCTTTCGACCGATCAGGCAGATATCGCGGTCATCGCAGTAGCCGGACCCGTGGAACAACGTTCCTATTGCGCCCCACCCTATATTGCCTGGGATATTGATCTGAGAAGAGAACAGAGCGAAAACCTCCCCAAAGAAACCTGCCTGATCAACGATTTTGTTGCCCAGGCCTATGCCTGCCGTTCTCCAGTGGGTCTAGCCGCCAGGACTGTACTCTCCGGCAAGCCCGATTTCGAAGGCGTCATAGGTGTGCTTGGGGCCGGCACTGCCCTTGGCAAGGCAACACTTGTACCGGTCCCTGATAATGGGTTTCTGGCCTTGCCATCCGAGGGGGGCCATGCCTATTTCCCTTTTGTCTCACAGCAGGAATTTGCTTTTCAGAAGTTCTATCGGGACAAGAGCGGTCAGAATCATATTACCGGTAATCTGGTGGTCTCCGGTCGTGGGCTGCGCTATCTTCACTGGTATCTCACTGGCAACGATTTCGAACCTCAACAGATAACCGCCCTCTTTGCAGAGGAAAAGGCATCCGAAACTCTGGCCTGGGCTGCAAAATTCTACGGCCGCATTTGCCGGGACTATGCCCTTGAGGTGCTGGCTCTCGGTGGGCTACATCGCCGGCGGAGTGGCCGCCAGAAATCCCGATATCCTCACCCATGAAAATTTCCGGGACGAATTTATGAATTCACCGACTATGGGGCATCTACTGGAAAATATACCTGTTTATCTCATCGACAACCAGGACAGTGGCCTTTGGGGAGCTGCTTTTTATGGGCAGCAAATTTTACAAAAAGGATAAGAGCTACGGCAGAGGATAAGAGCAGCAAAATTATTCAGAAAATCGTCATTGCCTGTATCATCGTTTTGGGGATTATTATCTTCCGCTATTTCGATCTGGGACAGTATCTTTCTCTCGAATATATCAAGGCGTCCCAAGAGAAATTTCAATCGCTCTATCTGGAGAACCGCGTCCTTGTTATTGCAACGTACATGGGAATTTATATTGCGGTCACAGCCCTGTCGCTGCCAGGAGCAGCTGTGCTCACCCTGGCTGGAGGCGGTTTGTTCGGTTTAGTGGTCGGCACACTGGCGGTTTCTTTTGCCAGCACCATCGGCGCCACCCTGGCGTGCTTGGGCTCCCGTTTTTTGTTGCGGGACTTGGTTCAGAACAAGTTCGGCGATAAGTTGGTCACCATCAACAATGGTATTGAAAAGGAAGGGCCTTTTACCTTTTTTCCCTGCGCTTAGTGCCGATTTTCCCATTTTTTGTGATCAATCTGCTAATGGGGCTTACCCGGATGCGCTTGCCCACTTTTTTCTGGGTATCGCAGATAGGTATGCTGGCTGGCACCCTCGTTTATGTCAATGCCGGTAAAGAACTTTACATATTTAAGCGAAAGAGCATGGGGGACAGTACGGGAGGATTACAGCCATGACGGTGTGGCATGGGAATATTTTGATTACGATCAGGCCTGTTCCCGTGCCTACCGCTGGAATGAAGATGGCATGGGGGGCATCTGTGACGTGGAACAGCGTTTGTGCCTGGCTCTATCGCTTTGGAATGGGCGTGACCCTATCCTCAAGGAGCGCATGTTCGGACTCACAGGAAATCAAGGCAATCACGGGGAAGACGTGAAGGAGTGTTTTTTCTACCTGGATGCCACTCCCAGTCACAGCTTCATGCGCTATCTCTACAATTATCCGCAGGAGACTTTTCCCTATTCCTCTCTTGTGGAGGAAAATAGACGGCGATCACGCATCGATCCGTCGTTTGGCATCATCGATACGAATGTTTTCGCTGAAAATCGCTACTGGGACGTGGAAATCACCTATGCCAAGGAAACTCCAGAAAGCATCTTTGCCCGTATAAAAGTCAGCAATCGGGGGCCGGATACCGCGACATTACATGTCCTCCCCTCCCTTTGGTTCCGGAATACCTGGTCATGGGGTGAGGACAATAAGGGAGAAAACCCGAGCTACGCATCCTCGAACCTGGTAAGGAAGCCTGGGCGGTGGAAGCACATCACAATACCCTTGGACGCTACTTCCTGTATGGCAGGCAACAGGCAAAAATCGTTTTCACAGAGAACGAAAGCAATATGGAGCGGCTTTTTGGCACATCCAACCCCTCGCCATATGTCAAAGATTCTTTTCATAGGATGGTTATTCATGGTGAACAAAATACGGCCAACCCATACCAAACAGGTACTAAATTTGCTGCCTGGCATGAAATCACCTGTGACTCCGGGAAAGAAGTTACCATCGAGCTGTTGTTAACCAAACACGCTGTTGATGCTCCTTTTGTTGGGGTTGAGGATACTTTCACCCATCGTCTTGAGGATGCCGATTCCTTTTACCGCGATCTGGTTCCAGGAGCCAATCGTGAAGACGCCCTCATTTTTCGTCAGGCTATGGCCGGCATGATCTGGTGCAAGCAATTTTTCCATTTTGATGTGGGCCGTTGGCTGGACGGCGACCAGATTCCACCTCCTGAAACACGAAAACAAGGTCGAAACCGGAATTGGCGGCATTTGCGGGCATCGATATTATTTCCATGCCGATCAATTATTCCATCCTCCAAGCCTTGTCTAAGTTCCATCGCTACTTTGGGTCTAACTTCACGGTAACAATTCCTGGGGTGGAAGATGAAACCTTGAATTTGCAAGAGGTAGTCAATCGAGTTTCTGAAAACTTGATCAACATTTTCCGCTGGGACAGCGAGGGACGAATCGCCGCACTACCAGAGAAGAGCCCGTTTCAGAACAATCCTGAATGGAGTGATTTGCGGTTATTTCATGAATATTTTCATGGAGAAACAGGGCTCGGACTTTAGCTGGATCAATTACAGTTGCGACCGGAACAACTGCACCCCATCCTCTGTGATCATTCGCCCCACCAAGCGACTGAAGATTATGCGGCTGAATTGCGTCGTTTTTTCGGTGAACAACCGCCCCAGTTTGATCTGGTCTTCCTCGGTTTGGGCGAGGACGGCCATACGGCCTCGCTGTTACCGGGTTCTGAGGCTTTGTATGAAGATGTTCATTGGACCGCTGTTACACGACGCGCTCATGAACCATTCAGCCTGGTAACCTTGACTGCGCCGTTGCTCAATCAGGCAGCTTTGGTGGTGTTTCTGGTGACAGGTCGCAGCAAGGCCAATGTATTACAATCCATACTGGAAGAGACCGGTCAATAGCGACCATTCCCAGCACGGCTCATTCGACCGCTGTGGAGGGATTTGTACTGGTTCGTCGAGCTTGAAGCGGCATCGGAATTAGATTTAACCAAAACGGATAAGAATCACTGAATAATCGCCAGATTTGCAAACCGAAATGAGTCCCAGGAGGATTATCTGATGGAAAATGAAATTTCACAACGACCCTTATCCCAACTTTCAGTCTGGAGGTATCTCAAGAGGATCAGAACTATCCTTCTTCGAGTTCTTTTTAAGAGAGATCCAGGCCACGCTGTTCGTTCCAGCGGCGAAAGTGTTGGGCTTTTTCTTGACCCATCCAAATATCGTATTCCCTTGAATACCATGCGGTTGCTGGGATCGTTCAAATGTTCTCTGTTTGCCATCGTCCTTGTCAGTATAAGTTTGTGGCTGCACCCTGCCGCTGCTGCCCCGTCACCCGACCTTTGGCCACGCTGGCAGGCCAATTCATTGAAAAGCACCCAGACCATTGACCACAATTCCTGGGACATGTTGCTGAAAAAGTATCTGGTTACCAACCATCCCTCAGGGATAAATCGCTTCAGGTATGCAGCTGTCTCAGCAGCCGATCGGCAGATACTGAAAAATTATCTGGAACAACTTGAAAAAACCAGCGTTACTTCTTTGAACCAAAACGAGCAGAAAGCCTTTTGGGTCAACGTGTACAACGCTCTTACCGTACAAGTCATTCTCGATCATTTTCCGGTAAAAAGCATCATGGACATCGGTATCTCGCCGGGGCTGTTCAATAAAGGACCATGGGATGCTAGACTCTTAAAAATTGAAGGCGAGCAACTCAGCCTGAACGACATCGAACATCGGATTATAAGACCAATATATCGGGATAACCGACTTCACTACGCCCTGAACTGCGCCAGCCTTGGCTGTCCCAATCTCCAGCCAACAGCCTATACCGCCGCCAACATGGAACAACTCCTTGTGAAAGGGGCAACCGATTATATCAATCACCCCCGTGGGGCAAAGATGGTGGATGGTAAGCTACAGGTCTCAAGCATCTACAATTGGTTCCAAGGAGATTTTGGCGACTCCGAACAGGGGGTGATTCGCCACCTCTTGCAATATCTCTTCGAAGGCAATCTGGCAAACACAGTACGTTCGTACGACAAGGGCCTCCGGTATGATTATGACTGGACTGTCAATGCCGCTGAGTAAAACGGATAAAACAAGCGATACCTTGGGAGGATGCACATGAACGAAAGAAGCCAGTTCAAGACTGTTGCACCGGACAATAAACCCACTGCCGACACTCGGCTTGCCGTTGTCATTCCCGCGCTCAACGAGGAATCTTCTATTGGTCTAGTCATCCAGGCAATTCCTCGCCCGCTGGTTGCGGAGATCATTGTAGTAGACAACGGATCGACCGACCGCACTGCAGCTGTTGCACGGGATTCGGGTGCCATCGTGCTCTTTTAATCCAAAAAAGGCTATGGTTATACTTGTTTAACAGGAATACACCATGCGGTCGATTATCGAGCAGACATCATCGTGTTCCTTGATGGAGATTTCAGCGACTACCCGGAAGATCTCCCGGAGATTGTCAGGCCAATCATTGAACAGGGGTACGATATGGTCATCGGCTCGAGGATGATCGGCAGACGAGAAAAGGGGGCCTTGTTGCCGCAAGCCTTGTTTGGCAATTGGCTTGCTTGCACGCTTATTCGTCTTTTTTGGGGGTATCGGTTTACCGATCTCGGACCATTCCGGGCAGTCAGGGTCGATGTCTTGCAGCGGATGGCGATGCGTGACCCGACCTTTGGATGGACTGTCGAGATGCAGATCAAGGCCGCCAAACTCAAGCTTAAGAGCACAGAGGTACCCGTCTGTTATCGCAAACGCATCGGAACATCAAAAGTGACGGGGACTTGGGCGGCACCGTGAAAGCATCCGTGAAGATTCTCTACCCCATCTTTAAATATCTTTTGGTTGAGGTCTAGATGTCCATCCGTCAGATCATTTTCTTCGGCGTTATTCTTGAAGGGTTGTACCTGACCTTTTTCTTAACAACCGATTTATTGACCGATATCGCGATGTTTATTGTCGTGAACGCAATTGCATACAGTCTTCTCGCCTATATCGTTTATGCAAAAAGACAAGTGGGACGATATGTGGATGGTGATGCGCATCGGCTTTGGTTGATTATCGGTTTCGCTCTACTTTTTCGACTGACTCTACTTCCACATGATCCTGTCGCAACCGATGATATCTACCGCTATATTTGGGATGGAAAGGTTGCTGCATCTGGTTTCAATCCTTTCCAGTATGCCCCGTCCAATCCGATATTTGCTCCCCTGCACAGCGTTGATCTGCCGGCGAAAATCAATTTCCCGGAGATGAGAACAATCTATCCGCCTTTGGCCCAGGGATTATTTCTCGTATCTCATCTGGTATTTGGTGAATCGATATCAGGGCTCAAGTTTCTGCTCATCTTGTGCGATCTCGGAACGATCATGTTACTACTGAAGTTATTGACTCGTTTCAGCATCAACGCTGAGGCAATAATTCTCTATGCCTGGTCTCCGTTGCCGATCATGTACTTCGCTTTGGATGGTCATATCGACGCCTTGGGCATTCCGTTTGTCCTTCTCTTTTTGAATTTTCTGTACGCCTCCAATAAAGTTCAATCCGCAATTTCGCTGGGCTTGGGGGGGCTTGCAAAATTATATCCTCTCTTTCTTCTTCCCTTGTTGTGCAGAAAGGGCCGTAAGTTTGAGTGGGCCTGGATTCCCGGAATCCCGCTCCTCATTTTGATAGTTGGTTATCTTTTCTATTGGAACCCATCTTCAGGGGGGATCCTCGAATCCCTTTCGGTCTTTAGTTCTACGTTCTCCTTCAACGGTTTGCTTTACAGCCTTATATGGCGAATACTGGGCTCAAATGCCGCCGCACATCTGGCCAGCGCTGCTATGTTCGCCTGTTGTCTGGTCTTCATCTTTTTCATGAGGAGATCGATTCTCGAAAAAGTATTCCTTTCCTTTTTTTTCTTTGCACTCTTTTCACCGGTTATCCATCCCTGGTATCTCACCTGGCTTGCGGCACTGCTGGTCCTCCGGTGGTCAGCCTCGGTGTTCATTCTTCTCGGCCTTTCCAATTTGAGCAATCTTGTGGTGTACCGGCATCGGCAAACTGGCGTGTGGGAGGAAACCGTGTGGCTGATGGTGCTAGAGTATCTACCGTTTCTTTTTGTACTGGCCTGGGAATTCGCGTTAGGGAGATTTTCGTTTGAACAAACATCCACTACGGTCGAACGACGAGTAACCTGAAGTTTGCAGACTGAACATCGTATCACCATTTATCGTGACCTGGTGCTAAAGATCATTGATGATATCGATCAATGGCTCTGCCGGGAAACTAATTGGATTAAAGGTATCCCCGGTGCGAATGATGATGCTTGGTCCCTCGGTATGGGCGCTGTAGACGATGTGATGATTCTTTATCGACCCGGCATGTAGCCAAGAGCTGCCAAAGGGATCCATGGGGGTGTGGCCGACGATTACCCGGGTTTTTGGCAGCATTTCCAGTCCTTTTCTCAGCCTCTTGACGTCGCCCTTGGTGTATCCGCCCAAGTGGTTTGGCAGTTGCATGCGCGTGGTGACAAGTTCAATAGCCAGGTTCGGGTTGCCGGCGATATTGATAAGATCATCTCTACTGATCGTTTCCTGCGGCGGTCCGGCATGGCAGGCAATAAAGCTGTCGGAGAGGATTACGTAGGGCAGCGAATCATAAAAGTTTTGCATCTCCTGGACGTAGGCATCGCCGCGCTGTTTCTGAAGGGCCTCCCGCCACAAAACACCTTGTTGCACTCCATTTTTAGTGATTTCCGGGTCGAAGCTGTCATGGTTGCCCCGGATATAGAAAACATTGCCGGGAAAGACAAGTTTCAACCGAAAAATCAGATCCATGATGAGCATTGAGGTATCAAATCTAGCGGTTTCATGGATCATTTCCGAATGCACGGCATCGCCGAGAATAATGAGGGCGGCGTTTTTCATTCTCAGGCAATCAAGCAGGCAACTTTCACTGAGTATCTTGAGGAGGTTGTTTACCTGGGCATGCAGGTCCCCGACGATCACCGGGGTTGCATCGGCGGGAATTTCCACAAGTCCACCCGGTCTTCCCTGTTGATTCTTGGGACGGTACTGCTCTTCGCCAAGCAGAGCATTAACCTCTCTGAGAGTAGCAAGTGCCTTCTCCGGCGCCAGAGGACGGAGTGTTTGGCCATAGAGTCTGCTGATTTCCAGCAAGGCCTTGTGTCGCCCACGTTCCAACTGCTCTCGATAATCGAGATCGTCAAGTCTTTGCACCTGGGTTGGCTGGTCGCTAACCAAAGGAGTGAGGATAAGATCGCCTTTCCGGTTGGTAATGCTGACGTGTTTTTCGGCAACATTTTCGGCCAGCTGAAAGAGCTGACAAAACTCCTTATGGTTTCGGCCGATAACAATTGTTTCACCGACCCGGATGCGGAGAAAGCCACTGATGGTCCTGTGCGAACAGCCCTGGTGGGTATTGATGATCCAGTTTTTCCGGCCGGTGTTTTTTTTGCTGCCGATAGGAATCTCCGGTTGGAAACGTAAGCGGGTATCGCCGAGAAGCAGCTCGAAACTTTTGCCGTCGTGGGCGATGCGCCCGGCATTCTCAAGATTTTGCGGCTGGCTGCCGAGGGTGATCCAGCGAATCGGGTAACGATTGAGAGCCAGCCATTTCCAGCCGGCCACAGTTCTCAGACTCGGCCTACGGGGAGTTTTGTCAAGTGTCCAGCGAGGTACGCTGGCAACGCCCTTCTCGGCGATGATCATCGGTGGATTGTCAAGGCTCTTTCGCACATAGACATTGAGGCCGGCACGGTGCAGATAAAGCGCTACTTCCCTGTAGACCGCAACTTGTTGTCTGACCATTTCCAGGTTGAGGTTGTCGTCTACGGGAAAATATCCTTGGCTTTGCCTTTCCAGGCGTTGCGCATAAATGGTTGAGGGACTGGGGATAAGAAATTCAAAAATATATCTATTGCGCCAATCAGTTTGGAAAAAATGACTCTTGGCCGGCGGAATTTTGATCCTCGGGTATTCAATTGCCGGGGGCAGGGGAGAGTTTAACCATTCCTGGTCGAAAACCGTCAGTGCTTCTCCGATCCCCTGAAAGGGCAAGCCCAGATGCACTTCTCTTGGGCGAAAGATCAGAGATTGATCTTTCCACCAATTTCTTTGCGTTAAATCGAGATAACCTTCATTTGGCCATCCACCTATTTGTTCAATATAATAGGATTTTCCAGCACCAGGTGGGCCGGTGACAACGAGTTGGAGAAATTCCAGGCCGATGGGTAGATCGACACCGCGAATATTCTGCAGTTCCTTGATAGGTTCGAGGATTTTTTTCAGCGGATCGGTCATGGCTATAAATTTGGCCCGGGTAGTCGCTTATGACTGCCTGGTATTTAACTGTGCTTGATGTTTTTGTTGACATCAGGTACTACTGCCGGAACCGTCGCAAGCCCCCACAAGGGGGATAAGCACCTTCACGAAATTCATTCTTAAAAAACAAGAAATGAATTTCTAAGGTACTAAAAGGAGTGTAGAATATGGAAATTATTATCGGTTCCATTCCCCCCCTGCCGCAGCAGACTCAGAAATTACCGCCCAAAGGCAGCAATTTTCTAGAAGCCCAGCTCTTGCATGTCCGCCCTCCTCGCAAGGGAATTGCCGGACCATCCGGGCGGGAAAGGCGCACTAAGCAGGGCAGTGATCCACGCAAAGGAAGGGTGCTCACAATAATGGTGCCTGATGCCAGTCTTCTGCCTCTTGATATCGATACCGCCAGATATGATGTGAGTATCCGTCTTATTCGCCGATGATTCGATAAAAAGAGCGCTGCAACTCACCGGTTGAAGCGCTTTTCCCACTCTTTTTCTTCCTTTATCTTTAGCCTGCTTAAAAAGCATTCATCGTCCAGATTCCGCAGGGACACGTATCGGCGCAGAAGCCGCAAGCAATACACTTATTATCATCCGACACATATTCATAGCTCGTTGCCAGGGAATAATTGTCATCACCCGCCGAGATGACGATGTCGCGACGGCTGATTGCCCCGGTCGGACAGATTGTTTCGCAGAGATGGCAGTCACGGCATGAGGCGCAGGACAGACACCGATCTGCCTGATCCTGTTGCGAATTCCCTGTCTCCATCGGGATATAATGGGTGATGGTCAGCGCCTTTTGCGGAATAACCTGTTTAGCAAAGGGTTTCCATTCCAGTCCCTTGCAGTGGGCGATAATGTATTCGGCGGCGGTCTTGCCGGCGCCCAGGGCGTTGGTGGCAAGTCCGGGTCTCTCGACATCGCCTACCGCCAGTATCCGCTTGTCGGAGGTGACATGGGCCTTGTCGGTTGCAATCCAGGCGGCACCGCCGACGGTAACGGTTTCAACCGATTCCGGCAGAAAGGACAATGCCGGGACATCGCCGATGGAGACAATGACCGTCTCGGCCGGAATGAGTTCGCCGCCATCGGTAACAAGTCCAGCATCGGTCACTTCGCGGGTGAGCACCGGCCAGCGAAACTGAGCTCCTAGTGTCTCTGCGGCAACCTTTTCCTTGCCGAAGGCTAGCGGCTTCTGGATATCGACCAGAGTGACTTTTTCGGCTCCCAGTCGATACGCCTCGCAAGCGACATCACAGCCGACATTACCGGCGCCGATGACCACCACTTCTTTGCCTACGGCAGGTGGCGCGCTGCTCTTGGCCTGCTTCAGAAAGTCGAGGGCGGACAGCACCTTTTCATTGCCGGGGAATTGCAACCGGCGTGGGGTGTGGGTTCCCACGGCAATGACGAGGTAATCGTATTCGTTCATGAGGCTCGCAAATTTCTCCCGGGTCATGATCACACCCAGGCTGGCTGCAATGTTGGGCGTTGCCAGGAATCTTTTTACTTCCTGGTCCCAGATCGCCTGGGAAAGACGTTCCCAAGGGATCACCTGGGCAAGTTTGCCGCCGATTTTGTCATCCTGTTCAAAAATGTGTGCCTCAATTCCGGCCAGGGCCAACTGCCAAGCAACATTCATGCCGGCTGGTCCGCCACCGATGATGGCCACCTTTTTGCAGATCGACGGTGCGACCGCCGGTGGTTCGAGACTATTTACCGCCCGACCGAGTATTTGTACGTCAATGGGTTCATCAACTCCACCTCGGGAGCAGTTCTCCATGCACAGATTGGGACAGACCGCGCCGCAGACTGAGGCAGGCAGTGGCGTATATTGGAGGATGAGCTGGTAGGCCTCATCGATTCGCCCTTCGCGGATGAGCCGCAACCTGTCGACGGTGGGGATGTGCACCGGGCAATAGTAGGTACACGGGGCCGCTGATTCACAATTGGCCCAGTAGGGCTTTTTCCGCCGCAACTCGCCGCTGACGATGAAGTCGATGCGACTGCGATCAAGCCCCGGTGCGATATCCCGCAGGGGGTCACCGCCGAAGGCCTTGTTCCAATGCTGGTTTCTGAATTCGGCCATGGGCATGGGGCCGGAAAACATCAGGGCCCTTTCCTGCGGAGTAATGGGCATAAGGATATGCCATTCTTCGCGGGCGGTGAGGGTTGAATGCAGTTCCGGTCTGCGAATTTTTTCAAGAAAACCAGCAATATTGGCCGTCAGCCACTGCCATTGATCGTCACTCGGGGCAACGAGTTTGGCGTTGGTTTTCGGATAAGAGTTGTCAATGTTTCCTCGGAAATATATGGTCCCGCCAACCATCCCGACGCAGGGACGGTATCCGAGCACGTTGGCTGAGTTTTTCGGATTGAAGCCACAGACCACTGCGACCCCGCCGCAATTGAACTCGGCAAATGAATCGCCAACGGAGCCGAGCACCCATAGCTCAGGTCTCGTGTATTCCGGGTTCCACTTGGTCATGGTCAGACCACGGGCACCAATGGAGCCGCCGATAAACACCTTGCCATTGGCCATGGCATTACAGACGCCGTTTGTAGCATCGCCGAGAACCGCTATCTCCGCTCCAATATTCAGATAACCGACGTCATCGGAGGTAGAGCCCTCGCAGATGATGACCGTGCCGGGCATCCCCATACAGCCGAGACGCTGCCCCGAGGGACCCTTGACGGTAATCGTCAGGCCATCCTGCCGTTGCAGGCGAATTCCTATATTATGCTGGCCATACGACTCGAGCAGGAGGTCGGCGGACGAGGTGGCAGCTTGCCGCACCAGCTTCTCGAAGTCCATCGAGCTGAGGCGCTGACCTTTTTCATTATGCCCTTTTACAACCGTTGTAGTCACTGGAAACTCCTTATAGAAGCGGTGCAGGGTTTTTGAGACTTCTGCTCAACACCGCCTTAATCTTTTAGCTTATTTGTTTTTAGCAAATATACTGAATATGCAGTCTGTCGGCCGCCGCTTGATCGGCAATGCCGATGGCGTCGGACATGCCGATCGGCAAGCTCTGGGAGCGCCCCAGCGGTGCCATGATTTTTTTCACCTCAGTATTAATCGACATGAAGACTTCACCCACCCTCTCGGCCACCTTGTCCGGATCGAGGCGTCGATAGAGTTTCGGGTTCTGGCTGGTGATACCCTTCGGACAGATACCGAGGTTGCAGACGTTGCAGCGGTTCTTTTCATTTCCCAGACAGCCGGCGGCGGCCTGCATCATGTATTTGCCGATGTGCACTCCGGAAGCACCAAGCATGACCATGGCCATGCCATTCTGGGCGACATTGCCGTTTTTACCGATGCCACCGGCGGCGAAGATGGGTATTTCGTTTTGCTTCCCCTGCTTAGCAAGATCGAGATAACAATCGCGTACGCAAGAGGCAATGGGATGGCCGGTGGCATCCATGGACACGTTATAGGCGGCCCCGGTACCGCCGTCGATGCCGTCGATCATCAGTCCTGCGGCATAGGGGTTGCGCACCAGATTGTTCAACACCGATTTGGCCGAGGTCGAGGCGGAGATTTTCGGATACACCGGAACCTTGTGGTGGAAGGCCATGGAAAGGGTCTGCATCATTTTCATGACGCTTTCCTCAATGGAATAGAGGGTCTGGTGTACCGGAGGCGACGGCAGATCAACACCCTCGGGAACGCCGCGCAACCGAGCGATGAGTTTTGACACCTTGTGCCACATGAGCAGGCCGCCGTCGCCGGGTTTTGCGCCTTGGCCGTATTTGATTTCAATGGCCGCCGGATTGCATTGCATCTCAGGGATAGCCCGGATGATCTCATCCCAGCCGAAATAGCCGGAGGCGATCTGCAGGATGATATATTTCAGATACTTACTGCGCAGAATCCATGGCGGGCAGCCGCCCTCGCCGGTACACATGACGACGGGCAGCCCGAGGACTTCGTTGCAATAGGCGACACCCTGGAGCAGGCCCAGCCACATATTGGGCGACAGGGCACCAAAGGACATCGAACCGATAATAAAGGGAAAAATTTCCCGGGTTGGGGGTATCCAGCCGCCGCTTACCGTCCGTTGCAGGAATTCTTCCGGAGAAAGAATGCGACCAAGGGTTGTGGTGGTGGTAAATTCATGTCGACCGGCGTCGAGGGCCGGGTCGGTGAGCATGGAGATGCGATGGAACATGATGCGGTCAAGAAGGGTCGGGCCGGTGGCGTTGCGCCGCCCACCGCGTTTCATCGGTTCGCCTTTGCGGTTTTCAAAAAAGAGGGTGCGGTTTTCGTTGGTACCGGGAACCGGGGTGATCGCCTCATTGGGGCAGACCATGGCACACATGCCGCAGCCGATGCACATTTTGGCTGCATCGGTTTCCTGCCGGATGCCGGTAAAGGTACGATAGTCGTTGCCGCGTTTCTTGTTAAAGACGTCGAGCTTCGGTACCCTCTGGCGCATATGTGCCAGACGGATGGCGCCTTTTGGACAAATTGCCGTACAGTTGCCGCAGAGCGTACATCTGTCTTCGCGATGTTCGATAATCCACGGCAGGTCGGACGGGGTTAGGCTGCTAGGGCTAATGGAAACGGATCGTACTGAGACCATATTTCTAATTCCTTTCGATGTGGGGGAATAATTACCGTATGTTCGCGCATAGGCTGAAAATCAAGGGAAGGGTCGCGGTCCGGGATCATCGCTTGAACTCCGCACATCTCCGAGGCAATGCCCCAGACACCATCTCTTCCGCCGACCATAGCCGGCCGAAGTTTTTTCTGGTCCATAACCAAGAGACTGGTTTCGTCGGGCAGCGTGCCGATAACCGCATTAGGGCCGTCAATGATCAAGCGCTTGCAGACTTGCCGTAGCCCGGCGAGGAACTCCCCCTGCGGGTGTTTGGCCAGTTCGGCGTTACTGAGCGGGGTTATGATGTGTTTATAGGCCTGCAGCGGAAGTTTGAGCATTTTCAGGGTGTAATGGAGGATATGGGTGAAAACCTCACTATCACTGTGATATCCGGTATATCCGGCAAAATTTTTGCCGAGCAGCCAGTCGCGGATGGGCACGAAGGCGGTATTTTCGCCGTTGGTCATGGTCGAGATACCCTGGATAAAGAAGGGGTGGCAGGCGTAGAGATTGATGCCGTAATTGGTGTTCTGCCGGCCCTGCGCCATACAAACCCTTGATTTCAGTTGCCCGTCATGCAGACACAGGGCGTCGCCGATCTGCATCGGCCAGCCCACTTCCTTAATCATCGCGACATCGGGATAAAAGGAGAAAATGGTGAGTGGATCTTCTTCGGTGCTGAGTTTTCTCAGTGCCAGGCGGGCTCGGAGAAGTTCAGCTTCCCGTAATTCATCACTTTCATTACGGAACTCAACCGGCATTCGGTAGGCACGCATGAAATATCGATAGCGGTCTTGCGCCTCGATCAATTCCGGTCGCATGGCGAAACGGTGATCGTATTTCAGCTCGTATTCCATTTCCTCCATATAATCAGTCATGCGATGCCAGGCTTTTTCCGTATGGGCGATACCGGAGAGAATGGGAAATCGTGGATTGTATTTGAAGTCTTCAAATTCCATTCCCCGAAGCAGGAGGCCGAGACCGGAGCCATCGTAACCCTCTTTCATGGCCTCCATGGCGGTGAGGACCTCATAGGGGGAAAACGGCTCTCTGGCAGTTTTCAGGGCTAAACGACACATGTTTTTCTCCAGATGAGTTGGTAATTGCCTGACGGCATGGATAAACGTCTATCTGATGCAGATCTACTGGGGGGATACTGCGGGATAAACAAAGACAAAAACGTATGATTGACACAAAACATTTATCCAGTCATGACAAAAAAGTCAAGATTATTAGGGTTGGGAGGTTCAAGGGAGGTTTTGCCTGCAAGGGATTTGTACGTCATCAAGAAATAGAAAAAGGGGAATTGGTCTTCCCGGTCGTGCAACGTCGATCAGAACCCGGCTGCCGCTCCGAAGAAATTGTTGAGCGGCAGGGATGGGGAAAATGGCAGGAAGGGGTTTTATTTTAAGACATTCTCGATATTGCCCAGATTTTTCACTTTGTCGACCTGGGCTTTTACTTCAACAGCTTCTTTTATTCCAGGGATATCATTGATAATTCCTTTACCACTCTCCTCAACATCACGAAGGCCATTCTTAAAAGAGCTAATAGCCTTACCTAATCCAGCCCCTATTTCCGGAAGTTTTTTGCCGCCGAAAACGAGAAAAGCAATGGCCAAAATAACAATGAGCTCAGGGGTTCCAAGTCCAAACATGATATTCTCCGATATGCAGTAGAAAGGGCCAAAAAAATTTCAGTCTTTGGTGTTTGTGTCTTTGTTGGATTCGTCGATTTTCTTCGACTCTTCCTCTTTTTTGGTGGCTTCTTTGAAATTCTTGATGCCTTTACCAATTCCCGAACCAATCTCCGGCAGTTTTCCGGCGCCGAAGATGATCACTATTATCACCAGAATAACTATGAGTTCCGGCATACCAAGTCCAAACATACATTACCTCATTAAGAATACTACAAATAAAAAAACATCCGTTAAAGTCGCACTGACCATCGCGATTTTGTCTTAAGACATTAGAGTAGTCTCTTCGTCTTGTCAAGGCTCGCATCGCCTATCTATATCTACTGACTATAGAGTGGCCGGCCTTAAAGGGTTCCCGCCTTGGCTGCAATAAATGCCTGAATTTTGCCTTTCTCCGCATCCATGAGTTCACACCGTGCCTCCTTATCCAAAATGCCGGATAAGGAGGCTGGAATATCGGGTAATTTGCCAATGGCCTGTTCTACCACTGCGCCGAATTTTGCCGGATGGGCTGTTGCCAGACACACCATGGGAACACCAACCGTTTTGAAATTTTGCGCAGCTTTCACGCCCACTGCGGTGTGCGGATCGAGAATATAGTCATACTCTTTGTAGAAGGCAGCGATGGTTTCCGTCACCTCGTTTTCAGAAACGGCTGTTGCGACAAAATCACGATGAATTTGATCATGATGGCCTGAGAGATCGATCTTGCCGGTCTTGGCAAACTCCTCCATCAGTTCACTGGTGCGCGCGGGGTCGCAGTCTAAGAGATAGTAAAGATAACGTTCGAAATTTGATGCGGCCTGGATGTCCATAGACGGACTGGAGGTTATTTTTACCTGCGCCAGTGAGTAGTCACCCTTGGTGACGAAGCGGGCCAGGATATCGTTGTCGTTTGTTGCCAATACCAGTTGGCGAATGGTGCCTGGCGGTAGCATTTTTTTGGCAATAAAGCCCGCGAAGATATCGCCGAAATTCCCGGTGGGGATGGCAAAATCTACGGAAGAATCATGCTCATGGGTGCAGACGTGCAGGCAACTCCGAACATAATACACTACTTGGGCGAGAACGCGGGCCCAGTTGATTGAGTTGATAGCTCCCAGTCGGTACCTGGTTTTGAACTCTAAGTCGTTGAATATTTTTTTAACAATAGCTTGGCCGTCATCAAAAGAACCGCGGATGGCGATGTTGAATACATTGTCGTCAAGAACGGTGGTCATCTGCTTTTCCTGCACCGGGCTGACACGCTGGTGCGGGTGGAGGATGAAGATATTGATCCGTTCCTTGCCGCGAACCCCATAGATGGCTGCAGAACCGGTGTCGCCGGAGGTTGCCCCGATGATGTTGAGCACCGATTTGTCACGGTTCAGCAGATACTCGAAGACATTGCCGAGAAACTGCAGGGCGATATCTTTAAAAGCAAGGGTCGGACCATGGAACAATTCAAGGATATGCAGGTCACCATGATGAACGACCGGGGTCACGTCTTTAGAGGCGAAAGTTGCATAGGATCTGTTGATAATGTCTTTCAAGTCGCTGACGGGGATGTCATCGATAAACCTGGACATGACCTCAAATGCCAAATCGGCATAACTCAGTTTTTGCCAGGAGGCAAAAGTGTCGGAGCCGATACGCGGGATGGTCCGCGGCAGGAGGAGGCCACCATCTTCGGCAAGACCCATCAATACTGCCTGGGTAAATCCTATGGGGGAAATTTTGCCCCTGGTGCTCAAATATTGCATAAGCCTAGCCCTCTAGATGACCAAATAAGATTCTTGGAGGATTATTAAGGTCCATACTTGCAAATTAACTGGAGTCAAAGCGTCATTCGACTTCAAGGGCAACTTGTTTTGCCTGAGACCAGAGGCCTTCTAAATCGTAAAATTTCCGTTGTTCATGATAGAAAATATGAACTATAACGTCATCAAAATCGAGGAGAACCCAGATACCTTCATTGAGCCCTTCCGCCGAAGACGCCTTGACGCGTTTGGAACGTACCGCTCCTTCAATTGCCTCGGCCAGCGCCTGGACGTGGCGGGTCGATTTGCCGTTCATGATGACAAAATAATCGGTAAAGGTGGCCAAGCCCCGGACGTCGAGGATCACCAGTTCTTCAGCCTGGGTGTCGAGTGCTGCACCGGCGCAGATTTGCGCAAGTTGATGTCCGCTTTTTTCTAAATATTCTTTTTTAATCAGTTTCATGGCTGTTTGCGCCCTTTTCTTTGGGGACTGTCAATGTGTTTTGCTTTGGTAATTTTTCTTTCCGAGGTGGAAACTCAAAGCTGAGTGTACCATTTTTCGCAAGAAGGAGATAGGCGTCGAACGGTCTTTTCTTTTTTGATATGAAGCCAACAAGCAGTTCCGTCTTTCCTGCGGCCAGGAGTTGCATGACATGTTTTTCGCAAACCTCCTTGGAAAGGATGGTTTTGCTGATCTTTAACCCCTTTTTTACATCGCCTTCGAGGGCTGATTCGGACATATAGGCCATCGGGGTGGCGAAGACCTTGGTCTGGTCAATGGGTGAAAGGCCAAGAATAGGGCCTTGTTTGACGGCGGCGATATCGAGTTGGTCGAGCGAAGCAGCAAAGATAAACTCGATCTTTTTATCAAGAAGGCGGACAGAGGCAGTGAAAGGTTTGCCTTTTTTCGATCTGAAGTCGCTGAAGGGGCCAATGGTTTGCCCCCGGAGCAGGGCAAGTACATCCTGGTCGGTCAACATGCGACCACCAAGGATTTTTCGGATACTGATCTTTTTATCTTCCGAGACATAGGCGGTGGGTGATGAAAAGAAACGGATACCATCAACGGGGCTGAAGGGCGCCTCAGGACGGATTTCAGCCGTTTCAAAGTTTTTCACGCGGTCGATGATTTGCTGGGTCATGGCACGAATTTCCGCCATGAACTTAGCACGGGTAAATTGGCCTTTGAGCATCCGGTTGAGTTTGTATTCCCACTCTCCGGTCATTTCCGGAGAGGCAAGAACCTCAATTTGCATGGCCTCCAGCAGGGAGAGAAGTTCAAAGGCCTTGCCGGTGGGGGTAAGGTCCTTGCCCTCGCGCACCACATATTTTTCCTTGATGAGCTTTTCGATGATGGCGGCTCTCGTTGCCGGAGTGCCAAGCCCCCGTTCTTTCATGGCGTCGGCGAGTTCTTCATCCTCAACCAGTTTGTCGGAATTTTCCATGGCCGAGAGCAGAGTCGCCTCATTGAAGCGCGGTGGTGGCGTGGTTGCATGCTCGGCGATACTGATGTCGCTACAGTTTACCTGGCTGTTCGCTGGTATCGGTGTAAGGGTTCGATCTTGACCGTCACCGCTTGAGGTGCCGTAAATGGCCTTCCACCCGGCTTCGAGGAGGATTTTTCCCTCGGTGAGAAACGTTTCACCTTCAACCAGGGAAAATCTTTTGGTGTTGAAAAAGACCGCCGGTGGAAAAAAGACCGCGAGAAATCGCTGAACCACCATCTGATAGATCTTCGCTTCCGGTTCGGTAAGACGGGTCGGTAAAATGGCAGTGGGGATAATGGCGTGGTGATCGGAAATTTTGCTGTTGTTGAAAATCCGTTTGTCCGGACGAACATATTTTTTAACTAGAGCCTCTTCAGCAAAAGCACCAAATTCCCAAGCAGTTTGGCGCTGCAGCACGTCTTTGACTGATTGCAGGTAATCTTCCGGCAGATGTTTGCTGTCGGTTCGCGGGTAGGTAAGCACCTTGTGCCTCTCATAAAGCGATTGGGCAATGGTCAGGGTGTTTTTTGCAGAAAAACCGAACCTTGAGTTGGCTTCCCGCTGGAGCAGGGTGAGATCGTAGAGTTGCGGGGAGTTTTGCGTGTTTTTCTTGCTTTGCTCCTCAACTATCGCTGGTTTTCCGGAACATTTGGCGATTATTGCCAAGGCATCGTCTTTTATCCAGAGGCGATCAGCCCTGTCAAGTGACTCACTGGTTTCCCGGGCAAAGGCGGCGTCAATCCATTTCCCTTCGTAGGCTTGATCTCCACAGGCAAAAAATCCGAGGAGATTCCAATAAGGTCTGGCAACAAAACCCAGGCGTGCGCGCTCTCTTTTAACCAGCAGGGACAGTGTCGGTGTCTGTACCCGACCACAGGGAGTGAGAAAAAAGCCACCCTTGCGTGAGTTATAGCCGGTAAGGGCCCGGGTGGCGTTGATGCCTATCAGCCAGTCTGATTCGGAACGACACAGGGCGGTATCTTCCAGGGGTAGCATTTCAGTGTTATCACGCAGGGAGGCAAAAGCGGCACGGATAGAGTCCGCCGTCATTGACTGCAGCCAAAGCCGCTTAAAGGATTTCTCGGCGACCGAGGCGTTCCACACGAATTTAATGATATATTTGAATATTAATTCACCTTCGCGACCGGCATCACAGGCATTAATGATTTCCTTGATATCCTTGCGCCTGATCAGTTTTTGTAAGGCACTGAGCTGACTCTTGGTACCGTCAAGGCCTTTCAGGGGAAAGGCCTCCGGCAGGATCGGCAGGCTGTTCATGTCCCATTTCTGATAGGCAGGATTTATTTCTTCCGGAAAGCAAATGGTGACAAGGTGGCCTATGGCATAGGAAACGACATAGGTGTCGCCTTCAAAATGAGTTTTTTCCTTAACGAATTTTCCTGGCAGGCTTTTAACAAGATCTGCTGCAACACTGGGTTTTTCTGCAATAATAAGAATTTTATCGGTCATGAAATAAATTGGTCACAAGTGTTAGAACCGGGCAGCCAGCTCCCATGTAAAAAGTGGGGATGTACTTCGATTACAATGCATTAATAATTACACTAGAATCGTTACGCCGTTTCGGGGAAATAGAAAATTTAATTATAAATACAGTATGATATGGATATTCACAGAGTTTTGCAGCGAATCCAACAAAAGCAGGAAGGTACTCGGAACTGTCGATTAAGTAAAGACACAACCTTAATTTGTCAAACAGATATTTTGCTGCCGGTCGTGTATTCTAATAGCAGAGTTGGCCTAAGTTGTGGTGTTGTGGCCGTAAGTAGAACGGAATGTGGACTTCTGGCTTGACATTGCCCTGATAGTATGATTAAATCGTGCGTCTGATAATTCGCCTTGTGGATAAGCCCCGGTGCTGGATCTTGGGGAATTCTTGGCATGCCGGCCCCATTTTTTGGAGTTGTCCTGGTAGCGGATGATCTTGTTATACCTCCTGTTTTTTTCATAGCGGGACGGCTTTCGGAAGTGGGCTCTGCCCGCTTTTTTTTATGTCCGCATATGAACCACCCAATATGCCGCCGAAGAGCGACAGAGGGCCAGGTTCAACAGGGTTTTTGAAAATGAGCCAATTTGTTACAGATAAAGTGCAGAGTTTCTTGCAAATTCTTCTGCCTACCCTGGGGCTTGAACTTTTTGAAGTTCAATTTCGCAGAGAAGGGCACGGATGGGTGCTACGGGTTTTTATCGATGCGGAAGCAGGGGTGACCCTTCAGCACTGTAGCGATGTGAGTCGTGAATTAGGAAATCACCTTGATGTTGAGGATTGTATCGATCATGCTTACCATCTGGAGGTTTCTTCGCCCGGGCTTGAGCGACCGCTCAGAACGATAGGCGATTTTATCCGTTTCCAAGGCAAAAAGGCCAGGGTGAAACTGCACAACCAGATGGATGAGCGAAAAGTGTTGGAAGGGGTAATTGAGGCGGTCAGCGAAGAGCAGATACTTCTGCGATTAACTGACGGTGGTTCCGCACAGTTTTCCATTGAGATGATGAATAAAGCCAGGTTGACCATCTGAGCCGGACCGGCCCGTGGTTATTTTGAATAGTGCAAATTACTCCGCTTGGCGGAGCGGAAAGTCATAAAGACGGGGTAAAGAAATGCTCTCAGATTTGAAACGCATAATCGACCAGATCAGCCGAGATCGAGGTTTCGACAAAACATTGCTGATAGAGGCCATTGAAGAGGCTGTTCAGTCGGCTGCCAGGAAGAAATTCGGTAGTCGTCGTGAGATCGAAGTACGCTACAACGAGGAGTACGGTGAAGTTGAGGTCTTTCAGTTCAGGAATGTCGTTGAAGAACCACAGGATGAACAGACGGAAATTTCTCTCAGCGAAGCCTTGAAACTCGACCCTGAAGTGCAGATCGGTGATGAGCTTGGGGAAAAGATGGAAAATATTAGTGATCTCGGAAGGATAGCCGCTCAGTCCGCAAAACAGGTCATCATCCACAAAATGAAAGATGCCGAAAAAGAAGTCATTTATGGTATGTTCAAGGATCGTATCGGCGAGGTGGTGAGTGGCATTGTGCAGCGCTTTGAACGGGGCAATATGATAATCAATCTCGGACGCACCGACGCAATACTGCCGAAAGATCAACAGATAGCCAAACGCTCGTTCAAACAGGGTGATCGGATCAGGGCTTACCTGAAGGAAGTGCGCCAGACCAGTCGTGACTCGCAGCTCATCCTGTCACGAACATGCGATGAGTTTCTTACTAAATTGTTTCAGTTGGAAGTGCCGGAAATGGCTGAAGGTATTGTCCGGGTCATGGGTGTCAGTCGCGAACCCGGGTTTCGCGCGAAAATTGCTGTTAGCTCTTCGGAGAGTGATGTTGATCCGGTTGGTGCCTGTGTCGGTATGAAGGGCTCAAGGGTTCAGAATGTGGTGCAGGAGCTTCAGGGTGAGCGTATTGATATCGTCACTTGGAGTCCCGATCCAGCCAAATATGTTTATAATGCCTTGGCACCCGCCCATGTCAGCATGGTTATGGCCGATGAGGATGCCCACTCCTTGCTGGTGGTTGTTCCCAATGATCAACTCTCACTGGCCATCGGCAGGCAGGGCCAAAATGTCCGTCTTGCCTCAAAGCTTATCGGTTGGCGGATAGATGTGAAAAGCGAACAGCGGTATGCCAACCTTGCTGATCCGGGATACCAGTCACTTCTCGGGTTACGGGGCGTTGATGAAACATTGGCGGACCAGCTGTTAGGCAAAGGAATTACCTCTTCGGGTGTACTCGTCCAGAAGAGTGTAGAAGATTTAATGGTGATCCGGTCAATTGACGAAAAATTCGCCCAGGCATTGATTGATGAGGCGAAGACCAAGCCTTTTGCCGTACCGGCCGTTGTCGACCAAGCAGCCTCTCGTACCTCAGAAAATGTCGGTGGGGAAGAAGAGGGAGCGATATTGACGAAAGACGAAGCGCAGGACGATACTCCGGATGGAGAGGAACAGCAGAAGTAGATACATCTCTTGTCTCGGGGTGAGAAAATGGCTTTGGTGACGCAAAGAACCTGTGTCTCCTGCGGCAGGAAAAGACCCAAACAGGAACTCTATCGTTTTATATGGCGGGATGAGATGCCGATGCAGGACCTTCGGCAGTCTGAACCGGGACGAGGAGCATATTGTTGTGGAGAGGAGAGGTGCTCCCAGACCTTTTTCAAAGAGAAAAAAAAATGGAAAAGAGTGTTTCGTCTATAATGAATGAGATTTAAAATTATTTACCTGCTGCTGGACTGAGGCGCTCGGCTGAGAGTCTATGAAGAGGTGAATTTACTTTTGCAAAGCAATACGGGAGTCACGGATGAGCAGAATCAGGGTGTATGAACTGGCCAAGGAGGCCGGCATGAGCAGTAAAGCGTTAGCCGACAAGTTGTTGGAATTGGGCTTTGATATAAAGGGGCACAGTTCATCGGTTGACGACGAAACGGCTGAAAGTATCCGGAATGCCCTCAAGAGATCTGTTCATTCCGGGCAAGTTCATAAGCGTGCTGCCGGGGAAGGTGATCATCAGGAAGCAATCCACCGTAAATCGACGGTCATCAGACGTCGACCAGCTGCCGTGGCGGATACCACCATTGTTGTGGCTGCGGAATCCGAACAATCGCCAGATGCCCCTGAAACGAAGGTTGTTGAGGCGCTACATTCTTCTGCGGCAATGGCTGCCGATGAATCTCCAGCTGTAAACACCTTACACCACACTCCTGAAAGGCTTGGCGAGTCATCCGAAGCCCCCGAAACTGTTGCGGTGAGCGAAGAGAGCGCGGAGGCTCGAAGACCGGTCGAAAGCAAGCGGCAAGATAATTATCAACGTGCCAGAATTATATCCAAGAGTGAGCCGCCGAAAGTGCAGCAGGAAACGTCTGTTTCTGATGGTACACATGAAAAAATCGAGGAACAGGTTCAGGCAACGGCTGAGGTGAAACCAGTTCCGCCGCGGGAGGCAACTACCGGGAATGTCACATCTTTTGCACGTCCTGAGCCAAAAGACAAAAGGGAAAAGAAGCCGTTTCCCAAGAAGGCTATGGCCAGGGTCGTTCGCACCATTGAATTGCCTGCGGCCGTTGAGGAGGCACCATCTGCCCGTCCAAAGAAAAAAGTGGTGAAACCGCTTCAGCCGAGACGGCCTGGTGCGACTACCCCTGAGGAGGCGGTTGCCGCAGCCGCAGAAGAGGCGGCACGGATAAAGAAAAAGGGTAAGAAGATTGCTGAGCCGGATGCCGATAAAGACAGTGAATTTCGGCGTGGCGCTAAAAAAGGCCAAAAGAATGTCAAGTTCACTCATTTTGCTCAGGATTACCCTGATCGTGAAGGGAATGTACGGCGCGGCAAACGGGGCCGTAAGCCACCAAAAGTAATAGCTGCTCCAGCAGAAATGAAGGCGAGCAAGAAGCGTTTCAAGGTGTTTGAGATGATCAGCGTCGGTGACCTCGCCCAGCGCATGAAGATCAAGGCCAGTGAAGTGATTGCCAAGCTCATGGGTCTAGGCGTCATGGCCACCATCAATCAGCTTGTGGACACCGAGACCGCTATGCTTATTGCCGCCGATTTCGGCTATGAGGTAGAGCAGGGGATTACTGAAGAGATAGGTGTTCAACTTCTCCAAGAGTCGGAAGAAGGTGGCGAAAGACTGCTGCGCTCGCCGGTTGTTACCGTTATGGGACATGTTGATCATGGTAAAACCTCGATCCTTGATGCCATCCGTAAGACAGACGTAGCCTTGGGTGAAGCGGGTGGTATCACCCAACATATCGGTGCCTACCATGTACGGTCGAGTTCCGGCGATGTAACCTTCGTCGACACACCCGGCCATGCAGCTTTTACTGAGATGCGTTCACGCGGTGCACAGGTGACGGATATCGTAATTCTTGTTGTTGCTGCTGATGACGGCGTCATGGATCAAACCCGTGAGGCAATTAATCATGCCCAGGCGGCCAACGTGCCGATTATCGTGGCGGTGAACAAGATCGACAAAGAAAATGCCGATATTGACAGGGTCAAACGCGAACTCTCAGACTTGAATCTCATGCCGGAAGATTGGGGCGGCCAGACCATGTACTGTGAGACCTCAGCGAAAAAAAACATAGGTATCGACAATCTTCTTGAATCTATTCAGGTTCTTGCCGAGGTTCTTGAGTTGCGCGCCGATTCAACCAGAAAGGCCAGAGGGCGGGTAATCGAGGCGCAGCTGCATAAGGGGAGAGGCCCAGTGGCCACTGTTCTTATTCAAGAGGGAACCTTGCAGCCCGGTGACTATTTTGTCGTCGGACAACACAGCGGCAAGGTCAAGGCCATGCTTGATGACAAGGGCCGGAAAATTAAAGAGGCCGGGCCATCCATACCAGTCGAAGTGCAAGGGCTTTCCGGGGTCCCAAGTGCCGGTGATGAATTCGTGGTGGTCACCGACGAAAAAATGGCCCGCAGTGTTTCCCAAGTGCGGGCATTGAAGGCCAGAGAAAGTGAGCTGGGCGCTACCAGCAAGATCTCGCTCGACAAGCTGTTTGAACAGATGAGTGAGGGTGATGTCCAGGAGCTGCGAGTAGTCCTCAGGGCCGACGTGCAAGGAACCCTTGAGGCCTTTGCCAAGGCGGCGGAAGATCTTTCCACCAAAGCTATCAAGGTCAGAATTCTCCACGAAGGTACCGGGACGATTACCGAATCGGACATCCTTCTGGCGTCCGCCTCGGATGCGATCATTATCGGCTTTAATGTCAGGCCGATAGCCAAGGTCAGAGAGCTGGCCGTTAAGGAAAGCGTTGATGTCAGGTCATATGATGTAATCTATCACGCCCTCGACGATATCCGCAAGGCGATGGTCGGCATGCTTGAACCGACCTATGAAGAGCAGGTCATCGGTCTTGCCGAAGTTCGCGAGATCTTCAGCGTCCCGAAAATCGGCACAATTGCCGGCTGCTCCGTCCTCGACGGCAAGATTCTTCGGACTGCGAAAATTCGTGTACTCCGTGAAGGAGTCGTCATTCATTCCGGGAAAATTGAATCTCTGCGACGGTTCAAGGATGATGTTAAAGAGGTACTCTCCGGCTTCGAGTGCGGTATCGGGGTCGAGAAATTTAATGATATTAAGATTGGTGACAATCTTGAGGCCTTCGTGATGAACGAAGTCGAAGCAACTCTTTAGGAAGGAAGGTTTGGCTGTGAAAACTTGGGATCCCAAGAAGACCCTCGACTCCATTGGGGTTGGGGGCAAAAACGAACAGAAACGCTCATCTCGGGTGGCGGAGGCGATCAGGAATGAGTTAGCGATCCTGGTTGTCAGCAAGGTGCAGGACCCCCGCCTGCACAACATCAATATCTCCCGCGTTGAGGTCAACGACGACCTGAGCCTTGCCCAGATTTATTTTACCGTTCTCGGTGATAGTAATGAGGCCAAGGAGGCAGAAAAGGCAATGCAACGTGCCAAAGGATTTATGCGCAGTCATATTGCCCGAACCCTCAATTTGCGCTTTACACCTGATCTCCATTTTCGATATGATGATGTTGTGGAGAAGGTCGCTGAATTGGAAGAAATTTTTCAGGAAATAGTCAATGAACGAAAATCCCGAAAAGATAATCCCTGAACGGCTGCTGATAGAAATCCATGGTGCGAGCAATATAGTCTTGCTTACCCATTCCCATCCAGACGGCGACGCCTTGGGGTCTCTTTTTGCGCTTGCCGATATTCTCGATACGCTTGGAAAAAAAGTCTTCTGTTTTCTTGAGGAACCGGTTTCGCACCATTTTGATTTTCTGCCGGACACCGAGAGAGCCAATACCAATCTTGAAGACTTTCGAAAATTTGTAAGCGAAGCCGGGGTGGATATTCTCATGGTCGGCCTTGATTGCGGGGATGACGACCGGCTTGGCAAATCTAAAACCGAGTTTTTGCAAATTGAACCCTTTCTGGTAATTGACCATCATCGGTCACACCGAGCCTTTGGGACGATCAGTTGGGTTGACCCATGCCGGTCTTCAACGGGCGAGATGATTTATGAATTGGCGCAGGCCCTGAACGTGTCAATAAGTTATAATTGTGCTTACAATCTGTATGTAGCGATTTGCACCGATAGCGGTTCCTTTCGTTATGAATGCACCACCCCACGAACCATGCACATTGCCGCCGATCTTCTCGACAAAGGGGTGCGTCCGGAGGAGGTCGGAAGTCATCTTTATGACAAATACACGGTTGAACGACTGAAGCTTATGGAAATGGTTCTTGCTACCATAACCCTCTATGCTCGGGATTCGATTGCTTTTATGCATGTATCTCAAAAAATGCTTAAAAAGAGTGGTGCCGCAATTCAAGACGTCGAAGGCTTCGTTGATCTCCCGAGATCTCTGCATTCCGTTAAGGTGGCGGTTTTGCTCAAGGAGACCAGCAACGGCGTCGTTGCAGTCAGCATGCGGGCCAAAGGGCAATGCGATGTGGCGGCGGTTGCCAAGGGGTTTGATGGTGGCGGGCATCGCAACGCCGCGGGTTTTCGTTGTCAAGGAAAAACCATCGAACAGGTAGAACAGGCAGTGCGGGATGCGTTGTGTAGGGCTTTAGCATGAGGCGAACAAGGAACCACATACGTTTATTATTCAGAACAAAGTGCCGATTGTCGAGTTCGATGCAGTATGTTTGAAGCTGGCGTTTTTCTCATCGACAAGCCTGCCGGGATCTCATCTTTTGCGGTGGTGAGCAGGCTGCGGCGAATTTTGCAGATGAAAAAAGTTGGACACGCCGGAACCCTTGATCCCTTTGCCACCGGCCTGCTTGTCCTTTGTGTGGGGCGACCGGCTACCCGGCTTATCTCCGGGCTTATGCAAGGCGATAAAGAGTACCTGGCGACCTTGTTGCTGGGGGTAGAGACCGAGACTCTCGATACCGAAGGAGTGGTAACCAGCCGTCATCCCGTGGGAACCATCACTGCTATAGCCATCGAAGAATGTCTTCGCCATTTTCGTGGCAATCAGTTGCAGATACCTCCCGCCTATTCGGCACTGAAGCACCAAGGCAAACCTCTGTATTATTATGCGCGTAAAGGCATATCTGTTACTAAAGAGGCGCGGGCTGTGGAAATCAAACTCCTCGAACGCACCGATTGTGGTTCGGATGTAGCGGGAGAGGTAGCAAACCTTGCTATTAGGGTTGTGTGCAGCAAGGGTACCTATATTCGTTCTCTTGCGGCCGATATGGGTAGTCATTTTGGCTGTGGAGCGCATCTGGTCCAGTTGCGGCGGACCAGGAGCGGCTGTTTCTCTCTTGATGGCAGCCTGAACTGGGAGGAACTCAGCGGCGACGATGCCTTGGAGCACTGCATGCATGCGATGATATCTGTCGAGCAGGTGTGTAAACTCTTGCAATAATCACCCGAGTTGGCTAGTGTATGGCCAGCGGTGTGTTGCAAGGACTTTGACAACTCCTCATCTTTTTTGCGAGAAATATTGGTATTGAGGCACTTATTCAGTTTTACTGGATTTATATAAAGTATCTAGCCGGTGTGCACGGTTCGCCACCATCAGTTTGCATGCCGATTGTTGTTGTTCTGAGATGTACCCTTCGTCAACAGACGGAGATATTTTTGTTACATTTATCTACCGGATATCTACATTTATTATACATTCCAGGAGGATTGTCGTGGCACAGTCAGCAGTAAAGAAAAACGAAATCATAGAAAAGTTCAAGACCCATCCCACCGATACCGGGTCTTCCGAGGTGCAGATTGCACTTCTCACCGAGAGGATTGAATATCTCACCGAGCATTTCAAGATTCATAAAAAGGACCATCACTCACGGCAGGGCCTTCTGAAAATGGTCGGTCAGCGTCGTAGCCTGCTTGATTATCTGAAAAAGAAAAACCTCGATAAGTACCGAACCATGCTCAAGGAACTTAACTTGCGGAAGTAGTTCGTTGTTGACTAGGCCAGGTGGTTCAGGGCAGAGTGCTGTTTTAATACCTCAGACAGTTCAATATTCAAGAACTGTCTGAGGTATTTGTTATTTATGGAATTCCGAAAAAATGAGCATACGGGGCTGGTGGATAATCCAGTCGGAGAAATTGGCGCTGCGCCCTTCCCTGATGCTACACACATCTGGAGAAAACATGTTGAAAAAAGTTGAAGCGGAAATCGGTGGTAAAATTATTTCCATCGAGACAGGAAAAATTGCCAAGCAAGCATCAGGGGCAATCGTCATACGATCAGGGGATACCATGGTGCTGGTCACCGCCGTTGGCGCCGGCGAGAACAAACCGGAAGCCGGTTTTTTACCCCTAACTATCGAGTATCAGGAAAAACTTGCGGCAGTCGGGAGGATTCCAGGTAATTATTTTCGCCGGGAAATTGGTCGACCGAGCGACACTGAGGTCTTGACCTGCAGGATTATCGATCGGCCGTTGCGACCTCTTTTTGCTGACGGATATTCCGCCGAAACCCAGGTTATCGCCACCGTTCTTTCGGCCGATCCGGATGTTCAGCCGGATATCTTGGCATTGACTGGGGCCTCATGCGCCTTGACCCTTTCCGACATTCCGTTCAACGGCCCAGTAGCCGGAGGGCGGGTTGGTTATATTGATGGTCACTATGTTCTCAATCCGACGATCTCCGAACTGAAAAATTCATCAATGGATATCGTTGTTGCCTGTACTCGTAATGCTGTTGTCATGGTTGAGGGCAAGGCCGACGAACTGAGTGAAGATGAAATTTTAGCCGGTATCTTCCATGCATTTGAACATCTGCAGCCTCTTATTGATCTGCAAGAGCAATTGCAGAAGTCGTCTGGTAAAGCGAAGCGCCAGGTTACAACCCTGACGGTTGACGAAGATCTGCGAGCCAAGGTGCAGTCAATTGCCGCAGCAGGAATGGATAAGGTGTTTAATACCTTCGATAAACTCGATCGGGGCCGACTTTATGACGAGCTGAAGCTGGAGGTTGTAGCCGCTATCGATCCGGAGAAAGCACGCGGCAAGGAGGTTGGTGAACTTCTCTCTGCTTATAAAAAATCCTTCATGCGAGACAAAATCGTCAATAGCCAAATCAGGATTGGTGGCCGGAAATTCGATCAAATTAGAGAAATTTCTTGTGAGACCGGATACCTGCCGCGAACCCATGGTTCATCCTTATTTACCCGGGGCGAGACTCAGGCGCTGGTTTCAACAACCCTCGGCAGTGAGCGGGACAAACAACGGGTGGAAACCCTGCACGGCGAGGTTACTAACCGCTTCATGCTGCATTATAATTTTCCTCCTTACTGCGTCGGTGAGGTGCGTGGCCTGCGCGGACCATCGCGTCGGGATATCGGTCACGGCAACCTGGCGACCCGTGGACTTGAAGCTGTTCTCCCGGCTGAGGAAGATTTTCCTTATTCAATCCGGGTGGTGTCGGAGGTTCTCGAATCGAATGGCTCTTCTTCCATGGCCACCGTTTGTGGCGGCAGCATGGCTATGATGGATGCCGGGGTACCCCTGAAAAGCCCGGTGTCGGGAATCGCTATGGGTCTTATTAAGGAAGGTGACAAGGTCGTTATCCTTTCCGATATCCTTGGCGATGAAGATCACCTCGGCGATATGGATTTCAAAGTTGTAGGAACCGGCGAAGGCATTACCTCACTGCAGATGGATATCAAGATTGATGGGGTTGATCGGCAAATCATGGGCAAAGCCCTTGCTCAAGCTAAAGAGGGCCGTATCCACATCCTGACCGAGATGCAGAAGAGTATCTCTAAATCCCGAGATGAGGTAGCCGAGCACGCCCCGAAATACATGGTCCATAAGATCAATCCGGATAAAATTCGCGACCTGATCGGGCCGGGAGGCAAGATCATCAAGGAACTGTCCGCCGAGTTCGACGCCAAAATTGAGGTTGATGATTCAGGGTTGGTGAAAATGTTTGCCCTCAGTGGCGAAAAGGCCGACGCCCTTGTGGCGAGAGTCAAGGCCATAACCGCCGAGGCCGAAGTAGGTGCAATTTATAAGGGCGTGGTCAAAACCATCAAAGATTTTGGCGCCTTCGTTGAAATTTTGCCGGGAACAGATGGTCTCGTCCATATCTCCGAACTTGATATCAAACGAGTGACTAAGGTTACAGATGTGGTCAAGGAAGGGGATATAATCGAGGTTAAGGTCTTGGATGTTGACAATCGCGGCAGGATTCGCCTGAGCCGTAAGGCCTTGCTTGAGGAATAGCCGTGTAGATAGGGCGAAGTGATGTGCAAAAGCCGACTCCTTCATCCGGGAGTCGGCTTTTTTTATGCGTTGGTGTTAGGAAAAAGTACCAATTGTACATGGGGAGTTATGGAAGAGAAGGAAGTGAAGATCTGTTGGCTGTTGCCGGAGGTTGATCGTGACCTTACTCTGCCGCATTACAAATCGGCAGGAGCCGCCGGTATGGACGTGGAAGCAGCTGTAAGCGTGGAGCTGATTATTCAACCGGGGACCTTGGCCCTTGTGCCGACCGGTTTTGGCGTCGCACTTCCACTAGGCTATGAATTGCAGGTGCGTCCGCGCAGCGGGTTGGCGGTCAAATACGGGGTGACCATTCTCAACAGTCCGGGGACTATCGATTCAGACTATCGTGGTGAAGTCAAAATTGTCCTCATCAATCTTGGCCGTGATCCGTTTATCGTACACCGGGGAGATCGTATTGCCCAGTTGGTTTTGGCTCCTGCCCCCAGAGCAAGATTTGTTCTCGTCGAGGCTCTCGACCCGACATCTCGGGCCTCGGGCGGATTTGGTCACACCGGGGTATAATTCCATTTGTAAATCAAGATGGAAATGAAAAGGCAAGCGAGCAGCGACGAGACAGTACAAAGAAGTACGGCGAGGAGCCGCACAGTGCAGCCGCTGAAGTTAACGCTTGATTTACAAATGGAATAAGGTATGCGATTTTCAGTTCTTGGCAGTGGCAGCCGCGGAAATGCGGTTTTTATTGAAAGCGGTAAGACCGGTATTTTGATCGATGCGGGGTTCTCCGGTAAGGAAATTGCCTCCCGGTTGCAATCCATTGGTCGGGAGTTGGGTAACATCAAGGCTTTGTGTCTTACGCATGAACATGATGATCACATCTGCGGCGCAGGAATAGTTTCCAGGAAGTGCAGGATCCCCATCTGTGCGAATGTCGGCACCTTTAGAGCCGGAGAGAAAAAAATGGGTGATCTTTTTGCACGAAAGGAGTTCGAAACCGGTGATTTGCTGGAGATCGACGATCTTATGGTTCGTTCCTTCAGGATCTCCCACGATACGGCGGATCCGGTTGGTTTTGTTGTCAGCGACGGCAAAAGCAGTGTCGGCTTTTGCACCGACACAGGCAAGGTGTCCCATCTCATTGCTCAAAGGTTAAGTTCCTGTAATGCACTGATTATTGAATTTAACCATAACCTTGAAATGCTGAAAAACGGTCCCTATCCCTTGCCGTTACAGCAGCGTGTTCGTTCAAACGTGGGTCACCTCAGCAATGAAGACGCGGCGGCTTTCCTCGCCGACCTTATCGGTTCGCAACTGCATATCGTCATCCTTGCTCATTTAAGTGAGACCAACAACACCCCATTATTAGCCCGCGAGGCTGCCCGATTAAGGGTGCAGCAATGGGGCGAGACTGCTCTGTTCATCGCCGCACAGAACAAGGCTTTGCCGCTTATGGAAATTTTCAACCTTTCGGCAATTTAATTCTTTTATCCTTGGGTTTTTCCGGGTTAGATTTATACAATACAAAGACCTTGCCTATAAGCTGCACGAGAACGCTCTCGGATGCCTCGGAAACCAATTGCGAAGTGGCGTGTTTTTCCAGTCCGCTGTTGTTACCTATCTTAACCTTGATTAACTCGTGGTTATGCAGTTCAGCTTTAACCGTATCGATAATCCCGGCGCTCAAGCCTTCTTTGCCGATCTGTACCAGTGGGTTGAGAGGATGGGCTAATGCTTTCAAGAATTGCTTTTGTTTGGCTGTGAGTGCAGGTGTGGGTAGTGGAGAGTTTGCAAGCATCGAGCTAAAAATCCTTTATGGTAAAATGTGGAGTGTTGTGAAAGGCGGGATACAAAAAAAAGGCTTAGGGACCGTTAAGAAATAACTACGACCATGCACTCGATTTCTTTACCGCCCCTTATCCCCCTTGAGGGGGGACTGAAAAGAGTGCTGTTCATGATATGGAAATGGATTATTTATTTTTTGAACAACGGCTTATGCTTTTTTGAGTTTCAATACGTCGCCGGGATAGATGAGGTCGGATTTCAGGTTGTTTAATTTTTTCAGCTCAGATGTTGAGGCATTGAACTTCTGGGAAATAGTATACAAGGTGTCTCCATCCTGAACATTATAGGAGGCATAGGCATCGGTTACACGAACTTCTGTGATATGGGTTTTTCTTTTCTCTGCTTTTATGTTCACCAATTTTCGGCCTTTATCAAGTGCAACGGCTTTCTCAAGTCCTATACCTTTGGTTTTTTCACCGGCGGCTAATGCATCGCGCTGATCTATATACAGGGCAAGTTGTTGTCCTGTCTTGACTGACTTAACATTTTTCAAATTATTCCAAGACATGATCAACTCAGAAGGTACATTATACAGCTTGGAGATTCGGGAAACGGTTTCACCCGGTTTGACTTGATGCATAACCAGATTGTCGTGGTTTGCTGTTTTTGTCTTGGCAATATTTTCAGGCAGGAGTTGGTAGGCTATGCTGTTGTACGGAATTCTGAGGTTTTGACCAAAACCCAGCTTGCCGCTTTGCAGATTGTTTGCCTTCAGAAGAGTGGTTTTATTTACGTCATATAGGGCACAGACCGAAGTGAGAGTATCCTTTTTGCCAATTTTGTGGGTCTTGAAACTGGTAGTGACTGTGGAATGCAAACGAGGCAAGTTCTTCATTGCCTGAGCAGCGGTGGCGTAGGGAATTTTCACTTCATAGCCGGTAACGTTAGGTGGTGTTTTGTTTTGTCGCAGTTCGTGGTTGAGTTGCTTGATTTTTTCAGGACTGCTGTTGGTGATCAGAGCCACTGCTTCAAGACCTGTTCCCGGACTGACGGTGATGACATCATAGCGTTGCGGGGCATGGTAGGCAAGCTGTGAAAATCCGAATTTTTCAGGTTGTTTGGCAATAATAAGGGCGGCGATGAGTTTCGGTACGTAACGTTTGGTTTCTAATGCCAAATAATCTTTGTTGGCTAACTCCCAAAAATTGTTGACATTATATTTGCTGAGACCGTTGCGGATTTTGCCGGGGCCGCCATTGTAAGCGGCGACGGCGAGATGCCAGTCACCGAATTCTTTATAAAGATCGGCAAGAAAGGCCGCAGCGGCCTGCGTCGATTTTTCAGGATCGCGACGTTCATCAATATACTTGTCGATTTCCAGATTGTACTGGAGTCCGGTGCCCTCCATAAATTGCCAGAGGCCCACAGCCATTGATCGCGAACAGGCCAGCGGATTATATCCGCTTTCTATCATTGCCAAATACACTAAATCTCGCGGCAAGCCGGCCTCAGCGAGAGACGCCTCCATCATCGGCATATAGGCAGCGGCCCTCTGCAACCAATGGGCAAATTGTTCTCTAAAGCCATTCTGGAAAAAATGCAGATACATTTCCACCTGTTTGTTCAAAACGACCGGGAAATCAAAGGATACATTCTCGGTTGGATCAAAACTCATGGGTGGATACGTTTCATTCCACATACCGGTCTGGCCGAGCGCGTTCAACTCTTGATCCGAGCACATTTCCGGTTCGGTGTTCTGAAGTTCTTGGTCCGACTCGTTCAAAGCGTTGTTTTTAGCAACTTCCTGGGGCCCGCCTTTGGCAATTGTCCCATAATTGCTTTTGTCGGCACAGCCGGAAAGGAACAAGAAAAGAGTCAGAAGAACAAGGGTCTTAACAATCGTATAGGGTGTTTGTGTCATTCGCCAATCCGGTTGTTGTCCACAGTTGAAAGAGCTTGGAAAAAGCCGTTGATTTGACAATTAGTCTGTTGAGATATCTCTGATTACCTTGTACATTCGTAACAGTCAGAACGATACCGACAATTGACGTTATATAAAACCGAACTTTCCGTTAATTGCAAGGATTATACGCCCAACTCTCCGTTGAGGGTGTTTTTTCTCCCCTTTGTGCATCTTTCCGTCACAACCATATAAGAAAGAAATATGTTGAAAAACCTACTTTTTATGGCAATTGCCTTGAGCGTCATAGCTGCTGGGGCTTTGCTAGGGTGGGTATATTGGCTCGTTGCCGTCGAACCGGGTGAGGAGATCCGACAGGATAATATTCGCCGCATTCTCGGAAAAGAAAGCCAGGTATATTACAACGATGGTACGACAAAACTCGGAGTATTCTTTGACACCGCCCATCGTCAGTATGTTACCTATGAAGAGATTCCCAAAAATTTTGTCAATGCCCTGGTTGCTTCCGAAGATGAAAGGTTTTTTTCCCACATAGGCTTTGATCCCCTTGGTATCGCCAGAGCAATGCTTCGCAATATTCAGGCCGGCAAGATTGTGCAGGGCGGCAGTACCCTGACCCAGCAGACTGTTAAAAACCTCTTTAAAAGAACCGACAGATCCCTGCAGGCGAAACTCAAAGAGCTCCTTTTTGCCTTGAGATTGGAATATCACTATCCTAAAGAAAAGATTTTCGAATTTTACGCTAATCAATTTTATGTAAGCGGTAATGGCCTCGGTCTCGGCGTCGCTGCCAGGTACTATTTTGATAAAAAACCGGAAGAATTGACAATGATCGAATGTGCCTTCATTGCCGGCAGTGTGAAGAGACCTAATTATTATAATCCATTCATTAAAAAGTCCGACCAAGGCGCTGATCTTGCCAAGTCGAGGGCAAAAGCCCGGCTTGAATATGTGCTCGGGAAAATGCGTGATTTGGGCATGATCAATGCGACCGAATATCAAGAAAGTGTTGTTGAAGATATCCGCTTCAATCAAGGCAAGGTTGGCTATGCGCTCGACTATGCAATGGAAATGGTTCGGGATGCGGTATCTTCAACGGAGGTATTGGCTGCTCTGGAGAAAAATGACGTCTCCAACATTGCCACCTCGGGGGTGAGGATTATTACCACTATTGATCGCGAGCTTCAGGATAAGACGTTATCCATCCTCCGCGGGGAACTATCCCGCCTCGATGTTCGACTGCGGGGCTACGACAGGAAGGAAGTTCAGGAAGAACTTAAAGGCCTCGATTACAGTGGAGATTCATTGGTTGACGAGGGAGAATTCCTTTTTGGTACCATCACCGAGATAAGCGGCAAAGGCAAGGATATCCGCATAGGCGTCGAGCTTGACAAGAAGCTCGGCAGGGGCGTAATTGATGCATCGGGTTTGTCCGAATTGGTAAAGGCCCGGGTAAAGTGGCAAAAAAATCTGTGGAGTGAGACGGCAGCCGGTGATCAGGAGCAATTGGTCGAGCAATTGCAAAAGGGAGACAGGGCCTGGATCAGTGTTCGGGCCGTCCCGAGCGGCCAGACACCCCTCTTTTTCTTGGAGAAGTATCCCCAAGTGCAAGGGGGAGCCCTTGTCTTAAAAGAGGGCACCATTCGCGGCATGGCCGGCGGAACCGAAAATCGGTTTTTCAATCGTGCGATTCAAGCCCGGAGAACGATGGGTTCGGCTTTTAAAACGCTGGTGTTTACGGCAGCCCTGCAACTTGGTTGGAACAGCGCCGATATGCTGATGAATAGTCGGAATATTTTCGTTTTGAACGGTCGGCCTTATTTTCCTCGACCGGATCATAAAAGCCCCTTCGATTGGGTTTCCATGGACTGGGCTGGAGTTCATTCGGAAAATGTGGCCACGGTATGGCTTCTTGCGCACCTCTGCGATCACCTCACGCCTCTGCAATTTCGCGAAGTAGCTGAAAACCTCGGGTTGGCGCCGAAGGTCATTGACGGAAAGGAAGAACCCTATCGAGCCTACAGTACAAGAATTCGAGACCGCTATGGAATATTGGTGAACCGTGAGGTACTACGGGCAGCGGCGTATCGGACAGCTATCGAAAATATCGAAACTGATTTCATTTTCGATGGGTTGGAGACTGAGTACGGAATTATCAAGGATCTGCCTTTCGGGCTCAATTTTGACCGATATACCGAGGAAGTCGAAGATGGAATGAGGCAAAAGGACGATGCCACGGCCAAGACTGATAGTGAAGAAATTGCCGTACGCAAAAAAGTGCTTGCCAGCCGCTACGTCTTGATCAGATCCTTGCGGGATGAACTTGCCGCATTCAAGTTGATGTCTGAAAAATATGCAGATAGGGGAGAAGACAACCTCGTATTAAAATCAGCGTCGGCAGGCTTGTATTTGAATCGACTGAGTGGGACATTTTCCTTTCTACGACCCGAGGAAGTTACGGGGCAGCTGACACCCATGGACGGGGCGCGACTTCGCTCACATTTGCAGGGCCTAAGCAGTGTTGAAACCGCTTTTTTTTGGCAGAAAATACTCTTAAAAGATGGGCTGAATGTCGGCACCTTTGACAAAATAGAGGAGCAGGTTGATGAGGAATATCAGAAACTCGGCAACGGTCTTCCTTACAGTTTTCAAGTTCTTTCGCAGCTTGAGGATTTTCGTATTACCGTAGGCCTCCATTATCTTATTCAGTTGGCGGGCCAACTGGGAATAAAGGGTGGCCTCGAGCCTGTTCTCTCCTTTCCTTTGGGTTCCAATGTCGTCACCCTGCTGGAAGCAACGCGAATGTACGAAGGACTTGTAACCGGCGAGGTGACGACCTTTGGTGATGTTGAACAGGATGAGAGTAACGATTCGTTGGCGATACTCGATCGCATTGAATCAGAGGAAGGCACGGTCCTTTACCAAACAACCCCGATAACCAAAAAGGTTGTCGATAAAAAAACTGCTTTGGCGATTGGCGGAATTCTCGAGAATGTTGTAAAATTCGGCACCGGTAAGACCGCCAATGAAAAAGTCAGAATCCGCGGGGGTGGCCCGGGAATGGGAGCGGAAATTGCGAAGTTGAATCTTCCCATGCCGCTGCTCGGAAAAACCGGAACGGCGAATAATTACACCAATGCTTCATTTTTCGGATATGTGCCCGGCATTGCCGAGGGTGGGGATTCTCTGATTCTTGAGGATGGCTACGCCGTCGGGGTGTATGTCGGCTTTGACAACAATCAGCCGATGCGCCGCAAAGCCAACCGCATCAGCGGTGCTGCCGGGGCTTTACCGACATGGAGCGAGATTGCCAATGTTTTACTGCGCGAACAGGATTACGCCGCAAGACTTGACCCGGTAGATCTTTCGTTTAATGGCCTGATGATAAAACGTAAGGAACTGGGTCAGGTGAATGTTGGAACATCGCCAAATCAGGGTGGCCTGGTGATTGAACCGATGCAATTGGTAGGCCCGGCTGCCCGCAATCAACAGGCTATTTTGACGTTTGGCACAAAATCTGAAGTAGGACGGTTTGTGGGAGAGAGAAATTATCAGCCATTTTGGCAAACGGTCGCCGAGAGTGGCAAGTAATGCTCGAAAAGAGAATATCTTCCTTCAATCAATACAATTTGAATATAAAGTGATAGCTACTATGAAAAAATTTACCCGATATGCGTTTGTTCTGTTTTGTGCAGTAAGTCTTGGGGCTTGCGCAATGCCCAAAAAAACTCAAGTACAAGCTACTCCTCCAGCCTCGAAAAAAATACCAACGGTTCCAACTTCTGACACCAAGGTGGCTGGGCAGAGCCCACCAATAATGACCATGGAGCCGATGGAAGGTGAACCACCTGAAATAATTGAGGAAAATATCCAGGACAACCTGCCCTCCATGGTTTTTATCAATGACCGTATCTTTGAGTATGGGCGGAAACTCGAACGTTGGAAAGAGTTGGACAGCCAGTCGGTGAAGAGACAAGTCAAGGATGATGAGGCTGCGGAGATGGTTCGCTGTTTTCGCAAATTGCAGACTGTTCTGAATAGCTACACCGATCTGCGCAGCAAATTGTTGCAGACTCAGAAGGTGGCTACTGCTGAAAGAATCAGCAATGCCGCTGTGATAGAGCTTGAGAAAAATGATATATCTTTTATGGAAAGCTCCTGTGGACGCTTGTTGACCGACTCTACCGGTCAGAGCGCCGGGTGGAATCAGCGCGAGGAGTCAGCCGACCTGACGCAGATCGAGACACTGATTGACAGGCATGCCGATAGTCGGGAACACCAGGCTGTTGTCCAGGTTTGGCAGAAGATCCCGAGCGGTCAAATTGATCGAGTTCATCTCCGTACCAAAATCAACTATGGCAACGCCTTGATGTATCTTCACAAGGAAGAAAAGGCGGCGGAGATTTATCAGCAGGTTGTCGATCAGATGTCGTCCTCGGATGTGCAGGCCACGGACATCGTGTCTCTCAGAAAAATTCTTGCCGATCTGCACACGGCCTCCGGTAATTACAAGGCCGCGGCAGTGCAGTATAAAAAAATTTCCGAGGATTATCAAAATATTGGTCGTCTGGAGGAATGGTCCAAACTGCAATTATCGTTACTCGATCGTTCTACGGAAGGTGGCCCGGAGCTGAAGGAATATTCTGCAATCCTCCGCGAGTATCTAGGGTATGTCGCGGAGCAGGGAGGGTACAAGTTGCTTTGGCAGGCAGAGAATTTCCTCAGCAAGTACCCTTATTCGCCGGTAGCATCAAATATTGAGGTTATCAAAGCAAAGGTGAAAGCCGCTGCCGACAAGTGGTTTGACGGGTTTATGGGCCAAGTCGAAAAGCTTCGATCTGAGAAGAAATTTCAAGAAGCACAGGATCTTCTCAAAACTCTGGCGCCCGACATGATTGGTCCGGACAAGCAACTCGCTCTTAAAGGCAAGAACGAAGAGTTGTCCGTCACCGATGCGGTTGAGAAGGAAACGCAGCAAATGGCAGTTATTCAAGAGCTGCAAAAAAAGTGGAATAGCGGAATGCTGTTGGCGAAAGCGGAAAAATTCGACGAAGCAATCGCCGTTTTCACCCAACTTTTGGCAACCGAATATAGAGTCAAGGCACAGGAAAAGATTAAGGAGATGTCGGTTGAGGCGGCAAAAGCCGATCGGAAAAAGGCCGCCAACCTGTTCACCAGGTTCACCAAGACCACGGATATAGAGAGTCGGAAGAAGCTGTTGATTGAAACCCATAAATTGTTAAAAAGCATCTTGGTGAAATATCCGGAAGTGGATATTAAATCGAAGGTAGTGGGTAACCTTGAGCGGGTTGAACAGGAGATGATGGCCATAGATCCAAAACTCTTGGTACTGGCAGATCAGGATGTATCCTCCCTGTCGAAAATCGATGGACTTGACAAGGCCTTTGCCTCCCCCGGCAAGAGCGGCAGCAACATGGGTCAAGATACTGTCAGCGACCCTGATTCGATTCCACCAGGGAATTAATAGATCGAAGTCCTCAAAGGCGGGCCGTTTTTTAACTGAAAACGGCCCGTTGTTGTTTATTACGAGATTTGCAAGAACGATGGTTCTCCCAAACGTTCAGCCCAGATGACCGAGGGTGATTTTCAGCATTCTCCGCAGTGGTTCGGCAGCACCCCAGAGCAGTTGGTCACCAACTGTGAAGGCGGCCAGGTATTGCGGGCCGAGATTCATCTTATGGAGTCGACCAACGGGTACGGTCAGGGTCCCGCTCACCTTGACCGGCGTCAGTTCACGCGAGCTTATCTGGCGGTCATTGGGGATTACCTTGACCCAAGGGTTGTGCGCGGCGATGATTTTTTCAATCTCCTCAATACTGATATCCTTTTTCAGTTTGATGGTAAGGGCCTGGGAGTGGCAACGCATGGCTCCGACCCGTATGCAGAGGCCATCGATCGGGATAGTCGCGGCGGCACTTTTGCCGAGAATTTTATTGGTTTCAGCTATGCCTTTCCACTCCTCTTTGGATTGCCCGCCTTCAACAGGCACATCGATCCACGGGATGAGACTTGCGGCCAGCGGCACACCCCAGGCTTTCGTGGTAAGCGAGCCGTCGTTGAGTTTGGCGGTGACTTTTTGGTCGATATCAAGGATGGCTGAGGACGAGTCAGCGAGAAGATCACCGACTTCTCCGGCGAGTTCACCCATCTGGCTGATCAATTCGCGCATATTCTTGGCCCCGGCTCCGCTTGCCGCCTGGTAGGTCATGGAGCTGATCCATTCCACCAGATCGGCGGCAAAGAGCCCGCCGAGGCCCATTAGCATCAGTGAAACGGTGCAATTGCCGCCGATATAGTTTTTTATGCCGCTTTTCAGCCCCTGCTCGATAACTGCTCGATTCACCGGATCAAGGATGATGATCGCATCATCTTGCATTCTCAGCGTCGAAGCCGCATCGATCCAGTAGCCGTTCCATCGGCTGCGAAGGGTCTCATAAACACTGGTGGTATAGCTGCCGCCCTGACAGGAAACGATGATGTCCATTTCCCTCAGCCGCTCGATATTCATGGCATCTTCGAGAGGTTGGCCGCCACCGATCGAAGGACCCGCAAGGCCTGCTTGTGAGGTTGTAAAGAACACCGGGGAAAAGCCCTGAAAATCGTTCTCGGTAACCATCCGTTCCATAAGAACCGAACCTACCATTCCTCGCCAACCAATAAATCCTACTTTTAGCATTGGAGACTCCGTGACTGAAATTGTCGATTTGTGCTGTTTGAGATCTTCCTGAAGACCGAATTAAAAATCGGAAACCTCTATTTTTACCTGAAACTGTTGAGAAATGCTCTCGAAAAATAATGAGATCGACAAGCAACGACGACTGCTTCCTTTGTCTCTTTTGTGTGTGCCGCAGGTTATAAGGTCCTAAGGTCCGGGCCATTTATCTGCTTGTATCGCCAGGGTGCCGGAAAAGTTGGAAACCGAGATAAAAGGAACCAAGAAGGATGAAAACATCGGCCAGATTAAAGATGCCGGTTTGCAGATCACCTAAACCGACGATTATGAAATCTGTTACACCGCCGTTGCCGATCAGTCGGTCCAGGAGGTTGCTGAGACCGCCACCGGTAATGAGCGCTAAAGGCATCCAGGTGCGCGGGTTTTGTCCCGAGAACCGCAACAAGTAGGTCAGACATCCGAAAAGCAGTAAGGCAACACAGATATTGAGAAAAAAGAAGCGAAGTCCGACCGGCAGGCTGCTGACGATCCCCAGGAAGCCGCCATGATTTTCTACCAGTGAAAATGTAACCAAACCTTTTAAAAAAGGTATTTCCCTTGCAGTAATGAGAACGCTTCTGGCCACAAACTTGGTCATCTGGTCGCTACAGATGACCAAAAAAAGGAGCACTGGGAGGAGCCACACACGCTTTGCCGGTGGTCGAGTGGGCCGTATGAGAGTGGGTTGTGGAGAGTTCATGCTGATCATCCGAGTGCTGATATAAAGAATCTTAACCGTTGAGCAGGCTTTCGACAATAACACCTTGCATTTAAAATAGCTATCAGGGTTGATTAGTTGCGGACATGTGGCTATTATGCTGACTGTTTTCTTGAGTTATCAAGTCTTGGTAAATTTCCTATTTTGAGGATGTCATGAATGTAACGGTGTTTGGGGTCGGATATGTCGGACTCGTGCAGGCGGCGGTGTTGGCCGATGTCGGTCATAATGTTTGTTGTGTGGATGTGGATGCAAAGAAAATCGAAGGGTTGAAAAACGGCATTATTCCCATTTTCGAACCCGGCCTTGCCGAGCTGGTGCGGACCAATTATGAGAAAAAGCGGTTGGAGTTTACGGTCGATGCGCAAAAGGGTGTGCAGCACGCCGAGCTCCTCTTCATCGCCGTCGGAACCCCGCCGGACGACGACGGCAGCGCCGATCTGCAGTACGTCCTGGCGGTGGCCGGTGCCATTGCCGAGCTTATGGATGAAGGCAAAATCATCATCGATAAGTCAACGGTGCCGGTGGGTACCGCCGACAAGGTGCGGGCGCATATGATGGCTGTACTCCAGGAGCGAAACCTTGAGTTGTCCCTGCATGTGGCCTCAAATCCGGAATTTTTAAAGGAAGGCTCGGCTCTCGACGACTGCATGCGACCGGAACGGATCATCATCGGTACCGACTGTGATGAGGTTGAAGAGAAGATGCGCGAGCTCTACGAACCCTTCAGTCGCAACCACGATAAAATCATGCTCATGGATGTGCGCAGCGCCGAGTTCACCAAATATGCGGCGAATTGCCTCCTGGCCACCAAGATTTCTTTCATGAATGAGATGTCCAACCTGGCCGAGCGATTGGGTGTGGATATTGAACAGGTGCGGCGGGGCATCGGTTCCGACTCGCGGATCGGCTACCAATTCATCTATCCCGGTTGCGGCTATGGCGGCTCCTGTTTTCCGAAGGATGTCCAGGCCCTTGAACGGTCGGCGCGGGAGATCGGCTATGAAGCGCAGATTCTCAGAGCGGTTGAGAGCGTCAATTACCGGCAGAAAGAAAAATTGTACCAGCACGTCTGTGCCTTTTATCCGGATGGCATTGCCGACAAGACCTTTGCCGTTTGGGGCTTGTCCTTCAAACCCAACACCGATGATATGCGTGAGGCTTCAAGCCGGGTGCTTATCGAGGCACTGTGGAAAGCCGGTGCGAGGGTTCAGGCATATGACCCGGAGGCTATGGAGGAGGCCCAGCGTCTGTACGGCAGTCGCGATGATTTTACCTTAATGGGCACCAAGGAGTCGGCCCTGCGCGGTGCCGATGCATTGGTCATCGTCACCGAGTGGAAGAGTTTTCGGGTTCCAGACTTCAAGGTTCTGCGGGCTGAGTTGCGGGACAAGGTTATTTTTGATGGTCGAAACCTTTACGATCCTGCTCGTGTCGAGGCGATGGGCCTGGCCTATTACGGTATCGGAAGGGGACGTTCGATACAAATAAATGGCTAATCCCGATTAACGGGATACGTACCTTCACTAAATTTTTTCTTACAAAACAAGAAAAGAATTTCTAAGGTACTAAAGTAAAGCCAGAACACCTAAGAGAAACGCGGATGAAAAAGGCATTAATTACCGGGGTTACCGGGCAGGATGGGGCATATCTGGCAGAGTTTCTGCTGAATAAAGGCTATGAGGTGCACGGCATCAAGCGGCGCGCCTCGTTGTTCAATACCGACCGGATCGATCACCTGTATCAGGATCCCCATGTCGGCAATCGCAAGTTCATACTGCATCATGGCGATCTGACCGACTCTTCGAGCCTCATCCACATTATCGGCAAGGTGCGGCCGGATGAGATCTACAACCTGGCGGCCCAGTCGCATGTTGCGGTTTCTTTTGAGGAACCGGAATATACCGCCAACTCCGATGCCCTGGGTACGCTCCGGGTCCTCGAAGCCATACGCATCCTCGGGCTGACCGAAAAGACTCGTTTTTACCAAGCCTCGACCTCAGAGTTGTACGGCAAGGTGCAGGAAATCCCGCAGACCGAGAAGACACCTTTCTATCCCCGCTCGCCCTATGCGGTGGCCAAGATGTATGCCTACTGGATTGTCGTCAACTACCGTGAGGCCTATGGCATCTTTGCCTGCAACGGCATACTTTTTAACCACGAGTCACCGCTTCGCGGCGAGACCTTTGTTACCAGGAAAATCACCAGGGCTCTGGCACGCATCTTCCTTGGTCTGCAGGATTGTCTGTATCTCGGTAACCTTGATGCCAAGCGTGACTGGGGCCATGCCCGCGACTATGTGCAGATGCAGTGGCTGATGTTGCAGGAGGAAAAGCCGGATGACTATGTCATTGCCACCGGAGTGCAACATTCGGTGCGCGACTTTGTCAATGCCGCAGCGGCGGAGTTGGCGGTAACCCTGCGGTGGCAAGGTGCGGGCACCAATGAGGTCGGTATTGTCGCGAGCCTACCGCCGGGAGCAAACCAAAACGGCATGAAGGTTGGTGACACCATCGTCCGGGTTGATCCCCGTTATTTCCGTCCGACCGAGGTGGAAACCCTGCTGGGTGATCCCACTAAGGCCCGCGAGAAGCTCGGCTGGGTGCCGAAAACTACCTTTCTCGAACTGGTTGCCGAGATGATGCGCTTCGACCTGGAAGGTGCCAGGCGCGATGAGCTTTGCAAGAGTGAAGGATTTACCGTGCTGAATCACCATGAGTAGGAAAGCAAGCAAAATGACCCCTAACCCATGCCCCCTTAGTCACGACGAGTGCATCTTCGTTGCCGGACATCGCGGTATGGTCGGCGCAGCTATTGTTCGGCAGTTGCAGAAGATGGGCTGCAAAAATATTATTACCCGGCTCCATACCCAATTGGACCTTACCAACCAAGCTGCGGTTCGTGATTTTTTTGCGGGTGGAAGGATTGATCGGGTGGTGCTGGCTGCCGCTAAGGTCGGCGGCATCCACGCCAATAATACGTATCCGGCGGAGTTCATCTATGTCAATATGATGATAGAGGCCAATGTCATCCACGAGGCGTATCGGGCCGGAGTGCGGGACCTGCTCTTTCTCGGCAGCTCCTGCATTTATCCGAAATTTGCAGTGCAGCCCATGGATGAAAAGCAGCTGCTCACCGGTATTCTTGAGGCGACCAACGAGTCCTATGCGGTGGCGAAAATTGCCGGCATCAAGATGTGCGAGGCCTATAATCGCCAGTATGGCACCCGCTACCGTTCGATCATGCCGACCAATCTCTTCGGGCCGGGTGATAATTATCATCTTGAGAACAGCCACGTTATCCCAGCGATGATACGTAAATATCATTTGGCGAAATTGGCGATGGCGGGGGACATGGCGGCGATTCGTACCGATGAAAAACGCTATGGCGCCATTCCACCGGATATCTGTCGGGCTATCGGTTACCAGTCGGACAAGGACAGGCTGGACACCAGCCATGCACCGAAGGTGGTGCTTTGGGGGACCGGTTCCCCCAGGCGGGAGTTTCTCCATGTGGACGACACGGCCGCCGCCTGCATCCATATCATGCAGCTGGGGCAGGAAGATTTTCAGGAGCCGCATCCGTCCTTTGTCAATGTCGGCACGGGTGAGGATATAACCATCCGCGATGTGGCAGCGCTCATTGCCGATATGGTCGGCTTTAGAGGTGCGACCGTTTACAACAGCGATCAGCCGGACGGCACCCCGCGGAAGCTCCTGCATACCGGGCGGATAAACAGTTTGGGGTGGCGACCATCGCTCAGTCTCGGTGAGGGCTTGGCGGATGCTTACCGTGCCTATCAAGGGGCAGCCGGCTAGCTTGTGTTCTTTGCCGGCAACCTGAAAGATCCGGGTGGCCTCTTTTTTGCCATTATTCCTCGATCCGTCGCCGCGATCTGCGGATCATATCGCCGCGGATCATATCGTGGTTGAGCTGGAAGATATCCTTGGGGAACAGCAGCTCCATGACCCCCGAATCAAAGATGCGTTTAATCTCGTATTCGTCGTGGGCGACATCCTTTTGGTACATGTAGTTGAGCCAAGAACGGTTGGTATGGATAATAAATTCCACCCGCATCCCGCCCAAGCGGGCAAAGAATTTGAGCATCTCGGTCTTCGGGCTGGAACCGGTGGCGGTGGCCTTGTACAGGCTGCTGCCGGTGAGGGTGTCGGAGATGTCTTCCAGCACCATGAAGCTATCGGCCTTGGAGGCACTGCGGGTCAGATGGTTCTGAAAGGTCTTGACGTCGGCCACCGAGTCGAGCACGGCCATCAGGCCAAGCTCGTCGTCGACCGCCACGGCCGGGTTCTTTTCATTCTTGCGTAAGAGTTTCAGTACTTTGGCCTCAGGAGGTTTCTTGCGGATCGAGACGTAGATGGGGATATCCCGATTCCCGGCGGTGAAACGCCGCCGTTTCAGCAAGGTGAGCTTGTTGCCCTTGACAACCTGTGCCTCCATGGCCTGCCCGGCGCTGAGGGTCTGCACCTCGGTGCAGCGAAAATCTTCCTCGGTGTGCTGCGAGTGCAGGTAGACAATGTCATGTTCGCCGATTTTCAGGTTGGTGCTCCATACATAGTCGTTGAGGAAGTGCAGGAAGTTGGAAAATTTTTGTTCTATCTCCGTCTCCCTCTCGCGTTGGTCGATGCTGCCGGCAAGATTCATCAGCACCAGCTTGCGCCGTGCCTCGAAGCGGGCTTTTTTATGATAGCGGTTGTTGAACATAATAAGGAGCAGGGTCACCGGATCATTGGCCACTTCGATTTCATTGGTGGTGGCAATGGAAGAGGCATAGGGCTTAAGCATCTTGCCGCTGAGGGAATTGACCACTGCGTCGGCGGTGCGGGCATATTCGTGGACCCTGGCCTCGATTTCCCGGGCGGTGCCGTTCAGACCGAACATGTTGCCAAGGAGGGCACAGGCGCGCTGGCTGCGTTCTTCCTGATGCCGGGAGTTTTGCAGCAGTTCGGAAAGCTGGACGAAGCTGTTGATCCCCAAGAACTCAAAAACCTGGCTGCGTAAGGCCCGATACTTGGTGCTATTGATGCGCTGTTCGCTGAGGTTTTTGACCCACCTCCTGGTTTTCTTTGAAAAAGGCTGGGAGAGGTCAATTGTATCTTCCACCGCCAGCGGTCCATGCTGCTGCAGGGAAGTGAATACACTATCTTCGGTAATTACCGACATTTTTGCTCCGCGGTATAAAAGGTATTGAGGTGTTAAAACTGCTGTCCTGCGACGCTTTTTATCTTTCAGATCAATATTAACGTCTATTATCAATAAGGCCAGCACAAAAAGACCAGGGCGGCAAGTGCGGCGAGCCCGGGTGATAATGATTGGAAATCTCCCTTGAGTTTTGCCGGAAATTTTGTTACGGGAACAGGACAATGAGACACTGTCGGTTACGTGGCGTTTATTAATATTTTATCCAGGAATGGTAGAACCATGTTTAAAAATTTTAGTATTGTCCCGAAAATAATATTCGGTAGGGGATCTTTTAACCAGCTTGGCGATGTTATCGGTGAAAGGCGGATCAACGCCCATTCCTATTTTGTCTTTGTCCTTGATGACGTGTTCATCGGTAAGCCTTTGCAGGACCGTTTACCCATGCAGGGCAAGGATCTGTTGCTGCCGGTGAATGTCGACGACGAACCGAAAACCAGCTATATCGATAGCCTGGTGCAAAAAATCCGCGAGTACAGCCCGGTAGTCCCGGATGGCATTGTCGGGATCGGCGGCGGCAGCGCCATGGACATCGCCAAGGCCATTTCCCTGATGCTCAACAACCCTGGCTCATCGGCCGACTACCAGGGCTGGGATCTGATCAAAAATCCCTCCGTCTATCATGTCGCCGTACCGACTTTGGCCGGGACCGGGGCGGAAATTTCCCGCACCGCCATTCTTACCGGCCCGGTGAAAAAGCTCGGAATTAATTCCGATTATACCCTGTTCCACCAGATTGTCCTTGATCCCGAGTTGCTTGCCGGGGTGCCGACCGACCAGTGGTTTTATACCGGAATGGACTGTTATATCCACGATATCGAATCCCTGCAGGGCACCTTTATCAATGAATTCAGCAAGGCCTACGGTGAAAAGTCGCTGGAGCTCTGCCGCCAGGTTTTTCTTGAGGAACATCCGGATAAGGATGACAAGTTGATGATGGCCTCCTATTTCGGCGGCATGTCCATTGCTTATTCCCAGGTCGGTGCCTGCCACGCCCTTTCTTACGGCCTTTCCTATGTACTTGGTATTCATCACGGGATCGGCTGCTGCATCGCCTTTGATTATCTCGAAGAAATCTACCCGCAAGGGGTGCGGGAATTCCGCATGATGATGGAAAAACACCGGATTACCTTGCCGCGTAATCTGACGACCGGTCTAAGCGATGAAGCCATGCAGTTGATGGTGACGACGGCTCTCAATCTTGTCCCCCTTTGGGAAAATTGTCTGGGGCCGGATTGGCAGAAACTGATGAGCCGCGAGCGCTGCCTCGGGTTATTCAAGCGGATGTAATTTTTTAGGCTCCGCGTTATATGGAAAATTCTCAAAAGCAGGCCTTGGCGGCTATTGCTATTGGCATGAAAAGGGCCTTGCCCATCGTTCTTGGCTACGTCCCCATCGGTTTTGCCTATGGGGTGCTGGCCGGCAAAGGCGGGCTATCGCAGACCAATACCCTTTTGATGTCGCTCATTGTTTTTGCCGGGTCGGCGCAGTTTATTGCCGTTGGTCTCTTTGCCGCCGGAACCGGACCGGCTGCGGTCATCCTCACTACCTTTGTCGTTAATCTGCGGCATATGCTCATGGCAGCTTCGCTCAGCCCCTATCTCGCCGGTTGGAAAAAACGTCATCTGGCCTTTTTTTCCTTTGAGCTGACCGATGAAACCTTCGCCCTGCACTCAACGGCGGCAAGTCGGCTCGGTGACTGCCGTTTGGAGGCCTTGTCCCTCAATGTCACCGCCCAGGCCTCCTGGGTGTTGGGGACGATTTTGGGTATCGTCGCCTCCGGGCTGATCAGTGATATCAAACCGATGGGGCTCGACTATGCCCTGGCGGCGATGTTTATAGCCCTTCTGGTTGGGCAGTGCGAAAACCGCGTGCGGGTGGTTACGGCGATTATCTCCGGGGGCATCGCCACATTGTTATATTTAGCCGGGTGGCATCAGTTTCATATAATTGCCGCAACCGTTGCCGGGGCGACTCTCGGTCTTGGGGTGGAACATTGGACCAAGCGCTGATTTTCTGGACTATTGCCGGAATGGCGGTGGTCACCTATCTGCCGCGCCTGTTGCCGACGCTTTTTCTCAGTGGCCGCAACCTGCAGCCGATCATTGTCGCTTGGTTGCGTCTGGTGCCGCCGGCGGTGCTGGCTGCCATGCTGGCGCCATCGCTTCTGCTCCGGGAAGATAGCATTGAGCTGGGAATCGACAACCTTTTTTTCTGGGCCGCCCTGGTCGCCTTTCCTGTTGCTTGGAAATCGAAAAGCCTTTTTGCCACAGTCGTTGTCGGCATGGGCTTGGTGGCCCTTGGCAGGTATTTCGGCCTTGGGATGTAACCGGTGATGCAGACATTTTCGCCGGTTGCCGACAACAACCCCTTGATCGAGCCTCTTCTTCTCTGGTTTCGCCGCACTGCCCGCGATCTGCCGTGGCGGCATACCTACGATCCCTATCACGTATGGATTTCCGAGATCATGCTGCAGCAGACCCAGATGGATCGGGGGGTGGTCTATTTTCAGCGTTGGATAGCACGCTTTCCGTTCGTCCGGGCGGTGGCCGTGGCGGACCAGCAGGAGATTCTCAAATATTGGGAGGGCCTTGGCTATTACGCCAGGGCGAGAAACCTGCATAAGGCGGCGAAGGTCATCGTCGACCAGTTTAACGGTCAGGTTCCCTGCGATTACCAGCAACTCTTGACCCTGCCGGGGATCGGTCCCTATACGGCGGCGGCGATTGCCAGTGTCGCCGGCAACCAGGATGTGGCGGTGGTCGATGCCAATGTGACTCGGGTATACGCCCGGCTTTTTGATATTGGCCTACCGGTGCAGGAGAGCCTGACCCAGAAGAGCATTGCGGTTATGGCCCAGGACCTTTTACCTTCCGGTCGTGCGAGGCTTTACAATCAGGCCTTGATGGATCTTGGCGGACTGGTATGCCTGCCGAAAAATCCCCGTTGCGAGTTCTGTCCCGTTGCTTCTTTCTGCAGAGCGCGGCAGGCCGGAACAATTGCCGAAAGACCGGTGGTCGGTCCGGCAAAAAAGATTATAACGGTGGAAAAAGTGGCGGGGATCATCCGCTGCGGGGGTCGGATATTTATTCAGCAGCGGCCGCCGGAGGCTGTCTGGGGTGGATTGTGGGAATTCCCCGGAGGCGAATTGCAGGGTGGGGCGCCGGAAACGGAAGTCGTCCGGCATATCCTGGTTGAAGCTGGTCTTGCGGTACGGCTCATCATGCCGGTGACGGAGGTGGTCCATCATTACACCCGTTACAAGATCGTCCTTCACTCTTTTCTTTGCGAACTGATCGACAAAAATAGTCAGCCTGTTCTTCGCTCTGCCGTCGATTTTCGCTGGATAGTCCCGGCTGAACTTGATCAGTATGCCTTTCCGGCGGGTCCCCGGAAAATTCTCGAACATATCAAAACAATCTCTCCCAGTCTCTTTGAAGAGTGAAGAGACAAGAGGCTTTTGGCTGGAAGGATGATCTGTTAGGAATCTTCCCAAAATCGGTCTACTCGACATCACCCCCAGCTTACGTCCAGTACCCGGACAAAGATGCGCTTTCGTTCTTCTGGATCGAGTTGAGCCTCAAGGCGAGTTTGCAACGTTTCCGGGGAGGTCGGCTTTTTCCCTCCATCCTTGACGGCCGGCAGGTCGTTATTGCCAAACCAAAGAATAAGGTAGACACCGTGGTCGGCAGCTTTGGGGGAAATCGTGTATTGCTCGATCAGTTGGCTACGCAGGGCAGTCCAGAGATAACGGTTGTCGTCACGTTTGATTTCAATCGGCAATTCAAATTCATTGCGGTAGGATAAACGGATGTCGGCCCGTTTATCGTTAGCGTAATCCCCCTCAGGTTGGCAATCGATAGCAAACGATGTGAGATGCATACGTAGCCGGGTGAGCAAGTTGTCGCGGCATAGATTTTCCTCCCGCTTTCCGGTCGGCTTCTTGTTCTCTATGTTCCAAAAGGTCCGAACTCCGTCATCGTTGTCGTGGCGAATCTCATGGGCGATGTCATCGAGATGGTCGAGTGTCAATGCTGTGAGATCAGCTGTACTCGTCGGTTCTCGATTGGCGAGAATCCGGGCTACGTCCGACACCGGCGGAAAATGAAAAGCCGCTTCCCGTTGTCTGAGCTTTAATTGATGACGGGCGTTATCGAGAGAATGTTTCAGCTTACTGAGAGTCGGCAAAGCGAGTAGGCGTTTTATCTCCTGTGCGGCGTCTTCAGTAGCCAAGGAACCAAGGCGAGTGATCATGGCGCGAACAGTGTCACCGCGTCGCATAGAGTCATTCACAAAACCGGAACTGCGCTGTTCAAGTTCCGCGTGCGGGGTGAGTAATTCTATGAGTTTGCCGATGGTGCGGGCCGAAAGCGGGTAATCGTTGCTCAAGCCGACATCGCGCCCACCGAGAAATGCACAGAGATGGTTGGCGCGGCTCCAGGACTTGTCGAGGTACTGCCAAAGAGCTGGTTCATGCTTTGGTGGATCGAGCAGCATGGCTGTTGTCAGCCAATAGACCTTCTGGGCAACATCCATCCCTTTTGCAACAAGTTTTTTCTCGATAATTGCCGCGAGTTGCTCAACTGAGTTGTGCAAGGCTGCTTTCAGTAAGTAGACCAGGTGTGCTATTTGACCTGATCCGGCACGTACCGGAAAGCATCCCAACAACGATGGTACGGCAGATTGGGCAACATTTCGGTAGTTGGGGTCGTCGGCAAGCGGAGATATAGAAGAGACAAAATCCCTTCCAGTCTTCATAGTTGTGCGAGCATACTCAATCAGCACTTCTGCTAGGAGTGCGGGACGTTCCTTGACGAAATGCGTAAACCACTCCGGCGTGGTGTTGGTGTCGTAGGTAAGGCGGAAGGCAAACATGCGGCGCAAGGTGTTGTCGCTAAGTGCGTCGATGCAAGATTCACCCCGCCGCCAGCGTAGCTCCATGCCGATTAAGCATGGATTACGAAGGAAGTGTACGCGTTGTTTAATATTTAGGTCGATGATTTCTGCGACACTCGGTAGATCGTGACGTTCCGGGCAGAGAAAAAAACCGACCTCGGCAGCAGCAAGAACTTCGGTACCATTTTCACAATAGTTGTCGAACCGTTCCAATGGTGTTTTCCCATGAATGTCGCTGGGGCGATTCATCCAGACACCGGCAAGTTCATGGAGTCGGCCGGCATGAGCGGTGCCGGAACGGATGGCCGGCAAGTGTTCGTTCACAGCAACACTTCGAGTTATCTTATTTTCGGCATGTTGCAGCTTACGAGCTTCGGCTCCGGCTGCATTTTTCTTTTGCCAATCCGAGATTTCAGGATTGAGCAGCGGCTCTAACCAGTGTTGTCGCTCTGGATGGGCTTCACCCCAGGCTTCAATTGTTTCTAGCAACAGACCGGTACTGCCGCGCTGCTGGATAAACGCTCTAAATGCCTCGACAATATGCTGTTGAGCAAGGGAGTCGTTGGCATTCTGCGATGCCTGCTCAAGATGCCACAGCCCGATGTCTTCCGGTGCCGCCGCCCCATGCAACCGATGTTTGTGGGTGTGAATACAGTATTCTACGTGGTCTGTGGATTCACATTGCTCAAAACAGAGCGCAAGTATTGCCTTGTAGCGTTTCGGGTGATTTTCCAACCATCGGGAAATTACTTCGAGATGTTCTCTGTCTCGTTGAATTTCTCCATATTTGTCGGCACCTATTCCCAACCAAGTAAAGAGCCGTGCATCCGTGATGTCTTGGCCATGAATTTCAATTCCTCTGGCGAGCAAAGAGCCAAGCATTCGCCGGCAATAGAACCTGAATGTAATTTCATCGGAGAAGGCAAGATCAGGCTGTGCAGCTAGCAGGTCAAGCAAAAGAGGGAGATGCGACGCTGGGGCTATTCTCGGCAATTCGTTTCCCCAGAACCTGATGTAGCTGCCGATATGATTTTGTTCTTTGGGCGCGTGCAGATAACGCAGCAATGCCCCAGGTTCTAAGGTTTTCGGATACAGATGTTGGAGAAGATGTCCAGCCAATTGATCATCCGGATCGGCCGCCCGTCCATCGTTGATCGAGTTGAGAAGGGCAATGGCTTCATCGTGAAGTGGTCGCTGTTGCAACCAGACTAGCATTGCATCCCGTCTTATCCTCTGTCTACGAGTATCGTCAAGGATGACGGTTTTGAGTATTGCCGCGAGTTCGGGAATCGGATCGCCTTCATAAAGAATATCCAGCACACACTCGGCAAAGGATTGGCTTACTTCATCACGTTCAGGGGACTTCAAGGCGGCGGCGAAATCTTCGGAAAGTTCAGGGTCGGCCAGCGCACCGAAGGGTGCCACGGAGGGAACTTGCCATCGAAATGTATGATTTTGCCCGGCTTCTTGGTGCAGACCGGCCAGAAGATATCGCTTATCAGCAGGTGACATCGGTTTAACGTCGCCATAGACGATGACAGTCAGCGGATCGGCTTCGATCAGACGTGAACGTGCGGCCCGGCAATGCAGGGCAAGCCAGCTGTAGAGACCACGCAGCCCGGCAACGGTTCGATCACCGTGCCCCAGCAAAAGATTCATGACACGCCGGAGCGGCAGGCCACAATGGTCGATTTGCTTTGCCAGCCATTGAGCTGCCAGGTATTCGGCAATGCTGCGGTGGCTCGGAACGACGCGCTCTTCGCCTTCAGGAGATGGCCGAAACAATTTTCGGCCTGCGGCTCGCTGTGCCGCTACCAGATTGGGAGGAGAAAAAACGTCGATGAGAGGAAAGTGTTGATCAGCGCTATCAACATCAAGAGCTAAACCTGTTTTGTCAGAGATAAGGAGCACTGCGCACAGCTGACCGGCAACCTCAAGCAGGTTGTCTGTTGAGATTGGTTGAGCGCGCAGTCTGTCACGATGCGGTTTGGAGTCTTCCCCAGCCAATTTCTCGCAAGCGAGCTGATACGTTCCTTGGCGTGTGTTTGGCCATTCGTTGTCCCGAATGGCTTCGGCCAAAAGGAGGAGTGTCTGGGGATTCTCCAACAACCGGTCGATGCCGTGATCGGCTGCCTTTTTGACAAAACCTTCCGGGTTGGTGATACCGTGGTTATGGCACAGGATATCCGTGATTTCAGAGGGACTGAGCGGTTCAAGCAAAATGATTGCAAGGTGGCCATCGGCCGAAGCGTCACTGATCGCTTGGCTATCGGTCGAGCCAAACCAGTCGGCTGCTCGGCAAGCGATACGAAATGGCGGGCTGCCGAGTTTTCTCAGGTGGGTACGGAGTTTCAACAGGACGCTGACATCACCCCCGCTGGCTCGGGTTTCATCAAGGCCATCCAGGAACAGGGTTTTTCCTTGCCAGCTAACATCCGGGGCGTCGTTCAGGAACTTGGAGATCGAGATATATCGTCCATCGGTTGCGTATGCTTCCTCTTCGAAGGCGACTGATTTGCCCGCTCCCGGTTCACCCAGCAACACCCAGGCAGCCGTATCGCGAAAATCGAGCAACGGCTGGATCGGGTTTTCGGCAGGGGAATTGCCATCCTCCAAGATTCTGCGGACATGACGGGGAACGATGAGCATTGCCTTACTCCAGCCAGTAATCGACAGGGTGGGAAAGAAACTCTGGTAAGGAAACACCACCTTCGCCAACGATGAGCGTGCAAGCTTCCTTGAACTTTCCGACAAACACTTTGAGGCCTTTTGGGGTGGCGTATTTCGCACCACTTTTAACCTCGAGGGCGAGGACTTTCCGGCCGTTTGTCAGCACGAAATCCACTTCGTTGGGGCTTTCTCGCCAGTACCCGATCTGACAATCGTCGGAGGCGGTATTGATGAGATGTGCGCCGACGGTGCTTTCTACCAGCCGCCCCCAATAGCTTCGGTCGCCAATTGCTTCAGAGAAGGTGTAGCCGGCCAAGGCGGAAATGAGCGCAGTGTTGTGTGCGTTCAATTTTGGACTTGAAGCTCGTTTCCGAAAAGCTTGTATGGCAAACTTGGAGAGGCCGGTCAGCAGTCCCGCTTGCGAGAGAAGTTGCAGGTAATGCGCCAAGGTTGTGGTATTTCCGGCATCAACCAGTTGGCCGCGAAGCTTGTCAAAAGCAATGATTTGCCCGGAATAGGCGCCGCAACCCAGTTCGAACAGGGCTTTCAGTAAAGCCGGCTTGTCGACCCGTGTCATTTGCAGAATGTCGATCTCAATATTCGGGTGAATCAAGGCGCTGCGGACATACTGGCGCCACCTGCTTTCGTCCCGGATGAGATGTGCGCTGCCAGGATAGCCGCCGAAATAGATGTATTCGTCGAGTGAGAAATCGAAAGCCGCCTGCATCTCACTATAGGACCAGTGCGCCATACGAATCGGTTCGTAACGGCCGGCCAGACTTTCAGTAAGGCCTTTTTGCATGAGCCAGGGTGATGAGCCGAGCAAGATGACATGGAGTGGCAGATTCTCGGTGCGGTCAGTATCCCACAGACCTTTGACGACTTCCGACCAACGTGGGATTTTTTGAATTTCGTCAATGGCAAGAACGTAGCATTCGCCGTCTGGTTGTAGCTTGGCTTTAGTGCGCGCTTGCATCCATTGACGGACCAGCCATTCGGCAGTAGGCTGCGAGCCAACCTGTGCTTGCGTGAGCGAGGTACTGTTTTGTTCGCCGAAGGGATCAATGGCTTCGGGGAGCGGTTGATCTGCCGCAACGAAGGTCGATGGGTGGGTAGACAACGCCTGTCTGACCAAGGTGGTTTTGCCGATTTGCCGAGGACCGGCAACAACAATCATGAACCGTGGCGATTCTTTCAGGCGTAGTCGCAAGATATTGATTTGGCCACGTTCGAAGGGCATGTTTACGCCATTGAGTTAATTTACTCACAATAGTAAGCCATGCTTTTTCAGAGTGCAAGCGATTTCCAATTTTCGCTTGGTATTTTTCACCGTATCCAGAAAGATTGTGATGCTAGTGAACTATTCCAGTCTCTTTGAATCGCTCAAGTCCTAACCATCACGCAGAAACTCCAGCTCAACCGGGCAGTGGTCAGACCCCAGCACCGCCGGGAGAATAGCTGCACTTTTTACCTTATCCTTAGCTCCGCCGCTGACACAGAAATAATCAATACGCCACCCGATATTCTTGGTTCGGGCGCTGAAGCGGTAACTCCACCAAGTGTATTGGCCAGGCTCCTGATTGAAGATACGAAAGGTGTCGATGAAACCGGCGGCGACAAAGCTGTCCATCCAGGCCCTTTCCTCGGGGGTGAAGCCGGCGTTTTTCACATTGGCCTTGGGGTTTTTCAGATCGATCTCTTTATGGGCGACATTGAAGTCGCCGCAAAGAATGACCGGTTTCTGCTGTTGCAGTTCCTGGGCAAAGGCAAGCAGCCGATTGTTGAAGCGCAATTTGAAGTCGAGTCTCTTTAATTCTTCTCCGCTATTGGGAAAGTAGATGGTGATAAGATAACAGTCGGTGAACTCCAAGGTCAGCACCCGTCCTTCGCAATCAAATTCCGGGTCACCAAGGCCGTAGTGGACGGCAAGCGGCGCGATACGGGTATAGATCGCCACCCCGGAGTAGCCTTTTCGTTCGGCGCTGTGCCAGTAGGAGGTGTAGCCGGGGATGTTTTTCAGGGTGTCGGAAAGCTGCTCCGCCTGCGCCTTGGTCTCCTGGATGCCGATGACATCGGCATCAAATATTTGCATTTGCTGAACAAAACCTTTCTTTTCCACGGCACGAATGCCGTTGACGTTCCAGCTTATACATTTAAGACTATTATTCTTAATCATTTTCGCTCCTGGTTTCTTGCGGGGATGTACACCTTTTTGCGGACACTCTGCCAGCAGAGGACAGATATCACAATGCGGTCCAACTGGTCGGCAAATAAACTGACCAAAGGCTACGAGCAGGGAATTGATGGGTATCCAGTGTTTTTTCGGCAGCTTCGCCCGGAGGGCCATTTCCGTTTGCAGTGGGGTGTCCGTTACGACATACTGCCAAATATTTATAATCCTGTGGACATGGGTGTCAACGCAGATGGCCGGTTTTTTAAAGGCGACGCTGACCACCAGATTGGCGGTTTTGCGACCAACACCGGGCAGGGTGACCAGTTCGTCGATGGTGTCCGGAACCTGGTCGTCGAATGCCTGAAGGGCACCTGGCAGGAGGGTAAGATATTTGGCCTTGGTTTTATAAAAACCGACCGGGTAGATGAGTTCGGCGATGCGTTCTTCTGAAAGGCGAGCCAGCGAGTCGGAGTCCGGAGCGTCTTTGAAGAGACGAGCCGAAGCCATTGCGGTGGTTTCGTCCTTGGTCCTCGCCGAGAGGATGGTGGCCACCAGGACTTTGAAGGGATCCTCCGTCTGCACGGCAATGAGATCGACCACCGGTATTCGTTTGTCGCAGACGGCGTCGGCGACGGTGGCAAGAAAGCAGTCTATGTCGATGACCATGGGTGCCGTCCCGAAAGAATTACAGAGAAAGGAGATCCGGCTCGAAACACAAGGTGGCGAAATAATCTTCCACCCGTTCGGCCCGCCGTATAAGTTCGACTTTACCATCTGCTGTCAGGAGCAGTTCTTTAGGCCGCAGGTTGCCGTTATAATTGAAACCCATGGCAATACCGTGCGCCCCGGTGTCCTGGATGGTGAGGATATCGCCGTCGGCAATCTTCGGCAGGGTTCGTTGAATGGCGAACTTGTCGTTATTTTCACAGAGTGAACCAACGACGTCGACGGTCTCGGTGTCCTGGTGGCCCTCTTTACCGAGGACGTCAATGTGATGGTAGGCACCATATATCCCCGGCCGCATGAGGGAACTCATCGAAGCATCGACGCCGATATAGGTCCGGTAGATATCTTTGCGGTTGATGGCGGTGGTGACCAGCACGCCGTGCGGCCCGGTCATATAGCGGCCGCTCTCCATGTACAGAGCCGGTTCGTAGCCACGTGCTCTGCGAAAATCCTTGAAGAGGGCAGTTATCTCCCGGCCCATGGCCGCCAGATCAAGAGCGGCAATGCCCGGTTTGTAGGGGATGCCGAGGCCGCCGCCGATATTGATAAATTCAAAGGTAATGGCTAACTCGTCTTCGAGCTCGGCGATCAGCTCCAGCAGCATGGCGGTGGTCTGCACCATGTACTGGTAGTTCAGTTCATTGGAGGCGAGCATGGTGTGGATGCCGAAGCGTTTGGCTCCCATCTCTTTAGCCTTTCGGTAGGCGGGAATAATCTGTTGGTGACTGACGCCGTATTTTGCTTCGGTGGGTGTGCCGATTATTTCGTTGCCGGTGCGCCGTTCGCCGGGATTATAGCGAAAACTGATGAGCTCGGGGAGGGTCGGCACCTTGCTGAGAAGGGTGATGTCGTCGAGATTGAGAATAGAACCACCCTCTCCGGCCGCTTCGAGGAATTCCTCAAGGCTGGTGTTGTTGGAGGTGTACATGATGTCCTCGCCCCGTCCGCCAACCTGCCTGCTGAGGAGCAGTTCGGCGATGGAACTGCAGTCAAAGCCAAAGCCCATGTCGCCCATAATAGAGAGAATGCGGGGGTTGGGCAGGGCCTTCACGGCATAGTATTCGCGGAATCGATCAATACCGGCAAAGGCTGCTTTCAGGGCGTTGCCGGTTTCCCGAATGCCGGTTTCATCGTAGATATGAAAAGGTGTCCCGTAGTGGCTGGCAATGGTTGGCAGGACGGGGAAAAGACGTTCTTTGAATGTATGTGACATCGGCATAATCGTGCTTCCTTATAGGGTATCCGGCAAGGGTATCCGGCTGGTTTCTTTGATTGTCGAGAGGACTGTTTCGGTTTTTGTCGAGAGGACACCCTCTATGGCGGCAATCCGGTCCTGCAGCAGCAGGCTGAGGGACAGGGTATCGGCGGTTCGCACCTTCACCAGATAGCAGTCGTTGCCGGCGACAAAATGCACCTCCTGGACTTCTGGGATCACGGCAAGCTGCCTGCCGACCTCACTGCTGGCGGCGGTGCTGGTCTGGACATGCACAAAGGCCACCTGGGCCCGGTGAAAACGTTCCGGGTTGAGGCGCACCTCATAACCATCGATGATGCCCTGCTTTTCCATTTTGCGGATCCGCTCAAGGACCGCCGATGGGGCCAGACCAACCTGCCGGGAAACCTCGATATTGGGGATGCGCGCTTTCTCCTGGAGGATCTTCAGGATATCCATACTGATGGTGTCAAGCATTCTTATTCTCCTTGGTTAAAGGTGAATATATTCTCAATATTCGGTTGAGTCAAGAACGATATTCTGATTATATTAGAAATAGGTTCATAAATTCTGTTTTCCCGGTATACCGCACGAGATGTCCGGTTGCTGGCTGTGAAAAGTATTTTTAAGGTCAAGATACATTCGCCAGCTTGCAGGTGGCTGCTGTGATGTAATTGGATTTATTAAGAAGAGATGCGAAGAAATCGGGATGTGTAGGAGAAATGCAGCCATTCATGCCACATCTCGGTGGACTCGATCCACCGAGATGTGGCGGACAGTCGGAGTTCATTTAACGGCACAACTCCCATTTTTGAGGGAACTGCAATCCTTGCAGGTGGATATCCCGAAAAGAGCATACGGTGGACACCAGCCGATGAATCCGGTCAGTAAGGGAATAATTCCGAGGTATGCCCATGGACTCTGAGGTCCAATAAAGGCCAGGGAGAGAATGGCTAAACCGGCAATGATTCTGACAACGCGCTCAATGCTACCGATATTCCTTTTCATGGCATGCTCCTTATGATGTGAGGTCTTTGGGTTTGGCCGACTTTATTTTTCTCTCTCGTCAGCTTGATACTCACACCATAAGGGTTTTATTTCCGGATGTTTGTGACAAAGTCACACTTTGGCGAATTTTTTACCTGCCTTGCAGATGCTTGGGCTGATAGTCGAGAATTTTGAATATGATTACGACTGAAGCGAATTGTTTCCCTCTCCTGTAAGTCCTTGAGAAGACGGCTAATAACCTCTCGTGAAGGTTCCAGATCATTGGCAATGCTCTGGTGGGTTCGGGAAAGCATCCCGTCCTCTGAATGTTCAACCAGATAATTGAACAGCCGGTTGTCCAATCTGTTAAAAATCACCTCTTGGATAAGAGTCATATCCGCCGTCAGTCGATAACGCAACATGGTATAAACAAAGGTCTGAAGTTCCGGATAGACGTCAAGGCATTTCTTGAAAATTGCTGCAGGCAGGAAGAGCACCTCCGTCTTCACCATGCAGAAGGCATTTGCCGGATATCCTATGTTGGAAAGGATACAGGAGGCATTGAGTATACAAGTGTCACCAGGGCCAATTTCGTACAGGGTTATTTGTCGCCCGGATTGGTGCGCCTTGAACACGCGAATCTCGCCTTTGAGAACAAAGGCAATCTGACGGCAGCTGTCACCTTCTATATATATATGGATTTCGTAAAAATCTTATGGAAAAATGCCGTTACAGCTTGCGCCGACTTTTCGCGTGCCTCATGGTTGCCTTCGATGCTTGCCCCAAGCGCACGGCAGGATTTTTTCAGTACGCTTTCGTATTCATCGCACCCTAAACATTCCTCCATTATTTTGCGAGGTTTTATCGAATAAGGCAAGTACCAAGAGTGCATAGAAAAGCAGGCAGAAAGGCTGTGAAGGACAAAAAACAGGAGTGCTGTAGAAACTCTATTGCCAGGAAAAAGTCCTTGCCTCTCTCGCCAAGAATCACTATCCTTGGGCGGAATTTTGGTTTGCGAGAGAGAAAATTCTACCGCCTCGCACTTCGGTTATATAATTCACCATATCTTTCCATGGGGGGCCTTTTCATGATTCTTCGTTCGCTGTTTGCCGGTTTCACTCTTCTTTCCTGTGTGGGTATGGCGGCTTTCCCGTCCTCGGCGAGGAGTGAAGCAACCAATTTGCTGTCACTTCTCGAAGGTTGTCTGCCGGTAACCATTCCCGTGACTTGCCGCTGGCGCACAAGCTGGGCTCAAAGATACGTACCATAGGCCCGGGGAACCAGAGATTTTAGATGATGCCAAGGCATGGGTGGTTATCTCAATCCGGCGGTCTTCTGTAAGCCATAAAGGACTTCCGGCATACCGATTTTGCCATCGCCATTGATATCGGCACCTGAAAAAACACCCACCGATCTTCCAGATAGCACCTGAAGCGATAGCATAACATCTTCAAGGTTAACCACGCCATCACCGTTGACATCACCCGGCACCTGAGTCGTTGGTGACTGCGTCACTACCACATCGACAGGGCTTCCCGTTGCGCCGTTGGCGGTTATACGAATGGTAGCCGTACGATTTGATGTAGTGTTATTGGCAGTAAAACCGGATTTGATCGATCCGGAAGTGTTGCCGCTGGCCCCAGATGTAATTGAAAGCCAACTGTTACCTGAAGTCACCTGGGCCGACCAGGGCATGGTTCGCCCGGTACTGGAGACGGTGAAAACGATTTCACCGGCCTCTTTTGAAACGCTTCGGCTGGTTGGGCTGAGTAAAAGGACTGTTTGGGTGCCCAACGGCATTGTCAGTCCGCGTTCCGGCCGTGAGAAACTATGGCACCAAGAACAATCATATTTTTTATCTGTGACGTGCTTGCTATGGAGGGAGGTGTAAGAAGGGATACTTTTGGATTGATGACACGGGGTGCAGGTTGCGCTCTGGGCCCCCTTCATTGCATAGCCGATGCCCTTCAGATTCATCTGCGTGGCGGTTGCCGTGTGGCACTGGGCGCAGGTCAAGGCATTGCCTTTCGGCATTACTTCATGGGTGATGAGCTGGGAGGTGTCGGTATCAACACTACGATATGGGGTTGTCGCGGGATGCCCCATGTTGGTAAGGCCGGCCTTCACAGCGCTGTCATAATTGCCGGTTGAGAAATAGACTGAAGTATCCAGCGCTACCAGGACACCCAGGCTGTCGGCAAAGGGCTGAAACGCCTTTTTGTACTTGAATGGATACAGCATGCTGCCCGATTTGTTAATGCCACCATCTGGACGGGAGGTTGGATAGGTTTTGGTGACTGCGTCGTATTGTGCCGTTTCGTTTAAGCTGTAATTCCAACTCGTGCTGTTCCAGAACGCATATTCGGGTTTTAAGTTGCCGCCTCTTGTGATTGTCGGCTCCCAGCGGTTAAGGGCCGTGCTCCATTCCGGGATCGTCCAGTTGCGGTAAACTTCTGTTGTTTCAGTTGCAGTCGTGTCCGCCGCATTTCTCGCGTATGTTTTAATATGACAACTCTGGCAGGCGACACGGTTGATGTGCCGGTTGACATCTGCGGTCACATGGCCGGATGAAGTTGTTTTGTTGGCATGGCAGGCTGCGGTACTGCAGGTGACTTTTGTGTCGAGGTCTGTTTGTCGAAGATCGGAGCCACGACCGGCAATCCGGTGATTCTGTGTGGTATGACACTGCTGGCATGTGAGATTGGCACCGGTGGATGACATATGGACGTCAAAATTTCTATCCGTAGTTGTGGCATGGACCAGGGACATGTCGCCGCGTTTGTTATTGTCGCCGCCTCCGCCCTTGGCATGACACTGTGTGCAGTTGGAGCGCACCGGTTTGTGTACCGTCTGAATTGCCTGGTCCATGGTGACTGCCATGTTCGCCGTATCCGGAACAAAAACGCCGTTGACTTTCTTTCGTTTATAGTCTTTCTGATGGCAGATCAGGCAATCGATGTTTTGCAATTGAGAGGGGGTGGCGGTTGCCTCAGGCTTTGCTCCAATTCCGACATGGCAGGAGCCGCAGGCATTCCAGTTTCCTAGGATGGATATACAGTAACTGTTCAATGCAGTCGTGAGTTTGCCCTGTACGGATGGACCGTTGGTGGTGTAAAGGGCTTGTCCCTGCCACTGATAATGGCTGGAGCCGTGCATTTCGAGTGCTTTGGATTCGTGACAGCTCAAACAGGTTTGTGATCCCTGCCACGTCAGCCCGTTGTGGGCTGTTGCTGCTGCGGCCTCTCCAGCAGCAAAGAGACTCATTAATATGTATAGGCTAATGCCCCATGCAGTCCTAATAGAGTATTTTCTCATTATTCCCCCGAGTACCAATCCGGGGAGAAAAACTCCCCAAAGTTAATTTTAGCGAACGATCGACTATTGCCGGTATGGATCCTTGCCGGTATGGATCCGCCATCAGTAATAAAATCCGCCATTCTAATTATCGTTCTTATTACCATCATGCAATAACTATACCCCTGTTTAATTATACGTGAAATTTTACATTTGCTCTTGTTGCAAAATAGACAGGTGCTTTAGAAATGTAGGTCATTTCTGGATGTTGATGAGTTGAGACCATTTTTCGACGGTGAAAGGCGATTTTTTTATCAATGGAAGGTGAAATTGGTCCCACTGCGTGGCATTTCGGATTTGTATTTCGGATTTGTAATCAAGGAGGGTGTAATTTATGTAATCGAAAAAAGGATAATGAGCCGGATCTCGTCGAATCTCAATAAATACCGGGAAGCGGCTTATCGCATCCCGGCTACGACAAAGTCTTCTTAAATCGCCCCGACGGCAACGGTTAAAAAGGTCAGGGACAGGCCGGTCTGAATCAGGATCGCCGACCAGAGTGAGGCGATACCGACATCCTTCATGACGATGCCGCGGAGGATTTACAGATACCAGCGCATCGGGTTGCCGAAGGTGGCGATGCGAATCGATTCCGGCATATTGGCGACAGGAAAGAGGAAGTCGCTGAGCATGGCCGAGGGCATGAGCACAAGGAAGCTGGTGAGCAGGGCCTGCTGCTGGGTAAGCGCACTGCCGCTGATCTCGAAGGTTGTCTGCCGGTAACCATTCCCGCGACCTACGACGGTTGGGATGCCTACAATTTGCTCGACGATAGTCCATCCTCCGGGTGGGCCAACGCAACCGGGAAAATCGACAACAACATCTTTGTTTGTAACTATAGTGCTTCGCACATGAATTGATACCAATTATTCCGTTAATTTTGTATCCATTTGCATGTCTGACACCCAAAACTCATCCTCGATTTTCCTTATCTTTTGGACAATCTTTGCGCATGT
>Ga0105047_10000462_pt1 | contig 68929 bp, 68 predicted proteins | sample MAT04_FD_78384 | JGI IMG/M metagenome (GOLD analysis project Ga0105047, IMG submission 78384) | Freshwater microbial communities from Lake Fryxell liftoff mats and glacier meltwater in Antarctica - MAT-04 (megahit assembly) | ecosystem: Environmental > Aquatic > Freshwater > Ice > Liftoff... | reverse complement strand
GCTTTTCACTTCGTGTAATACGCTGCCCCCCGAGGGGGCCGTTTGTTCCTTGGGGCGGCCCGGCGGAAACGCGACCCCCACGCTTTTCACTTCGTGTAATACGCTGCCCCCCGAGGGGGCCGTTTGTTCCTTGGGGCGGCCCGGCGGAAAAATGTTCTATCTGGAGACACCATGGCTCGAATGAAGTTTATTTGTGACGCTGAGCGTTGCATTGAATGCAATGGTTGCGTGACCGCTTGCAAGAACGAGCATGAGATTCCCTGGGGTGTGAACCGCCGGCGCGTGGTGACACTCAACGATGGGGTGCCCGGGGAAAAGTCGATTTCGGTGGCCTGCATGCATTGCAGTGACGCCCCGTGCATGGCGGTGTGCCCGGTGGACTGCTTCTACCATACCGATGAAGGGCTTGTGCTGCACGACAAGGACGTCTGCATCGGTTGCGGTTATTGTTCGTATGCCTGCCCGTTCGGCGCACCGCAATTCCCGTCCCAGGGCACCTTCGGCGTGCGTGGCAAGATGGACAAATGCACCTTCTGCGCTGGTGGACCTGAGGAACATGGCAGCGAGGCCGAGTTCGAGAAATACGGGCGCAACCGGCTGGCCGAAGGCAAATTGCCGGCCTGCGCCGAAATGTGTTCGACCAAGGCCTTGATCGCGGGTGACGGCGATGTGGTGGCGGACATTTTGCGCAATCGTGTCGTGATGCGTGGCAAGGGCGCCGAGGTCTGGGGCTGGGGTACGGCCTACGGCTCCAAGCAAGGCGGCCAACCAACACCGGGGACCAAATGATGAAGGCCGCACTGCTCATCGCCACTCTGGCTCTGACCCTGGTGGCCTGCTCGGAACAGCCGCAAACGGCAAACAGCCAGAAGCGGCACGACGCGCCGCCGTATGCCGGTGCCAGTCAGGTGTTCAACGACGCCGGCTGGAAAGCCGGGGACAAGGCGAGCTGGGAGCAGCATCTGAAGGTCCGTGCGCAGCGCGGCCAGAACGACTACTACGGTCGCAAGAATTGACGGGAGCAGCTGATGATCAAAGCACTGAGTGTCGCCGTCGTATTGTCGCTGGCTGCGGTTGGTGCCTGGGCGCAGACGCCGGCTCCGGCTCCGGCCGCCCCGGTTGCCCAAGGCGCGATCAAGAGCCAGAACATTTTTGAAGTCCGGCCCGACGCCAGTACCGAGCCCGGTTATGCCGAGCAGACCAATGGTGAACGGGCCAAGGTCCAGCCTGGCAACAATGCGCCGATGTGGCGCCAGGTCAGCTCCGGCGTCACCGGCTACAGCAGCCTGCCGCGCAGCCAGGCGCCCGAGGCCGGCAATCTGATTCAGGGCTTTGTGCAGTATCCGGGCTCGCGCTGGACCAATGCCGGCGAAGCCTGGCGCCAGGTACGCAACCAGTGGATCATTCCGTATGGCGGCTCCATGCTGCTGATCGTGCTCGGCGCCATCGCGCTGTTCTATATCGGCAAGGGCAAACTGGGCCATGCCGATGGCGAGGGCCCGCGCCAGATCGAGCGGTTCACGCCTTTCGAGCGTTCAGCGCACTGGACCAATGCGATCGCGTTCGTGGTGCTCGCCATCTCCGGCGTGGTAATGGCGTTCGGTAAATTCTTCCTGCTACCGTTGATCGGCGCGAGCTTGTTCGGCTGGTTGACCTTTGTGCTCAAGAATGCGCACAACTTTGCCGGGCCGCTGTTCGCGGTGTCGCTGGTGGTGGTGTTCCTGACTTTCCTGAAGGACAACCTGCCGCGCAAGGGCGACGGCAAATGGTTGGCCAAGGGCGGTGGCATGCTCTCCGGCAAGGAGGTGCCTTCGCACCGTTTCAATGCTGGCGAGAAATTGGTGTTCTGGGGTGGCGTAATGCTGCTGGGCGCGATTGTCGTCGGCTCCGGGCTGGTGCTGGACAAGGTGCTGCCCGGGCTGCTGTACGAACGCGCGACGATGCAGATCAGTCATATGTTGCACGCGGTGGCGGCGGTCTTGATGATGGCGATGTTCCTGGGCCATATCTATATCGGCACCATTGGCATGAAAGGCGCCTACAAGGCCATGCGCACGGGTTATGTTGATGAAGCCTGGGCGAAGGAGCACCATGAAGACTGGTACGACGACATCAAGGCCGGTAAGATCCCGAGCCAACGTTCCCAACCTGCTCAAGCGCCGGTCAACCCGGTACAAGTCTGAGATTCCATCCATGAAAACATCGTTGAACCTGTCGCTGGTCGTGTTGCTGGTAGCCGCTACCTGCGGCACGGCCCAGGCCAAGTTGCCCGCACCTACCGAAGAGGCCAAGGCGGCGGCCGCAGCGGCTGCGGAAAAGGCCGGCTGGGGCAACCAGGTCGCGGCATACAAGCTGTGTCAGTCGCAGGACAAGGTGGCCGCCCATTACCTGGCACAGGCACGTGCGGCCGGCAAGCCGGTCGCAACGCCGATGGCGACACCGCCATGTGCCGACCCCGGCCCGTTCGTGGTAGCCGAAGCCAGGCCTATCGAGGCCGCAGGTGCGCATTCCCCGGCCGCCACGGCCATCGGTCCGCCTAGTACCAAGCAGCCTGATGCCGTTCTCAATCCTGCCAAGAAACCCTGACTCTGCAAGGTCGCGCATGACTGATGGCGCAAGGCGTGGGCCGTTGTGCTGTAGTCTTGGCCCATGTTGACCGTTTCGTCCCCGCTGTTACCCCGCCTGACCGCCGCCCGCGCGCCGTTGACGCGCAGTATTGATACCGTCAACGAGACTGGCGAACGCCAGACGGTATCCATTCCGGCGGAGCGGGCCTTGACGGTGTATGTCGACAAGCGCGAACTGGTGACCCTGATGACGCTGGGCGCCCAGCCGGAGCTACTGGTGCTGGGGTATCTGCGCAACCAGCGGCTGGTGCGTTCGGTATCCGAGGTCGACTCGATCACCGTCGACTGGGACGTCGGCGTGGCCGCGGTCAAGACGCGCCACGGCGTGTCGGACATCGAGAACCGCACCGCCAAACGGGTTGTTACCACCGGTTGTGGTCAGGGCAGCATGTTTGGCGGCCTGATGGACGAGGTGGCCGAGCTCCAGTTGCCGCAAGCCACGTTGAAGCAGTCGGAGCTTTACGGCATCGTGGACGCGATCCGGCTGCAAGAGAGCACCTACAAGGTGGCGGGTTCGGTCCATGGTTGCGCCCTGTTCCGCGGCCAGCAGCAGCTGATGTTCGTCGAGGATGTGGGCCGCCACAACGCAATCGACACCATCGCCGGCTGGATGTGGCTGCAGCCAGACGATCGCACCAGCCCACTGCCGGCAGACATCAAAGAGACGGGTCCTGGCGCCTACCCGGGCGGAATGACTGGGGCCGACAAGGTTTTCTACACCACTGGCCGGTTGACCAGCGAGATGGTCATCAAGTCGGCGCAGATGGGTGTGCCGATCGTGGTCTCGCGCAGCGGCATCACCCAGATGGGCCATGCGGTTGCGCACGACCTGGGGCTATGCACCATTGGCCGTGCGACCAACCGCCGCTTCTTGTGTTTCACAGCGCCGCAGCGGCTGCAACTGCAACCCGACCTGGCAAAGGCCAGGCTGCGTGCGGCCGCCTGATAGCGGAGCCATGTCAAGCCGCGGCGGCACAGGGGCATCCCGGATCGGCTAAGGTACGGTTATGAATACGTCTTTTTGGCGTCTGGGCCTGCGCGCGCTCTGGCGCGACCTGCGCTCCGGCGAACTGCGCCTGCTGATCGTCGCTGTCACGCTGGCGGTTGCTGCGCTCACAGCGGTCGGTTTTTTTGCCGACCGGCTGCAGGGCGGACTCAAGCGCGACGCGCGCCAGTTGCTGGGTGGCGACTTCGTGTTGTCAACCGACAAGGTCACGCCGACGGCAGTGCTCGAGCGTGCGCGCACGCTTGGATTGCGCAGTGCCACCACCATCAGTTTCCCGACCATGGCGCGGGCGTCCGACGAACGCGGCGGCGCCAGCAAGCTGGTGGCACTCAAGGTGGTGCCGACCGGTTATCCGCTGCGCGGCAGCCTGACAGTGTCGTCAGTGGCTGAAGGGGCTGGTGCGAAAACGCGCGAGATACCAGCGCCGGGCCAGGTCTGGATCGACCCGGCCCTGCTGGAGTCGCTCAATTTGCGCATGGGCGACGATCTGCTGCTGGGCGACAAACGATTCGTGGTCAGCCAGCTCATCGTCATCGAGCCTGATCGGGGTGGAGGATTTGTCAATTTCTCCCCGCGGGTGATGTTCAACCAGGTCGATCTTGCGGCCACGGGTCTGGTGCAGCCGGCCAGTCGTCTGACCTACCGCTTTGCGGTGGCCGGCGACGAAGCGGCGGTGCGCCAGTTTGGCCAATGGGCGACCGAGATGGTGGACAACGGGCAATTGCGCGGGACCCGGGTGGAGTCGCTCGAGAGTGGACGGGCCGATATGCGCCAGACGATGGAGCGAGCCGAGAAGTTCCTCAACCTGGTGGCCTTGCTCGCCGCCATGCTCAGTGCCGTCGCCGTGGCTTTGGCCGCACGCGGATTTGCCGCCAGCCATCTCGACGATTGCGCCATGTTGCGCGTGTTGGGCCTGAGCCAGCGCACCATCGCCTGGGCCTATACCGTTGAATTCGCCGCAGTGGGACTGATGGCCAGTGTGCTGGGTCTGCTGATCGGGTTCGGCGTGCATTACGGATTTGTCGCCTTGCTGGCCGGGCTGGTCGAAGCGGGCTTGCCAGCGCCCAGCATCTGGCCGGTGCTGTTTGGCCTGGGCATGGGCATGACCTTGTTGATCGCGTTCGGTCTGCCGCCCGTGTTGCAACTGGCGCAGGTTCCACCGTTGCGGGTGATCCGTCGCGATGTCGGCAATCTGAAGCCGGCCTCGCTGGCCGTGCTGGGAGTGGGTGTGGTGGGGTTTGCCGCTTTGCTGCTGGCTGCCAGCAGCGACATCATGCTGGGACTGATTGCGGTGGGCGGTTTTGCCGCTGCGGTGGTGGTGTTTGCCGGTCTGAGCTGGATCGCGGTCAAATTGCTGCGGCGCAGCGTGAACGAGAGCACCGCGCCTCGCTGGCTGGTTTTGGCCACGCGCCAGATATCGGCACGCCCTGCCTACGCGGTGGTGCAGGTCAGTGCATTGGCGGTGGGTCTGCTGGCGCTGATCCTGCTCGTGTTGCTGCGCACCGACCTGATCAGCAGCTGGCGCCAGGCCACACCGGCCGATGCACCCAACCGCTTCGTCATCAACGTCATGCCGGACCAGAACGCCATGTTCCAGCGTCGATTGCAGGACGCCGGCGTGCGTGACTATGACTGGTACCCGATGATCCGTGGCCGGTTGATTGCCATCAATGGCAAGGCCGTTGTTCCCGAGGCCATGGGCGATGAGCGAGCGCGCCGGCTCGTTGATCGCGAGTTCAACTTGTCCAACACTGCCGCGCGTCCGGCTCACAACGACATCGTCGCCGGGCGCTGGACCGAAGCGGAGAAAGGTGCGATCAGCGTCGAGGAAAGTATTGCCGAAACCCTGGGCGTGAAGCTGGGCGACAGTCTGCGTTTCGACATCGCCGGCATGCCGGTGGACGCAAAGATCACCTCGCTTCGCAAGGTCGACTGGGGCTCGATGCGGGCCAATTTCTATGTCATCTACCCGGTCGACGACCTGCCCGATGTGCCCGTGACCTACATGACGGCGTTCAAGGCGCCGCCGGACAAGGGCTTCGACAACGCGCTGGTGCGTGAATTCCCGAACATCACCAGCATCGATGTCAGTGCCACGCTGGCGCAGATCCAGCGTGTGCTCGACCAGGTGGTGAGAGCGGTCGAGTTCCTGTTCATGTTCACGCTCGCGGCCGGACTGGTGGTGTTGTTCGCCGCCATCACGGCCACGCGCGAGGAGCGCGCGCGCGAGTTCGCAGTGATGCGGGCCGTGGGTGCGCAAGCGAAGCTGCTGCGCCAGGTCCAGCGTGCTGAACTTGCCGGAGTCGGCCTGCTGGCCGGTTTGCTGGCGGCGCTGGTGGCCACGGTTGTGGGTTGGGCTCTGGCCCGGTATGTTTTCAATTTCGCCTGGACCGCCTCTTTGCTGGTGCCGCTCGAAGGTGCGTTGGCCGGTGCAGTGCTGGCCATGCTGGCCGGCTGGTGGGGCTTGCGCGATGTGTTGCGCCGGCCGGTGATCGAGACCTTGCGCCGTGCATCACAATAGGCGCTTTCCGCGCTGTAGCGGCCCGGGGCGCAGAGCGTGAAGATTCAGGAAAAAACCACATTCGAGACCCCGTTTGCGTGGATCGGCGGCGAAGACCGTGTGCAGGCGCTGACCGAGCGGTTTTACGACCTGATGGACCTGGAGCCAGCCTATGCACAGCTGCGCGCCGCGCATGGCAGCGACCTGACCAATGCCCGTCAACGCCTGTTCTGGTTCCTGTGTGGCTGGCTGGGCGGTGCGCAGCATTACACCGAGCGATTCGGTCACCCGCGCCTGCGCGCGCGCCACATGCCCTTTGCCATCGGTGTCACCGAGCGGGACCAGTGGCTCGCCTGCATGGATCAGGCCATGGGCGAGACCGGCGTGGATGCGGCGCTGCGCAAGCGACTGAACGAGAGTTTTTTGCAAACCGCCGACTGGATGCGAAACCAGGGCGCCTGAGCCTTCCGGCTGGGTCGGCTGCGCAGTGTGCGGGCCCAGTTGGAGCCGGCGCCCGATCAACGATTCAGTGGCCGCGAGCGCACATCCTTGCGCAGCTTGTTGAATCCGTGCCAGGCCACTACGCCAAACGCGGCTGAGACCAGGAACAGCCAGGCACTCAGACCCGAACTGCCCGGCACATAACCTTTGGCGTCCCAGCCCAGGTACAGCGCCATGCCCAGAAAGGGCGCAAACGCGCCGCGCACCCCGGTCAGCGTGACGTGGATGCCCATATAGGTCGACAGCTGGTCGCGCGGTGCAAAGTCGTTGTGCCCAAGTTGCCAAGCCAGGTTGCCCCCACCACTGACGATGCCGGTGATGACACGTCCCACGGCCAACCAGAGCAGCGAGAAGGTCCAGGCACCCCAGAACATGAACAACACGCCGACCACCCAGCCGGCATTCTGACGGGCTCGGAACTCGGTTACATGCACCTTGTCCAGGTATCGCGCCCACATGGGCATCGTGGCCAGGTTCAGCGTGAAAGGGATCAGCATCACAATGCCGATGCTGACCACGTAACTGGCAGCGAGCTGCTTGGACACCAGGTACACCAGCGGTGGTTCGAGCATCATGTTGGCCATGCCCGAGGTGAACTGGTGCAACTGGTACCGCGCATACAGCTTGTCGGTTCGCAGCACCTTGAGGAAACTGTCGCGGCGCACGCCCTGCTTGGTGCCACGGCGCTCAAGTACGCGATGGCGCTTCTCGCCCTGCACCAGCACACCGCGAAAGATCCACACGCCGATACATCCCAGGGCTGCGCCGGCGGCATAGACATAGCGGAAGTTCTCCGGTTGCGCATCCAGCGCCCAGCCTGCCAGGCTGGTGGTCAGCACCACGGTCAGGCTGGTGATCGCCTGCAACCGACCGGTCGCGCGGGCGCGCAAAGCGCGGTCGTAATTCAGGCTCCAGGCCACGCTGCGCACCGTGATGATTCCGACGAGCAGGATGCGCGCCGTCACCACGCTGATCAGCAGGATCCAGGTGCCATCGTGCGAGCGTGGGCTCAGCGCGACGGCAACCACGCACAGCAACACCAGCATCTGCAGCGTCACCATCATCGGCACCTTGGAGCGGCCGGATGCGATGCGTGTCCAGAAAAAGCTGGACAGGTTGCCGAACATCGGTGCGGCCGAGATCACTGCGATGACCCAGGGCTCGACGTTGAAGGCCTTGGCCGCCACTACCGACACGAAGCCACCTTCCATCAGACTGGTGGCCAGCGGAAGCGTGAGTTCGCTCAGTTGTTCGCGCCGGAAGCTCTTGCGGACCGCCGGTTCGAGATCCGGGATCTGGAAGAACTTGTCGAATGGGGGCATGCAGGCGCTGGAGGATCGGCGATGAGGGTTGATTCTAGGAGACTGCAGGGCTGGGGGGCGCCGCGGTGCCTGCAGCCCTCACTTCGCGTGGCCTGGCTGCAGCAGCACCACCAATGCGCCAGCGCCGCCCTCGGCCGGACGGGCCTGTACGAATGCCAGCACCTCGTTTTTCTGCACCAGCCAGGCAAACACCTTGTTCTTGAGCACCGGTGCCTTGCCGGGCGAACCCAGGCCTTTGCCGTGCACCACACGAACGCAGCGGATACCGTGCATTTGCGCCTGGCGCAGGAACTGGCTCAGTTGCGCGCGCGCCTCGTCACTGCGCATGCCGTGCAGGTCGAGCTGTCGCTGGATGCTCCAGTGCCCCTGGCGCAACTTGCGCGTGATGTCGGTCCCGATGCCTGGGCGGCGAAAGCTGAGCTGGTCGTCGACGTCGAGCAGGGTGCTGACATCGAACTCGTCGCTGATGGACTCATGCAGCACAGCCTGCTGGTCGCGCAGATGCTGGCGCGGTATCGGTTCTGGCAGCGGCTGGCCCAGGCTGGCGCGCCGCTTGTCCGTCAGCGCTGTCACCGCGCCTGCGGCGCGCTGAAACAAATCGCTTGCGCTCACCTCGCGCTTGCGCGCAGCCAGCGCCTGCGCTTCCTGCAAGGCTTGCAGCCGCGTGTGGTCCGCGAGTTGTTGCTTCACGGCCTTGAGCTCGGCCAGTGACCGCACAACCTTTGGTGCCGGTTTCACAGCAATCCTTTTTCGGCCATCGACAGCGACTGCCCGGTGGCCACGATGACATGGTCGAGCACCCGCACATCGACCAGTGCCAGCGCCGATCGCAGGGTTTGTGTCAACGCTTCGTCTGCGCGTGATGGCTGTACCGAGCCGCTGGGGTGGTTGTGCGCCAGCACGACCGCGGCGCACTGGTGGTGCAGGGCGCGCAGCACGACTTCACGCGGGTAGACGCTGGTCTGGGTCAGCGTGCCGCGAAACAGTTCTTCCATCGCCAGCAACCGGTTCTGCACATCGAGGAAAAGTACCGCGAACACCTCGTGCTCCCGGGCCGCCAGATGCAGTTGCAGGTAATCTTTCACGGCGCCGGGCGAGCTGAAAACCGCACGCTGTCGCAGTTGTTGTGCCAGCGCGCGGCGTGCCAGTTCGAGCACGGCCAGCAGTTCGGCGCGTTTGGCCGGCCCCAGACCCTTGATGCCTTGCAGGTCGGATGCTGACGCATTGAGCAGGCCGGCGATGCCGTCGAAGCCGGTCTTTCGATTGCCGCCGCCCTTGCCCTGCAGCAGTTCATCGGCCATCTGCAACACGCCCTTGCCGCGGATGCCGGTGCGCAGCAGCAGCGCCAGCAACTCGGCGTCGCTGAGCGCGCCGGCCCCGCGCGCGAGCAGTTTCTCGCGTGGTCGGGCGTCCGCTGGCAAGTCCTTCAGGGGCATGGTGAGAAGCAGGGTGGGCCGTGGTACTGTTGGCGTACGGTCGCCGCTTGTGCCCAGGCGCAAGAACCGAGGCCCTTGGGCGCAACGCCGGATTGTCGGAGCCACTGGGCAGTTTGGTGCGTTCATTCGTGATGACTTGGGGGGATGCGTGCTCGTGCTGACCCGGACCTTCCCGTTGAGGAACACCGCCAGCACGGCGGAAGTGTCCCCCATGGTCTGGGCCTGGCTGGTGGCGTTTTGTACGGGCGGGAGCATATTGCTGGTTCGTCGGATGTCGCGCCGGTTCATCGCCACCGACGCGGTCCATCTGCGCTGCTACCTGATCTCGGCGCTGGTGTCTGTGGTGCTGCCCCATCTGCTGATCTTCTCGGTCATTCCCAGCTGGGGTTCCGGTTTTATCGGCGTGTTGTTGACATTGTCGCCGGTGTTCACCTTGCTGCTGCTGTCCGGTCGGCTTGGCGCTGGGTGTCATCTCAGAAAGGCGGCGCAGCCGCCCGCCGGGGCCGGATGATCGGGCGGCGCAGGCCATAACCGCGACCGTTTCAGGGCTCCAGCGCGGCACCGGGAATTGATTGAACAGGTTTCCTACAATCGACGCCTTACCTGAGCGCGTCATGTCCACCCCACTTCCCCTTGTCGAACCCGGCTCCTTCCTGACCCTGCATTACCGGCTGGCCGGCCCAAAGGGCGACATCATCAACACCTTTGGTGGCAAACCTGCGACCCTGTCGCTGGGCTCGGGCGAGTTGTCGCCGGCGGTCGAGCAGTGTTTGCTGGGCATGCAGGAAGGCACGCGGGAAACCTTCGAGTTGCCGGCGGGTGTAGCGTTCGGTGAGCGCCAGAGCGCGATGCAGCAGTGGGTGGCGCGTGCCTTGCTCGACAAACTCGGTGACCACGCCGAGAACTACCACGCAGGCGACGTGGTCCAGTTTCCGACGCCTGACGGGCAGGGCAGTTATGCCGGTGCGGTGGTGCAGGTTGGCGACGGCTTGGGCAGCCAGGCCGTGTTGTTTGATTTCAACCATCCGCTGGCGGGCCAGAGTGTGGTTTTCGAAGTGCAGTTGATTGGAGTATTGTGATTCAGCCGTCCACCAGCGTTTTGTCCGAAGTGATCCTGGCCGAGCCGCGCGGCTTTTGCGCCGGCGTCGATCGCGCAATCGAGATCGTCGAGCAGGCATTGCTGAAGTTCGGCGCGCCGATCTACGTGCGTCACGAGATCGTGCATAACACCTATGTAGTGAACGACCTCAAGGAGAAGGGTGCGATCTTCATTGAAGACCTCGAAGACGTGCCCGCCGGCGCCACGCTGGTGTTTTCGGCGCACGGTGTGAGCCGCGCGGTACAGGAAGAGGCGCGCGCACGCGGCTTTCGGATTTTCGATGCCACCTGCCCCCTGGTGACCAAGGTCCACGTGGAAGTGGCCAAGCTGCACCGCGAAGGCTACGAATTCATCATGATCGGTCACAAGGGTCATCCCGAGGTCGAAGGCACGATGGGCCAGCTCGACAGCGGTATCCACCTGGTCGAAGACGTGGATGATGTCGCGCGGGTGCAACCGGCGCAGTCGGAAAAACTCGCAGTCGTCACGCAGACCACGCTCAGCGTCGACGACGCGGCCGTGATCATGGCGGCGGTCAGGGCTAAATTTCCGAGCGTGCGCGAACCCAAGCAGCAGGACATCTGCTACGCCACACAGAATCGCCAGGACGCCGTCAAATTGCTCAGCCCGCAGGTTGACGTGGTCATTGTGGTGGGCAGCCCGACCAGTTCCAACAGCAACCGTTTGCGCGAAGTGGCGCACAAGCTGGGCACCGAGAGCTACATGATCGATAACGCCGACGAACTGCAGGCTGCCTGGCTGGAGGGCAAACAGCGTGTCGGCCTGACCGCCGGTGCGTCGGCGCCGGAGGTGCTGGTGCGCCAGGTGATCGAGCGCATCAGGGAACTGGGTGCCGTGTCGGTACGCCGGCTCGCAGGCATCGAGGAAACCACCAAGTTTCCGCTGCCCAAGGGGCTGAAGCAGTGATGCCTGCGCCGCGCCGCCGGGGCGCCCCAGCCTTGGCGTCTCACTAGAATGGCGCCATGCTAGATATCAACCTCCTGCGTAAGGACCTGCACGAAGCCGTCCGTCGCTTGCAGACCCGCAAAAACCCGCAACCGTTTCTCGATGTCGAGCGCTTTCGTGCGCTGGAATCGGAGCGCAAGACCATCCAGACCCGCACCGAAGAACTGCAGGCCCGGCGCAACAGCCAAAGCAGGTTGATCGGCCAGCTCAAGTCCAAGGGCGCGACAACCGAGGTCGATGCGGTGATGGCCGACGTGGCGTCGATCAAGGACGAACTGGAATCCTCGGCCAAGCGCCTGGACGCGTTGCAGGCTGAATTGCAGGTGGTATTGCTGGCAGTGCCCAACCTGCCGCACGCGAGCGTGCCGGTCGGCAGCAGCGAAGCCGACAACGTCGTGCTGCGTTACTGGGGTACGCCCCGGGTGATGGATTTTCCGGTCAAGGACCATGTCGACATCGGTACGCCGCTGGGACTGGACTTCGACCTCGGCGTCAAGCTCACCGGTGCGCGGTTCACCGTGCTCAAGGGGCCCATTGCGCGTTTGCATCGGGCGCTGGCCCAGTTCATGCTCGACGTGCAGACGCTGGAGCACGGGTATACCGAGTGCTACACACCCTACATCGTCAATGCCGACAGCCTGCGCGGCACCGGTCAGTTGCCCAAGTTCGAGGAGGATCTGTTTGCTGCCAAGAAGGGTGGGCAGGACGCGGCGGAGGGCGCCGAAGCTGCGGCGCTGTACCTGATTCCGACCAGCGAGGTGCCGCTGACCAACTTCGTGCGTGACGAGGTGCTGCTCCAGTCGGCTTTGCCGATGCGGCTGACGGCCCACACGCCGTGTTTTCGCTCGGAGGCCGGCAGCTACGGACGCGACACCCGCGGCATGATCCGCCAGCACCAGTTCGACAAGGTCGAGATGGTGCAGATCGTGCATCCGGAGCGAAGTTACCAGGCGCTCGAGGACATGACGCGCCATGCCGAAACCATTTTGCAGCGCCTCGAACTCCCGTACCGGGTGATGGCCTTGTGTACCGGTGACATGGGGCCGAGCGCGACCCGTACGCATGACCTTGAGGTCTGGCTGCCGGCGCAGAACACCTATCGGGAGATCAGTTCGGTCTCGAACTGCGAGGCCTACCAGGCGCGCCGTCTGCAGGCCCGGTTCAAGAATGCCCAGGGCAAGAACGAACTGGTGCACACGCTCAACGGCTCGGGCCTGGCGGTGGGCCGCACGCTGGTGGCGGTTCTGGAGAACTGCCAGAACGCCGATGGCTCGGTCACGGTGCCCGAGGTATTGCGTCCCTACATGGGCAACCTCGCCAGCATCACGCCCTGACGTTGCTCAACTGGTGCCGGTGGCGGTGCAGGACAACTTGCGGATCTGCGTCACCACCGATTCGGGTTCGGTCCAGAGAAAAAAGTGGTCCTTGCCGGGCAGACGGTTGACCTGCAGCCAGTTGGACGGTGCACGCTGAGTCAGATAATCGGCGGTTCGAGGGTCGACCAGCGGATCCTGGTCGCCTTGCATGGCGATGATGGGGCGTTGCAGCCCGGGCAAGGAGGCGTCGAGCTTTTGCAGTTCAGCCTGCAACACCATCATTTCCTGGTTTGATCGGCGCATGGCCGGCGGTAACGCCTGGCGCGCCAGCCAGTTGTCGGCCAGTCGGTTGTACCAGCGTGGCGCTTCGAGCTCTGGCGCCATTGAACCGGCCAGCATGACAGCGCCGCAGACTTTGTCCGGATAATCCAACGCCATCCAGGCGATCAGCGGGCCACCCAGAGAGTGCCCGACCAGTACCGCGGGCGGTCCGGGTGGAATCAGTTCGGCCAGCAGCGCCGCCTGACGACGCAGGTCGGGCATGACCCCGGTCGCTATCGAACCCCCAAAGCCCGGTCGGTCCATCGCAATGCGCGCTCCGAACCCGTCAAGCGCAGGATCGCTCAGGTAGTAAGCCCAGGACGTCCATGCGCCGGGCGACCCATGGACGAACAAAATCGGGGTGGAGCCCGCGCCCTGGGTGCGCGCCACCGCCAGTTGCCGTCCTTCCAGTTGCACCATGGTCAGTTCCGGCCGCAAGCTGGGCGGCGGAAACAGCTCGTCGACCGAGCCGCGCGGCCAGGGCGGACGACTACAGGCGGCCAGTTGCAGCAAGGTTGTCAAAATGAGGATCCAGCGCATGATGTTGGGGTCACGGGCGTCACGGGCGGCATCGATGGGATTGTCGTTGGTTCACGACGCCCGGCCGTTACGGCGTTGCTGCAGGGGAGCACAAATGACCATGGGCAAATTGTAGGCAGGCGCGGCGAATGCTGCCTGCGCCCATCGGGGTGTAGGGCAGGAGGGGAGGGCAGGTTGACGCCCGCGGTCTACCGAAAGCCGCTGTGGTATCTGGCTTCCCACGCGCTGCAGATCGACTGGTGCACATCGATTCTGGATCTGAAAAACGCGTTCCACCCGCACTACAAAGGCTGGCATGGCACGTCCAGCGCTGGTGAAATTCTGCGTGCCTGGCAGCAGGCAGTTGCCGCGGCCGGTCTGAACAAGGATGGGCGGCTCACGGTGTTGGACGTTGACAAAGTGCGACGGCCATGCCAGATCGTCGCATTCAGGCCACGCATGGCGGCTTCGATAACGATATTGCCGCGATACGCGAGACCTTGCTGCATATCATCGGGTCTGAACCTCAGCGGGTGGTGGACGATCTGCGCGGCGTCAAGTGACCAACTCCGGCCCGGCGACACGCGCATGTCGGCCGGCCAGACTGACCCAGGGAGCATTGCACGACATGGACAAGACGCACGACCGATCGATGAACCTGGAAGAGTACGCGCGCCAGGTCGGACAGGACAAGGCCAAACGTGTGGCTGTGGCACGCGACTTGTTCCTGTTGTCGATCTTGTTTCTGGTAGCCAGCGGAGCTACCTACTATTACGGTTTCGAGATCGTGTCGGCGGGACTGTTCGTGTTGTTTCTGATCGTGCAGATGGTGGCGTCGGAGACCCGGCTCGAGGTCGCAATGCTCGATGCCAACCGGTCGCTGGCGCAATTGGTACATCAGCAGTCACGTGACATCGCGCAGTTGCGCCGGGATATGCAGAAGGAAGAGTATTTGCGCACCCGGTGAGTTGCCGTTGCGCTGGAGGTGACTGTGAGTAAATCAGGATCGACGACAAGTCCGGTTGTGCCGGGACAGTATCTGGTGTTCATCGAGCGGCTGGTCCAGGAGCAATACCAGACTTTGACCGTAGCTGCCGAATCCGAGGCACAGGCATACGCAGGCGCACTGGAGCAATTCTTCTCGGGCGCTGTGGCCTATATGCGATCGGTGCAGGTCGAGGCGCCGAGTCTGCGGGTCCGCCCGTTGCGTGAGAAGCACCTGCGCAAGACGCAGTCCGGGTCGGGCGACGCGCTGCTGGAGCCGCCGTTCCATACCTCAGTGCGCTTTGAAGGTCCGGACGATGCTCGGGTCGAGCCGACCAGCGCCTACCCGGGAACCCAACCGGCGCCGGTGAGCCGCGCTCAGGCGCGGTTGATGTGCCAGAACTTTGACGCCAGCGGACATTCCAACCACAGTGGCCGCGGATCAACCTTGTGGGTCATCCTCGAGCATTGCGCCGAGACCGACATCGCCTACAGCATGCGCGCAATGCCCGGCGTCGGTTACTACATCGAACGTGCCAAATCAGCCGACGATGGGCTGGCCCTGCGCATGTCGGTGGAAACCGGTTACGGCCCGATGCACAGCTGAGTCAGGCCTCAGGGTCGGGTCGGTCACCGGCAACAGCTCACCTTGGCGCGGCAGTGCGCAGGCAGCCGATGGGGCGGGCGAACGGCCGATGCGACAATACCGGGCTCGATTCCCCCCTAGCCCCCATGTCTTCCCAGATTCCCGAAATCTCCGTGGTCGTACCTGTCCACAACGAATCCGGCAACGTCGTGGCCTTGCTCGACGAAATTGGCGCCGCGCTGACCGGCGTCGCGGTTTTCGAGGCGGTCTTCGTCGACGACCTCAGCAGCGACGGCACCGCTGCGCTGCTGCAGGGCTACGCGCGGGCCCATCCCTGGCTGGTGGTGGTGCGCCATCGCAACAACTGTGGCCAGAGCACGGCGGTTCGCACGGGTGTGTTGCAGGCCGGGGCGCCCCTGGTGGCCACGCTGGACGGCGATGGCCAGAATGACCCGGCCGATATTCCGGACTTGCTCGCTCGCTGGCGCGAATTGCGGCAGGCCCGGCCGCAGCAGGCGGTGCTGATCGCCGGCTGGCGTGCCAAACGGCTCGACACCTGGTTGCGTCGACTGTCGTCGCGGGTGGCCAACCGGGTGCGCAGCACGATGCTGGGCGACGCCACACCCGATTCAGGCTGCGGCTTGAAATTGTTTGCGCGCGAGGATTTCCTCGCCTTGCCCTATTTTGATCACATGCACCGTTTTTTGCCCGCCTTGTTCCGGCGCAGCGGTGGTGTCGTCGAATCGGTGCCAGTACGCCATCGCGACCGTGTCCATGGGCAGTCGCATTACGGCATCGGAAACCGCCTGTGGGTCGGCGTGGTGGATATCCTGGGCGTGATGTGGCTGCAGCGCCGTGCGCGCGTGCCACAAGTGGAACGGATCAATCTGAGGGACTGACAATGGAAATCGACAAGACCTGGCTGGCAATCGGCCTGATCGGGCAGGCGCTGTTCTCGGCGCGTTTCGTGGTGCAGTGGCTGTACAGCGAAAAGGTCAAGAAAAGCGTGATCCCGACCGCGTTCTGGTATTTCAGCGTCGGCGGTGGTGCCACCTTGCTGGCCTATGCCATCCACCGCCAGGACCCGGTGTTCATCATCGGACAGGGCGCGGGTCTGTTCGTGTACTTTCGCAATCTGCAGTTCCTGTGGCGCGATAACGACGATAACGGCGAAAAGGCTGCAAAGTGAGGCCCTTGGCTCAACCGGGGCCGGTCTTGCCTGCTGCTGACCCGGCGCTGGAGCGGCGCCTGTTCTGGTGGTTGATGCTGGCAGCCTTGCTGGTGCTGGGCGCGGGCATCGGTTTGCGTGATCCGTGGCCGTCGGACGAGCCACGTTTCACGCTGGTGGCCAAGCAGATGATCGAGTCGGGCGACTGGCTGTTCCCGCACCGCGGTACCGAGTTGTACTCCGACAAGCCACCGATGCTGATGTGGCTTGAGGCGCTTACCTACCAGCTGGTGGGCAACTGGCGTGTGGCCTTCCTGCTGCCATCGCTGCTCGCCGGCATGCTGACGCTGGCGCTGACCTGGGATCTGGGGCGTCGCCTGTGGAATCCCAGGGTCGGCTTGTTCGCGGCCGCTGCCGTGCTGGTGTCGTTTCAGTTCGTCTACCAGGTCAAACGCGCCCAGATCGATCCGCTGGTCATGATGTGGATCACGCTGGCCAACTGGGGTCTTCTGATCCACCTGCTCAAGGGCCCGAACTGGCGCGCCTGGTGGCTGGGTTGTTTTGCCGCCGGACTGGGTGTGATCACCAAGGGCGTTGGCGTGCTGGCGCTGCTGATGCTGGTGCCATTCATCTTTGCGCGCCTGCGCCGCTGGGACGGTGTGAGCCAGACCTCGGGTGACGGCTTGCGCTGGGCCGGCGGCGCTCTGGCCTTCCTGCTGGCCATTGCCTTGTGGCTGGTGCCGATGTTATGGGCCGCACATGCGCGCGGCACGGCCGAATACGCGGCCTATGTCAACGACATCCTGTTGCACCAGACCGCCAAACGTTATGAAGGCTCTGTCGGTGGCCATGCCCAGCCGTTCTGGTATTACCTGCCGGTGCTGGTATTGCATTTTTTCCCGCTGTCGCTGGCCTATCTGGGTGCTGGGCGCTTCTGGCTGCGCGGCCTCAAGGCGGGTGATGCACGGCTGCTGCTGCTGTTGGGTTGGAGCCTGCTGGTGGTGTTCTTCTTCAGCCTGGCCGGCGGCAAGCGCGAGGTTTACCTGATGCCGATATTGCCGACGCTGGCGCTGGCGCTGGCGCCGACCTTACAGCAGACGGTATCGGCGCGCTGGATGCGCGTGCTGGCGTGGCTGGCGGCACTGACCGCCGGCGCGCTGCTGCTTGGCGGCGGAATCTGGGCCATGCAAGGCCACTGGACCAGCATGCAGCAGCAACTGATCGAACGCGGGCAGACCGACAACGGACGTTCACTGTGGTGGATGGGTATCAGCATGGGGGCGGTGTTCCTGCTCAGTGCCCTGGTCTGGCGGCCGCGCCGTGGGGTGCACGCCTTGCTCACAGGTATGGCGGGCTTCTGGATCATCTGGGGCGTGTGGGCGTCCCTTTTGTTCAATGACTCGAATTCGGCGGTTGGCGTGATGCGCCGCGCCGGTGAGATTGCGGGCCCGCAGGCGCAGATCGGCCTGGTCGCATGGAAGGAGCAGAACCTGCTGATGGCCGATCGGCCGGTCACGACCTTCGGTTTCAAGCGGCGCTGGGAGACCCAGTTTGCCGAGGCCGTTGCTTGGCAGGCGCAGGCGCCTGGGCAGCGCTGGATCTTTGCGTTGCGTGAATCCGTCATTCCCTGTGTCGATGCCGTCAAGGCGCAGGAGGTGGGCTACGCCAATCGCCGCATGTGGGTGATATTTCAGGCCGATGCGGTCTTGTCCGGTTGTGTGCCGAAATTGCCGGCGGGCCAGGAGCGCTGGGACAGCTCCTACGACTACGACGACAGTTGACGCGGCGTGGCCGCCCACGAAGCGTCATCCAGGGAGAGCAGGAAGATGGGTTCGATCGAACATGTGGTGGTGCAGCGCAGCGGTGCGGCGGGCCTGGTCACGCTCGCGCGTCCGAAGGCGCTCAACGCCTTGTCCCTGGAAATGATCCGCATGTTGACGGAACGGTTGCTGGCGTGGCGCGACGACCCGGCCGTTCAGGTGGTGGCGATCCGCGGCAGCAGCCGCGATCCGGCCGATACCGCGGGCCATGTGCCGTTCGGCGCGTTTTGTGCGGGTGGTGACATCCGGTTCTTCCACCAGGCCGCGACCCAGGGCAATCCGGTGCTGGAGGACTTTTTCACCGAAGAGTACCGACTCAACCATCTGATCCACCACTATGCCAAGCCGATCGTGGCCTTCATGGACGGTATCGTCATGGGCGGGGGCATGGGCGTTGCGCAAGGCGCGCGCCAGCGTGTCGTGACCGAGCGCACCAAGATGGCCATGCCGGAGACCGGTATCGGCCTGTTCCCCGATGTGGGCGGTGGCTACTTTCTGAGCCGCTGTGCCGGCCATATGGGGGAATACCTTGCCCTGACGGGTCGCACGCTCGACGGCGCGCAGGCCGTTGCCGTGGGCCTTGCCGACCACCTCGTGGCGTCGCAACGGCTCGCGCCCTTGTGGGACGCGCTGGCCAGCGGTGAGATTTCGAGTAGCGAATCACTCGCCCGCGCCTTGCAGACCGACGCACAAGCGGCCGATGCGGCGCCGGCACAATGGCCACCCGGTCCGGTGGACCGCTATTTCGGTCTGAAATCGGTGGCGGCGATCCTGCTGGCGCTGGAGACAGACGCGGGGGTCCATGCATGGGCGCGGGATACAGCAGCAGTGTTGCGCCAGCGCAGTCCGCTGATGCTGCACGTGACGCTGGCGCAGATACGGCGTGCGCGCACGATGACGCTGGCCGACGAACTGCGCATGGAGCGGGATCTGGTGCGGCATTGCTTTTTCCCGGCCCATCTGGGACGCAGCGGCGCCGCCACCGAGGTCGTGGAAGGGGTGAGGGCGCTGGCCGTGGACAAGGACCACCAACCGCGCTGGAACCCGCCACGGTGCGAGGAAGTCGATGCGCACATGGTAGAGCCATTCTTTTTCAGCCCCTGGCCCGCCCATGCGCATCCATTGCGCGAACTGAACTGACCACACGCGATCGCCGCGCATGCCATTCGCCCGTCGCCTGTTCCTCACCATGATCCTGGGTAACCTGGGCGGGGCTGTGCTGACGTTTGTCTATTTCCGTTTTCTGGATCCGGCGGCGCATGAAGGTGGCACCGCACCCCAACTGGCCGAAGTTCTCTACTTTCTCGGTGCTTTCTCGCTGCTGCTGCTGACCGGGCGCGGGGTGTCCAGGCGTTGGTCGCGCTCGGTGATCAGGGCCAGCGGGCCTTTGCCGGACGATGTCGACAGCGCGGTGTTGCGCCGGCGCGCTGTCATGGTGCCCGTTTTTCTCGCCGGCCTGTCGTTCAGTGGGTGGGTGATGGCGGCTTTGGTATGGGGCGTGATCTGGCCCTGGTTCGCCGGCTACCTGGCCTGGGACAGTTCACTGCGCCAGGCATTCGGCATCATCTTTGTCACCGGGGCCATGGTCGCCTTGTTCATCTTCCTGGCATCGGAGCGACTGTGGCGCGAGCGTCTGCCCATCCTGTTCCCGGGCGGTGATCTGGCAGCGACCGGTGCGCGGCACCTGCGTGTGCGCACGCGCATGCTGGTGGTGTTCCTGATGATGAGCATCGTGCCGATGCTGGTTTTGTCGGTTGCCACCGTGGTGCGGGTTCGTGGCATGCGGGGCATGGATGTCGACGCGGCCCGCAGCGCCCTTGCCAATCTGATCACAGTCCAGTCCATCCTGGTGGGAATTGGTCTGCTGCTGGCCCTCACCCTGGCCTGGTTTGTGTCGGACAGTGTCGCCAAACCCTTGGGCAAATTGCTCTCGGCGATGGGCCAGGTTGAACAGGGGCAACTCGATGTGCGTTGTCCGGTGGTGTCGAATGACGAGATCGGTGCGGTGACCGAGGGCTTCAACCGCATGGTGACGGGTCTGCGCGAACGCGAGACCATTCGCGAGGTGTTCGGCAGGTATGTGAGCCCTCAGGTGCGAGACGAGATTCTGGCGGGACGGGCCAGTCTGGATGGAGGGCAGTGCGAGGTGACGATCCTGTTCGCAGACCTGCGCGGCTTTTCAACCTGGGCGGAAACCAGCCCGGCGGTCGAGGTGGTGCAGGGCCTGAACGCCTATTTCACCGAAATGGATATTGCGATTCGCGCGCACGGTGGCCTTGTGCTGCAATTTATCGGCGACGAAATCGAGGCGGTCTTCGGCGCACCTTTGCCGGACGCGCAACATGCCGCGCACGCCGTTGCCGCTGCCGCCGACATGCAGGCCCGGCTCGAGGTGTGGAACCGGAGTCGGCGCGCGGCAGGTCAGCGCGAATTGCACCATGGCATCGGCATCCATTCCGGCACGGTGCTGGCCGGCAATATCGGCAGCTCGGAGCGCATGTCGTATGCGCTGGTGGGCGACGCGGTGAACGTCGCTTCGCGCATTGAGTCGTTGAACAAGGTATTGGGCTCGACGATCCTGGTCAGCGGCACCACCCGCGATCTGTTGCCAGACCCATCAGGCCTGCGGCCGCTGGAGGCGACGCGTGTCAAGGGGCGTTCGGCCGAGGTCGAGGTCTACCGCCTGGCCTGAAACGGGGCGCCGGATGCGGGACGGCTCTTGCCGTCGGAGTTGTCTGGAACCTCATGGGCCTGCACGTCCACCACCTCCGGATCGCGCCGGCCTTGTGTGCCCTGGCTCCGTTGACCCGGCCAGCCGCCCGCTGGCGTGAAACGCGCGGACGACTGGCGGAACTGGGTGAAGATCTTGACGGGCTCCGGCTTGCGGCCAGTGACCAGCGACCAGATGCTGACGCCCAGCATGACCACGACCGCGGCCAGCAGCACACTGCCCAGAAAGAAAGCCGCGGCCAATACCAGCAGCAGTTTGACGGCGCCACGCACGACGCCCTGAATGAAATCTGATAGTCCGTTCATGGAGTTTCGAGCCCAAAGGGCATGGAGGGTTCCGCAAGCAAACGGTGCACGACAGCGACGGGATTGGCTTGCGGAAGGGTTCTTCCCGTGCTGCGCATCTGGGGCCATTGTCCTTGTTTGCAAGCCTGCTGTCTGCAGGCCCGTCCGAGCACATGGCGCTGCAAGTCCACCGTGCCGGCCAGTAGGCCATGTCACCGGGTTGTCGACTGTGCTGCAATAGGGGCGGGCAATGGGCCCCATCTTGCGAATACGCCATGCAAATCATCTATCGCTATTTCTTCCGTGGCCTGATCACTTTTCTGCCGCTGGCCTTGACGGTGTATCTGCTGTATCTGTTTGTTGCCAGCGCGGAATCGGCCGCCGTGTGGATGATTCGGCCGTTGATCGGTGACTTCTATTTGCCAGGCATCGGCATCCTGGTCGGAGTGGGCGTCATTCTGGCGCTGGGGTTCATGGTGTCGCAACCGATCACCTCACGCATGTTGTCGTGGCTGGAGTTGCCGTTCACCCGGCTGCCCGTGGTCAAGAGCATCTATTCGTCGCTGAAGACGTTCGCCGACTACTTCTCGCCCAACCAGCAGCGCGCGCAGCAGGTGGTTCTGCTGCGTATGCCTGATCGCGAACTGGCCATGGTCGGCCTGGTGACACGGCAGGACATGCAAGGACTGCCATCGGGCCTTGGCAGCGAGGACCGGGTTGCCGTGTATCTGCCCATGGGTTACATGATCGGCGGCTACACCGTCTTCGTGCCGCGCAGTTGGACCGAACCAATCGACATGACGGTGGAGGAGGCGATGCGCTCCTCGCTGATCGCGTGGATGGGCTCGAATCGGTAGGCACCATGTTGCTTGTCTGACGTGGACCAAGCCGGCGATGCGCCGGTCGGGTTACAGTGGGCTGGCAACGGTATGGCGCTTGTTGCGCAACCTTCACAGTTTTGACGAGGAGTCTAGATGTTCCCTGAATTCCGCGACCGTATCACCCAGCTCAAGACCACGGACCACCATTTCACGCGTCTTTTCGACCAGCACAACGCGCTGGACCAGAAGGTGAAGAACATGGAGGCGTCGATCACGCCCGCTACCCATGAGGAAATCGAGACGCTGAAAAAGGAAAAACTGCTGCTCAAGGATCAGCTGTATGCCATCTTGAAAAACACCGTCTGAGGCCGAGGCGGCGCACTGCGAAGGCGGCTCGACGCCACCCGCCAGCTTGGCCATCGACGAGCCAGCAGCGGGGATGGCCGCGACCCGTTTGCCCTGGTGCGCATGAAGCGCGCGCCGGTTGGAACTGATCCTAGGCGTTGGCCACTAAAGCCGACCCGGGACCGGATTAACCCTGAGCGACTTTGGCGCGTGGCTTGATAGATTCATGGGTTGACGTTCACACAAAATGAGGAGACACGATGAGCCAAGTTTCGCCTGACCTGCTGGCGCTGGAGCGCCTTTACTTCTGGGAGAAGAGTGCGCCCACCCGCGTGGCCCTGACCCAACCCATGGGCGCAGGTGCCACCCTGGATCTGACCTGGGGCGAGGTGGCCCAGCAAGTGCGCTGTATGGCCACATTCTTGCAGGCGCAGGGCTGGGAGCCAGGTTCGAAGGTGGCGATCCTGTCCAAGAACTGTGCCTGGTGGATGATGACCGATCTGGCCATCTGGATGGCCGGCCATGTCTCGGTGCCGCTGTATCCCACGCTGGCGCACGACACGGTCCGCCAGATCCTGACGCACAGCGAGGCCAAGGCCTGCTTCGTCGGCAAACTCGATGGTTGGGAAGGCATGAAGCCGGGCGTTCCTGCCAACATGCCGTGTTTCAGTTACCCGCTGTCGCCGGCCGACGCGGTCAAGAACTTCCAGGGCTGGGATGCGATCTGCAAGGCCAACAAACCATTGAAGGGCAACCCGACGCGCCCGGCCGATGAACTCGCGACGCTGATCTATACCTCCGGCACGACTGGCATGCCCAAGGGGGTCATGCACACCTTCGCCAGTTTTGCGTGGGCGCTGGATGCGGGCATCAAACGCCTGCCGATGGGGCCGGATGACCGCATGTTGTCGTATCTGCCGTTGGCGCACGTGGTGGAGCGGGTTTTGGTGGAGCACGGCTGGCTGCGCACCGGCATGCATGTGTACTTCGCCGAGTCGCTGGAAACGTTTGCCGCCGATCTGCAGCGTTCGCGTCCGACGATCTTCTTCTCGGTACCCCGCCTCTGGGTAAAGTTCCAGCAAGGCATTCACCACAAGATGGCGCCGGCCAAACTCAATCGGCTGTTGTCGATCCCGATCCTGGGCGGCATCGTGCGGCGCAAGGTCATGAAGGCACTGGGTCTGGATCAATGCCGGATTGCGGCCGGCGGCGCAGCACCGATGCCCGTGGCCCTGCTGCAGTGGTACAGCCGGCTGGGTCTGAACATCAACGAAGGTTATGGCATGACCGAAAACCTGGCGGTGTCGCACATCACCGAGCCGGGCAAGAACCAGCAAGGCACGGTCGGACCGGCCTACGACGGGGTCGATCATCGCATCGACGCGCAGACCGGTGAGATCCAGATGCGCAGCCCGGCACTCATGATGGGGTATTACAAGGCGCCGGAGCAGACCCAGGACGCCATGACGTCCGATGGCTGGCTGCGGACCGGTGACAAAGGCAAGATCGACGCGCAGGGACTGCTGCACATCACCGGGCGGGTCAAGGACCTGTTCAAGACCGGCAAGGGCAAGTACGTCGCGCCCGCGCCGATCGAAGACCGGCTGAGCATGCATGAGTCGGTCGAGGCCTGCGTCGTTACCGGTGCCAATCTCGGCCAGCCGCTGGGACTGCTCATGCTCGGTCCTGAGTTCATGGCCAAGTTGAAGGATCCGGCAGAGCGCACGGCGCTGGAGGCTTCGCTGGCCGAACACCTCAAGGGTGTGAATGCCAAACTCGATCCCCACGAGAAGCTGCAATGCCTGGTGGTCATGACCACCGCGTGGACCGTGGAGAACGACCTCATCACTCCGACGTTCAAGGTCAAGCGCAACCGGATCGAGGACATGTACGCGAAACACTATGAGGCATGGGAGTCCTCTGGCAAGAAGGTGATCTGGCAATGAATTGCGCCCAGCCAGGGTAGCCTGGCGTGGAGGTGGAACGCCGCATTTCAGGTGTTTCGTCAGGCACAGGCCCGTTGCACGTCAGTTCAACGGGCTCTTTCATGTGCGCGTCCCGTGACCGAGAGCGCAAGCTCGCCTACCTGCTCACAGGTTGGTTGTGGGCAACGCGGATTCTGGGTTACGGGTAATCCCTGATACCGATCATGGAATTGAAAAGCGACAGAGAGATGGAGAACCACAAGGGACGACCATGGAAGAAATCAGCTCCGAAGACCGCGTTTTCCAATCGGTGGCCGAATGGTTTGCCGTCCTGTCGACGCCGATTCGGCTCAAGATCATCAGCGCGGCATGTCAGAACGAGAAAAGCGTCTCCGAGCTGCTGACCGAAATCGACACCACCCAGCCCAATATGTCGCAGCACCTGAGTCCCTTGTACCGCTGTGGCGTGCGGGCCAAGCGTCGCGAGGGCACGCAAATGTATTACCGCCTGCAGAGTGAGCGGGTGGCCACCCTGTACCGCGCCGTCTGTACCCAGCTGGCGATCAAACTCGACGGCGAGACGACGCTGGCAGCATCGGACCGGCGGGTGCCGGCCATGTACCGCTAACCGATTCGCCGTCCGGCTGGTGCGCGCCTGCCGCGCAACCTCATGGCGCTCAGGAATCGGAGGCTGCGGCGGATTTTCCCCTTGTCGTGTGGTGGATCAGCCGGTGGGTGATGGCGCGCGGCGTCGGCGCCAAAGGGCCGTCCAATGCCTGCACCTGGGCATGCAGGTAGCGTTCGCTGGCTTTGAGCACGGCACCATAGAGGTCTTCGCACAAGCTTCGCGCCCGCACGCCGGGCCAGTCGGCTGGCAGAAACGCCAGGGGCAGGTTGGGGTCGCGCAGCAATACCCGGCGGTATTCGTGAATCAGCAGGCTGCGGGCCATGAAGGCATCCGCGGGCTGCCACGCTGGCCCCAGAGCCTGCAGTGGCGAGAAACGCTGGATGAACTGGTTCCAGGCTTGCGCGACGCGTGTCAGGGCGAAAGTTGCGTGCATGATGTCCTGCAGCGGCCGAGATGAAAAACCGTCCAGGCTGCTGGCACGCAGCACCGCCGCCTGATCCTGCTGGCCGGCCGACGCGATGATTTCCCGCAGTGCCGCGTCACTGGCATGCGGATGCGCAAACACATGCGAAGACAGACGCCCGAAGCCCTCCCATGTCAGTTCGCGTTGCAAGCCCAGGCGATCACTGGCGCGCATCGTGGCGTCCAGCAGCACCAGCGTCCACTGGCCATCCCATTGCGGCAGGTTGAACCCGTAGATGCGACGATCCGCGTGCTGCACACGTTGCACGCCAGCCTCCGATAACCCGTAATAGCTGCGCCGGCCTTCGCGTCGGGCAGTAAACCAACCATCGGCGGTGAGTCGAAAAGCGCTGGTGCGCACCTGTCGTGACGACAGGCCCAGTGGCGCGAGCAGCTCGATCAGGCTGCCGAGCCAGATCGATTGATGGCGCGGCGCAATCGCGTCGCCAAACACGGTAATCAGCATCGAGTTGGCGCGTACGTCGGCATCGCGCAACAGGCCTGCCAGCTGCGGATGAAGAAGCCTGGCGCCCGGGTCGGGCGGATGCCGCATGCCGGACTCCAAAGTGATACACAAAATGTGATTGTAGGAGTCAACCTGTATCAATAAGATGGTCGGCTGAGCCCGGTTTGTCGATTGACGCGCGTCAAGTTTGTACTACCCGGCCGTTTCGAAGGAGTTCGCAGACATGTACGCACAACTGGTGGAGACCGGCGCGAAGGCGGTCAAGACGATCGAGCAGATGGAGCCACAGGAGCGCGCCTTTCAGCAGCGCATCGATGCCGGCATCAAGCTCGAGCCCAAGGACTGGATGCCCGAAGCCTATCGCCGCACCCTGATCCGGCAGATGTCGCAACACGCGCATTCCGAATATGTCGGCATGCTGCCCGAGGGCAACTGGATCGGACGCGCACCATCGCTCAAGCGCAAGGCGATCCTGATGGCCAAGGTGCAGGACGAGGCCGGCCATGCCCTGTACCTGTACAGCGCAGTAGAGACGCTGGGTGTGAACCGCGACGACACCTACCGCGACCTGTTGTCGGGCAAGGCCAAGTATTCGAGCATCTTCAATTACCCGACGCTGACGTGGGCGGATATCGGTGCCGTCGGCTGGCTGGTCGACGGTTCGGCCATCGTGAACCAGATACCGATCTGCCGCTGTTCCTTCGGTCCCTATGCGCGCGCCATGGTGCGGGTGTGCAAGGAGGAGTCGTTCCACCAGCGCCAGGGCTTCGAGATCATGGAGGTGTTGTGCCGCGGCACGAGCGCGCAAAAGCAGATGGCGCAGGACGCGCTCAACCGCTGGTGGTGGCCATCCATTGCCATGCATGGCCCGGCCGATGGCCAGTCGGTCAACAGCGCGCAGTCGATGGCCTGGAAGATCAAGCTGCACAGCAACGATGAGTTGCGCCAGAAATTCATCGACCAGACCGTGCCGCAGATCGAGTTTCTGGGGCTGGAGCTGCCGGACCCCGATCTGAAATGGAACGAGGCGCGGGATCATTACGACTACGGAGCCATCGACTGGGAAGACTTCTTTCAGGTGGTCAAGGGATTCGGCCCGTGCAACCGCGAACGGCTGGCCGCGCGCAACAAGGCCTGGGATGAAGGCGCCTGGTTTCGCGAAGCGCTCAGTGCCCACGCACAGAAACAGCTTGAGCCCAACGAACGCAAGGTGGCATGACATGAACCAGCAGACAAACCGGGCCGACTGGCCGTTGTGGGAAGTTTTCGTGCGCAGCCAGCATGGCCTGGCGCACAAACACGTGGGCAGCCTGCACGCCGTGGATGGTGAAAGCGCGGTACAGCACGCGCGCGACGTCTACACCCGGCGCAATGAAGGTGTGAGCATCTGGGTCGTGCGCGCGGTAGACGTGGTGGCAAGCTCGCCCGGCGACAAGGAGGCCTTGTTCGACCCGGCGCAAAGCAAGGTGTATCGCCATCCGACCTTCTATCCCATGCCCGAGGGCGTGAAGAATCTCTGAGCCAACACTTTAGGACCAGCATGCAAGAGGCAAAGTTCGAATATCTGCTGCGCCTGGGCGACAACGCCCTGGTGCTGTCGCAGCGACTGGGAGCCTGGTGCGGGCACGGCCCTGCGCTGGAGGAAGACCTGGCGCTGACCAACGTGGCGCTCGACCTGCTGGGTCAGGCCCGGATGTGGCTGTCCTATGCCGGCGAGGTCGAAGGCCGGGGCCGCGACGAGGATGCGCTGGCCTATCTGCGCGACGGCGGCGAGTTTCGCAATCTGTTGCTGGTCGAACAACCCAACGGCCATTACGGCGATACCGTGATGCGCCAGTTTCTGTTCGACGCCTGGCACCAGCATCTGCTCGCCGGCCTGGGCCAGTCGAGCGATCCGCGCATCGCCGAGATTGCGCAAAAATCGGCCAAGGAAGTGCGTTACCACCTGCAGCGCAGTGCTGGCATGGTGATTGCGCTGGGCGACGGCACGTCGCTGAGCCAAAAGCGCATGCAGGGGTCACTCGAGCAGTTGTGGCCGTATGCACAGGAATGGTTTGAATCCGATGACGTCGACACCTGGTGCGCCGACCAGGGCCTTGCGCCGGCCGCGCCCACGCTCGCGGCGCCCTGGCGCGCCAGCGTCGAGGTGGTGATGGCGCGTGCGACTTTGGCCATGCCCGACTATGTGGGTCACCAGCGCGGCGGGCGGCAAGGTGTGCATACCGAACACCTCGGTCATCTGCTGGCCGAATTGCAGTTCGTGCAAAGAGCCTATCCCGGAGCCCGGTGGTGAGCCTGGCGGCCACGACCCGGCCCTCGCGCGACCAGTTACTGGCCTGGTTGGATAGCGTGATGGATCCGGAAGTGCCGGTGGTCTCGGTGGTCGGACTGGGCATCGTGCGCGATATCGTTTGGCATGACGCCCAAGGCGGACAGAACGATGCGGGCATGGGCACATTGCAGGTTATCGTGACGCCAACCTACTCCGGATGTCCGGCCACCGAGGTCATTGCGTTGTCCATTCGCGTGGCTTTGCAATCGCATGGCGTGGATGCGGTCGAGGTCACGACGCAACTGTCGCCGGCCTGGACCACCGACTGGATGACGGAGACGGCGCGCGAGGCGCTGCGCCAGTACGGTATTGCGCCGCCCGCCGGACCGGCCGCCGGCCTTGCCGATGGCAGCCAGGTGATCGACATCGCCAGTCTGCTGCATGCAGGTCATCAGCCGGCCGTGCCATGCCCGCAATGTGGTTCGACCCGCACGCGCCTGTTGTCGCAGTTCGGCTCCACCGCCTGCAAGGCCTTGTACCGGTGCAACAGCTGCCTGGAACCCTTCGACTATTTCAAGCCGCATTGACGCGGCCACTGCACGTTACCCCCCTATGTCCACGACCCGATTCCATAACCTGCAGGTGCGCGAAGTTCAGCCCGCGACACGCGACGCGATTGCCGTCACCTTCGATCTGCCGCCAGCGCTGGTTGACGCCTTTCAATACACCCAGGGGCAATACCTGACGCTGCGCGCCACGGTGGAGGGCGAGGAATTGAGACGCTCGTATTCGATCTGCGCCGCCGTGCAGGACCGGCAACTGCGTGTGGCCATCAAGCGTGTGGCCGGTGGCGTTTTCAGCAATTGGGCGGCTGAGCACCTCAAGCCCGGCGCCCGCGTCGACGTGATGCCGCCGCAAGGCAGCTTCCACATTCCGCTGCAACCCGATGCGGCGCGGCATATCGTGGCGTTCGCGTCGGGCAGTGGTATCACGCCGGTTTTATCTATCGTCAAGTCCACCTTGCTCGCCGAGCCAGGCACCAGCGTGACCCTGGTTTATGGCAACCGCTCGTCCGCAGGCGTGATGTTCAAGGAGGAGCTCGAGGACCTCAAGGACACTTACATGGGACGGCTCAACCTGGTCTGGGTGATGAGCCGCGAATCGCAGGACATCGACCTGTTCAACGGTCGCATCGACTATGACAAGTGCTGCCAGCTGCTCACGCACTGGATCGACCCGCAGGGCATAGCTGCGGCTTTCATCTGCGGACCCGAGGACATGATGCAGGCCACCTCCAGGGCCTTGCAGGACAAGGGTGTGGCGGCCGATCGCATCAAGTCCGAACTGTTTGGCACCGTGCTGGCGGACGGGCGCGTACGGGCTCCCCGCGCACCGGTGCAGGGCAGTGGTCAGTGCACCGTCGACGTCGTGTTGGATGGAACCAGGCGCAGCTTCATGATGGACAAGAACACCGACAACCTGGTCGATGCCGGCATCAAGGCCGGTCTGGAGATGCCGTATTCCTGCAAAGGAGGCGTGTGCTCGACCTGCAGGGCCCTGGTGGTCGAGGGCGAGGTCGACATGGACATCAATTTCGCGCTGGAAGATTACGAGGTGGCGCGCGGCTTTGTGTTGTGTTGCCAGAGTTATCCGGTCAGTGACAAACTGGTGATCGACTTCGACCGCGAGCACGCGCACTCCTGAGTACGCGGGATTTGCCACAATGCCTGCACAATCCGCGCCTGGTACGCAGGTCGCGCAACTTGAGATTCTGAGGAGACACTGGATGCCGCGCCACACCACGCCGACCGACCTGCTCGACCCGATCGAGCGTGCCAGCCGCGATGAGATCACCGCCTTGCAGTTGCAGCGGCTTCAGGCCACGCTGCACGAGGTCTACCGCAATGTCCCGCATTACCACCAGGCATTCAAGGCAGCCTGCGTACATCCGCAGGATTGCCGAACCCTGGCGGATCTGGCGAAGTTTCCGTTCACCACCAAACAGGATCTGCGTGCCAACTATCCGTTTGGCATGTTCGCCGTGCCGCGCAAGGATGTCGTGCGTATCCATGCGTCCTCGGGCACAACTGGCAAACCAACAGTGGTTGGATACACCCGCCAGGACATCGACAACTGGGCCGACCTGGTGGCGCGTTCCATCCGTGCAGCGGGTGGGCGCGCCGGTGATCTGTTGCACGTGGCCTACGGCTACGGCCTGTTTACCGGCGGCCTGGGCGCGCATTACGGCGGCGAGCGGCTGGGTTGCACGGTGATACCGATGTCGGGTGGCCAGACCGAGAAGCAGGTCCAGCTGATCGAGGACTTCAAGCCGCGCATCATCATGGTCACGCCCTCGTATATGCAGGTGATCATGGAAGAGATGGTGCGCCAGGGCATGGACCCGCGCGCGAGCTCGCTGGAAATCGGCATCTTCGGTGCCGAGCCCTGGACCGAGGCCATGCGCGGCGAGATCGAGAACCAGTCGGGCATGGATGCGGTTGATATCTATGGGCTGTCCGAGGTCATGGGCCCCGGGGTGGCCAGCGAGTGTGTCGAGTCCAAGGACGGACCGGTGATCTGGGAAGACCATTTCTATCCCGAGGTTGTCGACCCGCTGACCGGCGAGGTGTTGCCCGACGGCTCGCAGGGCGAGCTGGTGTTCACCTCTCTGACCAAGGAGGCGTTCCCGATCATCCGCTACCGCACCCGTGACCTGACGCAGTTGTTGCCGCCGACCTCGCGGGCGTTCCGGCGCATGGGCAAGATCGTCGGCCGTTCGGACGACATGCTGATCATCCGCGGCGTCAACGTGTTTCCGACCCAGATCGAAGAGCTGGTTCTGCTGCACGGCAAGCTCTCACCGCTGTACCAGATCGTCGTCACCCGCGAAGGTCCGATGGATCAGGTCGAGTTGCTGGTGGAACTGCAAAGCGCCCATGTCTCGCTGCCGGACTCCGCTATCGCGGACATCGGCCATTGGCTGCAGCATCGGGTCAAGAGTCTGGTGGGCATCAATACGCACGTTCATGTGCTGCCACCCGATTCGGTCGAACGCACACAGACCGGCAAGGCCCGGCGTGTGATTGACAAACGCCCCAAAGGCTGACGCAGCCGCTGCCGGCGTTTCAGTCCTGCGGCGCAGCGAGCAGTTGCGCAATCTCCAGGGTGTCAACCGTGCGTGCGGCGCCGAAGCCGGCAATCTGGCGGATCTGGTCGATCAGGATGCGCACCAGCCGGAAGTCACCCAACTCCATCATCGCGGCCGCCTCAGGAAAACGCGCCAGGTAGGAAGCCCGGGCCGTATGCCAGCCTGGGCTGTCGGGCGTCGGCGCCTGGGCCCTGCCTTGCAGTGTGGCGCGCGGCAGGGCGTGGACGGGTTCGCCGGGCATCTCCGGTGCCATCACGAGCAGCGACACCAGAGGCTGGCGCAGCAGGTTGCCGGTGTGGGCCGCCAGGCTGCTGACATGGATCACCAGACAGGGTGCGGAAAACTCGATCGCGTAGGGCACCATCGACACCATGGGCGTGCCGTCGGCATTGATGCTGCCCAATGCCGCGGTACGCCGGCCATGCAACAAGTGGCGCAATTCGCGATGCTGGCGCGGTTGGTGGGGCGGATGGGACATGGTGGTTGGCGTGGCGCGGGACTATGCGGCGACGTGGGGGTCGAAATGCCCGTGATCACGCAGCTGGTTCATGGCGGCCAGCAATGCGGCCTCGATGCCCGGCTCAAACGCCGAATGACCCGCGTCGTCGATGATCTGCAGCTGTGCTTGTGGCCAGGCCTGCTGCAGGCGGATGGCAGTCGCTGGCGGGCATATGACATCGTAGCGGCCTTGCACGATCAGCGCAGGAATGTCACGCAACCGGCCGACACCGCGCAGCAACTGGTCCGGTTCGAAGAAGCCCCGATGGTGGAAATAGTGTGCCTCGAGCCGCGCAACTGCCAGCGCGGTGGCATCGGTCGATGCGTCGTCGGGTTCCGATGGTTGAGGCCACAGGTGCACGCAGCTGCTCTCGTACCGGTTCCAGGCCCGGGCGGCGAGCAGTTGTTGTCGTGCGTCATCGCCAAACAGGCGCCGCATGTACGCCGCCAGCAGGTCGCTGCGCTCATGCTGCGGCAAGAGCGCGACAAACTGCTGGTGGGCGACCGGAAAAAATCGGGCCATGCCGCGCAGGAACCAGTCGATTTCGTCGGGCGTGCACAGGAAAACGCCACGCAATACCAGCGCGCGGCAGCGTGACGGGTGGGTCTGCGCATAGGCCAGCGCCAGCGTCGATCCCCAGGAGCCGCCAAACACGATCCAGCGGCTTATTCCGAGCTGCTTGCGCAGGGCTTCCATGTCGGCCACCAGCAGCGGCGTGGTGTTGTCCCGGCATTCGGCCCTCGGTGTGGAACGACCGGCACCGCGCTGGTCGAACAGCACGATGCGATAGTGCGCCGGGTCGAAAAATTGCCGGTGACGCGGCACTGTGCCGGAGCCCGGACCGCCATGAAGCAGCACCACCGGTACTCCGTCCGGGTGGCCCGACTCCTCCCAATACAGGCTGTGTACGGCGTCCACTGGCAGCATGTCGCTGTGGTACGGGTCAATCGGCGGATAGGGCTGGGGCGGGCGGCTGATTACCATGGCATTCGGGTAGCGTTTGCTAGCGCAGACAATACCGGGTATTGGAAACCGGATGCCCATTGTGACCCAGACCCTTCATTGCACGACACTGCGGGTCCCTGGCCACGATGTGGCCCCGCTATCATCGCGGCACTTCGAGACATAAAACATGCGACTGATCATTCTGGGTGCGGGGCGAGTCGGAGAGAGTGTTGCCGAGAGCCTGGCCTCGGAGCAGAACGACATCACCGTGATCGATCCGGATCCGGACCTTGTGCGTGCACTCGAAGATCGGCTCGATTTGCGGGGCGTGGCCGGCGATGGTGTGCAGCCCTCGGTGCTGCGCCGCGCCGGTGCCGAGGACGCCGACCTTTTCATCGCCTGTGCATCGCTGGACGAGACCAATCTGGCAGCGTGCAAGGTGGCGCGCAGCGTGTTTGGCATACAGACCACGATTGCACGCCTGCGCTCACCCGAATTCGTGGAAGGCGACGCGTTGCTGGGCCCCGAGGGTTTCGGCGTCGATCATGTGATCTGCCCCGAGGAGTCGTTGATGCAATACATCAACCTGCTCATTGCCTACCCTGAAGCGCTTCAGGTGCTGGTTTTCTCGGCGGGCCGAGCGCACCTGATTGCGGTGCGCGCTGCCTCTGGCAGTATCCTGGTGAACCACAGCATCGGTGAGTTCAAGGCCTTGTTCCCGCAAGCGCCGATGCGCGTGGTGGCGATCTACCGCCAGGACCGCGAACTGCCGATCAATGCGTCCACCCAGGTTTTGCCCGGTGACGAGGTGTTCGTGCTTGCCGACAAGAACAAGATCCGGCCCGTTCTGCAGGCGATTCACAAGAACGACGAACCGGTGCGCAGCGTGATGATCGCTGGTGGCGGCAAGGTCGGCATGCGCCTGGCGCGCAGTCTGTCGGGTCAGTGTCAGGTCAAGATCATCGAGTCCAACCGCAAGCGCTGCGAACAACTCGCCGGTGAACTGCCGGGTGACATCATGGTGCTGCAGGGGGATTCCACCGATGAGGATCTGCTGATCGAGGAAAACGTCGGCAGCATGGATCTGTTCATTGCGCTGACCAGTGACGACGAGGACAACATCCTGTCGGCGATGCTGGCCAAGCGACTGGGCGCAAGGCGCGTCATCTCCCTGATCAACCGGCGCATCTATGCCGAGATGATGCAGGGCAGCGCCATCGACATCGCTTTGTCGCCAGCGCAGACGGTGATTGGGGAACTACTGGTGCATGTGCGCCGGGGCGACGTGGCGGCGGTGCATAGCTTGCGCCGTGGCGCGGCCGAGGCCATCGAGGGCATTGCGCGGGGTGACAAGCGGACCTCGCGTCTGGTCGGTCACCGCATCGACGCAATCGAATTGCCGCCGGGCGCGCGCTTCGGAGCCATCGTGCGCGGCGTTGGCTCCGACTGTGAGGTGCTGATGCCGTATCACGACCTGGTGATTGTCGAAGGCGATCACGTCATCATCTACGTGCCCAACAAGCGTCAGTTGCGTGCGGTCGAGAAAATGTTCCAGGTCAGTGCGACCTTTTTCTGATCCGTGATGTTCGGTCTACTTCCCGTTCTCAATGTGCTGGCCACCATTCTGGTGGGCTACTCGCTGATGTTCCTGGTGCCGCTGGGATTCGCGTTGGTACTCGATCACTCGACGTTGCACGGCACATGGGCCACGGCCATGGCACTGACGCTCGGCGTCGGCCTGCTGGTGATGGTGCTCACGCGCAGGCATCGGCGCGAACTGATGCCGCGCGACGGTTTCCTGCTGGTGAACCTGGTCTGGCTGGTGCTGCCGGCTTTTTCCGCCATCCCGCTGTTGCTGGCGATCGAAACCCTGAGCTTTACGGATGCCTATTTCGAGTCCATGAGCGCGTTGACGGCCACTGGCGCCACAGTGTTGTCCGGCCTCGATGACCTGCCGGTCTCGGTCAATGTCTGGCGCTGCTTTCTGCAACTCATCGGGGGCCTGGGCATCATCCTGCTGGTGGTGGCGGTGTTGCCGATGATGGGCGTCGGCGGAGTTCAGCTGTACAAGACGGAAACGCCGGGACCCATGAAGGATGCGCGCCTGACGCCGCGGATTGCCGAGACCGCGCGTGGCCTGTGGAGCGTCTATTTCGTATTCTCGCTGGCCTGCTTGCTGGCCTACCGCTATGTCGGCATGTCATGGCCCGATGCGTTCATGCACACCTGTACCACCATGGGGTTGGGCGGCTTCTCGTCGCATGACGCCAGCTTCGGCTACTGGAATTCGCCCCAGGTCGAATGGGTGGCCATCATCTTCATGGCGCTGGCGGGAGTGAGTTTTGCACGTTACTTCATCGTCTGGCGTGCACGTTCGATCTGGACCCTGGTGCGCGATGCCGAGATCCGTGCATACGCCCTGGTGTTGCTGGCGTCCATCGCCGGCCTGGCCGGCGTGCTGCTGTTTCACGGCACTTACACCGATGCGCCGAGCGCCTTCCAGGCCGCCGCCTTTCATGTGGTCTCGCTTGCCACGACCACCGGCTATGCGTCGGCCGACTACGCGATGTGGCCGGTGTTCGCGCCGATCTGGCTGATGTTTCTGGGCACCTTCGTGTCCTGTGCCGGTTCCACTGGCGGCGGCATCAAGATGGTGCGCATGGTAGTGCTGGTCAAACAGGCGCGGCGCGAGGTGGTGCGGGCGATCCATCCGCGCATCGTCAATCCGGTGACCATGGGGCGTGCCACGATCTCCAGCCAGGTCATCTCCAACGTCATGGCCTACATGCTGATATACGGCGCAACGACATTGGGCCTGACGATGTTGATGCTGTTGTCGGGGCTGGACATCGTGACCGCGTTTTCGGCCGTCGTGGCCACCGTGAACAACATCGGCCCCGGTCTGGGTCGTGTGGGCCCGACCGGCAACTTCGGTACTTTGACGGACTTCCAGACCTGGGTCTGCACCGTCGGCATGTTGCTGGGCCGACTGGAACTGATTGCCGTGATGGTGTTGTTCGCGCCAGAGTTCTGGCGCAAGTGACAGGCCGCGCTGCGCTCGAAGGCGCGCGGGTAACCTTATAAACGCTTGGAGTTCAGCGGCGCATTGCGCCTGCGCGCGTCCGTTGCAAAGGCAAGCTGGAGGCGGTCGCCTCAAGTCGCTCGGCCAGCCAAATCTTGATAGCCGACTGCCTTGTAACCCCCAGTTTGCTGGCTTCGCGATCCAGCGAGTCAATCATCCAGGTTGGAAAGTCGACATTCACCCGCCTTTGCTCTCGCAACACGCGCCTGGTTTTGGACAAGTCCAAAGTTGCCGTAAGGTCGCCATCCTCATCAAACAGTCGCTCCAAATTTCTAGCCTTCATAAAGTACCACCTCTTCTAGGCGTGCGCGACGAACGGAGATCAATCTGATATTTTCCCCGCGGTAGGTAATGACTGCTGACCAATGCTTCCCATCAATAAGCCCCATGACCCAGTAACGCGGCTCGTCTTAAAGGTCAGAAGCGGCCTTGCCGGCTGGCAGCCGCAACACGCCGGTCGACAAGGCGGTTCCCAGCACGATCACGGCCCCGCATGCCATCATCCATCCGGTCAGTTCCTCCCCCAGCAGGGTGACGCCGAAAAACACGGCAAACACCGGTATCAGAAAGGTCACGGTGATGGCGCGCGCCGGGCCGAGTTGCGCGATCAACCGGAAGTACAGGATATAAGCCGCACCGGTACACACGATGCCGAGCACGATCAGCGACAGCCATGGCACCAGGCCCGGGTTATTCTGCGGCCAGTACAGCCAGGTCGGAAGTGCCAGCACAAGCGTGGCACCGATCTGGCTGCCGGTCGCCGTCGCCAGCGGGTGCACGCCGCTGAGGTAGCGCTTCGTGAAGTTGGCGGAAATGCCGTAACACAGGGTCGCGCCCAGGCAGGCCAGTATCGCCCAGCCCGAACCGCCGGCTTTGAAGCTGGCCTTGCCGCCGGCGAGCAGCACCACACCGGCAAAGCCGATCAGCAGACCCAGCGCGCGGGAACGGTCGGGACGGTCGCTTAGCCACCACCAGGCGATGACGGCTCCAAACAGCGGTGCGGTGGCATTGAGGATGGCAGACAAGCCGATGCTGATCGACAGCACGGCATAGGAAAACAGCACGAATGGCACGCCGGAACTGAGGATGCCGATGAACAGGATCTTGCCTGCGTTGCGGCGCAGCTGCGGCCAATGGCCGCTGAACCACAGGATCGGAATCAAGGTGAAGGCGCCGATGGCCACGCGGCCACCGGCCGTGGCCATGACGCCGAACTCGGCCGCGCCCAGGCGCATGAGCAGAAAGGACGAGCCCCAGATCGCGGCCAGCGCGACGAACTCGGCCATCGGATGTGATTTCATAAGGAGACGGAAAGCGTACCGCTGGGGGGCCGTTGCAATGGTGCTGCCCTGCGGTCGCAACAGCGATTCAGGTCCGCATTGTCCTTGTTTGCACCGGCGTTGATGTGTACGCCGTCATCGCGTGTGCCGTCGACTCCAGCGCCAGCAGCGCGGCCTTGCGCCCCAGTCCGCCGGCGTAACCGGTGAGCGCGCCGTTGGCACCGAGCACACGGTGGCAGGGCACGATGATGCTGATCGGGTTACGCCCGACCGCTGCACCAACGGCGCGGACCGCAGAGGGTCGGCCGATCTGGCGGCTGATGGCGCCATAACTGGATGTATCGCCTTGTGCGATCGCGCCCAAGGCTTTCCAGACCGACTGCTGGAAGTCGCTGCCACGGCGCAGGTCCAGCGCCACGGTGAAACCGGTGCGTTGTCCCTGCAGGTATTGCGCCAGTTCGGCGCAGGCCTGTACCAGCCAGGGATGCTGATCGTCCCGGCGCCAGTGCTGGATGTCGGGATAGTGCTTTTGCTGGTCAAACCACAAGCCGGCCAGACCCTGATCGGTCGCGGCCAGTGTGATGAGGCCCAGACGGGTGTCCATCTGCGTGATGACGGTGGTGGGATCGAAAATCATGTCATTCTCCTGATGGTGATCGTGCAGGTGTCGTCGGCAAGGCATGCCAGGCGCGCAGAACGGCGTAGCTGCGCCAGGGCCGCCAGGTCTGCGACATCTGCTCGGCTGCGCGTGCCGGATGTGACTGTTCCTGCAGACCCAGTGCCTTGTGCAGCGCCACGTCGCCGTTGGGAAAGGCGTCAGGCCAGCGCAGGGCCCGCATCGCGATGTAGTGCGCGGTCCACTCGCCAATGCCAGGAAGCTCCTTGAGCGCAGCCATCGTCGCAGGCACATCCACGCCGGCACTCAGGTTCAGCTGTCCGCTGGCGACCGCCCGCGCCAGCGCCTGGATCGCGCCCTGGCGTTGGCGCACGACACCCAGGGCGCCCAGCGTGTCAGCGCTGGCGCTGGCAAGCGCCTGGGCGGTGGGAAACAGTCGGCTGAGCTGTGCATGTGGCGTGGCGACGCTGTCGCCCCATTGCCGTACCAGGCGCTGCGCCAGTGTGCGCGCCGCGGCCACCGTGATCTGCTGACCCAGCACGGCCCGGACCGCCAGCTCGAAGCCGTCGGATGAGCCCGGAACCCGCAAGCCGTCGCCGTGCGGAAACTCTGCATGCAGCACTGCGTTGATGGCGTGCGGGTCAGCATCCAGGTCAAAGCAGTGGCGCACGAGCCGGATCACCTGCGGCAGCACCTGGCGCAGGCTATCGCTGACCTGCAGATGCAACTGGGGATTGTGCGTATCGAAACGCGCCAGAAACCAGCCTTGATACTCCTGACCGCCCTGGCGCAGGCGCAGGGTCCGTGCCACATGGGAAGGACTGCCCTGCGGGTTGTTGCCGACCCACTCGACGCCGTCGATCTGCCTGCGCTGGAAAAACCCGACCATGGCGGCCGTGTCATATGGAGGGCGATACGCCAGCCGGACCGAGACGCAGCCCACGGACGGTGGCGACCCGGCGCGGCGCAGCGCCGTTGGATTGAGCCGATAGTGCGCCACAAACGCGGCGTTGAAGCGGCGCACGCTGCAAAACCCGCTGGCCAAAGCAACCTGCTGGATCGGCAGGTCGGTATCGGCCAGCAACTGTTTGGCAGCGAGCAGTCGATGGGTCTGCAGGTATTGCATGGGCGCGACGCCAAATTGCGCATCGAATATGCGTCGCAGGTGGCGATCACTCACGCCCAGCCGTTCGGCCAGCCGGCGCACGGAGACATCATCGCCAGCCCAGAAATCTGGATCATCGAGCATCTGTGCGGCCTGGTGCGCCAGAATCGCCGATGCATCCTGGATCGACCACCACGGCGTGCCCGGCGCCAACTCCGGCCGGCAACGCAGACAGGGCCGGAAGCCGGCGCTCTCGGCCTTGGCGGCGTGCGCGAAAAACAGGCAGTTTTCGCGGCGTGGCGTGCGCGCGGCGCACACTGGCCGGCAGTAGATACCGGTGGAGGTGACCCCGGTGAAGAAACGCCCGTCAAAGCGCGCGTCTCGCGCCTTGAGCGCGAGGTAGCAGGCATCGGCGTCGATGGAGGGCAGGGCGTCGGACATGGGAGTATCCTACCCCGGTCGCCACCTCCGACTAGCCGTTTTCGGACATGTTCCTGCGGCTGTGCCAATCACCGGTGACCGGCCCTGTAGCCGCGGATGTCCAGCACAATGGGCTCATGCGCTTTGAACGCTACGGCTGCACCGCTGACACGTCCGTGCGCACTCTACAATTTCCTGACACCGACAGACCCATTTCAAACTGGAGAAACACGCCATGCAGGTAGAAGCGTCCATTTTCAAGGCCTACGACATTCGCGGCGTGGTTCCCGCGACAGTCACCGATTCGGTTGCCGAGGGGATCGGCAAGGCCTTCGGTACGGTCGCCCGCAGCGAGGGTGAAACCGTGGTCGCGGTAGGGCGCGATGGCAGGCTCAGCGGACCGAGCCTGTGCGCGGCACTGGTGCGCGGCCTGGTGGCCACCGGCGTGCAGGTCATCGACATTGGCTTGGCGACGACGCCAATGTTGTACTTTGCCGCCAACACCGCCTGCTCCAGCGGCATCCAGGTGACCGGCAGCCACAACCCGCGCGACTACAACGGATTCAAGATGGTGATGGGCGGTCGCGCCATCTACGGTGATGAGATCCAGACCCTGCGACGCATGATCGAAGAGGAAACCTGGCAGTTGCGTGATGGCGGCACGGTGCGCAGCCTCGATGTGCTGCAAGCCTACACAGCGCGCATCGTCTCCGACATCAAGCTGGCCCGACCGCTCAAGATTGTGGTGGACAGCGGCAACGGCGTGGCCGGGGCATCGGCGCCGGACATTCTGCGCGCGATCGGCTGCGAGGTCATCGAGTTGTTCAGTGAAGTGGACGGAAATTTCCCCAATCATCACCCTGATCCGAGCAAGCCTGAGAACCTGCGTGACCTGATCGCCACGCTGGCCAGCAGCGATGCGGAACTCGGCCTGGCGTTCGATGGAGACGGCGACCGGTTGGGGATCGTCACCAAGCAAGGCAACAACATCTACCCGGACCGCCAGATCATTCTTTTCGCGCGTGACGTGTTGTCGCGCGTGCCGGGCGGCACCGTCATTTTCGACGTGAAGTGTTCGCAGCAGGTGGCGCCGGCGATCAAGGCGGCCGGTGGCAAGCCTTTGATGTACAAGACCGGCCACTCGCTGATCAAGGCGCGCATGAAGGAACTCGACGCGCCACTGGGTGGCGAGATGAGTGGCCACATATTTTTCAAGGAGCGCTGGTTCGGTTTCGACGACGGCACCTATGCGGCGTGCCGCCTGCTGGAAATCGTCAGTGCCGTGTCCGACGCCAACCAGATGCTCGACGCGCTGCCCACTAGCTTTTCCACGCCGGAGCTCAATGTGGCCTGTGCAGAAGGCGAGGCACCCGCGGTAGTGGAAAAGGCAGTGGCGCAGGCAGATTTCGGGCCCGATGCTTCCATCACCACGATCGATGGTCTGCGCGTTGACTGGCCGGACGGATTCGGACTGATGCGCGCGTCCAATACCACGCCGGTGCTGGTGTTGCGCTTCGAAGGCCAGACCGAGGCCGCGCTCGAACGCATACAGACCGCGATGCTGGCGCTGTTGCACCAGGTCAAGCCCGACGCGCGCATCGGCGCCAGCGCGCATTGAACCCTGTGCTGCTGACGCCGATCGGCATTCCGCTGCTGCTGATCGTCTGGCCACTGTAACCGGGGCCCTGAATGCAGCAGACATTGCGGTATACGTGGCGACATCGCGAATAATCCGGCCATGAGTCTGTTTTTTCCGCCCGCACGCCGCGCCGCGCGCCACCTGGGCGCGCTGTTGCCGATTCATGACGCAGCCTGAATCCGCCATGTCGGACGATCCCCGTCCACAGTCTGATATCACCCAGGTCATTCAGGCCCTGACCGAGGGGCGCAACAAGCGCGTGCGCAAGTTCGTCTCGCGCATGCATCCGGCCAAGACAGCTGCACTGCTGGAAATGCTCGATGCCGAGCAGCGGGCCGCGTTGTGGCAGCAGGTGGATCCGACGCTGGAGGCGCGCATACAGCCGCACCTGAACCTGCTGCTGAGCACCGAGCTGGCCGGCCAGGCTGGCGAGGACACGGCGGCCGAGCAGGCCGAACAGGCCGAGCAGCGACGCAACCCGCGGGGCGCCGAGGTCAACCATCTGGACGCGGTGCGCAAGGCGCTGCGTGCGGGGCGCCTCAAACGGGTGGCCAAGACCTTGCGGCGCATGCATCCGGCCAAGGTCGCAGGCCTGCTGGAGGCTCTGCCGCCAGGCGAACGTTCGGACGTCTGGAGCATGGTCGACACCGAGCGCGCCGGCAAGGTACTGACTTATTTGCACGATGAGATCCGCAAAGCACTGGCCAGCGAACTCGATCTGGAAGACCTGGTGGCGTCGGCGCAGCACCTGGAGCTCGATGACCTGGTCGACCTGATCCAGAGCCTGCCTGAAGAGCTGGGTTCGCGCCTGATGCAGGCCACCAGTGGTGCCCGGCGCGAGCAACTTGAGTCGATGCTGTCGTATCCTGAGGACTCGGCCGGCGGCCTGATGAACGCCGACGCGATCGAGGTGCGTGCCGACGTCAAGATCGGTACCGTATTGCGTTATTTGCGCCTGCTCGATTCCTTGCCGCCCCAGACCGACATGTTGATGGTGGTGGACCGTCAGGGCAACTACCAGGGAAACCTGCGTCTGGGTGCCCTGGTCACCGCCGAGCCGATGCGCCGGGTGGCCGACGTGATGCAGACCGACATCAGTGGCATCCTGGTCGATACCGACGGCGCCGAGGTCGCACGCATGTTCCAGGATCTGGACCTGTTGTCGGCGCCGGTGGTCGATGGCAACAACCGGCTGATCGGCCGCATCACGGTAGACGACGTGGTCGATTTGATCCGCGAGAACTCCGATCGCACGATGATGCAGATGGCCGGCCTGGACGACAAGGCCGACATGTTCGCGCCGGTGCTGGTGAGTTCGCGCCGGCGTGCGGTCTGGCTCGGCATCAACCTGGTGACCGCCTTCCTGGCCGCCTGGGTCATCGGCCGTTTCGAGGCGACCCTGGAGCAGATGGTGGCGCTGGCGGTGCTGATGCCGATCGTGGCCAGCATGGGTGGTATCGCCGGAAGTCAGACGCTGACCCTGGTCATCCGCGGCCTGGCCCTGGGCCAGGTGCAGAAGGGAAATATCCGGGTATTGTTCAACCGCGAGGTTGGCGTGTCGATCATCAATGGCATCCTGTGGGCCATAGTGATTGCGTTGCTGGTCGTTGCCTGGTTCGGAAGCTGGGGCCTTGGTGCCGTGCTGGGCACTGCGATCCTGATCAATCTTTTGTGCGCGGCTCTGGCCGGTCTGGCGATTCCACTGATGCTTGATCGCCTGGGCATTGATCCGGCGCTGGCCGGCAGCGTGATCCTGACAACCGTGACGGACGTGGTCGGCTTCTTCGCTTTTCTGGGTCTGGCGACGGTGCTACTGTTATGAGCGGATCGGCGTCCAATGCGCGACCGCTTTCCTGGGGGACGCAATGGAGCCGATCAGCAATTTCCTGAATTCCGTCTACACGGCCCTGCAATGGCCGATCATCGAGACCCCGCAGACCAGGATCACGGTGTGGTCAGTGGTCTACCTGCTGGTGCTGGTGTTGCTGCTGCTGTGGCTGGCACGGCGCGTGCAAGTGTGGCTGACGGACGGCCCCTTGTTGCGCAAACGCATGGACCCGGGTGCGCGTCATGTTGCGGGTACCCTGGCGCGCTACCTGATGCTGCTGGTCGGACTGCTGGCCATCGTGCAGACCGCCGGCATCGACCTGACGACGTTCAACGTATTGGCGGGAGCCGTGGGTATCGGCGTGGGCTTTGGCCTGCAAAACGTGGTCAGCAACTTCATCGCGGGCGTCATCATCATGTTCGAGCGTCCGATCAGGGTTGGCGACCGCATCGAAGTGGGCGGAGTCGAGGGCAATGTGGTGGAGATCGGCGCGCGTGGCACCACTGTGGTGACCAATGACAACATCGCCGTTATCGTGCCGAACTCCAAGTTCATCACCGAGAATGTGGTCAACTGGAAATACACCGACATCAATGTGCGGTTCCGCATTCCGGTCAGCGTGGCTTACGCAAGCGACGCGCGTCTGGTGGAACGCGTGCTGCTGGAGATTGCGGATGCCGATCCCGATGTACTGAAGGAGCCGGCACCGACCGTACGGTTCATGGGCTTTGGTGACGACGGCCTGTCGATCGAATTGCGCGCATGGTCGGCCAGCCTGGTCGATCGCAAGGGCAAGCTGATCAGCCAGCTCAACTTCGCGATCTACGAGCGCTTCCAGCACGAAGGCATCGAGTTCCCGTTCCCTCAGCGGGATCTTCACCTCAAGAGCGGCGTGCTGGAGTTGCGCAGGGCGCCGCCACGGCCGGCGGATTGAGCTCACGCAAGAAGGTTGACGTGGTGCGTAACGGACTGAGGGCAGAACTCGGCCCAAAGGGCAGCTCCAGCTGCCGGCACAATGGGTTCGTTTCAACGCGACAAGATGGGCACCATGGGCTTCCCCGTTTGCAGGGCGGCCATTTGCTGTGAGGACGGCTATTTCGCCGGTGCCTTGCGGGTGGATGCCTTCTTGGACGCCGCTTTCTTTGCAGGTGCCTTCTTCGCGACCGCCTTTTTGCTGGCCGTCTTCTTGGCCGCAGCCTTGTTTGAAGCCACTTTCTTGGCAGCAGCCTTCTTCGCTACAGGCTTCTTGCCAGCCAGTTTATTTGCCGCACGTGACGCGGCCCCCTTGTCGGCTGACGCTGATCGTTTGGCTGCGCTGGCTGCCTTGTCAAGTGACTGGGCTACTTGCGCGGTCTTGCGTTTGACGGCCTTCTTCGCGTCGGCGGCTACCTTGTCGACCGTTTTTCCGATACGTTCGAGCTTCTTGCGCGCCCGGGTCGTTGCCTTTGCAGTCATGTTTCTGGCCGCCTTGACGGCTTTGGAAACGTCCTTGCCCACTGCAGCAATTTTCGATTCAGCGGATTTCTCGGCGCGAGTGACTTTCTTGCGGATGGTGGTCGACAACTTGTTGGCTTCGGCGCTGGCCTTGCGTGTCGCGCGCTGGATCCGGCTCTTGCCCTCGGCCGACAGCGACGTCGCAAGGCTGGACGCCTTGGTCATTACGGCCTCGCCCTCGAGCCGGGCGGCATCGGTGAGTGCGCCTGCCGCATGGGCGATCGGGGTTGCGGATTTCTTTCGGGACGTAGCCATGTGATTGCTCCTTTGCAGTGGTGTCTGACAAGATCAGTGTCTGCGATTTCTACCGCCAAGTCCATGCGACGTGGACTGAAGTTCAGTGGTGGTCGAGTTTTTTGTCGGTGAACAGCCAGTCGCGCAGCTCCTTGTCGAAGGCTGGGTCGCGGCGCCGGACCCACTCCAGCACCATGGCCGCGTGTTCCTTTTCCTCGTCGCGGTTGTGGCGAAGGATGGATCGGAGTTCCGGATCCTTGCAAGCGTCGGCGTGCTGGTTGTGCCAGACAACCGCTTCGAGTTCCTCCTCAGCGAAACGATAGCGCGGTGCATGTCGCGCGTCGCCGCGCCCAGTTCATTGATCGATTCGAGGTAGCCCTCATTGGACGGGATTTACTCCATTGAAAATGGGGTGATTCAGCTCTGCACCAGGGCCTGCTGCGATCCCGCCACGGGCAGACCGACTCAGTGCAAACCATCATACCCGGCCATGAAAAGCGGCCACTGTGCTTCGTGCCAATGAAGGTCGGCGTTCAAGCGCAACTCCTTGCGCAGCGACCGCAGCAGGCGTGCGAGGTTGTCGGCTTTCCAGGTTTCGCCGTTGCGAAAGCCGCATTTGTCGAAGTCGACGATCCAGGCCTTGCCTCGGGTGTCGAGCATCAGGTTATGGCAATTGAGGTCGGAGTGAAACACCTGTTCGTCGTGCAGTGCGCGCACGGCGCCACCCAACGCCTGCCACTGCGACGGCGTGAGCGCGCGTTCGAGGTGCAGCAGGCGGGCGACATCAGTGGCGTCGGGGATCAGTGCCACCAGGATGTCGGCGCGGTAGAACAGGCCGTGGCGCACATGGCGTGCGGCGCAGGCCTGCGGCACCGGCAGGTTGCGCGCACGCAATTGCGCCAGCAGGCTGAACTCGGCCATGGCGCGGGTCTGCGCGAGGGGTTCTGGCAGGAACAGGTCGCGGCTCAAACGCGCCATCAATCCGCCGCGGTAGTAGTGGCGCAGCAGGTAGTGGCCGATGTCATCGCGTACGCGGTGGATGTGCCCTCGTCCGGCGCCAAGGGCCTGGCTCGCGCCATGTTTCTGCCACCAAGCCGGATCGAAAAGGCCAGGGTGCGCGGTGTCGAAACACGCCGCATCGACCCAGATGGTCTGGCCCCCCTGCTCCGATTGCAGTGGCAGACTGGTTGCCGTCTGCCAGGTCGCGAAAGTCTCCAGTGCGGCCATGGTGCGTGCCACGGCGCCGGTCATGGCCTGGTATGCGGTGCGCCCGCGCGCAATCCGCTTCGCGCTGGCGTCACGGTCCTGCATCAACAAGGCAAACTGCGCGAAGACCTCGGCGGCCGAGTGCACCGGCACGAAAGCGTTGGCGCAGGCAAGGGCGTCATACATCTGCGCAAAGTTGTGGGTGTGCGGGCCTGCCAGCAGAGGTTTGTCCAGCGCCAGTACTTCCAGCGGATTGTGGCCGCCGCGGGGAATCAGACTGCCTCCGACAAAACAGGCGTCTGCCACGCCGTACCAGCGCAGCAATTCGCCCATGGTGTCACCCAGCAGCACCTGGGTGTCGACACGTGGTGTATCGCCCCGGCCGTGGCGGATGAACCGCAGGTCCGCCTGCGCCAGTAATCGGGCCACGGCGTCGAAGCGTTCCGGATGGCGCGGTACCAGAATCAGCAAGTCGTCCGGGTGCGTGCTCAGATGCTGCACGAAGGCTGTGATCAAGGCCTCGTCTTCGCCGGCGTGGGTGCTGCCGGCGGTGAGTACCGCACGCGGGCCAAGCGTATGGCGAAGCGCAGCGACGGCGTCGGTGATTCCGCTGGCCAGTTGCAGGTCGGACTTGATGTTGCCGGTGACGCGCAGCCGCCCCTTGGCGACACCCAGCGCGTTGAAGCGGTCAAAGGTGATCTGGTCTTCGCAGCAGATCAGGCGCAGACTGGTCAAAGCGGGTTGCATGATCGCGCGCCAGCGCGCATATCCGGTCGCCGATTTCTCCGACAGGCGTGCGTTGGCTACGACCACGGCAATACCGCGGTGTTGCGCCTGGCGCAGAAAGTTGGGCCACAACTCGCGCTCGAGCAGGATCACCAGGCGCGGTTGCCAGGCCTGCAGAAAGCGCGCTGCGGCGCCGGGCAGGTCGAGCGGGAAATAGGCATGGGCGACCCGATCGCCGAACTCGGTGCGGGCCTGGCGCGCACCGGTGGGTGTGGTGCAGGTGATGAGTGGACGGCCCCAGCGCGCATCGGCGAGAAGGCGTTCGATCAGTGGTCGTGCGGCCAGCAGTTCGCCGACCGACCCGCAATGCACCATCACCAGGCCGGCGGTTGGCGCTGCGGCAAACCCGAATCGTTCAGGCCAGCGCTGGCGGTAGTGCGGGTCCTTGCGTCCGCGCCACCACAGATAGGCCAGCAGCGGCACCACCGCCGCATAACCGGCCAGTTTGTACAGCTGCTGCCAAAAGACCGTCATGCGCGGCTTCCTGCGCCGCTCAGCGCCAATGCTCGGCCACCCATGGCGTCGGCGGTACCCGGCGATACCACTTGCCGCTGACCCCGTCGATCGCGTCCGGCGGATTGGGTTTGCCGTGAAAGGCGATGATTTTGGCGCCGGCCGGTATCGTCGGGGGCTTGAACCAGCTCATCAGGCCGCGTGGCACGCAGTGGCGCTTGAAACTCACACACCAGCCCGTGGGCCAGAACGCGACCTTGCCCTGACGTCCGAGGAACTGGGTGATGTATTCCTGCTCGTTTCGCACATCGGCGATGGAGCCGGGAAAACCGTCTTTCAGATGCGCCAGCGCATCGGCATGCTCGCCGATGGTGAATCGGTAAACCGAGGTGTTGCCGGTGCCGTCCTGCTTGTCCCATTCGCGGATCACGCAGAACGTGCCCGGATGGTCGAAGAAGCAGTCGATGTTGTCGACAATGACGATATCCAGGTCCAGGAACAGCGTGGGCCCTTGCAGGTCGTACAGCGGATCGGCAAAGCTGGTGAGTTTGAGCCAGCCGTGGCCGAAGCTCCAGGCTTCTCGTTTGTCGAACGGTCTGAATCCCACAGCCGGAATCGGCCGAACGTCAATGCCGGCGTCGATGCCGTCTCGGTCGTCGCACAGGCAGATGAAACGGAACGGACGGGTCAGGTGACGCTGCACCATGGAGAACAAGCGGTTGACGTATTGGGGGCCGTATTTGTGGCCCCATTTGATACACAACACGTTGACGGTTTGCATGGTGTGTGTTTTCTCCAGGGTGACGGCCCCGATGCTCAATCGGGGTACTGCTGCGATAAACCGGCACGGCCCGGGTCGACACGAGACGGCCGTAGGCGCACGCGCCTACTTGGCCAGAACCGCTTCGATCGCCTGCAAGTCGAGGGCTGTCAATGAGCCGTTGGCCTGGCGCAGGCGCAGTCCGCCGACCAGCACATCGTAACGGGCTTTGGCCAGGTCACGTTTGGTCTGAAACAGCTGGCTTTGGGCATTGAGCACATCAATGTTGATGCGCACGCCCACCTGGTAGCCGAGCTTGTTGGCATCGAGCGAGCTCTGGCTGGAAGCTTCGGCCGCTTCCAGTGCCTTGGCCTGCCCCTGACCGGACAACACACCGAAATAGGCGGCGCGAGTCGCCTGCGACACGGTTCGGCGCGAAGCTTCCAGGTCGCTGCGTGCCTTTTCCTCGAGTGCCAGGGTTTCCTTGATGCGGTTTTGCACGGCATAACCGGTGAACAGCGGCAGATTGAATGCCAGCGCAACGGTGGCGACGTTGGTGCGGCTGTCCAGGCGCGACGAGGCACTGCCGTCGTTGTGGGCCAAGCCGAAATTTCCGTTCAGGTCGAGCGTGGGTTTCTCACCGGCCTGGGCTTTGCGAGTTTCGAGCTGGGCGACTTCCAAGGCCACCTGGGACTGGCGCAGCACGGGGTGCATGTCGATGGCCTGGTTGACCCAGGCGTTGACATCGGTTGGCGCCAGCGCCGGCAACACCACGGGTGGTGCCAGCGGCTTGGGTGACGCGCCGTCCAGGCCGACCAGGCGTTCGAGGGCGATCCTTTTGACCAGCAAGTCGTTGGCCGCAGCGATCTCCTGCGCCAACACCAGGTCATAACGCGCCTGCGCCTCGCGGGTGTCGGTGATGGTACTGGTACCGACCTCGAAGTTGCGCTTGGCGGCGGCGAGTTGCTCGGCCACGGCGGTCTTTTGCGCAGCGACAAAGGCCACACCATCCTGGGCGGCGAGCACGTCGAAATATGCCTGGCTTACCCGCACGATCAGGTCCTGCTCGGCGATTTCCACCGCTGCCTGCCCGGCGACCAGGGTTTTCTGTCCCTGCTCATACGTTATCTGGTTGGCCGGACGGTATAGCGGCTGCGACGCGGTGAGGCTCGCGTTCTGAGCACCATATGCTGACCTGGGTACGTTGACGTTGGAATCGAGATAGGTGCGCGAGATGCCCATCGTCAGGCCGACGGTCGGCAGGATGCCAGCGCGCGACTGGTCCGCCCGCGCAACGGTGGCCTCGTACTGCAGTTTGGCGGACTGGTAACTTGCATCGTAGGCCCGTGCCGCCTCGTACAGCTGAACCAGGCTCTGCGCCTGCACCGGCAGCGCAGCCGTCATGGCCACACCCAGCATCGCCGACAACTGGCGCAAACGGAGCGGGAAGGGGCGGCGATCACTTGCGTTCAATCGGTCGTGCATGTGGGGTGGTCCAGGGTTGTCGGTCCGGGTGGAATGGATTGCCAGGTCGGCGAAATCAATACTGCGGGATGGAGGTGTCGACTTCGTTCGCCCAGGCGTGGATGCCGCCCGCAATATTGGCGACGCGGCTGAATCCCTGGTTGTGCAGGAACTGGGCGACCTGCATGCTGCGCCCACCGTGGTGGCACAGGCAGGCAATGGGTGTGTCCGGGTTGAGTTCGCACAGCCGGGGCGGCACGCTCGCCATCGACATGTTCAACAGCGTGTAGCCTTCGCCCGGCTGAATGCTGGCGGTGCGCCATTCGGCTGGCTCGCGCACGTCGAGCACCACCGCCGGGCCGGCACCCTGATGACGCTCCAGCCAGCTGGACAATTCACGGGGGCGGATCTGGTCAATCATGATCGGGCTTGTCGCTGACAGTAGGTTTCATTGCAAAGCTCAGAAATTGAAACGGGACGGCTCAGGAAAATGCTGCAGGCGTGGCGCGACCAGGTCCCAGGGCTGGCTGGTGCGGTAGTCGGTCTCGCCCACACGGGTCACGAACGTGGCGCGCATCATGGGCTCGTCGCCGACAATGGCGCCGAGCCGGCCGCCGATCTTGAGGTGCTGGAGCAGATGTTGCGGCACTTGCGCGGTGGAGCCGCTCAGCACGATCACGTCGAACGGTCCTTCGACCGGCACGGCCACCGCGCCATCCTGTTGCCGCACCTGGACATTGTGGATGCCGGCAAGCTGCAGGTTGGCGTTGGCCAGCGCGACCAGTTCGGGGCGAATTTCCAGTGAGATCACGCGCTGCGACCGGTGTGCCAGCAGCGCCGCCATGTAACCCGACCCGGCGCCGATCTCCAGGACTTTCTCGTGTTTTTGTACGGCCAGGTCCTGCAGCATGCGGGCTTCGACCCGCGGCGCAAGCATGCACTGGCCACCGGCCAGTGGAATCTCCATGTCGGCAAAGGCCAGGGCCTTGTGCGGCGCAGGTACAAAATCCTCCCGCTTGACGACGGATAACAGTTGCAGCACGTGGGCGTCGAGCACTTCCCAGGGGCGGATCTGCTGCTCGATCATGTTGAAGCGGGCTTGTTCGAAGTTCATGGCGCTGTGCATGCGGGGATCTCGCAAAGTATCAGGTCGGGCCGGCAATTTTAAGGTCTTGCGCGTCCGGCGCCTTGATGCCGAGCAAGCGCCGGGTCCATTGCGCCAGATCGTCCATATAGCAGTAGGCCACCGGCACCACCACCAGTGTCAGCAGCGAGGAGGTGATCACGCCTCCGATCACAGCCTGGCCCATCGGGGCACGCATCTCGGAGCCTTCGGTCAGCGCGAACGCCAGCGGCACCATGCCGAACACCATGGCCAGAGTGGTCATCAGGATGGGGCGCAGCCGGACCCGGGCCGCCAACAGCAGAGCATCGTCCCGTGCCAGGCCCGCGACCCGTGTGCCGTCGGGTGCAACGCTGTCCTGGCGCGCCCGGGTGGCGAAATCGACGAGCAAAATCGCATTCTTGGTGACCAGTCCCATCAGCATGATGACACCGATGATCGAGAACATCGACAGCGTAGAGCCGAAGAACATCAGCGCCAGCACCACGCCAATCAACGTCAGCGGCAGCGAGGTCATCAGCGCCAGCGGTTGCACGAAGCTCTTGAACTGGCTGGCCAGAATCATGTAGATGAAGACGATGGCCAGCACCAGCGCGGAGATCGCGTAGCCGAAGGCCTCGTTCATGTTCTTGGTCGATCCGCCGAACTTGTAGCTGTAGCCTGGCGGGATGTTGATCGTGTCCATGGCCTTGCTGATGGCATCGGACACTTCACCGGCCGAGCGCCCGCTGACATTTGCGGTCACGCTGACCTCGCGCGTGAGATCGCGCCGGTTGATCTGGTTCGCGCTTGTGGTCTCGACAATTTCGGCCACCTGGTTCAGGCGCACGACGCGTTGGCTACCGTCAGCGTTGCTGCCCACGGCGAAAGGCAGGCGCTCGAGGTCTTGTGGGGCGTTGCGAGACGCGCGATCGAGCCGCACGTTGACGTCGTAGGTCTGGTCGTCGCTGGCGCGCCAGTTGCCGACGGTCTGGCCCGCCACCATGGTGCGCAGGGCCGCGCCGATCTGGCTGATGCTCAGGCCCAGGTCAGAGGCCACATCGCGCCGCACCTTCACATCGAGTGTGGGCTTGTTCGGCTTGACGCTGGAATCCAGATCAACCAGGCCGGGGATGGCGCGCACCTTGTTCATGGCCAGCAGCGCGATGCGCTCGAGTTCGGCCTGGTCCGGTCCCTGGATCGAGAACTGCAATTGCTTTTGCCCGCCCACCGAATCGAGCAGTCCGATATGGGTGACGGTGATGCCGGCCACCTGTCGCAACCGATCACGCATCACCACCGACATCTGGTCCACGCTGCGTTTTCGGTCCTTGCGATCGACCAGACGGACGTAGACGCTGGTGTAGATCTTCCCCTGTGCACTGCCGGTATTGATAGTGGCCACGGTATAGCGCACTTCGGGCATCTCGCGCACGATCGCCTCGACCTGGCGCGCCTTGGCCTCGGTCACCTCCAGCGACGAGCCCACTGGCGTGTGAAAGTCGAGCGTGGTTTCCGAGAAGTCGGATTTGGGCACGAACTCGGTGCCCAGAAGCGGCACCATGACCACACTGCTGGCGAAAACCGCCAGCGCGATCAGCACCGTGGTGATACGGTGGCGCAGGGACCAGCGCAGGATGGTCTGATAGCCGCCGATCAGCATGTCGGTGCCGCGGTCGAATGCGCCCGTGACACGGCCGATGGTCTTGTCGTAGAAGGTGCGCGGTGCATGGCGCTTGCCGTGGGCCTCGATGCTTGGGTCATGCCAGATCGACGACAGCATCGGGTCGAGCGTGAAGCTCACGAACATCGAGATCAGCACCGCCGCCACGATGGTCAGGCCGAACTCATGGAAGAACTTGCCGATGATGCCGCCCATGAAGCCAATCGGCAGGAACACCGCGACGATGGACAAGGTGGTGGCCAGCACGGCCAGTCCGATCTCCTGTGTGCCGTCGAGTGCTGCACGGTACGCGCTTTTGCCCATCTGCACGTGGCGCACGATGTTCTCGCGCACGACGATGGCGTCGTCTATCAGCAATCCGACACACAGGCTCAGCGCCATCAGCGTGAGCATGTTGATGGTGAAGCCGAAGAGGTCCATGAACAGGAAGGTGCCAATGATCGCAATGGGTAGCGTCAACCCGGTGATCACGGTAGAACGCCAGGAATTGAGGAACAGGAACACGATCAGCACCGTCAGGATGGCGCCTTCGACCAGCGTCTGGCGCACGTTGGCCACCGATACCCGGATCTGGCGTGAGCCGTCGGTGATCTGCTCGAGTCGAACGCCGGGCGGCAACTGCTTGGTGATATCGGCCACTGCCGCCCGCAGGCCGTCAACCACGGCGATGGTGTTCTCATCCTGCGACTTCTGCACCGTCACCAGCAGCGTTCGTTCGCCGTTGTACAGCGCCAGGCTGTCGACTTCCTGCGGGCCGTCGACGATACGGGCCAGCTGGTCCAGTCGCACCGGCGCGCCGTTGCGCCGCGCGACGATGATCTTGCCGAAATCTTCCGGTCGACCGATTCGGGCCTCGATCTGGACCACCCGCTCCTGCTCCCGTGAGCGGATGGCGCCCAGCGGCATGTCCTGGTTCTCGCTGCGCACCGCGGCCACGATCTGGTCCGGTGTCAGGCCATAGGCCTCGAGCGCCTGCGGGATCAGGTACAGGTTGATCTCGCGCTTGGTGCCACCCACGACGCTGACCGATCCGACACCGCGCACATTCTCCAGCCGCTTCTTGAGTGTTTGCTCGGCCCAGTTGGTCATTTCGACCGCGCTCGGGGCGCGGACCGCTGCCTTGCCTGGTGAGGCGGCGCCGTCGGGGATCAGCGCGATCGACCAGATGGCGCGCGACGCCGGATCGAAACGCAACACCCGGGGTTCCTTGACCTCGGTGCGCAGCAAGGGCTTGACCGCCGCGACCTTCTCGCGCACATCATCGGCGGCCTTGCGCCCGTCGATGTGCAGGCCGAATTCGATGACCACCACCGACTGGCCCTCGTAACTGCGCGAGGTCAGGGCGTTGACGCCGGCGATGGCGTTGACACCTTCTTCGATCTTCTTGGTGACCTCACTCTCGACGATTTCCGGGCCGGCACCTGGGTACTCGGTGATGACCACGACCACCGGGAAGTCGATATTCGGGAACTGGTCGATCTGCAGGCGCTGATAAGAGAACAGGCCCATCACGACCAGGGCCAGCATGACCATGGTCGCGAAGACCGGATTCTGCAGGCTGACGCGGGTGAACCACATGGTCTAAAGGGCGCCGGAGGGCAGCTTGACGGCGGTGGCTTCGCGCAACTGCCCGACCGAGCCGGCGATCAGCATGGTGTCCTGCGCCAGGCCGGAGACAGCGACCATCCAATCGCCCTTGACCAGGCCACGGGCGCCGAGTTCGACTGCCTGGTGCACCACCTTGTTGTCCCGCACCAGCTGTACATAGGGACGGGGCTTGTCGGTGCGCACCGCGCTGATCGGGATGGCCAGCGCGTCGGTGCTGGCGATCGTAAGGTTGCCCTGGGCATACAGGCCCTGGCGCAATCCGGGCGCGGCGTCGAGCGCCAGATAGACCAGCACCGAACGGCTGCCGGCCATGACCGTCGGGTTGATACGGACCACTTTGGCCTGCACCGGCGCGGGTGTGCCTTCAATCTGCAATGCGGCCACCTGGCCCAAGCGGATCAGCGGCGTGTCGGACGCGGCCAGGCTGGCTTCGAGCTCCAGCCGGCTGATGTCGACCAGTTCCAGCACCCGGCCGTCAACGCCGATGCGCTCACCGTTTTGCGCCAGTCGCTGTGCGATCACGCCGCTGATGGGCGCACGCAATATGGTGTCCTGAAGTTGTTTGGCGATCACATCCACGCCGGCCATGGCTGCCAGGTGATTGGCCTGGGCGCTGGCCAGGCTGGCGCTGGACGCATCCAGCGCCGACTTCGATATGAAGCCCTGTTCGACCAGCTTGTTGTTGTTGTCGTATGTGCGCTGGGTGATGTCGATCTGGGCCTTCGCGGCCTGGGCCTGCTGCTGCGCCTGACGCAACCGGGCCTGGGCGTCCGTCGCATCGACCCGGGCCACCACCTGGCCGGCCTTGACCACATCGCCTTCGCGCAGCGACAAATCCTGCAGTTCGCCGGCCACGCGCGCCTTGATGAAGGCAGTCTGGGTGGCCTTGAGCGAGCCCGAAACCGGCAGCACCTGGGTCAGCGCCTGCATGTGTACCGGGACCAGATCGGCAGCGGTCAGTTGCATCACTGATTCGACGCGCGCGCTGCCCTGACTGGCCACCTGCTGCGCTGCCTGGCGCTGCTTGACTGTGCGCATGACAACGAAGGCGAGTGCGCCGAGGACCAGCAGCAGTACCAGCCATTTGAGGGTGCGTTTCATGGGGTTGAAGGTATGGACAACGTGGGGGGGCTGGCTCTGCCGGCACAGAAACCGTAAAGCAAAATGTCGACCTGCGCGTCCAGGTAATCTGTTGGCATCAGCACGCTGTTCTGCGGCGCACAGGCGCCGAATGAGTATTTCCCGATGATCAGATACAACATCGGCGCGATCACCGTGTGCACGGCATACTGCAGGTCCAGTGGACGAAACTCGCCGCGTTCGACCCCGCGCTGCAGGATGCGCCGAATCAGGGCATTGCCAGGCTCGATCACCTCGCGTTGATAGAACACCGCAAGCTCGGGAAAGTTGCTGGCCTCACTGATCATCAGCTTGGAGATGCCTGAAGCTTTGGTATCACCGATCTGCGCCCACCATTCGCGCATCGCAAAGCGCAGCATCTCGGCCGAAGTGCCGGGGAATGCGTCCAGCACAATGCTCCATTGGGGGAAACGCACCGATAGGTTTTCGCGCACCACGGCCTTGAACAGGTCCTCCTTGCTGGCAAAGTACAGGAACAAGGTGCCTTTGGAAACACCGGCGCGGCGTGCCACCTCTTCCACGCGGGTCGCCGCATATCCTTTTTCGACGAACAGGTCGAGCGCGGCCGACAACAATTCACCCGGCCGCGCTTGCTTGCGGCGGGAGGATCGATGGGGGTGGGCGACCGGACGGTCGGAGCAGGACGCGGGCACAGGCGTTAAGGCGGATGACTATTAATGACTGATGGGTTATTAATGTACCTCATGCCAGTCTTTGCAGGCTTGCGCAGCCCAAGGTTTACCCAGCTTTACATGGGCGCCGGCCGGCGCCCGCCCGCGCAACAACGGGTCAGCTCGCGCCCAGGCGCGCGCTGCGTTCGGCAAAGTAGAACCACTCGTTGCCCGCAAGCGCTCCCGGATTGGGGAAAACGATGAAACCATCACCCTGCGCCCGCACCGGCGTGCCGTCATGGCGCAATCCAATCGTATCGCCCTGAGTCAGTGGGTCGTAACTTGCCCATTGCCGTATGAATCGGTCATCGCTGTGGAGCTTGTCGATCACCTGCGTCAGGCGCAGCATCTGCGGTCTGGCGATTGGCACCGGCGCGCTGGCGTCGATCAGTTGCAACTGGGCCAGTGTGTTGTGGATCGCACGCCTGGCCACCTCGGGTGCGGCCGGATCCAGATGCTGACCACATTCGAGCGTGACGCCGTACCCACCCTGGCTACGCATGTATTCGGTGGTGCCCACCCCATACCGCGGATCGGTGCTCAGCAGCGTGGCGCGGTCGGCGGCGCCGGTGCGCGCCAAGCGGGTCTTGACGCCATCGGCATAGGTGCTCAGCCAGCCTTCGACAATGCGCTGCGGACCCAGGCACATCGCCAGGGCTTCTTCGCGGGCGGCGTGCGCAAACGGCTCCAGGCTGCCGGTGTTGTCCTGTGGGCCGAGCATCACGAAGGGTTCGCCGCTGCTGTGAAACGAATGCAGGTCGAGCAGCACGTCGTGTTGCGCCAGCAGCGGGCACAACACGTTGGCAATCCGATCTTCATAGTCTTGCGGCAAAGCGTTCGGATACAGATTGCGGTTGAGGTTGCGATCTCCCATGCGCTGGCCGCGCTGGTAGGCCAGCGGATTGGTGATGGGTACCAGCGTCAGGCTGCCGCGCTCGAGCACCAGCGCGCCACGGTCGAGTTCCTGCGCAACCCGTTCAATGGCACGGCTGCCACAGGTTTCATTGCCATGCACGGCGCCGGTGACGATGAGAGCGGGGCCAGGGGCCAGCGCGCGAAAACTGTGGATGCGCAGGCTGCGTGTGTCGATCGCAGCGGCCGCAAGGGCGTTCATGGAGCCAGCCGTTCGCGAATCCAGTCCTCGCCCGCGTCCAGCGTGTAGCGCAGGCGGTCATGCAAACGGCTCTTGCGACCCTGCCAGAACTGCCAGTTGTCGGGCTTGAGCCGGTAGCCACCCCAGTGCGGCGGGCGGGGTGGCTGCAGCAGGAACTGCGCGCCATAACGAGCGGCATTGGCGACCAGCACCGCGCGGTTGGCAATTACCTGCGACTGCGGCGAAGCCCAGGCGCCGATGCGTGAATCGAGCGGTCGGCTCTTGAAATAGGCGTCGCTTTCTGCCGCGTCGACCTTCTCGACAACACCTTCGATGCGCACGACGCGCTCGAGCTCGACCCAATGAAATTGCAGTGCGGCATACGGATTGCCTGACAGTTCCTGCCCTTTGCGGCTGTCGTAGTTGGTGTACCAGACGATGCCGCGCACGTCGTAGCCCTTGATCAGCACGATACGCGTGCTGGGCCGCAGCTGCTGGTCCACCGTGGCCAGTGTCATGGCATTGGGTTCGGGCACCTCGGCCGCGATGGCCTCATCGAGCCATTGGGTGAACTGCGCCAGCGGATTCGCATGGGAAGCGTCTTCACTCAGTTCGGCCCGTTCGTAACTCTTGCGCAGGTCGGCGATGTTTTTCATGTGGGCAGTATAGAAAGCCATACTCTGCGCACCGCCGATATCGATCAGATCAACTGCCGACGGTTCAGCGCGACGGTTCGCGCGCGTGGCGCATCAGCCGGTGCAAGGCACGGTCTTGGATGCCGTGTTGCTGCAGGCAATGCAGGGTCTGGCTGGCGTAGTCCAGGGTGCTGCCATAACGGCCGTGCGAGCCGGCAAAAATATCGCGGTAATGCTGTGCACTCAATTCCCCGGTGAAGTTCGGACTCTTGCGCGACAGGGTGAAGCCCAGCGCCTGCACCGGGCCCTGGTGAGTCTGGCAGGGCAACCATCGCGGGTCGTACACACCGGTCACCATTTCACGATCCCATAGACGCTCCAGCACCGCTTGGCCATCGACTTGCGGCACGCGCAGTACCGCACCCTGGCAGCTGCCGCCGGGAAGCAGCGCAAACACCAGCCCCGGCCGTGCCGGAGTGCCCCGGTTGACGCGACTCCACATCTTGAGCGCACGGTGCCAGCCGTGGACACGAGCCAGCCGTTGCTCTGAAGGGTCGAAGTCGGGGCGCCAGATCAGCGAGGCGTAGGCGAACACCCACAGGTCGGTCTTGCCACCCCACTGCGCTTTGGCCTGCGCCAGCATAGGCGCAGGATCGCGCAGCGGCACGGGCCGCTCGAATGCAGGGGGGCGTTGCGGATGGATGCTCACGACTTGACTGTAGCGCGATGTTCGGCAATCGGCGCCATCGGCATTTCGTAACCCATCGGTAACCCGAACACGGTTTGCCGTGCCTGAAGCGGGTTAGGATTGCGGATGTAACTAAGTTACAGGAAAACCATGACAATTCTGAAACTCCATTCCACTGTCGACGCCGTGACACAGCGCATCATTGCCCGCAGTGCGTCCACGCGCGCCGCTTACCTGCGACGCCTGAATGCCGCCGCGAACAGGCCACCTGGCGCCGAACGCATGGGTTGCGCCAACGTGGCGCACGCGTTTGCCGCCATGCCTGACGGCGACAAGGCCGTGGCAGCACCGCTGCATAAAACTCGCATTCCATTGGTCGCGCAACGCGCGCCCAACCTCGCCATCGTTACAGCCTACAACGACATGTTGTCGGCGCATGCACCTTTCCAGGGCTATCCGGATCTGGTCAAGGCCGAAGCGCGAAGGTTTGGTGCCACCGCCCAGGTCGCAGGCGGGGTGCCTGCAATGTGCGACGGGGTGACACAGGGCACTCCGGGTATGGAGCTCAGTCTGTTTTCGCGCGATGTCATCGCCATGGCCACGGCGGTGTCCTTGTCACACGACATGTTCGACGGCGCGCTGTTGCTGGGCGTGTGCGACAAGATCGTGCCGGGTCTGCTGATCGGGGCCTTGCATTTTGGTCATCTGCCCACCGTGTTCGTACCGGCCGGCCCAATGACCTCCGGCTTGTCCAATACTGCGAAGAGCAAGGTCCGCGAGCAGGCGGCGCAGGGGTTGGTCGGACGCGCCGAGTTGCTGCAGGCGGAGTCGCAGGCCTACCATGGCCAGGGCACCTGCACCTTCTATGGAACCGCCAACAGCAACCAGATGCTGTTAGAGGCCATGGGCCTGCATGTGCCGGGCACGGCTTTCGTCAACCCCGGCGAGACGCTGCGCGAAGAACTGACACGCGAGGCGGTGCGCATGCTGCTTGGTCGTGGCACGCCGATGGATGCAAGGGCGCCGGACACGGTTGGCATCAACCTTTGCACGCCGATCGGAAAACTGGTGGACGAACGCTGCATCGTCAATGCGATGGTGGCGCTGCTGGCCACCGGCGGCTCGACGAACCACCTGATCCACTGGGTGGCGGTGGCGCGCGCGGCCGGCATCGTGATCGACTGGGATGATTTCGCGGCCTTGTCCGACGTGGTGCCGCTGCTCACAAGGGTCTATCCGAATGGCTCGGCCGACGTCAATGCCTTCCAGGCCGCCGGCGGGCCGGGTTTCGTGATCCGCGAACTGCGTGATGCCGGCCTGATGCATCCCGATGTCGCCACGGTGCGCCCGGAAGGCCTGCAAGCCTTCACGGCGATTCCGCAAGCGGACGGTGCCGGGCTGGCCTGGCGCGACCCTGGTGTTTCGGGAGACGTGTCTGTGGTGCGAGGCGCTGCGGCACCGTTCAGCGCCACTGGCGGCCTGAAGCTGTTGCAGGGCAACCTTGGGCGCAGCGTGATCAAGGTCTCGGCAGTTCCCGACGACCGCCATGTGATCGAGGCTCCGGCGCGGATATTTGACTCCCAGGAAGCGCTGCACCAGGCCTTCGCAGATGGGGAACTCGATTGCGATGTCGTGTGCGTGGTGCGCTGGCAGGGTCCCCGTGCCAACGGCATGCCGGAGTTGCACAAGCTCACGCCACCGTTGGCGGTGCTGCAGGGCAAGGGCTACCGTGTGGCGCTGGTCACCGACGGACGCATGAGCGGCGCGTCGGGCAAGGTGCCGGCGGCCATCCATGTGTCTCCCGAGGCTGCGGCCGGCGGCCCGCTGGCGCGCTTGCGCGATGGCGATTGGGTGCGGCTGGACGCCGATGCCGGCGCCTTGGTGGCACTGGTGGACAGTGCAGAATGGGATGCGCGCGAGGTCGCGCAGATGCCGACGACGCTGGTCGAAGGCAACGGCGTGGGCATGGGGCGTGAATTGTTCGCAGGCATGCGGCGCAATGTGACAACAGCGGAAGAAGGAGCATGTTCATGGATGTAAGCCAGGGTTTGAGCGCACTGCAGGTGATGCAGGATGCGCCGGTGATTCCGGTCATCGTGTTGAACGATGTGGCCCATGCAGTACCAATGGCCCGCGCGCTGGTCGCCGGCGGCATCCGCATGCTGGAAGTGACGCTCAGGACTCAGCAGGCGCTGGCCTGCATGGAGGCGATTGCGCGCGACGTTCCCGAGGCGGTGCTGGGTGCAGGTACGGTGCGCAGCGCGGCCGACGCGCGGGCTGCCGCGGACGCGGGTGCCCGTTTTGCCGTCAGTCCAGGTTACACGTCGGCTGTGGGGCAGGCATGTCGCGACCTGGGTCTCTCGCTGCTGCCCGGAGTTGCTACCGGCAGCGAAATCATGATGTGCCAGGAAGATGGCTTGACCGAATTGAAGTTCTTTCCCGCCATGCAGGCCGGCGGCGTGGCGATGCTCAAGGCCTGGAGCGGCCCGTTCACCGATGTCCGCTTTTGCCCGACCGGTGGCGTGACGGCGGCCAATGCGAGCGAACTGCTGGCCTTGCGCAACGTGGTCTGTGTCGGAGGTTCGTGGCTGGTGCCGCCCGACGCGTTGGCCCAGGGCGACTGGTCAGGTATCACCCGACTGGCGCGCGCTGCAACGCAATTGACACGCGCCAACGCGTAGGCGCGATCGGGGTGAATCGCCCAACGCCCAACGCCCAACACTCAGATGCGGTTTTCCTCGACCGCATGGCAGGCGATGCGCACGCCGGCAATCATCTGCATCTTTGGCCGCTCTTCATGGCAGCGTGCGTTGGCATGCGGGCAACGCGGGTGGAAGGCGCAGCCGGTTGGCGGGCTCAAGGGATTGGGCACCTCGCCCTGCACCGGTGTGCGGGCGCGACCGGTATCGTGCATCTTCGGAATCGCGTCGAGCAACATGCGGGTGTAAGGATGGCGCGGATTGGCGAACAGCTCCTGCTTGTCGGCCAGTTCGACCAGCCGGCCCAGGTACATCACGCCGACCTGGTCACTGACATGGCGTACCACGGCCAGGTTATGGGAGATGAACAAGTAGGTCAGGCCGAGCCGACGCTGCAGGTCCTTCATGATGTTGAGCACCTGCGCCTGCACGCTGACGTCCAGCGCGGAGGTCGGTTCGTCGCAGACCAGGAACTCGGGTTGCGTCGCCAGCGCGCGCGCAATCGAGATGCGCTGGCGCTGCCCGCCGGAGAACTGGTGCGGGTACTTGATGCGATCCTGCGCGGCCAGGCCGACCGATTCCAGCAAACCCTCGACGCGCGTGCGCAATGCCGCCTTGTCGGTGATCAGTCCGTGCTCGGTCAGCGGCTCGCCGATGATGTCCTCGACCACCCAGCGCGGATTCAGGCTGGCATACGGGTCCTGGAAGATCATCTGGATGCGCCGGCGCAGCGGCAGACCGGCAGGGCTCTGGTACGTTGCGTGGGCATCGGCGCCATCGAAATGGAAGGTGCCGCGGGTCGGCTGGTACAACCCCACCAGCAAGCGCGCGACCGTGCTCTTGCCGCAGCCCGATTCGCCGACCAACGCCAGCGTCTTGCCTTTTTCGATCTCGAAACTGACGCCATCGACGGCATGCAGCAACAGCCGCGGCGTTCGTTCTATCACCCGGTTCAGCCAGGGGGCCGACACGTCGAAGCTCATTGCCAGATCGTCGGCTTGGACCAATGCCATGGGGGATTTCCGTTTCAGGTTGCCGCGTCGGCGGCATGCAGCCAGCAGGCCGCTCGCGTGGGGCCGGCGGCCAGCAGTTCGGGGCGCTCACGGACGCAGCGCTCCATCGAGCGCTCGCAGCGGGGGTTGAACGCGCATCCGGTCGGAATCGCATGGAGCCGCGGCATCGCGCCATCGATCTGGTGCAGGTTTTCCCGGTCGATCGTGATGTCGGGTATCGCCGCCATCAGGCCCGCGCTGTAGGGATGGGCCGGGTGATTGATGACCTCGTGCACCGGTCCGATCTCGGCGATACGCCCGGCGTACATCACGGCGACCCGGTCGCAGGTCTCGGCAATCACGCCCATGTCGTGGGTGATCAGCATCACCGCGGCGCCCCGGTCCTTGCACACCTTCTTGAGCAGCGCGATGATCTGTGCCTGGATCGACACGTCGAGCGCCGTGGTTGGCTCGTCGGCCACGATCAGTTTGGGTTCGGCCGCCAGTGCCAGCGCGATCACCACGCGCTGGCGCATGCCGCCGGAGAACTGGTGCGGGTAATGGTCGATGCGTTGCTCGGCGGCGGGAATGCCGGTGTCCTGCAGCAACTCGATGGCGCGCGAGCGCGCCGCCTTCTCGCTCATCGGCAGGTGGGTGCGGATGGTCTCGACCAGCTGGCGCCCGATGGAATACAAGGGGTTGAGCGAGGTCAGTGGATCCTGGAAGATCGCGCCGATGCGCCGGCCGCGGATATGGCGCATGGCCTCATGGTCGAGGTTGTCGATGCGCTGTCCCTCGAGCATGATCTCGCCACCGGCGATCCGCCCCGGCGGCTCGAGCAGGCCGATGATGGCCGCACCGGTCAGCGACTTGCCGGCGCCGGATTCGCCGACGACACCGAGCACCTCGCCGGGCGCGATGTCGAACGAGATCTTGTCCAGCGCCCGCAATTTGCCGGCGCGGGTGGGGAATTCCACCACCAGATCCTTCACCCGCAGCAAGGGTTCGACGCTCTGTTGCATGGTGTGGGTCTGCCTGGCGCTCTGCGTGCCAGCCACTTCTGCTGCGCGAGCGTTGCTGCCGTCCGGATGTTGCGTGGTATTCATGGGTATCTAGCGCAGGCGCGGATTGAGCGCGTCGCGCAACCAGTCACCCAGCAGGTTGACCGACAGCGCGATGATGATCAGCATCAGGCCCGGAAAGATCGTGATCCACCACTCGCCCGAGAACAGGTAGTCGTTGCCGATCCGGATCAGGGTGCCCAGTGATGGCGAGGTTGGCGGCGCACCGACGCCGAGGAAAGACAGCGTCGCCTCGGTGATGATGGCGGTTGCGACCTGGATCGTGGCGAGCACCAGCACCGGACCCATCACATTGGGCAGTACATGGCGGCGCATGATGCGCAGCGAGGTCACGCCGGTGACGCGCGCCGCCTGCACGTATTCCTTGCTGCGTTCCACCATCGTCGAGCCGCGTACCGTGCGCGCATATTGCACCCAGCCGGTCAGCGTGATCGAGACGATCAGCACGCCCAGCGCGAGGTTGTCGGGCGCGTTGGGAAACACCGCGCGGCCGACACCGGCAATGAGCAAAGCGACCAGGATGGCCGGGAACGACAGCATCACATCGCACAGGCGCATCAATGCGGCGTCGACCCATCCGCCCAGAAAACCCGCCAGCAGACCGAACGCCACGCCGATGATCACGGACAGGATCACCGAGGCGAAGCCTACCGCCAGCGAGATGCGTGCGCCGTACATCAGCGCCGACAGGATGTCGCGCCCCTGGTCGTCGGTGCCGAGCACGAACTTGGCGCTGCCCTCGGCGGTCCATGCCGGAGGCAGCCGCGCATCGGCCAGGTCGAGTGTGGCCAGGTCGAATGGGTTGTGCGGCGCCACCCAGCCGGCGAAGACCGCGAAGAAGACACACAGCAATGCCACCAGCGTGGCGCCCATCGCGACTGGCGAGGTGCGAAAGCTGTAGCCGACGTCGCTGTTCCAGATGCGTTGCAGGCGACTCATGAATTCCTCTTTGCGCAATGCGCGTGGCCGAGTACTGCGGCGCGCAGACGGGTTGGCAGCGGGGCAGGGCAGGACATGTCGTTCAATGTCCCTTGCCGCTGACGCGCAGACGCGGATCCACCGCAAAATACAGCAGGTCGACGGTCAGGTTGATGACCACGAAAATCAGCGAGATCAGGCACAGGTAGGCGGCCATGACCGGAATGTCCGCGAAGTTCACCGCCTGGATGAACAGCAAGCCCATGCCGGGCCACTGGAACACCGTCTCCGTGATGATGGCAAACGCGATCAGGCCGCCGAGTTGCAGCCCGGTGATGGTCATCACCGGTACCAGGGTGTTCTTGAGCGCATGGCCGAAGTGGATGGCACGATCGCTCAGGCCTCGCGCACGGGCGAACTTGATGTAGTCGGTGCGCAGCACCTCGAGCATTTCTGCGCGTACCAGACGCATGATCAGCGTGAGCTGGAAAATCGCCAGCGTGATCGCTGGCAACACGACATGGTGCCAACCGTCGAGTGTCAGCAAGCCGCTTTTCCAGCCACCGACCGAAACCGTGTCGCCGCGGCCGAAACTGGGAAACCAGCCCAGCCAGACCGAAAACACCAGGATCAGCAGGATGCCGATCAGAAAGGTCGGCAGTGATACGCCGAGCAGCGAGAACATCATGAAGCTCTGGCTCAGGGCATTGCCCCGGCGCAAGGCGGCGTACACCCCCATTGGCACGCCGACGACCAGGGCCAGCAGCGCTGCGACAAGTGCCAGCTCCAGCGTCGCTGGAAGACGCTCGGCAATCAGCGACGAGACCTTGCCACCCTGGCGCAGGCTGATGCCGAAATCGCCTTGCGCGGAATTGAGCAGGAAATGCCAGAACTGCACAAGAAACGAACGGTCCAGTCCCAGCAGTTCTCGCAGTTCCTGCACCTGCTCGGGCGTCGCGTCCTGGCCCAGCATGAACAACACCGGGTCACCCACGAACTGGAACAACATGAACGCGATGAACGCGACAGTGGCCATCACGAAGACGGCCTGCAGCAGGCGGCGCAGTATGAATGCAAACATGGGCGACAGGGCCGTGGGCCGGCGAGGCGAAAGCGGCGAATGTAGCACGCGAAATAGCCCAGTTTTCGAGGGGTCTTATGGTGCGGGTTTGTCCTGTAGCGAGCAGACGCGCATGCCGTTACAGTGGCGCACTCAACTATTTCAGGGTTACATCATGCAATTCAAACGAGTTTTGGCCGTGGCGGCATTGGCCAGCTGCCTGGCCATGCCGGCCGCACAGGCCACGACGCTCAAGTGGGGCGCGCAAAACGACATCCTGACGCTGGATCCGCATTCGCAGAACCATGCAACCACCAACGCGATCCTGATGCACGCCTACGAGGGTCTGACCCGCTACAACCCGAAGTTTGAGGTCGAGCCGGCGCTTGCCACCAAGTGGACCTTTGTCACACCGACCCAGGTGCGCTTCGAACTGCGCAAGGACGTCAAGTTCCAGGACGGATCGACCTTCACTGCCGATGACGTGGTGTTCAATTTCGGCCGCATCAAGCAGCCGCAGGGCACGATGTCGATCTACGTGACGGGCATCAACGAGATCAAGAAGATCGACGACTACACGGTTGATGTGATCCTGGCTGCGCCCAATCCGATGTTGCTGCGCAACCTCATCGACTTCCGCATGATGAGCAAGGCCTGGGCCGACAAGAACAAGACGATGAACGTCCAGGATTACAAGGCCAAGGAAGAAAACTTTGCCTCGCGCAACGTCAACGGCACGGGTGCCTACCAGATCACTGGCTGGCAGCCCGACCAGAAGATCACAATGACGATCAACAAGGGCTGGTGGGACAAGCACAGCGGCAACGTGACCGAAGTGATCTACACCCCGATCAAGTCCGACCCGACCCGGGTTGCTGCGCTGCTGTCGGGCGAACTCGACATGCTGACCGATCTGCCGACGCAGGACGTGGCCCGGATCCGCGGTGACTCCAGGCTCAAGGTATTGGACGGCAACGAGGTGCGCACCATCTACCTGGCGCTGGACATGTTCAGCCCGGAGTTGAAGTACTCGGACGTCAAAGGCAAGAATCCATTCAAGGACAAGCGCGTGCGCGAGGCGCTGAGCATCGCGATCGACCGTGAACTGATCAAGCGCAATACCATGCGTGGCCTCTCGTTGCCCGCCAGCATCATGGTGGCGCCCGGCGTCAACGGCCATACCCCTGAGCTGGATGTAGCCATCAAGGCCGATGCGGAAAAGGCCAAGAAACTGCTGGCCGATGCCGGTTATCCGAACGGATTCGAGATCCAGCTCAACTGCCCGAATAACCGCTATGTCAACGACGAAGAGATCTGCCAGAACATCACGGTGATGTGGGCGCGCATCGGCGTCAAGACCAAACTGGCTGCCGAGTCGATGGCCACCTTCATCCAGAAGGTGCAGAACTTCGACACGTCAGCCTATCTGCTGGGCTGGGGCGTGGCCACGATGGATGCGCAGTACACCTTGCAGTCGCTGGTGCGCACCAAGACCACCGGCGCTGACGGCAACTTCAACTTCGGCCGCGTCAGCGATCCGGAAGTCGACCGCCTGGTCGACGCGATGAAATCGGAAGTGGACCAGACCAAGCGCAACGCGATGATCCGCGACGCCCTGGTACGCACGCGTGATGAAGTGCTGCTGATTCCGCTGCACCACCAGCTGCGTCCGTGGGCCATGAAGAAAAGTGTCGATACGGTCTATCGTAACGATGACCGGCCAGAGGCGCGCTTCACCAGTGTGAAGTAAACGAATCTGTGACCTGAGTTCAAGAAAGGCCCGCGATGCGGGCCTTTCTTGTATGGCGGACAAAAGTGCTCAAGCGTCGACAGCCTCCGCGAGCCGATCCACCACAACGCGGCCCGCCTGCATGATCAGGCGCAGGCCCTGGTCTGGCTTTGTCAGCATCGACAGACCCTGTGTCGGGTCCCCATCGACAATCAACAGGTCAGCCCAGGCGCCGGCAACCAGTTCACCGATCTGACCTTCCTGGCGCATCATCCTGGCCGCCACGATGGTGGCGCTTTGCAATGCCTCCACTGGCGACATGGCCTGGGTACGCAGGTCGAACTCGCCCGATTGCTGGTCGTGCATGTGGCCCAGCAGGTCGGTACCAAAAACAATGGGAACGCCTTCGGCACGTGCAATCCGCAGCGACTCTACGCCGCGCTGACGCACCATGGCCAGTTTCTCCAGCATCTCGCACGACCATCCCAATCGTTCACCCTCCTGCACCAGTGCCTGGTAGGTGGACAGGGTTGGCACCAGATAGGCGCCATGTTCCTTCATGACCCGTGCCGTTGCGCTGTCGATCAGGTTGCCGTGCTCGATGGAGCGCACCCCGGCTTGCACCGCGCGGGTTACGGCGCGGGGTGAATAGGCATGGGCCATGGTGTACAGATTGGCGGCCTCGGCTTCCTCGCAGGCGGCGCGCAGTTCGTCCTGCGAGAACTGCGTGCCTTCGAGCGGATCGGTTGGGCTGGACACGCCGCCGCCGGCCATGATCTTGATCTGGTTGGCGCCGTTGCGCACCTGCTCGCGCACGGCCCGGCGCACCTCGCCCACGCCGTCGGCAATGGCGCCGATCAGACCCAGGCCGGCGCAACTGCAGAACATCTCGCGCAGGCGCACACCCTTGGGACGCATGTCCGCATGGCCGCCAGTCTGGGATACCGGGAACCCGGCGATGAACAGACGCGGGCCCTCGAACAGCCCGCGAGCAACCGCCTCCTGCAAGCCGAAATCCGCTCCCGCAGCGTCGCGCACCGTCGTGAAGCCGCGCATCAACATGCCGCGCATGATCTGGCTGCTTTGCGCCACCACCAGCGAAGGCGGCTGCAGCGCCAGCCCGATGAGGTCATGCGAGGCGGCCACCACATGCACATGGGCATCGATCAGGCCCGGCAGCACGACACGGTTGCCGGCGTCGAAGGTCTGTGCGGCATCCACCGACACGGCGGCATCGACTACTGCCTCGATGCGCACTCCATCGACGATGATCTGGCGCCCGGCCTCGATGGTGCCGCTGACGCTGTTGAAAATCCGTGCATTGCGAATCACCTGCCGGTTAGCCATGGCCATGTTTCCTGGTTCGAGTATGTTGTTGAATGCGCCGGCCAGCGCCGACATGCGCGTGTGCCATCGGCGATGGGTCGCCAGTGCTTGTTCATGATAACGAGTGCCGCAGAGGTTTCGAAGCGCGTGGGCGGATCATCCCTTTGCGCCGGTCATGTCTCAATGGTCAGCAGAAGCTGATGCCTGCGGGCGGCCACTGTTGGGACGACTACAGACTCCAGCCACGCGACGCCAGGCAACTGGCCAGCAGGCTGCGGCGCTGCTCCACCAGGCGTTCGCACATGCCGTGGTCGCGCGCAAACACCTGCCGCCCGCGGTCGCCCCAGTGATCCTGCCACGCCAGTGCCGCGACGGAATCGTGCAGTTGCGCGCATGCCGTGAGCATCAACAGCGCGCCGGCCGCCACTGCACGTCGAAGTGTTTGCGCCAAAGTAACCATGCGGCGAATCGTAGCGCGAATCATCTGCGAACGCCATCTCAGCCGTATTTCCAGAACATCACCGCTGTGAGCACGACGGCCCAGCTCAGCACGGCCAGGCGCAATACGTGTTGCGGTATTCGGCGCACCAGGAAGACGGCGCCGTAGCCGCCCACACCCGAGGCCACCAGAATCGGCAGGGCATATGCCCAGACCACCACGCCCGATGGCAGGAACACGATCATGCCGGCGATGCTCAGCGCCGCGACCATCAGGTTCTTCTTGGCATTGGCCTTGTGAATCGATGCCTCGCCGGCCATGGCCAGGGCTGCCAGCAGCACGATACCCAGGCCGGCGCCGAAATAGCCACCATAGACCATCAGCACGAACTCGAACACCAGCACGGCGCGGGTTGAGACCGGTTGGCCGGGTTTGCGCCATGCGTGCAGCCGCTTCTTGGCCCATTCGCCGAACGCAAAGAACAAGGTGGCAGTGAGCATCAGCCAGGGTACGGCCTTCTCGAAACGCATCTCGCCGGTCCACAGCAGCAGCAGGCCACCGGCCAGGCCACCAAAGAACGCCACAAGCAGATGCGGGCGCACCTCGTGGCGCATCTCGGACAGCTCGTGGCGGTAGGCCGCCAGGGCCATGAAGTTGCCCGGCATCAGCGCGACCCAGTTCGTGATGTTCGCGGCCATTGGCGGCAGGCCCGCGGCCAGCAACATGGGAAAAGTCAGGAAACTGCCGCCACCGGCAATGGCCGTGATCGCGCCCGACAGCAGGCCGCCGGCGAACAGCAATACGAGAGTGGCGACCTCCATTGAGTAATGGTCAGGTTCGATTCAACATGCGCATGCGGCTATCGTATTCGACCCCCGGCGCCCGACTGGAAACGCACGACGATGGGGCTGGGGAGCGCTGGCATCGAAGCATTCTGTGGAGGCCGGTGCGTTTCGGCAATGGCAATGAAGCTCTATAGCTTTAGGCGCAAGAGGATGC